>Ga0209343_10000786_pt1 | contig 43941 bp, 36 predicted proteins | sample RifCSPlowO2_02_FD_184026 | JGI IMG/M metagenome (GOLD analysis project Ga0209343, IMG submission 184026) | Groundwater microbial communities from Rifle, Colorado - Rifle CSP2_plank lowO2_0.2 (SPAdes) (version 2) | ecosystem: Environmental > Aquatic > Deep subsurface > Groundwater | place...
CGAACTGCGCGATCAGCCAGAAGAACAGCGCGGCGGAGAGGCCGGAGAAGGGAATCGTCAGCACCCAGGCCCACACGATGGTGCGGGCCACGCCCCAGCGGACGGCGCTGAGCCGCTGCACGCTTCCTACGCCCATAATGGCTCCGGCGATGGTATGAGTCGTCGAGACCGGAATCCCGGCCAACGCCGTGCCGAGCAGGCTGGTGGCAGCCGCGGTTTCGGCGCAGAACCCGCCCACGGGTTTGAGCTTGGTGATTTTCATTCCCATCGTCTTCACAATGCGCCAGCCGCCGGCCAGTGTTCCCAGGCCAATGGCCGCGTGGGCCATCAGAACTACCCAGAAGGGGATATAAAAGCGATCCAGAATTCCGGCCGTAAATAAAACCCCGGCGATGATGCCCATGGTCTTCTGCGCGTCGTTGGTGCCGTGTCCGAAGCTGTACGCCGCGGCGGAAACCAACTGGAGTTTTCGGAAGTAGCCGTCCACTCGTTGCGGAGGCCAATCGCCAAAAAACCTGAAGACCAGAAACATGAGGACGCCCCCCAGCACGAATCCGATCGCTGGCGAAAGGATGATAAAGACCAGGGTTTTGGTCCAGCCGGCCCAGAGGATGGCCTCCCAGCCCGAGCGGGCAATGGCCGCCCCGGCGTAGCCGCCGATCAGTGCATGGGAGGAGCTTACCGGCAGGCCGTAATACCACGTCAGCAGGTTCCACAGAATGGCGCCGAGCAATCCGGCCAGAATCACATAGAGATTCACGGACTCTAAGCGAATCATCCCTTGTCCCATCGTCCGGGCCACCGCCGTTCCGAACGCAAAGGCCGCCACAAAGTTGAAGAAGGCCGCCCAGATCACGGCCCAGCGCGGCGACAGGACCCGCGTCGAGACAACCGTGGCGATGGAATTGGCCGCGTCGTGGAACCCGTTGAGGAAGTCAAAGAGCAGGGCGACGACGCAAATGCTGATGGCGAACCAGAACATTAGTCTCGCCTCGCGCAGACAATCGAGCCTGGTCGCGTGACCGGATCAGGGGAAAAGGGTTGTATCCGATGGGGTGGTGGCACGGGCTTGGGATTTCAGTGGGACTTCAGGATGACCGTTTCCAAAACATTGGCCACGTCGTCAATCTTGTCGGTGGTTGCTTCCAGGACTTCGTACAAATCCTTCCACTTGATCACTTCGATGGCGTCCACGGAGTCCTCAAACAGACGCGCCACGCATTCGCCCTTGATGCGGTCTGCCTCCACCTCCAACTGCTTGAGCTGCTGGCAGTATTCCAGGATATTCGCGGGCTTGCGCATCTCCGTGATGGCCTGGAGAAGAATTTCCGAGCCGTGCAGGATGACTTTCGAGAGCTGGCGCGCTCCGGGAGGAACGAAGGCGATCTTGTAGGTGACCAAGCGTCCGGCGACTCCATCCATCAAGTCCAGCACATCATCGAGAGCGGAACTGAGCGCATAGATGTCTTCCCGGTCGAACGGGGTCAGGAAGGTTTTGTTCAGCCGCATCATCAAGTCGTGCGTCAGTTGATCTCCCTTGTGCTCCACGAACTTGATTTCCGTAACCCGCTTTTCCACCTCCCGGAAGTCGCTCAGGAGAGACGCCAGCAGTTTCGCGGCTACGTGGATATTCTCCGCTTGCTTGTGAAACAGCTCGTAAAACTTTTCGTCTCGGGGTATCAGATCCATCGTGACTCACCGGGCCCGGCGCTTTCTTTGTTTCCGCAGGGGAGAATCATACGCCAGCCGCCTTGCGGTTGCAACCCCGAACGGGTTCGCCGCTTGCCCGGCGCCATTATGCAAAATTCCTGCATATTCGGCGTGCTCAGATTATTCATTTCGGACCGTCATAACATGGTAGAAAGGAACAAGAGCGAACTAGAATCTTTAGGAGGGGAAAGGAGGCACGCCATCGAAAACAAACTTCCAAAGGAGAGGAAGCAAGGATGGGCAGCCGTTGGGATCGTACTGGCTCTGGCAGCCGGGTGCAGCCGCCCGGCGGAGCAGTCTGCCGCTCGACTCACCGGCACGGTTCGCGCCGACGGATCGAGCACCGTGTTCCCGATTTCGGAGGCGGTGGCTGAAGAATTTCAAAAGGCCGAACCCGGTGTCCGCGTGACCGTAGGTATTTCCGGGACCGGCGGCGGCTTCAAGAAATTCACGAGCGGAGAGACCGACATCAGCGACGCCTCCCGGCCGATTGATCCGGCGGAAGCGGAGCAGGCGACGCGCAACGGGATTCAGTACATCGAACTTCCGGTGGCTTTCGACGGGCTTTCCGTGCTCGTGAACCCCGCCAATGATTTTGCCGCTTCGATTACGGTCGAGGAACTCAAGCGCATTTGGCAACCGGAAAGCAAGGTCCGCCGGTGGAGCGACGTGCGGCGCGGCTGGCCGGACCGCGAGATTCATCTGTACGGGCCTGGCACCGATTCCGGGACCTTCGATTATTTCACCCAGGCGATTGTCGGCAAGGAGAAGTCGAGCCGGCCTGATTTCAGCGCCAGCGAAGACGACAACGTGCTGGTCCAGGGAATCTCCGGCGACCGGGACGCCCTGGGCTATTTCGGCTTTGCCTACTACGCCGAGAACAAGGAGCTCTTGAAGCTGGTCGCGGTGGACGGCGGCCAGGGGCCGGTCCTTCCCTCGACGGAAACGATTCTGACCGGAACCTACCAGCCTCTTTCGCGCCCCGTCTTCATTTATGTAAACTCGAAAGCGGCAATGCGCCCGGAAGTGCAGGCCTTTGTCCGGTTCTACCTGACGCAGGCCAAGAACCTCACCCAGGAGGTCGGGTACGTTCCGTTGCCGGACCGGGTTTATGAACTCGCCCTGCAACGGTTCGAGCAAGGCCGGACGGGTTCGATGTTCGCCACGAAGGGTTCACAGGTAGGCATGAAGCTCGAAGACCTGCTCCAGGCAGAACAAAAATAGGAGAGAGAAGATTGGCTTCCAGTTCGGAATTCGGTCTTCGCTTGGCCGGCTTGCGCCAGAAGCGGAAGGGGCGATGGACCGAGCGGGCAATTGAGGTCTTCTTGTTCCTCTGCGCGCTGCTTTCCGTGGTTACGACCGCGGAAATCATTTGGGTCCTGGCGCGGGAGACCTGGAGCTTCTTCCGCCAGGTTCCCGTATTCTCATTCCTGTTCGGGACTCGCTGGACGCCGTTGTTCCAGCCTCCCTCCTTTGGCGTTCTGCCGCTCGTTTGTGGCACGGCTTTGGTGGTGGTCGGCGCAGCCCTGGTGGCGATCCCGCTGGGTCTTGGCAGCGGCATATTCTTGAGCGAATACGCTTCGGACCGGCTGCGCGGCATCCTGAAACCGGTACTCGAAGTCCTGGCCGGAATCCCTACCGTGGTCTATGGTTATTTCGCGCTTACGTTTGTGACGCCGCTGCTCGTCCGCCTGTTTCCGGCAACCCAGGTGTTTAATGCCGCGAGCGGAGCCGTCGTTGTCGGCGTCATGATCTTGCCGATGATCGCCTCGCTCTGCGATGATGCCTTGCGGGCCGTGCCGCAGTCGTTGCGCCACGCGGGCTATGCGCTGGGAGCAACCCGCTTCGAGGTGGCGACCCACGTGGTTCTGCCCGGCGCTCTCTCCGGCGTGCTGGCTTCCTTTGTTCTGGCCCTTTCGCGCGCGATCGGGGAAACCATGGCGGTGACGCTCGCCGCCGGCGCTACGCCGAAGCTCACGCTGAATCCTTTGGAGAGCATCCAGACGATGACGGCCTACATCGTGCAAGTGAGCCTGGGGGACACTCCCGCCGGTGGCATCCCGTACTTGACCATTTATGCTGTGGGGATGCTGCTCTTCGTAATTACGATGGGACTGAACTTGCTCGCCAACCGCATCCTGCGTCGTTTCCACGAGGTCTACGAATGACCAGCCCGGTCGGCCCTTCGTCTGGAAATCTTCCGGCTCGCCGGCGGATGGGAGCCGTCCTGCATGTTATTTTTCTTGCGGCGACGCTGGCCGGGGTGGTCCTGCTTGCCATCTTGCTCGCCGACGTGCTGGAGCACGGGATTCCCTGGCTTCGTTGGAGCTTCCTTACGAGTTTCCCATCCCGGTTTCCGCAACAGGCCGGGATCAAAGCCGCGCTGTGGGGCACGATTTGGCTGATCGGGCTGACCGCCTTGTTCTCGATCCCGGTCGGCCTCGGAGCAGCGATTTATCTCGAAGAATACGCCCGGCGAAACTGGTTCAATACGCTGATTGAAATCAACATCGCCAACCTGGCCGGCACGCCTTCGATTGTCTATGGCATGCTGGGCCTCTCCCTTTTTGTGCGCTGGATGGCTCTGGGCCGGAGCGTCCTTGCCGGAGCACTGACCATGAGCCTGCTGATTCTTCCCGTCACGATCATCGCCTCGCGGGAATCGTTGCGGGCTGTTCCGGACTCGCTGCGTCAGGCGGCGTTTGCGCTGGGCGCCACGCGCTGGCAGACCATCCGCGCGCATGTCCTGCCGGCGGCTCTCCCGGGGATTCTGACCGGCCTTATTCTGGCGCTTTCGCGGGCCATCGGCGAGACCGCCCCGCTGATCATGATCGGCGCGCTCACCTATGTCGCCTTTACTCCCTCCGGCCCGATGGACGCCTTTACGGCGCTTCCCATTCAGATTTTCAATTGGGCTTCCCGGCCGCAGCGGGAATTCTACGGACTGGCGGCGGCGGGAATCTTGGTGCTGCTGGGAGTGCTGCTGACGATGAACGCGGCCGCGATCTGGATTCGCTATCGCTCGCAGAGGAATGTGCGATGGTAGAAAACCTATGGTAGAAAACCTCCAAAGCGGCGCGGTGCCAGTGGGAGATGCGATCCTTTCCTGCCGCAATCTGACCGTGCGATACGGGGCCGTCGCCGCCGTGCAGGAGGTGACCCTGGATATCCCCGAACACCAGATCACCGCCATTATCGGCCCCTCGGGCTGCGGCAAGAGCACGCTGTTGCGCGCCTTCAACCGCATGAATGATTTTTATCTCAACGTGACGACGGAAGGACAGGCCCTCTACCGGGGAGAGGACCTGTATGCCGCCGACGTGGACCCCGTCGAAGTGCGTCGTCGGATCGGCATGGTCTTTCAGAAGCCCAATCCGTTTCCGAAGTCCATCTTTCAGAATGTCGCCTGGGCGCCGGCCATCAGCGGCTACCGAGGCGATTTGAAGGCACTGGTCGAGACGTCGCTGCGGAAGGCGGCCTTGTGGGACGAAGTCAAAGATAAGCTCGGCCAGAGCGGGCTGGCTCTTTCCGGCGGGCAGCAGCAGCGGCTCTGCATCGCCCGCGCCATCGCCTTGGAGCCGGAAGTGATCCTGATGGACGAACCCTGTTCGGCGCTCGATCCGGCTTCGACGGCCCGCATCGAGGATTTGTTCTTGGAGCTCAAAGAACGCTACACGATTGTGATCGTCACGCACAACATGCAGCAGGCCGCGCGGGTCTCCGATGGCACAGCATTTCTCTCCCGCGGCCACCTGATCGAGTTCGGCGTTACGAAAACAATCTTTACACGGCCGGCCAGACGGGAAACCGAAGACTACGTGACGGGGAAATTCGGGTAAGGGGGCGTATGTCGAGACACCTGGAGATCGAAATCCAAAAGCTCAAGAAGCGCATCCTGGCCGTGGGCGAGGTCGTGGTGGACGCCATCCAGAAGGCGCTGCAAGCGTTGCAAGAGCGGCGGGCCGAGCTGGCCCGGGAGGTCATCGAAGGAGACCGGCGGATTGACCGCGCGGAAGTGGAAGTCGAAGAGGAATGCCTCAAGCTGCTGGCGCTCTATCAGCCGGTCGCGGAAGACCTCCGCTTCATCGCCGCGGTCATGAAGATCAACGGCGACATGGAACGCATGGGCGATGAGGCTGTGAATATCGCCGAGCACGCGCTTTTTCTCGCCAGCCACGATCCGATCGCCGTGCCGAAGCGGCTCCAGGACTTATCGGAAGTTTCCATGCGCATGGTCGGCGAGAGTCTCACCGCCTTTGTCCACGGAGACGGCGAGGCCGCCCGCCGGATTTGCGCGGAGGACGACGAGGCCGACGAGTACAACCGGCAGGTGATCAACGCCGTATGGAAAATGATGCGGGACGATCCCAAAACAGTCGAGCGGGCGACGCACTTGTTCTCGGTCTCCCGCCACCTGGAGCGGATCGCCGACCACGCCACCAATATCGCGGAAGACGTTGTCTACATGGCCGAAGGAAAAATCATCCGGCACCGCGCCGAGCTTCCGCCGACGAAGTCTGGGGCATCCTAGCCGTTCATTTGCGCATGGACGCTTGGCTACGCCATGCTTCCGCGATTCCACTCCCCGCTTACAACCTGCCTCTTCCCGCTGCCAATGCCTGCGACGTGCGAGGGTCCGAATATAGGGTGCCGTTCATCATTTCCTTCGATGCAATGATAGCCGTGAGAATTATGCATATTTACGGAAGCATACCCGGCCCCCTATGCTAACCAACGAGCCTGCTGGGAAGGCCGGAAAGAGAAGGGAGCTTCAGAATGAAATTTGCGAGTGCAGTTGCAGCGATCCTGTTATGGTCGAGCATTTGTTGGGGACAATCCCAAGCACAGGCTCCGGCCAGCGAGAAGCAGCAATCCACTTACGATAAGGTCTGGAAGTTCGCCGAGTGGTACAACAACAAGGATAACCCCGTGGTCCAGAGTGTGCTGGGCAGTGGACGGTTCCAGTTCGAGTACGCAGCGTTGGATGCCGAGCAGGGTTCGCACCACGAATGGAACATCCGCCGCCTGCGGCTGGGCGCGAGATCGAAACTATTCCGCACGTTCACACTACACGCCGAAGCGGAGTTTAATCCGCAGGAAGCTGATCCGGTTTACTCACGCCTCACAGACGTGTACTTGCAGTGGAGCAGAGATGGGCGGTTCGCGCTGACGGTGGGCAAGCACAGCGCCCCGTTCACGATGGACGGCGCCACTTCGTCCAAGGAGCTGCTCGCCATTGACCGAAGCAACTTGACGAACAACATCTGGTTTCCGCAGGAATATATTCCCGGCGTGAGCGTTTCCGGCAAGATCGCGCCCTGGGTCTATCGCGCGGGCGTGTACTCGGCAGGAAGAGCGAACCGCGAATTCGGCGAGTTTAACGGAAGCGTCTTTGCCCTTGCTGTCGTCGGCTATGATTTCGGGAAATCCCTCGGAGTAAAGGAAGCGCTTCTGGCGGGCAACTACGTGTATCAGAATCCGGACCCCAGAAACACTTTCACGCGGCAGCTTCAGCACATCGCCTCCGTAAATTTTAAGTTCGAGGCGGCTAGGTGGGGCGCGCGATTGGACGTGTCGGCGGGGTCGGGTTACCTGAGTCAGAGCGATGTGTGGGGTGTGATGACCATGCCCTTCGTCAACGTCACCGAAAAACTCCAGTTCGTCGGCCGCCACACTTTTATCAAGAGTGATCTCCCCAACGGTGTCCGGCCCGCAACATATGAAAACCTCGTGGTCTCCGGCCGGGGCGACCGGTACAACGAGCTGTATTTCGGGGCCAACTACTACTTCTATGGCCACAAGCTCAAGCTGCAGAGCGGCGTGCAGTTTGCGGACATGAACGATCGCGCCAACGACGGCGGGACTTACTCCGGCGTCGCCTGGACCACCGGCCTCCGCGTGAGTTGGTGAGGCTGCTGCGCCGCAACGGGCGGGGTCGAAGAAATTTCTTGACACCCAAAACGGAGAGAAACACAGTGAAAAGTTGGGCGGAGGTATGAGGTTATACCTCTGTGCTGCCTACCCGATTCTAAAGAATCGGGCCGGGAGCCACCGCTCAACTTTCAGCAACGGCTGGGACACCCTCATCTGCATAATTCATTCAGCACAGCGGTTCCATCTCATTCGTTCAGTGATAAGTTGCGCCGACTGCGGTCGCTGCAACCAAAGACACGTTTCGATTACCTGTTCCCCAGTCGCTTCAACCCATGTAGTCCAACCGAAGGCAAAAATCCTTATATCCCCGTTCAAGATCGCATCTACTTGCTTACTGGTTAACGGCGGTATATAGCGCGTGCCCACCACTCCGCGCCCAGGACCATACTGCCCCCTTACCGTCTTATTGGCCCGCAACGCCATTTCTTCCCCGAACTTAAATCTCATGAACCGATCAGTCCCAGCGGAGTAAATTCCCTCTGAAACCATTAGGCCAGAAAAGGAAAACGCACTACGCACATCGGCATTACCTCTATTCGTGTGTCCCAACTCCATCGCAATTACGCGATCAGTGGCAATGGTAGAGAACCCGGGCAATAGCTTTGGTGGCATGTTAAATTCCATAAATCCCCTGCTTCCTATCGCCCCTAAGAGGGTCTCAATTCTTTTTTGCGAGTCAAGGCTCCGTTTGACGGCGATAGCCATTAGTGCCGCACCGAAGATGACTAGCACGGAAAACAAAAATTTATGCTTCCAGTGTGTCAATTTAAGACCTAACAGTGCCAGCCCGCACTGAATGAGAAATCCTCCGACAGCGATAAATATGTCAACTGCCATGCAGCAAAGCTACACCAATTTTCCCCTTGCTACAACCGGATGACCCCGCCAGATTGTGCTTGACTTCGGGCGGGAGAAAACGATAAGGTAGGAATTTCTCTGATGGTATGACGTTATACCTCGGGACTGGACGAGCACACCGGCTTGCATTCCCCGGCGAGAGCACATAGAATTCGGAAGGCCTTAGCTTCCGTCCTGATTGAAACCGCAGGAGGTATCGAAATCCCATGGCTACGAAAGCCGCCATCCCCGCTAAGATTGACATCCGCAGTCTGCGCAGCGCGCTGGAATCCCTGCGCGGAACCGACGAACTGCTGGTTTCCGACCGCGAAATCAATCCGCAACTGGAATTGGCCGCCCTCTCCAAGCACTTTGACGGGGGCGCCGCGATGCTGTTTGACACTGTCAAAGGCTACCCCAACGCCCGCCTGCTGACGAACCTGTTCGCCAGCGAGGAGCGCGTTTCCCGCATGTTCGGCGTGGACGACCCGCGGCAGTTCAAATTTCGGGCCGTGGACGCGATCCACCGTCCGCTTCCGCCGGTGACGGTGGATTCCAAAGACGCGCCTTGCCAAGAAGTCGTCATCACGAACAACATCAACGTCTGGGACATCGTCCCGATGATCCAGCATACCGAGAAAGACCCCGGCCGCACGCTCGGGGCGGGGAACACGCTGGTCACCGGAAAGTACTTCTGGGGCGGCACGCACATCAGCTACAACCGGATGAACTTCCGAGGGCCGGACTTTTCGAGCTTCCAGATTTCTCCCGGCTCGCACACCGACATGATCGCCACGGAGTGGTACCGCAAAGGTCCCATTCCGATGACCATCAACATCGGCGTGCCGCCGGCCTGCACGCTGCTGGCGGGCGGCGGGTTCGTGTACATGATCCTGCCCAAGGGGTGCGACGAGATCGGCGTGGCCGGAGCCATGCAAGGCTATCCGGTCGAGCTGGTGAAAGCCAAGACCGTGGATGCCCTGGCGATCGCGCAGGCCGAGTATGTGATTGAAGGGTATCTCGACACCACGCAGAAAGTCTGGGAGAGCGAGGAGGCAGAGAAAGCGCAGCGGCAGGGGGTTTATCCGTTCCATCCCGAATGGGCAGGCTACATGGGCAAGGCGTACCGCACGTACAAGTTCCAGGTGACCGGCGTTACCCACCGCAAACAGAAGCCCATCTACTACGGGTTGATCGTGCACAGCTTTGACGACCACTTCGTGGACACGCTGATGCGCGAAGCGATGTTCTACGAACTGGCCGACCGCATCTGCCCGGGGCTTTGCGTGGACACGCACATCCCGATGCCGATGACGGATTGGGGCGGGTGCATCTTCCAGATTCGCAAGCGGCGCGCCCGCGACGAGGGCTACACCAAGAACATTCTCACGGCGGCCCTGGCGTGCTCGCTCGGAGCGAAGCTGATGATCGCCGTGGACAGCGACATCAACATCTACAACATGGATGACATGATGTGGGCGCTGACCACGCGCGTGGATACTTCCAGCGGAATTCAGACCGTGTGCAAAGGCGGCGCCGGCCAGGCGTTCCAGCCCTCGGATCGAAGCTCGGCCGGCGACAAGGACTGGACGACCACCAATATCCGCTTCGGCGGCGGCCTGGCCATTGATGCGACCATTCCCTTTGTGTACAAGGACGCCTTCGAGCGGCCGCCGTATCCGGTGGCGAAGGTGGACCCCAGCAAGTGGTTCAGCAAAGAGGAAATGGAAATTGCCCGAAAATCCATGACTGACTACGGGCGGTTCCTGGCGAAAACCGGTTTCTAAGCAACCGGCCGGAGCAGGGAAGTGGGAGCCAGGTCTGCTCCGCAACGGGGCAGTCCTGGCTTCTCGTGTTTTGCCGGAGAAAGCAAGCGGTGGTATAGCCACGGAGGCACAGAGCACACAGAGAAAACGAAGACAGAAATCAGAAGACAGAAGTCAGAATGGAACTGAGAACGTTCTTCTCTTGACCCTTGGTTTCTATCTTTTGGATTTTGCATTCCTTGGTTTTCTCTGTGCTCTCTGTGACTCTGTGGCTTTTCCTCCGCTCCCTCGCGGTCGCGGCTCGGATGATTTTATGATTGCGAATAATCTCAACAAGAAGCCCGGCGCGTTAACCGGCTGCCGCGTGCTGGACTTGACCACGCCGCTCGGACATCTCTGCGGGAAAATCCTGGGCGACCTGGGAGCCGACGTGATTAAGGTCGAGCCGCCCGCCGGGGATGCCGGGCGGTACCGCAGACCGTTTTATTACGACGGCCGCGGCGACGCTCATAGCCTCTTCTGGCTTGCCTACAATAACAACAAGCGCAGCGTCACACTGAACCTCGAGGCAGGGGATGGCCGCGAAATCTTGCGGCGGATGGCCCGCAAGGCGGACTTTTTTCTGGAGTCTTATCCGCCGGGTTACCTGGATTCTCTCGGGTTGGGACACGAGGCATTACTTAAAGAAAATCCCCACCTCGTAGTCACCGCGATTACTCCCTTCGGGCAGACGGGGCCGTATCGGGACTTTCAGGCCGAGGACCTCGAAATCATGGCGTCCTGCGGCGTGATGTCCTTGACGGGGCACCCCGGCAAAGCGCCGCTGCGGATTTCGTTGTCGCAGTCGGAAGCGTGGGCATCGCTCTATGGCGCGATGGGGGCGCTCACGGCGTATCATCACCGGCAGCGCAGCGGGCGCGGTCAATTTGTGGATGTCTCGGCGCAGGCCGCTTGCGTTATCTTGTGTGCGCACGCCCCGTGGTTTTGGGATTACAACCGGGAAAATCCCACCCGCCAGGGCGAATACATGACCGGCCGGACGATCACGGGCGCGAAGTTGCGCACGGTCTGGCCTTGCCGCGACGGGTATCTTACGTTCATCATCTACGGCGGCCCCGCCGGACAGAAAACCAATCGGGCCCTGACGGAGTGGATGGAGAGTCACGGCTGCGCCCCCGACTTCATGCGGCAGAAGAACTGGGATGAGTTTGATGTCGCCACGATCACTCAGGAAGAAGTGAACCAGATCGAAGGGGCAGTCGGTAAGTTCTTCCATGACCGAACGAAAGCGGAATATCTGAAAGAAGTGGTTGAGCGAGGTATGCTCGGCTACCCCATCGCTTCGGCGGACGATATTCTGGCCGACGATCAGTTGGCAGCGCGGAACTTCTGGCAGCCATTGATGTTGGCGGGCCGAATTGAGCCGGTCCGGTTTCCGGGAGCGTTCGCCCAATTTTCTGATATGGACTGCGGCGTCCGCCGCCGTCCGCCGCTGCTGGGGGAGCATAACCGGGAGGTCTTCCGCGATGAGATGGGATACTCCGAGCAGCAGCTCGAACGGCTGCGCGCCAGCCGGGTCATTTGAAAGCAGTGACAAAGCGAGCAGTGACGAGTGATGAGTAATCAGCAGGCATTGGACGGCATCGTGGTGATTGAGTTCGGGGCATTTGCGGCTGGCCCTTGCGTAGGGAAGTATCTTGCCAACCATGGGGCCTTCGTCGTCAAGGTCGAGTCGCGCGCCCGACTGGACGGCTTTCGGACCCATTATCCTCCCTTCAAGGACAATAAAAAGGGACCGAACCGCTCCGGCGTCTTCGCCATGAACAACGACAGCGTTCATAGCCTCGGCCTGAATCTCAAGGTGCCCGCCGGGGTGGATCTCGCGCGCAAGCTCGCCGCAAGAGCTGATGTAGTGATTGAGAATTTCACCCCCGGGACCGTGAAACGACTCGGGTTGGGCTACGAGCAACTCGCGGCGATCCAACCGGGTCTGGTCATGCTGAGCACCTGCAACCTGGGCCAGACCGGGCCGCGCGCGCAGCATCCTGGCTTCGGGTCGCAGTTGACCTCGCTGAGCGGGTTTACGCACCTGATCGGGGAACCGGGAGCGCCCCCCGTAATCGTTTACGGTCCTTATATTGACTATATCGCGGTGGGTTATGGCTATATCGCCGTTCTGGCCGCGCTCGAACACCGCCGACGCACCGGGCGTGGCCAGTACATTGACCTGTCGCAATATGAGAACGGCGTCCAATTCGTCGCCCCGGCCATCCTCGAATATCAGCTCCTGGGAACGGTCGCAACCCGCCAGGCCAATCGCCACGCCTGTGCCGCTCCTCACGGTGTATATCCTTGCGCCGGCGAGGACAACTGGATTACGATCAGCGTTTTTGATGACGCCGAATGGGAACGCCTGGTCAAGGTCATGGGGAAACCCGAGTGGGCATCGAGCCTGCGGTTTGCCACCGAGCTTTCGCGCAAGGAGAATGAGGCAGAACTAGACGAATTGCTCGGCCGTTGGACCCGGACCCGACCGGCCGACGAGCTGATGCAGAGCCTCCAGAACGCCCGAGTTCACGCCGCTAAGGTAAATTCTATTGCCGACCTGTTCAGCGATCCGCAGCTCGCCCACCGGGGTTTTTGGAGGCCCGTGACGCACAAAGAAGTCGGCGCCCATCATGTAGAAATGCCCGCGTTTGTGCTCTCCGAAACTCCTGCTGCCGAACCGTCGCCCGAACCTTGCCTCTGTGAACATACCGAAATGGTGCTGGGAAAGCTGCTCGGCCTCTCCGAAGCAGAGATCGGGAACCTTGCAGGCCAGGGAGCGATTGAACTGTCATCGCCTGTCACCGCGGGCCGCAACTCCTAACAAATGCGGCTCTGTGCGTGAGTAAAGACACGGGCCGCAGCCGCAAGAAAACGGAGTTGACTATTTGGGTTGACTATGGTGTGCTATAATAGTCATAGAGGATAATTCTATGGAAGAAGTAGCGATTTCCGAATTCAAGGCGAAGTGTTTGGCGCTGCTCGCGCAGGTACAGAAAACCAAGAAGCCGATCCGCATCACCCGTTTTGGCAAGCCTGTCGCGGACGTGGTTCCGGCGGCTCCGGCCGCGAGAAAGCGGAGTTGGCTCGGCTCGATGGCCGGAACGGCAGAAATAGTGGGTGATATTGTATCTCCGGTGATTGATCTAAACGATATTGAGGCGCTGCGCGATTGAAACTGCTGCTCGATACCCATATTTGGGTTTGGAGCGTGCTAGAACCAGACCGGCTCGGCATCCGCCTACGCCACGAACTTCTGCACGCCAATAACGAACTCTGGCTTTCCCCGGTGAGCACGTGGGAAGTGCTGCTGCTCAGCAGGAAGCGAAAGCTGCACCTGCCGGCGGACGTAACGGGATGGGTTTCCAGGGCAATGGCATCCCTTCGGGAAGCTCCGCTGACCCATGAAATCGCTTTAGCCGCCCACCAACTACCGTGGTCGCACCCGGACCCCGCAGACCGCTTTCTGGCAGCCACCGCTCAAGTCCTCGGTCTGACCCTGGTGACGGCCGACACGCGGTTGCTGGGCTTGGGGGAGATTCGGACATTAGCCAACCGCTGAGGACTGATCCTACTTTACATAATATCCATTATCAGACGTTACCTCTCCCTCGAGAACTTCCCCTTCCTTTGACAGGAAGGTTTCGACGACCCTCCCAGGTCAATCAAGAAGGCGCTGTTCCCTGTCGGCGCGGAAGTCTGTTTCCGAAGCCGGGCGAATTCGAACCAATCCCGGCAAGTCCATCGGGTTCTTCGACTGTCTTGTCAATTGTGACGGAAACGCGGACCCGGTCTCAGAGGCCGAAAATTCAGAACAAACGGGGGCGACCGAGAAACTTTGGCCACCTCGTATCTTTGGAAGGATGTGTGGGCTGCTGTCCAGCCTATCGCAAGGCGACCGCGGAGCGCGACTTCATCACTCGGAGCGAGACGGCCGGCATCCGAACCGAGGCCGGCAGGAAGTGATAGGGCGGCCACGGACCGGTCATGCGGAGAGCGCAATCCTTGACCTGCTCGGAGGCGAGGCCGCACAGTCGTTTATACGTTTCCACTTGTTGCGACTCGATGAGGTGGGCGCAGTCCACCACCAGCTCCTGGCTGTGCAACCGGCGGCAGGAAACCTGGTCGTCGAGGGGATGAAACATCTGGCGGAGCCAGGTTGCCAACTCCTCTGCCAATTCCCTGCTCTGCGGGTCTGCCGATTCCACCTCCCCGTTTGGCGGGGCGGGGTTTTGGAGGGATCTCGTTTTCTGCGGCGCCTTTTTCGGACTCGCGCCGTCACTCAAGACGGAAGAAAAACAAAGTTTCAACCGCATCTCCGCTTTGCCGCGCAGCCGGCAAAAGGCCTCCAGCAGCTCGCTCTGGTTTCCGCGAATGAGATGCTCGATCTGTTTCTCGGAGGCAAAAAACGTGCCGAAGCGCATCGGCAGCACGGTATGCGTCTCAAACGCGCGGGCAATGACCTGCCCGTGTTCCACGATGGAGCGAGGCGTAAAGGGAAAGTTCCGGTTCAGACGGCTCAACAGGGTCGTGTATTTCCCGCACCGGAACGGGAACACCGGATGCCCTCCGATCCCTTCCAGGTTGGGCCAAGGTTCCTCGGCGGACAATCGAAGCAGGCAGTACGCATAAATTGCCATAACGCTATCATCCTATGGATCAATTGGATCTATGGATCAATTGGACCAATCTCCGCGGCAACGATCTTCCCCAAAACACACCACGGCTGGGCGGGCCTGGCGGCCTTTTGCAATAATCGAGAATCTGCGGAAGAGTTTGACGTGCGCGGGGGGTGCTGCCGGGAGAGCATCGTTCGCTGAAAAACCGCGTTCCCTTCTCCTTCCAAAACAGCATGTCGCGGCCTTTGCTGGCTATCGGTGGCCGATCAGCGGCTGCGGCGCCATGCCGTTATTGGAATGGAAAAGTAGTGCCTTCTTACAGCTTCAATCCATCTCTTCGCCAGAGACGACCCGGCGAATCGGAACCCAGGTACGGTCCGTCTCGCCGGGAAAAAACGAAAGCCCCTACAACCCGATCTGTCCAAAAAACTATCATAACGCAGACCGGATCATTCTGCAAGCCCGGAAAGCAATATCGAGAGACCTGATCGTCTTGCGGGTCCCCGGTGTTCGTGCTACTATCCATTACAAGAGGAGGAAGGAATGTCGCTTAGAAATTCTTGCCACAGCTTTTTGCTCGTCAGCTTGCTCGTACTTTGGGTTGCTGCAACCGCTGCTTCGGCATTGCAGTTGGGAAGCCGGGACGCTAAAGAATGGATTGATCGCCTCGAGCGGCCCGACCGCATCGCAGGTCTCAAAGTTCCCGAAGTCGTCTCGCGGCTGGGACTCAAGCCCGGCATGGTCATCGCGGATATTGGCGCGGGCACCGGAGTTTTTTCCCGTCCGCTGGCGAAAGCCGTTGCCCCTTCGGGCAAAGTTTATTCCGTGGACGTTGATCCAGGCTTGCTTGACTACATCAATCAGCGGGCGAAACAGGAAAATATCTCCAACATTCGCACGGTCCAAGGCAAGTTCGAGGACCCGGCGATTCCCGGCAAGGACGTGGACATGGCCTTCTTCCATGACGTCTTCCACCACATTGAAAAACGGCAGGCCTACCTCAAGGCGCTGGCCGGTTACATCAAGCCGAACGGCATGGTGGCGATGGTCGAGATGGACGATAAAGACCCGAAAGGACCCCACCGCGAGCAGCCGGAGATGCTGGTCAGCCGGGCCAACGTGGACAAATGGATGGCCGAAATCGGGTTCCATCCGGTGAAGGAACACAACGACCTGTTCCCCGGGACAAAGTGGATCGTCATTTACCAGCGCCATTAGACCGTTTTTACGGTTGGTGTAGAGCTTCTGGCCGTGGTAGCCACGGCACGTCTTTTTATGCCGTGGGTTTGTTCTTAGCGGGCTTTCGGAAGAAGCAACGGGTCGGAGAGTTGCCGCACTTCGGAAGGGTCACGCAGTTCGCGCAAGAGTTGTTCCACTGTTCGATGAAGCAACGGGACTCGAAGCGAGGGCGCGAGTTCCCGCAGCGGCTCCAGGACGAAGCGCCGCTCGTGCAGTCGCGGGTGCGGCACGAGCAAGTAATCGGTGTGGATCACAGAATCCCCATAGAGCAAAATATCGAGGTCTATCGTGCGGGGGCTTTTGGCCTGCGGACCTTTGGGGCGCAGGCGCTCGCGGCCCAACTCCCGTTCGATCTGCTGAAGTTCCTCGAGCAACCGCGCCGGCGGCAGCGTGGTTTCGACCTCGACAGCGCAGTTCAAGAACCAGGCTTGTTCCCGTACATCCACCGGCTCCGTTTCATACACCGCAGAGGCGCGCCGGATGCCGATCCCGCGAGCTTCCAGGGTAAGGCAGGCCCGCCGCAAGTTCTCCAGACGATCTCCTACATTCGATCCGAGAGAAAGATAAACCGAGGTGGGAGCTTCCGTCATTGAGGGCTAAAACAGGGCGTTTTGCGCGCTGCCCGGCTGGATCCCGAAATGCTGGTATGCCAGCGGAGTTGCCACGCGGCCGCGCGGCGTGCGGTGCAGGAAGCCGATCTGAATCAGATACGGCTCGTAGAGTTCTTCAATCGCGTCCACCTCTTCGCTCAAGGAGGCCGCCAGGGTATTGACGCCAACCGGGCCGCCCCCGTATTTCTCAATGATCGTCAGCAGCAGCTTCCGGTCCACCTCGTCGAAGCCGTAGTGATCCACTTCCAGCATTTCGAGCGCCGCCCGCGCCACCGGCCCGGTGATGCGCCCGTCGGCTTTCACTTCGGCAAAATCGCGGACGCGGCGCAACAGCCTGTTGGCAATCCGGGGCGTCCCCCGGCTGCGCCGGGCAATTTCCGAGGTCCCGTCCTCGTCCACTCCGATGCCGAGGATTTCCGCTGAACGATGGACAATGATTTCGAGTTCCCCAGCGGTATAGAAATCGAGGCGATGGACAATCCCGAAGCGGCTTCGCAGCGGCCCGCTGATAAGCCCCGCGCGCGTCGTTGCGCCGATCAAAGTGAAGGGCGCCACGTTCAGCTTGATGGTCCGCGCCGCCGGCCCCTGGCCGACGACGTAATCAATGTGAAAGTCTTCGAGCGCCGGATAGAGCAGTTCTTCGAGCTGGGCGGGCAGGCGGTGAATTTCGTCAATGAAAAGAACCTGCAATCGCTCGACGTTGCTCAGAATGGCTGCCAGGTCCTTCTTGTCCTCAACGACCGGGCCGGACGTGCTCTGGAAGGAGACGCCCAGCTCATTGGCGATGATGTTGGCGAGCGTCGTCTTGCCCAGGCCCGGCGGGCCGTAGAGCAACACGTGATCGAGCACATCCCCGCGCGCCCGCGCCGCTTGAATGGCAATCGCCAGGTTGTCCTTGACCTTCTGCTGCCCGATAAACTCGCGCAACAGCTTCGGCCGCAGGCTGTACTCAAACGTCTGCTCGTCCGGCAGCGCCGTTCCGGAAATGATCCGCTCTCGGTCTGGGCTCGTCATGTTTGAAAAGCAGTGACAAGTGAAGAGTGACGAGTGACAAGCAAACGGCCGCTCCTCCCTTGCCGCTTGTCATTCATCTCTTTCTTCCATCACTTTCTTCATAACCGCTCAGTGAAAGAATTTTCGCGCGAGCAGCCGCAGGGAACCGCGCAGCCAGTTTTCAAAGTCTTCGTCCGGGTTTGCGACGCGGGCCTCACGCAGGGCGCTCTCCGCAGCGGCACGCCCGTAACCCAAGTTGACCAGCGCGGAAAGGACGTCGTCTGCGACGCTCCCGGGCGCAATCGCGGGCGTCCGTTCCCGTTCCGGCTCTTCCAGCGCGAACGTGGCGAGCTTCTCCCGAAGTTCCACGATCAACCGTTCCGCCGTTTTGCGGCCAACTCCGGGAATGCAAACCAGCCGGGCGACGTCCCCTTTGCGGATCGCGGAAACCAGGTCCGGAAGCTCGAGACCCGACAGCAGCGTAATCGCCAGCTTCGGTCCCACGCCCGAGACGCTCAGCAACTTCTCAAACAGGCTCTTCTCCCGCGCCGTCCGGAAGCCGAAGAGCGAAAATGTTTCTTCCCGGACGTAGGAATAAACATGGAGGCTGACTTCGCCATCGAGGTCTCCCATCTCATAGAAGGTGGAAACAGGGATCGAGACTTCGTAGCCAACTCCGCCCGCCTCGATTATGACACGGTTCGGAGCCTTCGAGAGCAAGCGGCCCCGCAGATGAGCGATCATGGCATGTTCCAATCGGCCCCGAGGCGCCACGCGCGCGGATTATCGCAAGAAAGCGGGGAAACTGCCAGCGGCCACCAGCGTGCAGTTCACGCCAGTCACAGGAGGGTCCGGCGCGTGTGACGGAGGATCATATTGTTGGATGCTTGCGCCGCCGCGTCCGGTGCGCCGGGAGAAATCCTCCAGGCGGAGCGCCACATTCCCCGTCACTCTTATTTCTTCTTTGGCTCTTCTTGCTTGTAGCGCACGCTTACCGTGGCTTCGCCCTTCAGGAATTGGATCCCCTTTTCCTTGCACGCCGCGGCGATGAAGATGTTTTCCTCGGAAAGATCGCTGAGACCGGCATCGGTGAGCATCTTCCGGGCAGCTGCGACACCCTTGCTGGGGTTGCGGTCATTGATCGCCCGGGGGTCCTCGGTGGTCGGTTCCAGACGAAGTTGTTGACTGGCGATTTTCACGATTTCCGGGTCCGGCGCCACAGGGGTTTTGCCGAAGTAGCCGAGAACCATCTTGCCGTAGCCTTCCGCGATCCGTTTCCAGTCGCCGAGCATGAAGTTGTTGAACGCTTGCTGAAAATAGAACTGGGATACCGGCGTGACCGAGGTGCCGAACCCGCCTCGACGGATGCAATCCCCCATCTTGGCGAAGATTTGGGGATATTTGTTGAGCACGCCGAGGTCGCGCAACATCTGCGTGTTGGTCGTGAGCGCTCCCCCGGGCATGGGGGACCACGGAGTCAGCGGCTCGACCATGCGGCCTTCCGGGAGGTTTTCATACTTGCTCATGCACTCCTGGAAGATTTTCTCGGCCTCGAGCACTTTGTCAATGTCGAGCCCCAGGTCGTAGTCGGTGCCGCGCAGAGCGTGCCACATGCTCACGATATCCGGCTGACAGGTGCCGCCCGAGACGGGCACCATGGAGAGATCAATTCCATCCGCGCCGGCATCCAGCGCGGCTTTGTAACACAGCACGGAGGTGCCGGCCGTTTCATGCGTATGCATCCGGATGTGCGCGTCCGGGCCGAGCTTCTTGCGGGCCTGTTGAATCGTTTCGTAGATGGTGGCCGGCGTCGCTGTGCCCGAGGCATCTTTGTAACAGAGGGAGTCGAACCCCACGTCCGCGGCGAGGATCTGGTCGAGTACCTTCCCGTAGAACTCCGGATCATGCGCGCCGTTACATCCCGGAGGCAGGGCCATCAGCGTGATGCAGATTTCGTGCTTCAGCCCGTGTTTCTGGATCATTTGGCCGGAGTAGACCAGGTTGTTGACGTCGTTCAGGGCGTCGAAATTGCGGATCGTTGTAGTGGAGTGCTTCTGAAACAGCTTGGCATGCAACTCGATCATGTCGGAGGGCTGACTCTCCAGGCCCACCACGTTGATCCCCCGGCCCAGGGTCTGGAGGTTTGCTTCCGGTCCGGCGGCCTGGCGGAAGGCGTCCATCGTGGCAAAGGCGTTTTCATTGCAATAAAAGATGAGCGACTGAAACATGGCGCCGCCGCCGAATTCAAAGTGCTCGATGCCGGCCGCTCGGGCTGCCTCCACGGCCGGGAGGTAGTCCTTGGCGAGCACGCGCGCCCCCAGGCAGGACTGAAATCCGTCACGGAAGGCAGTGTTCATGACTTTAACAAGTTTTTTGGGCATGTGAGTAACTGTGGTAGTTATGGATTACGTTCTGGCGCGATTGCTACGGCTCTCTTCGCATCGCCTTTTAACTATACCGCCTCTGCAGGATTCGGTCAATCGAGAGCTTCCGAAACAGCGGAAGGAAGCGGACAGCTCTTGCGCGCTGTTGCAAAACTTTCTGTCACCTCGTCAGGGCACGACTTTAGTCGTGCCGAAACCGGTTCGCGGATGGGCGCTTCAGCGCCTGAGGTAAGTCGTTCCTTACCTCCGCATAACAAGCGTACTTAAGACCAACCTCAGCGGCTGAAGCCGCGACGCTGAGACCGCTAACGGCACGGCTGAAGCCGTGCCCCGACGAACTGCTTTACGTGGCACTATATTTTTTAATACTCATTAAACGGGCATGACACCGTGCTTCTTTAGAGGTCTTGCTTCTTTCTTGTTGCGGAACATTTCGAGCGCCTGGATCAAACGCAGCCGAGTTTCGCGGGGCAGAATCGAAGCCTGTGCGAACTGCTTGGCGACAGCTTCAAACGGACCACTATATTGCTCCGAGTAGTCCTCGATCTTTTGCTTTCGCAGAGCCTCGGGGTCTGCCGCCTGCGCGATCTCCTTGCGGTGGAGGACGTTGACGGCTGCTTCGGCGCCCATAACCGCTAGTTCGACGCCGGGCCAGACGAAGACCTGGTCCGCGCCCATTTCCCGCGTACACATCGCTTGCTTGGCGCCGCCGTAACCTTTTCGGAGATACACCGTCAGCTTCGGGACGGTCGCCTCCGCGTAGGCGTAAAGCATCTTCGCTCCGTGGCGAATAATTCCCCGCTGTTCTTGTTTGATCCCCGGCAGGTAACCCGGCATGTCCGCGAGGGTGATGATCGGAATATTAAACGCGTCGCAGAAGCGGATAAAGCGCGAAGCTTTGTCGCAACAGTCCACGTCGAGGCTGCCTCCCAGATGCATGGGCTGATTGGCTACCACGCCCACCGCATGGCCCCCGAGCCGCCCGAATCCCACCACCATGTTCCGCGCAAACCGCGACTTCACCTCGAACAATTCGCCGTTGTCCACGATGCGTTGGATGACGTCTTTGATGTTGTACAGGCGGCGCGGCTCTTCGGGGACGATCTGCTCCAGATCGTCCAGCATCCGGTCCGCCGGATCGCCGGTCGGGCGGAAGCTCGGCGCTTCCGAACAGTTCTGCGGAAGGAAACTCACGAGCCGGCGAATCTGGAGGAGGCAGTCGTCATCATTGGCAGCGACGAAATCCGCCACGCCCGACGTTTCCGAATGCACCTTCCATCCTCCCAACTGCTCGACGGTCACCTCTTCGCCGGTGACTTCCTTGATGACCGGGGGACCGGTGATGAACATCTGACTGGTGTCTTTGACCATGAAAATAAAATCGCTCAGCGCGGGGCAATACGAAGCGACGCCGACGCAGGCGCCCATAATGGCGGAAATCTGCGGAACGACGCCGGAGGTGATCGTGGTTTGATAAAACATCTTGCCGATCACGCGCGTCACGTCCAGGCCGCCGCCGATCCGCGCGCCAACGGAATCATACAGGCCGATGATGGGGACGCCCAACTTGCGGGCGGTTTCGATGGCGTAGCTGATCTTCTCGCCGTGCGCGGTCCCGACCGTGCCTCCCAGGACCGTCCGATCCTGGGCAAATACGTACACGCTGCGGCCTTCGATCAATCCGTATCCGACGACCACCGCGTCGCCCGGTTCCCTGCCCTCGGCCGTCATCGAGTCCCCGCCTTGCGACTCGGCCAGCATGAACTCCTCGACGAAGGACCCCGGATCGAGCAGCCGCAAAACGCGCTCGCGCGCCGTCAGCTTGCCCTTGCTGTGCTGCTTCTCAATCTCCTTCGGATTTCCGGCGAGGACTCTCGCTTCCAAATCGAGCAACTTCTGGCGAAGGTCCTTATAGGACTTCGGCATTCCAATTCCCCACCAAACGATTTCTCCAAAAAAATTTCCCTGTCATCCCGAGGAACGTAGTGACGAGGGACCTGCACTGCGCGCAAAGAACCTTCAAATCTATGTCGAAAATCGGCAAAAGGCAAGCGAACCGCGCGCCCGGGTCGTGTCCTCAACCGATGTTGTGGACAACCCGGATTCGGTTCTTTCGGAACTCTCGGAAGAATCTTCTTGCCTGCGTTTCTGCGGGTCCTCCATACTGCCGAGGGGGAGGGGATGGAAGGAAGGGAGCGACGAGGGAATCGAAGGAGAGAGAGGAAAGTGAGAAAAAGCAAAAACTACCAAACGAAGCCAACAAGTTATTTGTTTGCAACACATATCTTTTACATTCGCTTTATATTCGCCATTTCGGGCAACCCAGACTGGGGACACTACCCGCGCCCAGTCGGGCGTGCGCTGGGTTGTCCTACTTCTTGCTTTTCTTTCCGGCCACGGAATGGAGTTGCGGAAACAAATGCCCTTGCGCGATTGTCGTGGAGGTAAATTTCTCCAGTTGCGGATACCGTTCGAGCAGGGCCGGCGGCGCGGGAAATTCCGGTCGTCCAGATGGGGTCAAGATGAAAAGGAGGCGCCAAGACGGGCGGGAGGTCGTCTTGGCGCATTCCCAGGAGAGTAGTTTACTGAAAGGAGTTTCCCGCCGTTGTTTTCTAAAGTCCTTCGTCGAAGGAGATCGGTGACTGCAAGGTAAAGATCAGAAGAGATTCCGCAGGGATGCTGACTTGCTTCGCACCGCGCACACCCTGATAAATGGTTCCGGCGGCGGCTCCCACGTTGGAGCCGAGCAGAATCCCGCCTCCGGCGATGGCTCCGATCACCGTTCCCAGAACCGCGCCGCCACCCGCGAGGATCGCCGTTCGCTTGGTTTGCGATGGGCCGGTCTCCTGATAGGCGCTGGTCTGAACGGCCAGCGATTTGCCCGCAAAGTTCAAGGCCGTCAGTTCCAGGGCCAGCATCGGACGCCCCTGGAGGCGGCCCGATTGCACCACCGAAACCAGGCGGCCGATGGCTTCCGCGCCCTTGGGCACCAATGTTTTCCCTTCCACCACCAAAGGAGTGTCCACGGTGGCGCGGAACGTCTCGCCGGCGTAGTTCCTACCCGAGTCTATGGAATCGAGCATCCGCACGGAGATCGTCATCCCGGCCGGAATCGTCATGGAGGCCGCCCGACCCGCGGCGGCGGCCACCAGACACGCTACAACAATCCAACCCATCATTCCCATCATGCGAAACTGTCTCATAGCTTCTCCTTCCGCTTCTGTCTGGCCTCAGCATAACAAACATCCAGGCGCGGCAGCGCAAGCGTTCAGTGATTTCGCAGGTCTTAAAAAAGGTTCATTTTGGGCAGGCAGAGAGCCGCCAGTTTTGGTTACAATAGCCGAAGCGGAACCAAGGGAGCAGTCCCACAAGAAAGCAGGAGCGCGGCAATGAAGCGATCGGCGATTCGGCTGGGGGTAATTGTGATTCTGGCTGCGGCCGAGTCCTACGGGCAGGAACGCAGGGTTTATGAGGGCGTCGTAGACCTCAAGCAAAAGACAATCGGCACGGTCGTTCTCCTGGAGATTGCGGAAGGGTCCTTGAAAGGATGGGTCCGGCTCCAGAAATTTGTCCCCATCGAAGGAGGCAGCGCCTCGGCGAACGGGGCGGAATTTCGGGCCGGCGGAAACCGGTATGAGATTGACGAGCGCAAAGGGAAGATATCCTACTCCGGTCCGGACGGCGAAGGGAGCCGCTTTGTCCAGAGGCTGGAGCGGCTGAGCGGCCGATTCGAGGAGCTGAGCGAAGAGAGCGGTTTCTCCGGCGTGAACATTGCGGCCATTGAAGTCCGGGGACGGCGGCGCGACCTCCGCGTGGGCCGCCCGGCGCTCTGGAAGCAAGATGGCCCTCCATTTGAGACCTTCGAGCGAATCGAAGAAATGCTCGGGAAAGAGATCGCCGTCTGGGTCGCTGGCGCCAACGAGCGAACCGGACGGGTGGTCGCGGTGGAAGAACCGGAAGGCATGAACATCCCCCTCAAGGCTCCCAAGAAGCCCAAAGAAACGCAGCCCAAGAAACCAACCCGATAGCGGTCCCCAGTCGCTGCAATTCGGGCAAGGGGTTGTGCCGACTTGGGTTTATTGCCGCACAGCGTCGGCAAAATTCCCTTATCCTGCTCCGGGCCGCGGGCGCCACTCTCCCAGGAGGAACTTTTCCCTCCGAACTAGAAGATCAGGCTATGCTGTTCCTCAGGAAGGCAATTGAGTTCGCCTTAGCCTCCTTGGGAAGTGTACATTCATATTGACGCTGGAACCCCCATCAACATTGACGTTGGAGGTCAGCCGATCGGTACAGTTGCGCCTTCAAATCTTGGATCTCGGCTAAAACATATTCCACAGGTATTGGTTGTAGACCTCGTGGTGGTACTGCACCTCAGGGGCCTTCACGGAAGAGCCAAGCAAACGCGGGCAGCGGTCGGCGGAGGCTCTCTTTAGTTCCGCGTACCGCCCTTTCACATCTGCTCCCAAGAGCTGCGTCGTCCACTCCGCTTCCAAGAAGCCCGCGAGCGCATCATAGATATTGTCGGGCAGATACCTCTCGGCCTGGCGGAGATTCTTGATCTTCGCCGTCTCTCCTTCGAGACCGCTTCGGAAGATCGCGTACAAGGCCAGATAAGGATTCGAATCCGGAGCGACCGCGCGCACTTCCACGCGCATGCTTCTTTCGTTCCCGATGGGGATGCGAATCATCGCACCGCGGTCCACGGGTGACGCCTTGAGCTGATTCGGCGCTTCGAAGTGAGGGTCCAGGCGGCGGAAGGCGTTGACGCTGGAGTTGAGCATCAAGCAGATGTCGTTGCCGTGGGTTAGGTTCCTGTCCAGAAAGGCCCAGCCGAACTTGCTGAGTTTCTCTTCGCCCTTGGGATCCCAAAACAGGTTCTTGCCACCCTTGCTGACCGACACGTTGGTGTGCATGCCGCTGCCATTGACGCCCACGATCGGCTTCGGAAGAAAGGAGGCTGTGCAACCCACGGTCCTAGCCACCTGGCGGCAGATCAACTTGTAGAGCTGGATCTGGTCGGCAGCGCCCACTACTTCACAATAGCTGTAGTTCATTTCGAACTGCGAGGGAGCAACTTCGGGGTGGTCCTTTTCGTTCTGGAACCCCATCGCGCGCTGCACTTCTGCCGCGGTGTCAATGAAGGCCCGCAACGGATCGCCCGCCAAGGAATGGTAATATCCCCCCGTGTTGACGTATTCAAACTTGCCGGTTTCGTGATAACGGCGCTCCGCGTCCGAACCGTTGAAGAGAAACCCTTCGATTTCATTGGCTGCGTTCAGCGTGTAGCCGTGTTGTTTGTATAATTTCTCGGCATACCCCTTCAGGACGTTTCGAATATCGGCCGTATAGGGAGAACCGTCCTTGTCAATGACATCGCCGAACATGAGCACCTTGCCGGCCCCGAACACATCAGCCGGACCCCAGTAAAAGGAAGCCCAATCCATCGCGAGGCGCAGATCACTCTCTCGCTGGGCGGAGAAGCCGCGGATCGAAGAGCCGTCGAATGTAAGGTTATCCCAGTTCTTGACGAGAAACTTCTTGTCGTAGTCGAGCATGTGTAAACGGCCTTCCAGGTCGCTAAAGAGGACCGTTACCGCCTTGATCCGCTTCTCATCCGTCAGATACTTGATCCGCTCTTCTCGAATCTTTTCGATGGGGACACGGTTTTTCCTCTGCTCTTTCGCCCTTAAATTCAACTCTTCCAGTTCGTCATACGAGTGTGCCAAAAAATTACGCAGTTCATTCGACATGGTTTACCTCACCATAAAGTAGAATTAAAACAACCATTCAGCCGAGATTCTTTTGGGATCCCTGCGAGCCGTTTGAGGCCAGAATATCCGACACTGGACACTTCTGAACTCTTGCACTTCCCCTTAGTCACAACAGACCCAACTCGTGGGAGCAACTTACAGGAATGATGCTCTACGTGGGCTACTAAACGGCGGGCCTTCTTCCAACTGGCCGCTTGGTACAAGCACTTATTATACTCCACCAGCGGTTTTTTGCAGGGCATTTCCACGGAGCGTTTCTGCAACTCCGTAATGTCCCGCAGCAGGTCGAAGAGGACGTTTATCCCTTCGACGACGCCAAGCTGGCGCGTCTGGAGATCGCCACGCTGCCCTGGCCGAGGGCACGCCGCCTCCAGAACTTCTGCCTGTTCAGTGCCAATGCGGGTCTCAAGCCACGGGCGGCTGGGAAGTTCAACCGGGATCAATCTCTATTTCCACGCCGAGTAGACCGGCTTTCCGACCAGGAACGCCGGGTTGGCGCCGGGCCGGGGCCGGAACTTCTGCGCTCGCCCGTTGTTGACTTCGGCCACGTAGACGTTGCCTTCCTGGTCCACGCTGATCTGGTGCACGCCCCACATTCCGCCGGGGTAGATGCCGTAGGTTCCCCAGGCGTACATGAAATGTCCCTGTTCGTCCCACTTCACCATCTTCGAGGTGCCGTAGTCCCCGCCCCACAGTGCGTGGTCGGCGCCCATGTAGATGGTGTAGATTTGCGCAGGCTCCGGGCCGATGCTCCACTCGTAGAGGTACTTGCCGTTCTCGTCGAAGACCTGAATCCGCTTGTTGGAGCGGTCGTTCACGAACACCCGCCGGGTATCCGGATTCACCGCGATGCCGTGGACGTTGTTGAAATAGCCCGGCCGCGTATCCCACGGGGGGCTGGTTCCGTTGCCGACCGCGACTCCCTTCTGGCCCCAGTCAAGCAGGAATTTGCCGTCCTTGTCGAACTTGGCTACGCGGGTGCCGTTATAGCCGTCGGCGACGAAGAAAGTGCCGTCGGGCAGCCAGGCGAGGAACGTCGGCCGGTGGAAGTGGGTGGCGTCGGCGCCGAGCACGCCGGGTGTGCCGATGGTCTGCACCAACTTCTTGCCGTCGTTCGTGAACTTATAGATGGTGTGCTTGTGGTCGTCTATCGCCCACACGTGCTTTTCAGGATCGTACGGACTGATGTAGATCGAATGCGGCCGCTGCCACATCGAGTCCCACTGGGTCCACTCCTCGATGATCTTGCCCTGGGCGTTGACCACCACCAGGTTATGCTCCCACTGGGCGTCCACGCCGAAATTTCCGGTGTACAGCCGGAGTCCGTCCTCCGCGATTTGACCGGTGCCGCCGTTGGCCGGAGGGCTGGCCGTGGTGGCGTTTCGCATCGGCACCCGGCCTGCCCCCACCGGAAACGCCAAGCTCGGCCCGAACTCGGGAGTCCGTCGGGGCCGGGGCGCGGGAATTTTCGGCAGCTCGCCTCGCTGAAAGATGAAGACCCGGTCGGGGCTCTCCGCGAAGACGCCCTCCGCCGATCCCCACGTCCACTTCTCATGCCCCGGCAACTCGGCCAGGTCCTGGGGCCAGTTCGCGACAGGCTCGTAGGCGCCAAAGATGTCCTGGCCGCCGATTTGTCCCGCCACCGCCGCTACGCTCGCCGGCGCCCGCGCTGATCCTCCTTGTGCTTGCGCCTGCGCCTGCGCTTGCGCTGGCGGAGCCGTTCCGCCGTCCAGCAGAAAAATTGCGATGAAACCGAGAGCGGCTGTCCCCAGCACTGCTATGCGTTTTCTCATACTTCTCCTTTCGCGCCGCGCCTTTCGTCGGCGTTCGACGACGTTCCCAAGATCACCTGTCGCATTTTCGGGGTCACCATCCGACCTCACGATCTCAGCCCTCAGATGGTGTTGACCGGAATTCCCTTTTTGGCGTTCCGGCGACGAAAAGTATACACCTCTTTGCACCCGGCCGAACCTCCATAAACGATTGCTTCTCCGAGACGGTCCCAGTAGTTCGCGACAAACCCTCCAGACATCCTGAAAACGTACCACGATCCGACTCGGGAGCGTCCGGTTTGTCACAAGGACCCCACCAAGCTGCTGGAATTCCCTGCCCCGGCGACCTTCAAGAATGACCTTGAAAAAGTCCCTTGGCTTTCTCGGGGAAGGTGTTGTATAGTTTGGCACACGTGCTGATTCTGAGGCAGGCCTGGATGCAGCCGAGGCGGTCGCGGAGAGCGGTTCCCTATGCTTGAATGCGGTCGCAGCGGCGGACGGCCTAAAAGGTGGGACTTGTGCCTATGAAACGTTCTGCGCTTTTCGCTGGCCTTCTGTTGCTCAGTTTCCCATGCAACTCCCTGCTCAACCCGGTTGCCTGGGGGCAGGCTGCTGCACCGGGCACCCAGCAATCGCCGAGCACGCCAGCCCCTTCCTCTTCGATGAACCGCTCCCGAGTCCGAATTCCGGGGCCGCTCCGGGCTTTTCTCCGCATGGCGGCCATCAGCCAGAAGTCCACCCCGGAGGAAGTCCTCCCGTTCCTGGCGCGCAATGTCGTTGTCGAGGGATACCAATACTGGCAGGACAAGGCGCGGAAGCCGACCGAATACTTGAAGCTGCTCAAGGATTACTTGCTGCAGGCCCGCGAACTGCAAACCCTGGCCGGTTCCGAGGGTGTCCTTCGCGTCGCCAACTGCGCAGAGGTGGAACGGTTGCTGCCGGTGATTGGGTATCGCTTCCGGACCCCCTGCGGGCCGGGCACCACCTTAGAGACCGCCGACCCGGAGAAGGCCTTTCTGGCGGTGGACTCCGGCTTTCCCCTGGTGGAACTGGAAGAAGCGTTGCGGCAAGGCACACCGTTCAGCTATTCGGTCGTTTCGACCGAAGTCCCGGTGTTGTTTGACTCCAACGACTGGGCCGGCAATGAAAAGAGCGTTCTCGACACTCTGATTGACGATCCTGCCCTGGCTCGTCTGTATTGGGCGCTCGCGCGGCTCGATGAACGAACGCGCCTGACGCTGCGACAATCGCCGGGAATCCAGAAGCTGCTGCCGCTCGCCGCGGTTCTGGACTTCTATGGAAGTCACGTCTACATCCGTTCCGGGCGGGTGGTCGTGCCTGGAGGAGCCGCCGCCGAACCTGCCTGGAAAGCCCTCGTGGGAGTTGGTCCGGATGTGCCCGGCGAGTTTGTGCTGCGCTTGCTGGAGAAAGATCAAGGATGGGTGGCTGCTTATTTTGACACCTTGGCGAGGGTTCCGCGGAGCCAGCAAACCTATTTCACGAACCCGGAGCGGTTGTCCCGGTTCTATGAGGCACTGCGGGGCAAGAATCTCTCGCCCAGCCCCGCGCGCCCGGTGTTCCGTCCGGTCGCGGGCCTTCTGCTTCTGCTCACCCGGCTGCAACTGGAATCAAATGGCCAGCCCCATATCCCGGGCAACCTGGAGGTATGGAAAGAAGTGTTTCGGCGGAAGAGCGACAGCAAGGTCGTCCGCGACTGGGCTAAACGCGCCACGGGCTGGAGTCGCCCGGAACAATTCGTCGAAGCGATGTTTTCCCTTTCGCGGGTTCCCAGCAAAGACAGTCCCTTTTCCGTCTATCTGCTGTTGACGGAAATTGACCGGCGCCGCTCTCCCCAGCAGCGGCTGAGTCCTGCGACTGTCCGTCTGCTGGCCGAGCGATTCTCCCGCTACCAAAACCAGTATCTGCTCTTCACCGAATGGAGAGAGCTGGACAACGCCTCCATCACCCAATTTGTCACCACGGCAACCGCGCTCGATCGGGTTCCCGACAAGATGGTGCGGGCCAATGCGCTGGGAACGTTCCAGGCCAATCTCGGGCTGTGGCAAATCCTGGCGCGGCAGGAACAAATCCCGGCCGGCAATTTGAACAGCTCCTTCCAGCGCGTGATGCGCCCCTTCGCCGACATCAAGACCTCGGCGCAGCTATTCGACGCCGCCCGAGCTTCGCTCGGAGAAGTCCTGCGCGCGGCGGCGGGCAAACCGGACTTGTCCCAGGAGGAGATGATCGCTCTGCTGGGCGGACCCGAACAAAGCACACCCGCCGGCCAGCAAATGCGCCAGGAGATGGCCAACCGGATCCGTGCGGTGCTCGACGCGCAACGGCTGGTTTCCCTCAACACCTTATTTTCGCTGGCGGATGGCTTAAGCGGCATGACCCAGGGGAAAGCCGCCTCGGACTCTCTGATGCGGCTCGCGGGCGAACTGCGCGAATTTGAATTGCCGCGCCCCATCTTCACCGAGCGCGAGCGCAGCGAGTGGGCCTCCGGGCTTCATAAGAATCCGCACGCCGACTTGCAAGTCCGGACCGATCTGCGGAAAGTCATCAACGAATCGGGCAAAGCTCCCCGCGAACTGGCCGATGCCCGGGGCCTGTTGACTCCCTTCTTCCGCGATGTCCTGGTGGGGTTCAATTATGCCTACTATGAACCGCCGGGCGCGCAGATGCTCCACAACAATACGCTCTTCGTCCGGTCGCATGACTTCTCCGGGCAAATGACCCCCACGGGCGAGGAGTCCTGGCAGACACCGCGCATGTTCGGGCGGGGATGGAGCGCCAGCGGCGGAGCGCATCTGGCGGGTTCGCTCGCCGATCTGCCCTATGTGCTGGCCCAGTTGGAGCAGGATTTCATCGTCCCGGAAAACACCCAGTCGTTGATCTGGGCCGACCTGGTGCCGGGCCTGTTGACGGCGGCGGTGCTGCCGCGGTGGTGGCGGGTCACTCCCGCCGAGCTGCGCGCCGTGGCGCTTTATCAGCGGTTCGGCGAAGAATTGCTGCTCGCCGCGGGGAACGATCCGCGACTCCGCCAGCGCGTCCTCGAAATCCTGTTCGATCGGATGCTCCCCCAGCGGCTGGAGCATTTTGAGCAAGCCCTGGAAGCGGGACGCCCCCAGGAAGTTCTTCCGGAATTCCTGCCGACCGAGAGCGCGTACCTCGCGGCGGAATTTCGCCGGCTCTATCCTGGCGAGGCCGGAGCGGGGGGCCCTGCCGAACCGGAGCTGGCGCGTCTCGTACGGGAACATCCGGCGGAGACGAGTTGGGAACGGATCGCGCAGGATTTCGGCGTTCCCCACCCGACCTTGATACAAACCTACACGCGCGAACTCCTGGTGCTCAAGCCGTTGCCGACCTTTCTCGGCTACTCCAGCCGGCTGCTCGCCGAATCCTGGGAATCCAACAACTTGTATTGGGCCCGGCTGGCGGAAGAGAAAGGCCATCCCCCGGCGATGCTCCACCGCCTGGTTCCGGCGCTGACCCACCGCATGGTGGAAAAAATCTTCGCCACCCATCTGGAAGATTGGCCCGCGGTGTTGCGGGCCATGCGGGAAGCCGGAGAGGAATTCCGTGCCGGCAGGATTCTCTCCGCACCGAACGCGGAGAGGGCTTCGGGGCAATAAGTCTTTGAGAGACTCTATATCCCCCCTGGCCGGTCTCGGAGCGGCCGGGGGAGGGCATGGCAGGTTATAAACTATGGCGAAACTGGCTCTGCTGCTTGTAATGGGAATCTCTGCTGTTGCGGTCAGTGGACTCGCCCAGGAGGGCGAAGCGCCCGGGGCGGTCTTCCGTGTGGAAGTGGACATGGTGCTGCTCAACGTCGCCGTGACCGACAACAAGGGCAACTATGTCACCGACCTGCGCCCGTGGGACTTCCAGGTTACCGAAGATGGAATTGCGCAACGGCTCGCCACCTTCGGCGAAGGCGGCGAAGCGCCGCGGCGGCTGGGCGAATTCGTCGCCGGCCAGAGCCGGCCGCGCCTGGTGCAGCCCTATGCGGCGCGCGTGAGTCGCGGGCGCGCCCTGCTCGACGGCTCCGCGCGCAATCCCATCCAGGTGGAGACGCCGGAAGGAGTCGCGGCGATGGCCGCCGGGGCCAGCGTCTACATTCTGTTCGACACCAGCAACTACATGTATCGGGGTTTCGTCTTCGCCCAGGATGCGATCACGGAATTCATCCGGTCGCTGGAAAATCCCGACCGGGTGGCCCTGTATTCCTACAGCCGCGACTTCGCGCGCGTCGTCCCGGTCACGACCGACCGCGTCCAGGTCCTGCGCGGCGTGCGGCAGACCATTGCCGGCGATGACGCGGCTCTCTACAACGCTTTGCTGATGACCCTGCGCGACGCGGCGCAGATTTCCGGACGAAGAATGGTCGTGGTTTTCTCCAACGGGCCGGATAACGCCAGCATGGTCGCCCCGGAAGATGTCCGCGAACTGGCCCAGGCCGAGGGGATTCCGATCTACATGATCAGCACGCGGGAGGCCCGGCACGACCCCGTTTCCACCGCCGTCTTTGAACGGATGAGCATCAGCACCGGGGGCAAAGCCTACTTCGCCAAGAACTGGCAGGACCAGCAAAAAGCCTTCGCCTCGATCCGCGACGATCTCTCGCACTTGTATGCCCTCAGCTACTACCCGCAGCCGAACCCGAACCGCGGATGGCGCGGCATCACCGTGAAACTGGTCGGCGACCATGTGAAGAACTACCGGGTTCGGACCCGGACCGGCTATCGCCCCCGCCTCCCCCGCGTCGCCGGGCAGTGATCCCGGCAGTGGGCCAAGCGACGGGAGAATCACTTCGCTCCTTGCCCGCTCCGCCAGGCGCCTCATTTTCCCCGGAATCGGCTGTGGGTGCCAAGGGAAAGTTCTGCTATACTAATCGTTTGTAATCCCCATTGAACCGAGGCGTTTATACACATGGCAAGACGATGCGAGATTTGCGGGAAAGGGCCCCGCACGGGAAACCGAATCAGCCACGCACACAACGTCACGCGGCGGGTCTGGAACGTCAACCTCCACCGCGTGCGGGCTATTGTGAATCGCGGCCACGCGCGCCTCGTCGTCTGCGCTTCCTGCATCCGCTCGGGCCGCGTCACCAAAGCCTGATCCCGCTCCCACCGAACAGCACCGTTTCTAGAGCAGTTATTACAAATGGTGTAGACCGACCGTCAGGGCACGACTTTAGTCGTGCCGACCGAGTTCGGCTACGGAGCGCTTCAGCGCCTGAGGTGAGTTTTTCCGTGAGCGTTGCAAGACATACCTCAGCGGCTGAAGCCGCGTTCGAGAGCCACGATTTACGGCATGGCTGAAGCCATGCCCTGACGGACCCCTAGTCTACACTAGGAGCAACCTGCTCTAATAGTCCAGCGAATAGGTAACTTTGACGATGAGGGCGCGGTCTTGCAGGCCGCTTCCGGAGCCGTAGGTCCGTGTCTCGTTATAGACGATGAAGAGATCGTCCCCGGGCCGGAAAATGTAATTCAGGCGAAAATTGACGGCATACTGATTGTCCTGGCTATTGAGCAGGAAGGTGGCCCGCGTGAGCCACTTCTGGCTGAAGGAATAATTCACCTGGGTGTTGAGTTGTTGCGTCGTAAAGGACGCGTCCGGAAGCGAAATCTTGTTCCACTCATAGCTCGGCTCGAAGGAGAGATTTCGCGTGGCCTTGATTTGGGGTGAGATTTCTACGCCGGTCCGTGTCCCGTTATAGAACCCGCCCCGGCTGACGCTGAAGCTTCCCGAGAACTGGCGGCCCCGGAAAGCCCGGTACTGGATTTCCGATTCATTGAACCAGTAGTCGCCGGCCGGGACCGTTCCCCCGCCGCGGATCGGAAAGGGGCGCAGCAGACGTTCAAAGGTTTGGGAGTACTCGAAATCCACGGTGTCTCCGCTCTGGAAGTCGGTGCTCCAGCCAAACTCCCTGTCCCGGGTTTCCAGCAAACCCTGCTGGTTGGCGAGATGCTCCACGGAAGCAGAGAACTCCATCTGCCGCACTCCCGGCAACCGCGGCCGGGGCTTGTAAGCGGCCACCCCTACACTCTGCTGGAGACCCTTCCAATTGGGTTGCGCCCGGCTCACGAAGCCCATCTCGGGCCGGAAGTTCTCCTGGATCTCGAGACGTTCCAGGGAAAACTGAAAGCGGTCGCTGTCCCATTCGACCTTGCTCATCCCGGCCCACTGTCCCGCATCCAGGCCGGGCGAACTGCTCTTCGTCAGGAATCCCTGCACATTCAAATTTCGGACGAAGGTGAAACTCGCGTCGAGACCGGCAACATGATTGGAAGGCCGGGTTGAACTGGCCGTGTTTCGGGTGAGCATAGCGCCCACATAGGAGCGGGCCAGGATATTTCCCTTTGCTCGAAGCACCGTGAAGTTTTGCCCCGGCGCAGTCTGCCCGGAAGCCAGGTCGGAGCGCCGGGTCTGCATATTGAGCAGACCCAGCTCCAAGGGTCCCTGCTTGCCGGTCAGCTTGAGACCACCCCAAAGAGGAATCTCCTCGCGGTTGTCGGAAAGGCCAATGCGGCGGCTGTGGAAGAGCAGGAGTTGCGGCCGTGAATCCCACGCCTGGCGGTTGCGGGAGCCGAACTGAAAGATGCCGGAGCCTTCCTGGAAGAACTCCCGCCGCTCCGGAAAAAACAGACTGAAGCGAGACAGATTGACTTGCGCGTCGTCCACGTCGGCCTGGGCAAAGTCGGGATTGGCGGTCAGGTCAAGCGCCAGTTGCGGCGTAATCAGATACTTCGCAACCTCCAACCCGACATCGGTCGAGTGCCGCGTCACGGTGCGGCCATCCGGGACGGCCTGGCTCCCTCCGGTGGTGAAGAATGGCTTGACGCGGAAGGTAAAGGCCCGGATGCCCTCCAATCCCTCCAGGTGTCCCGCCCGGGACACCTCCGCGAATCGAAAATCGCGGTTGTGCGCGGCCCAGAAAACGTCCTCGTTCTTCCGTTTGATGGCACGATGGAAATTGACTCCCCAGACAATCGGATCTTCATCGAGGAAGCGAAGGGTCTTGAACGGAATCACGATTTCGGCCGACCAGCCCCCTTCGGTGATCCGGGTCCTGGCGTCCCACTTCTCGTCCCAATTCGTGTTGGTTGTCTGCCCTTCATTGGTCACGGTGGCGTCATATTGCGTGCCCAAGGGATTGATCCGAAACAAATATCCATCGCGGTGGTCGTGAAAGGTATCCAGGATCAATTCGAAGAGGTCATCGTTTTGGAAATCGTTATCTCTGCGGAGTTCGGTGGCCCGGATCTCGCTCGAATTGGAGTCGGAACAGAAGATTCCCACATAGATGTGTTGCGTGTCGAAGAGAATTCGCACCTCTGTCTTCTCCGAGGCGGGCGCTCCCTCCTGGGGGTCCTTTTGCAAGAAGTCGCTTACCGGTTCGGCCTGCGCCCAGACAGCCTCGGTCAGAAGACCATCCAGCACCGGAGGCTCTGCCGCGCGGACTGCCCTGATGGACCGACCGTCCTGCAGGCCACTTCGCCCTTGCGGTGGACGGCGATCCTGCGCCAACACGCCATCAGCTCCGACAAATGCCAAGACAATAATCCAGGTAGAGCGCAAAAACACAGGTTGGGAGCCTCCAGAGGTTATTTCCCAGGGTCTAACGAAGCGTTTCCACAGCATTCGGTCGGGACCCGCCCAATGGATAGACGAACGCCCGCAGGAAAGGGTTGCAAATTCAGTCAAACTATTCGGAAAGGAACCCGGAGACACGACGCTTTGCCGTCGTTCCCCCCCAGCGCACAGGCGTTCTTTTGCAAGGAAGTAAATGGCGATACGTTCTGATCCTAGACCTTATGAATCCGTTCCACGTCGCGGACTCCGTGGATCTTGCGCATCGCCGTCACCAGTTTTTCCAGGTGCTTCTTATCGGTGATATCCAGAGTCAGGTCAATGGTGGCTTCCCCGTTTTCAGCGAAGCGGGTTTCGATATTGCGGATGTTGGTTCTTTCCGTGATGGCTGCGGTTAATTCTTTGAGGAGGCCGGGCCGGTCCGAGCTGCGCAAGACCAATTGCACCGGATAGGAATCGTCGGGCGAGGCAACCCACTCCACCTCGATGCGGCGCTCCGGCTCATAGAGAAGATTCTGGACGTTGGAGCAGGACTTGGCGTGCACGGCGACCCCCTTGCCGCGCGTGATGTAGCCGACCACTTCTTCTCCCCGGATCGGCTCGCAGCATTTGGCCCGATACACCAGCAAGTCGTGGAATCCCTTGACTTGCAACGCGGCGCCGGGCGTCATTCCCAGGGCTTTCTGGACCGTTTGCGTCAACGTCTTCTTGCCGGCCTTTTCTTCCAGAACGGATTCGGGAAAGAGCTTGGCGAGCACCTGGCGGGGCGGCGCCTTCCCGAACCCCACGGCCGAGAGCAAATCGTCGGAGTGCGGATAGCCCATCCCTTGGGACGCCTTGGTCAATTCCTCGGCGGAGACCTTGCCCCAGGACACGTTGTAGCGCCGGCTTTCCTTCTCCAGCAGCTTCCGGCCCAGATCAATGGAACTGGCCCGCTCGGTGACATTGATCCAGTGCTTGATCTTGTTGCGCGCGCGGGAGGACTTCACAAACGTCAGCCAGTCGCGGCTGGGGTGCCCCCCTTTCTGCGTAGCGATTTCGGCGATGTCGCCGTTGCGCAGGCGATACCGCAGCGGCACGAGCTTGCCGTTCACTTTGGCTCCCGTGCAGGTGTTTCCGACCTCGGTATGGATCGCATACGCGAAATCCACCGGAGTCGCATCCCGGGGCAATACGACGACCTTCCCTTTCGGCGTAAAGGTGTAGACCTCTTCCGGGTAGAGGTCAATCTTGAGGGTGGAGAGAAATTCGGTGGGGTCGGACATCTCCTGCTGCCATTCCACGAGTTGCCGCAACCAGGCCATGCTCTGCTCGTCGGCGGCGGAGTACATCCCGCCTTCCTTGTATTTCCAGTGGGCCGCAATTCCCTCCTCGGCCGTGCGGTGCATCTCTTCGGTGCGAATCTGCACTTCCACCGGCTGCCCGCTTTTCCCGATCACGGTGGTATGCAGAGACTGATAGAGGTTGGGCCGCGGCATGGCGATAAAGTCTTTGATCCGCCCCGGCACCGGAGACCAGACGCTGTGGACGACTCCCATCGCGGCGTAACAGTCATTCACGGACTGTGTAATGATGCGGACGGCCAGCAGATCGTAGATCTGGCTGAGGTCCTCCTTCTGTCGCTTCATCTTCTTGTAGGTGCTGTAGAGGCGCTTGATCCGCCACTCCACCCGCGCCTGCAAGCCGTTCTCCTGGAGCTTCTGTTCGATGGCGGAAGCCATTTCTTTCAACAAGTCTTCGCTGTAGCGGCGCTTCTCCTCGATTTCCTCCCGAATCTCCTGATAGGCGTGGGGGTCAATATAGGCGAACGCCATATCCTCAAGCTCGCCGCGAATCTTTCCCATTCCCATCCGGTGGGCCAGCGGCGCGTAGATCTCGAGCGTCTCCTGCGCCACCCGCTGCTGTTTTTCGGAGGGCAGATACCGCAGCGTGCGCATGTTGTGGAGGCGGTCCGCCAGTTTGACGAAGATCACGCGGAGGTCGTCCACCATTGCCAGGAGCATCTTGCGCATGTTTTCCGCTTGCCGCTCTTCCCGGCTCGCGAACTCCAGCTTGCTGATCTTAGTGACGCCTTCGACCAAGTGGGCCACTTCGTCGCCGAACTGGCTGCGGATCTCGTCCAGAGTCACTGTGGTATCTTCGACCACGTCGTGCAGCAGTGCGGTCGCGATGGTGGGCACATCGAGCCGCAGGTCCGCCAGAATGTGGGCCACCTCCAGGGGGTGGGACAGGAAGGGTTCTCCGGAAAGGCGCACCTGCCGCTTATGGGTGCGCGCCGAGAACTGGTAGGCCCGGCGCAACAACTCCAAATCCTCGCTCGGGCGGTTCTGCTTGATTTTCTTCAGCAAATCCCGAAAGCGAGTCAGCGTCAGGAGGTTGGTGGAAATGGCCTGCCGGAATGTGCTGGAAATGTTGTCCATATTCTCATATAGGCTCAGGATGGTGTCATTCTGAGCGCAGCGAAGAATCTGCTGTTCTTTGCGGTCAGCAATCCGTTGCGGGAAAAGCAGATTCTTCGGTCCCCGGCAAGACGGGGCCCTCAGAATGACGTCATCAGCGGCGAGAGCGCTATGCAGCCACTGTGAAACCGCTCTAGCCTTGGCGTCCGTTCTTCCCGAATGTCCCTAAAACAAAAACCCTGGAAAGATCGCTTCCACAATCCTTCCAGGGTTAATTATAAAGCCAGGTAATCGGGATGCAGAGGGAATTTACCCCCCGGCAGCGCCCTGTTGCTGTTTCTCCTGCTCCTTTAGCTCCACCGCTTTCTTGGTGGCCAAGCTCTTGTCCATCCAACTGTCCGCCGTTTTTGTAAGCTCCTCGCGTTCCTGAGGCGTTTCCACCAAGTCTGCCTTCTCGCGGTAGAGGAGGTTCAGGTATGCCATGGCCTCGTGGTAGTCCTGACGAAGCTCCATGGCTTTGTTGAGCCTCTGCATCCCCTCATCGATCAAGGGGAGGCTCCGCTCGGCGAGCGCCTGGCGTTCCTTGGCGTCCTTGATAGGTTGGTCGGCCGGGATCTTCATGCGCGATTTCAACACGATCCGCGGCTGGTACGTCATCGTCCAGTCAATGACTCCCACCGAGTAATAGGGTTCGGGATTGGCCGGCTCCATTTGGATCTGTTTCTGATAATATTCCTTGGCGTCGTCCATGCGCTTCATCTGGAAGTAAATGCTGGCAATGCCGGCGATGCTTCCGAGGTTGTTGGGGTCCTCTTTGAGAACATTCTGGAATTCCTCAATGGCTTGCTCGCCGACCCGGATGTTCTCGTCGGTTTCCGAGCCCGGCACATACTGGTTCGCGTAGGCGGTGGCCAGATACAGCCGGGCGTTCAGATTGGTCGGCTCCAACTGCACCGCAACCTTGAAATGCTCAATGGCCTTCGTATATTGGACGTTCTTGTACTCCGCGATGCCCTTATTGAGTTCGTCCCGGGCTTTCAGCTTCTGGCACCCGGAGGCTCCCAGAAGCAGACCGACCAGGACCAGCGCTCCTCCCCATCTCGTCATTCTTGGTGAGTTCATTTCTCTCTCTCCGGAAAAATAAGGTTGTCCGTTGCTGCGGCCGCTCCCTCCCGTCCGCGTCCCCGAAGCGTTCGCCGTTGCGGAGAGGCGGAGGCGGAGACAGCCTACTGGCCCTCTTCAATCTTGGCGGTGATCAGGCCGATCTTGTCAATCTGGGCGCCCTTGGCGATGTCAATGACTTCGGCGACGTCGCCGAACAGGATTTCCGGGTCGCCTTTGACGAACATCACACGCTCGGCCCGGGTCTTGAAGATTTCCGTCAACCGCGCGCCCAATTGATCCTTGGTGACGGGATCTTGATTGATCAGGAGCGCTCCACCCTGGTTCACCGAAACCACCACGGTGCGCATATCGTCCGGCACCTCCTGCTCCGGCTTGTTAGGATTGGGTTGAGGCACAAGCGCGTCCAAGCCTTTGGGCACCAGCGGAGTGATGACCATGAAAATGATCAGCAGCACCAACAAAATGTCAATCAACGGGACAATATTGGGTTCGGACTTAACGCCCTTCCGCCCCCCTACTGCCATACCCATAGTCTGCCTCCTCTATTCGACAGGCCCGGCGGATTCCCCCCCCACCGCCGGGAGAACCGGCGGGCAGGGGGAAGCCCGCTGTGAAGCGTGATTGAAACGTCCCGGCTGCCGGCTAACCAGGTCCGCGCCGGTCCTCGACGCGTTCCGTGATCAATCCGAGCTGGTCCACGCCGGCCGAACGCACTTCATCCACGACCGCGACGACCCGTTCGTACTTGGCGCGGGAGTCGCTCTTGATATAAACCGTCTTATCCACGCGCGAGGCGATCTTCTCCTGAACTTTCGCCACCAAATCTTCGGCGACCTGGTCGCTTCCCAGGAAGACCTTGCCGTCGCGAGTAATGGCGACGACGACGGCGTCTTCCTTGTCGGCGTCCGGCATGTTGCGCGGATTGCGCGCCCGCACCAAGTCCACGCTGACCCCCTTCTGTAACATGGGGGTGACCACCATGAAAATGATCAGGAGCACCAACATGATGTCCGCCATCGGCACCACGTTGGGTTCCGAGTTGACGTCGCTGAGTTCCTTCTTAAATGGCATTACTTTCCTCTCCCCTTGGCCGCGCTGCGCTTGATGAAATAGTCAATCAGCTCGGAGGAAGAATTGTCCATCTCGACGTCGAAGGCTTCCACCTTGGCGGTGAAGTAGTTGAACGCCCAGACGGCCGGGACGGCCACGAACAAACCGAGCGCCGTGGCCACCAGGGCCTCGGAAATGCCGCCGGCGACCGCCGCCAGGCCCGTCGCTTTCTCGGCCGCGATGCCCTTGAACGCGTTGATGATTCCCACGACCGTGCCAAACAAACCGACGAACGGAGCCGTGGCTCCGATGGTCGCCAATCCGCTCAAGCCGCGCTTCAACTCGGCGTGGACAATCGCGGAAGCCCGGTCCAAGGCGCGCTTGGAGGATTCAATTTCTTCCCCAGAAATTTCCGCGCCCGACTGGTGGGCCTGAAATTCCTGGAGTCCCGCGGTGACGACTTTCGCCAGGTGGGATTTCTTATGCCGTTCCGCAATGCGAACCGCTTCGTCCATCTTCCCTTCCCGCAGCGCGCCGGCCACGAGCGGCGCAAAGGTGCGGGACTGTTTGCGGGCGGCCGCGTAGGCCAGATAGCGGTCAATCATCACACCGATGGACCATGCCGACATCACGAACAACATGATTACGACAGCCTTGGCCGGGAGCCCCATCTGCCTCCACATCGAAAGCACGTCCCAACCGACGGCCGCTTCCTGCAACAGCCACATTCCATACAGATAAACGTTCCCCATGTTCTCCTGTCTCCTTCTTGGGAGCTAGCGCTCCAGTCTCCTCGCAACATGATTGAACCCGGAGGGATTTCCCCTCGCGGTCGTACTCTTCCTGCCGATCAAACTTGATTGTCCTTCCTGAGGTCCACCCCGCTACCCGCCCAGGGTGAAGTTTACGTCAATCGTGGTAACCACTTCGACGGCAACCCCGTTCAATTGAGTCGGCTGATACCGCCATTGTTTCACGGCATCAATCGCAGACTGAATCAGCAAGGGGTGCCCGCTGACGACTTTCAATTCCTCGATGGCGCCGTCTTTGCTGATGACGGCTTCCAGGCGGACGGTTCCTTGAATCCTCGCCTGCCGGGCCAGCGGAGGATACTGGGGGCGCGGCTGGGCGACCAGCTTGGCCGATTGCACCTGTCCCCCCACTCGAACGCGCTCCGGCGGCGGGGGCGGCGGGGGTGGCGGCGGCGGGGGTGGCGGTGCGCTGACGATATTACCCAGGATTCCGCCCATGGTTCCGCCCTCGATCCCCCCCAGGACTCCTCCCACTACGCCTCCAACCGGGCCGGAAGGCGGCAGAGGCTCCTCTTTAATGATGGCCACCTGCCTCGGGATCGAACGGGGTTGCACCATCTCTTGCGGCTGCTGAATCACCTTGGGCATGATCCGCACCTTGGGCGCCAGCGCCGGCGGCGGTGGCGGTGGAGGAGGCGGCGGAGGCGCCATGAGGAAAGTCATCAACTGGTGCTTCGGCAGAGCCTCCGTATAAATGAGGGGAACCAAAACCATGATTCCCGTCACCAGGCTCTGGATGACGAACGAACACGCCACCGTCCATGGTTTCTTCGTTTTCCCCCGGCCCCCATAATCCAACAAGCTATCTTCAAACATATTCCTGCCCCCACTGTTTCCCCGAGAAATGGGAAGTTTCCGTATTCCGAACCGTCCGCTCCCTGCCGCAGCCAGCCTCGTATATAATGCTAGCGCCAGCGATTTGTAAAATCAATATTTAATTATAGCTGCCATAACCGGAGTTTATAGTACTCACCTCCGGCCCTCCGCGCAAGATGATTCTTGGCGCTCCCCGTTTTCCCCCAGGCGGCGGAGGCCGGCATGGCTCAGGCTTTGGCTCCGACGCCGACTTTATCGCGTTTCGCTTTCTTCGGCTCCCGCTCGACTCGGGCGGCGGTCCCCCCGCGGCGGTCCCGTTTGATATACTCTTGCCAGCTCGTCACGACCGTGCTGCCTACCGCAATCGAAGAATAGGTCCCGACGGTAATTCCGACCAGCAAGGTAAAGGCGAACGCGCGCAGAACCTCTCCTCCAAACAGGAAAATTGCCAGGCAGGCGGTGAGCGTCATGCTGCCGGTAAGAAAGGTTCGACTGAGCGTTTGGTTGATGCTGCGGTTGGCGATTTCCGTGAAGCTCTCCTTCCGCATTAACCGCACGTTTTCCCGGATGCGGTCGAAAATGACGATTTTATCGTTGACCGTATAGCCGATCAAGGTCAGCAGACCCGCGATCACCGTCAGGCTGATCTCCATATTCACGACCGAAAGAAGTCCGACTGCGATGATGACGTCATGCAACGTGGCGATGACGGCGGCCACGCCGTAAATCCATTCGAATCGAAAGGCGATGTACACCAGCATGGCCGCCAGACCGAGCAAGGTGGCGCTCAAGGCCTGCCGCCGCAGCGCCGCCCCGACCTTCGGCCCCACAATCTCGACGCTGCGGACCGCAAACGGCGGGAGCGAGTAATCGGCTTCAAAGGCTTGGATGACTTGCGGCGTGACTCCTTCGACCTGGCGCAGTTCCTCGAAACTGCCGATCAACCCGCTGCGCGGCGGCGAATCCCGGAAACTTACCAATCGCTGGGCCAGCGGCTGCGCTTGCTCGGACGACATGCCGCTGGTTACCAACTGGTCCGCGAGACTCTGCGCGCCCGCTTCATTCCAGTTGGTCTTTCCGCCTCCGCCAAACTCCTGGAGCAGGGCGTTGACGATCGCCCGCCTCCCGGTGTCCAGGTCGGCTTCGGTGGCGGAGGCGAGATCCAGGCCAATCAAAATTTCGTGACCGGACTCCGGCCCATACCGCTGGAGGGCGCTGCCGCCCAGCCCCTGGGAGCGCAGAGCGGTTCGAATCCGGTCGAGCGGCGGGGTCTCCCGAAACTTGATGTGGACGAGGGTTCCGCCCCGGAAATCAATGCCGTACTCCGGCCCCCCTTTGATCAGAAGCGATCCGACTCCCATCGCGCTGAGTACAACAGAAACGGCGATGAGATGCCACTTCTTCTGGAGCCAGTCAATATTGAGGTTCTGAAAGAGTTCCATCGCAGCAGAATTCGACCGAACGAATTACCGTCTTTTCGCTTTACTGGGCAACCATCGGTTGCGATCCCGCAACCGGCAACACCATCCCCAGCCGTGCACTTCTTCCATTATTCACCACTTTCCGAATTTTTCAAATACTCAGCGCGACTCCTCTCGCCTTGCGGGAGAGGATATAATCGAACATGACCCGCGAGACGAACACGGCCGTGAACAAGTTCGCCATCAGGCCGATGCTGAGCGTAACCGCAAACCCTTTGACCGGCCCCGTCCCGAACAGGAACAGGAAGAAGGCGGCCACCACGGTCGTGGCGTTGCTGTCAATAATGGTCAGCACGGCTTTGCCGAATCCCGTTTCCACGGCCGAGACCGGCGTTTTGCCGGCGCGCAACTCCTCCCGAATCCGCTCGAAGACCAGCACATTGGCGTCCACCGACATCCCAATTGCCAAGATGATGCCTGCGATGCCCGGCAAGGTAAGGGTCGCCTGGATGTATCCGAGGGCGGCCAGCAGGATGATCACGTTGAGGACCATCGCAACGACGGCATTCACTCCTGCCATGCGGTAATACGCCAGCATGAACACGATCACGGCCAACAACCCCACGAGAGCGGCCACCACCCCCGCCCGGATGGAATCGGCGCCGAGCGACGGTCCGACCGTGCGTTCCTCAAGATACCGCATGGAGGCGGGAAGCGCCCCGGCGCGCAGCACCAGCGACAAATCGCTCGCCCGCTGCTGGCTGAACCGCCCCGTGATTCGTCCGGAATCGGAAATCCGGCTTTGAATCGTCGCGACGGATTGAATCTTCCCATCCAGAACGACTGCGAGGCTGTTGCCGACGTTGCTCTCGGTAAACTCGCCGAACCGCCGCGCCCCGTCGGCGGTGAGCGTGAAATCCACCTCCGGCCGGTTGTTCTCATCGCGGCCGGGACGCGCCGTGCGCAGTTCCCGCCCGGTGATGGCCGGAACCCGGGTCACCAAATACCATTGGTTCGCCGCCGCGGTATCCCCCGTCT
>Ga0209343_10000787_pt1 | contig 43914 bp, 42 predicted proteins | sample RifCSPlowO2_02_FD_184026 | JGI IMG/M metagenome (GOLD analysis project Ga0209343, IMG submission 184026) | Groundwater microbial communities from Rifle, Colorado - Rifle CSP2_plank lowO2_0.2 (SPAdes) (version 2) | ecosystem: Environmental > Aquatic > Deep subsurface > Groundwater | place...
CTTTCCAAAACAAACTCTCACCCGTGGAGTTTATGCTATCATCACCATATTATCAGCTAGTCGGAGACCGAGAGTGCAAAACTGGGTGGCCTTATACACGCCTCTTTAAATTTAAATTTTGCGCAGATATCTGCGCAAAATGTTTTTGCCATTTTGTTTGTTCTAAGTTAAAATCTATAATATGAAATATCTGGATAAAACTTTTTTTAAATTCCTAGATGGTTTTCTGGTGATTTTAATCGTCAGCTTTTTGTTTCTTTTTGCGATTCAATTTTTTTGATTGAATTTGATTGAATTTGATTGAATTTGATTGAATTTGATTGAATTTGATTGAATTTGTTTGAAATGGACAAACTCGGATTTTTAGAATGATTACAAAAAATAGCAGATAATTGCGATAGCGAATATCTGCGTGAAGCGAAATATGATATGTTTAAATTAAATTATGGTTAAATAAAAAAATATGAGATATAGAAAGAGTGAAATCAGCAGAAAAATTTTGATATTGCTTTTGGGTGGTATAGCTCTTGGCTTAACTCATTCACCAAAACAATATTTCAAAATACTTAGTGGAATGGTCGATGAATGGAAGGGAATTAATAAATTTAGTTTCAAGAGGACTATAAAAAGTTTATATCACTCTGGTATGTTGAAAGAGATAAAAAATAAAGACGGCACAATTAGTGTGGTATTGAGCGAGAAAGGAAGGGAAATAGCGGAGGTTTATAGTTTGGATAATCTTAAAATTGACAGACCAAAAAAATGGGATGGTAATTGGCGGGTAGTAATTTTTGATATTCCAGAACGAATTAAAAAAGTCAGAGAAGCTTTGCGTATGCATTTGCGGAATTTAGGATTTTACGAATTACAGAAATCGGTTTTTATTTGTCCATTTTCGTGCGTCAAAGAAATAAATCAGATTATTGATTTTTACGATATCAGTGAGCATGTGCGAATTTTGATGGCTCATTCATTGGACAATGAAGATGAATTAAAGAGCAAGTTTGGAATTTAGCAGATATCTGCTATCGCCAGTATCTGCTGTTTTGTTTCAATTTAATTCGTCTGTTCGTTTACTCGCCTTAATTTTACTCGCTTTAATTTTTAACCTGTGCTAATTTAGTGGCATTAGGCCAAAGACAATAGGCAATATAAGTCCTATCGAGGTCAAAAATCTCTTCGGAGTTTTTGTCTGAGGTCTTGTAAAAGAAGGTCGAGATTAAGTTTAAAATTAAAAACAAAACGTGGCAAAAACTAAAGCACAAAAAAAAGCATCATTGGCAACGATTGCTAAATTGATTAAGGATGTCAAAGATGCGGGTTCGGTGGCGTTGGTTAAATTCAGCGGTTTGACAGTTGCTGATGCGACTAACTTTCGCCGGAAACTGCGCGCCGAAAGCGTCAATTATTTGGTAACTAAGAAAACGCTGGCCAAGAAAGCACTCACCGAAAGCGGGGTGGCTGGCGAAGTTCCAGCCCTTGATGGCCAAATCGGTCTGGCTTGGGGCGCCGACCAGATCGCGCCGGCCCGCGGCGTTTATGAGTTCCAAAAGCAGTCGGAGAAAAAGGTGGAATTACTCGGTGGAATTTTTGAAGGGCGATTTATGAATTGTCAGGAGATGAGTAGCATTGCCGCTATTCCTTCGCGTCAAACGCTCTACGCCCAATTGGTAAATGTCATCAATTCGCCGATTCAGGGATTGGTAATGATTCTCGATGGTATGGCGAAAAAGAAAGTGGTCTAAAAATTTCCAATTCCTAATTTCTAATTACTAATCAAATGGAGAAATGACCAAATGATTTAATTAGAAATTTTGAAATTAGATATTGATTAGAAATTAGTAATTAGATATTAAAAATATGACCGAAGAAATAAAGAAAGAAGAAGTCATTGTCGAAATTCCCGCCAAGTTCAAGGATTTGGTGGAGAAAATCGAAAAGCTGTCGGTATTGGAGCTGAATGAGCTGGTAAAATTACTGGAAAAGAAATTTGGCGTGTCGGCTCAAGCTGTCGCGGTCGCTGGCCCCGCCTTCCCGCCAGGGCGGGACGAGGCAAAGGAAGAAAGAATTTCATTTAATGTGGAACTTAAAGAAGGCGGCGCTCAAAAAATCGCTGTAATCAAAGTCATCAAGGAAGTTTTGGGTCTTGGCTTAAAGGAAGCTAAGGATTTAGTTGATGGCGCGCCGAAGACGCTTAAGGAAGGTATGAAAAAAGCCGAAGCCGAAGAGCTCAAAAAGAAAATAGAAGCGGCGGGTGGTAAAGTTGAGCTAAAATAAGGGGTCTGCTAGTATTCGGTCATGGAAATCCTAAGCAAGCTTTTCGGCAGTCCGACGCGCGTTAAGTTGATGCGCTTCTTTCTCTTTAATCCTGATAAAATTTACTCTAGCAAAGAGGCGGCCAGCCGCGCTCACGCTTTGCCGCGGGAAACGGAAAAGGAACTGCGAATTTTTGAAAAAGTCGGCTTTATTAAGCGTCGCGGTATTATTGAAACCGAATTAACAACTCGTCGGAATAAAAAACCGCTGGTCCGCCGCCGAAAAACTGTCGGCTGGACATTAGACCGGCTTTTTCCGTATCTCTTGCCTCTAAAAAATTTGATCATTAACACCACTTTGATTGACCACCGCGAAATGGTTCGCCGTTTGGCGCGCGCCGGCAGTTTGAAATTGGTGATTGCCGCCGGCGTTTTTATCCAAGAAGAGGAAAGCCGTTTGGACCTGCTCATTGTCGGTGATCACTTGAAAAAAACCGTTATTGGTCGGGTGGTGAAGGCGATGGAGTCGGAGATTGGCAAGGAGTTGCGTTATGTGATTTTGGAGACCTCGGAGTTCAAATATCGCGCCAGTATTTGCGATAAGTTGATTCGCGATGTGACGGATTATCCCCACCAGAAACTTTTGGATAAATTGGAACAGGAGAAAGAAGAATAGGGATTTGTGGATATCTCGCTTCCGCCCGTCTTCTTGTTTGTGGTAGAATGTAAGGGCCGAAACATTATCAATTTTAATAAATAATTTTTATGACTGAACCATGGAGCAATGTGCTGGTAGCGTCTTTTCAAGATGTTTGGTTAGGCGTTGCCGGTTTTTTGCCAAAATTAATCGTGGCCTTTGTCATTGTCGTCGTTGGTTGGATTGTCGGTGCGGTTTTGCGCAAATTGATTGTCCATTTGTTTAGAATTTTGCGAGTGGACAACATTCTGAAACAAGCAAAAGTTGAGCAGGTGGTCAATAAGGCGGGTTTCAATTTGGATTCCGGCCGCTTCATCGGCGGTTTGGCGGAGTGGTTTGTAATCGTGGTCTTTTTGGTGGCGGCTTTTGATGTGCTCGGCTTAAATCAAGTGACCGCCTTTCTTCAACAGGTGGTGTTGCTGTATTTGCCGCAGGTGATTGTGGCGGCCTTGATTCTCTTGGCGGCGGCGGTGATTGCCGAAGCGATGCAGAAAGTGATTGTCGGTTCCGCCAAAGCGGTTGGCGTTAAATTCGCCCATTTGGCTGGCACGATAACCCGCTGGGCGATTTGGGTTTTTGCCATCCTAGCGGCGTTGTTCCAATTGGGCATCGCGGCGGCTTTCATTCAGACCTTGTTCACCGGCATGGTGGTGGCGCTGGCACTGGCGCTCGGTTTGTCTTTCGGTTTGGGCGGCCAAGAAGCGGCGGCTCGTTATATTGAAAAGATTCGTCAGGAAATTGCCGAAAAGAAATAAAGTTTCTTTTGAAAAAAGTAAAAAGGCTAAACCTTAAGGTTTAGCCTTTTTAGTTACTACCCAAAACTTTTTGTTTTTGCTATCATAATTAAATATGGAACGGACATATATAAAAGAATTAAAAGAGAAGGTTGACGAATCTGCCTCATCGGCGGACAAAGTAAGAATCGCCGGCTGGGTAGATGTGCGGCGCGACCACGGCAAATTGATTTTTATTGATTTGCGCGATGTTACCGGAAAAGTCCAGATGGTGATTTTGCCCAATCATAAAGAGGCGCACGAATTGGCGCAAAAAGTTCGGCCCGAATGGGTGATTGAAGTGGTCGGCAAAGTCAACAATCGGCCGGAAAAATTGGTAAATAAAAACGAACCGAATGGTGAAATTGAAATAGAGGTTTTGGAATTGAAAGTTTTGAACGAAGCCGAAACTCCACCCATTGATATTTCTGGTGATGGTAAAGAGATAAATGAAGAAATGCGGTTAAAGTATCGTTATCTTGATTTACGAAGGCCACGGCTTCAGAAAAATATAAGAATTCGTTCCGAATTTGTTGACCGCGCCCGTCAGTATTTATTTAGCAAAGGTTTTACTGAAATTGAAACACCATATTTTACCAGTACAACACCAGAAGGTTCTCGCGACTTTGTTGTTCCAAGCCGAATGTATCCGGGAAAATTTTTTGCTTTACCCCAAAGTCCTCAGCAGTATAAGCAGCTTTTAATGGTGGCTGGTTTTGAAAGATATTTTCAAATTGCTCGTTGTTTTAGAGACGAAGATTTGCGAGCTGATAGAGGGTTTGAGCATACGCAGATAGATTTGGAAGTGAGTTTTACGACACGGGAGGAATTGATGCAACTTGATGAGGAGATGATAACGATTGTTTCGGAAGCAATGGGGCACAAAATTAAAGAGAAACCGTTTCCGCGTTTTTCTTACAAAAAAGCGATTGAAAAATTCGGAGCGGATAAATTTGATTTGCGAAATGAAGAAGAAAAAAAGAATGGAATTTTAGCTTTTGCTTGGGTAATTGATTTTCCGTTTTTTGAAAAAGATAAAGAAGGAAAATGGACATTCACCCATAATCCATTTTCTATGCCGGCGTTTGAGCATTTGGAGTGGCATTTAAAAGGTGAGAATGTAGATAAAATTATAACCCAGCAATACGATTTGGTTTGTAATGGTTATGAAACCGGCGGTGGTAGTATTCGGGCTCACAAGCCGGAGATACTAAAAGCGACCTTTAAGACCATGGGCTATGGTGACGCGCAGATTGAAAAAGATTTCGGTCATATGCTCAAGGCGTTTAGTTACGGAACTCCGCCTCATGGAGGTATCGCCCACGGTATTGAGAGAATGATAATGATTCTTACAGGGGAGAAGGAACTTCGAGAGGTGCAATCATTTCCCCAAACCTCTTCCGGGCATACTGCGGTTATGGACGCGCCAAGCGAGCTTTCAAAAGAACAACTCAAAGAACTCGGCATTGAACTCAAAAAATCTAAAAATTAAATACAAATTCATCACACAATAAGCTTCACCGATCGGCACACCTTAATGTAGCCCACTAACTGACTTGACATCTTTTCAACGTCGGATATTATTTACATATCTGCTACCCCTCCAATGACGGATGGGGTTACTGACAGGGCGTTGAGGTTCTCTCTGGCAGACGGAGAACCTCTTTTTTTATATTTACATTAGCGAAGGCGAAATGGTAAAATTTTTATACGCGTCGGAGCCCACCCCGTTTCGGGGAAGGGTGAAGCGGAAAAAATTTTACCATTTCGCCGAAGCGTCTAGTTATCCCCACCCCTCTTGACAGAATTTTGGGGTTGATATAAGATAACCGCCACTTGGGAAAGATTGTGTTTTGACCGCAATCTCAAGCTTATTGGAGGGTTTTCTTCGTAAGCTTTTTTTGTTGCTCATATGTCTCAAAAAAAATATTTCAGCAAATTTAAGGAGTCGCTGGTACCCTTGCCGAATTTGGTTGTCTCGCAAATTGAGTCGTTCAAGTGGTTAATCGAAAAAGGCTTGGACGAAGTGTTCGCCGAGTTTGCTTCCATTGGCGATTATTCCGGCAAAAAATTTGAATTGGTGTTCAAAAGTGTCAAATTGGAAAAACCTAAATCTGACGAATACTATGCCAAGAACAATAAGCTCTCCTATGAAGCGCCGCTTAAGGCGATAGTGGAATTGAAAAATAAAATCCGCGGTGGTGGCAAGGAGCAAGAAATTTTTCTCGCCGATTTTCCGGTGATGACTTCTCACGGCACTTTTATTATTTCCGGTGTGGAGCGGGTAATCGTGCCGCAGTTGGCGCGTTCATTCGGCATTTTCTTCACCAGCGAGGAAATCAAAGGTAAAAGATATTTCGGCGGCAAAATTATTCCGGCGCGGGGCGTGTGGATAGAAATTGAGACCGAAGCCGATGACACAATTTATGTCCGGATTGACCGCAAACGAAAATTTGTGGTTACTTCGCTGTTGCGGGTATTGGGCGCCGGGACCGACGACGCCATCAGACAGCTTTTTGTAGGCAATGAAACGGCGAAAGTTTTTATTGAAGCGTCACTTGCTAAAGACCACGCCAAAATCACTGACGAATCGTTTATTGAAATCCATAAACGGATGCGCGATGGTGAAATTGGTACCGTGGAGAACGCTAAGGAATTTGTCAAAGGGATTTTCAGTGCCGACCGCTATGACTTGTCCAAAGTCGGCCGATTCAAATTCAACAAACGTTTCGGTAAGCCAACGGAAGGTAAAGACACTGACCGCCGGACGATTTCGCTTGATGATGCGGTGACGATAATCAATAATATCACTCTTTTAAATGTTACGCCGGGGGCAACCGAGGATGACATTGACCACCTAGGTTCGCGGCGCGTTCGTTATGTCGGCGAAATGCTTCAGCAAAAAGTTCGGGTTGGTTTGACCCAGATGAAAAGAAATATCCAAGACCGGATGTCCACCATTGACCCCGATGTCAGCCAGCCGCTTCAATTTATTTCACCTAAACCACTGCAGGCGCGGATTAAAGAATTTTTCACCACCAATCCGCTGTCGCAGTTTATGGATCAAAGCAATATCTTGGCGGAGATCGAACACTTGCGCACACTTTCGGCTTTGGGGCCCGGCGGTTTGACGCGCGAGCGCGCTGGTTTTGAAGTGCGTGACGTTCACCCTTCCCACTACGGCCGGCTTTGTCCCATTCATACACCCGAAGGTCCGAATATCGGTCTCATTCTCCGTTTATCAATGTATGCCCGCATTAATAATTTCGGCATGATTGAGACACCTTACGGTAAGGTGGAAAAAGGCAAAATAACCGGCGAAATAAAATATCTGAATGCCCTGGAAGAAGAAAATTTCAACATTGCCCATGCTGCTGTGGCGAGCGACGCAACCGGCAAAATTTTGACTGACGAAGTGGAGGTCAGAATCAACGGTGTGCCCGGCGTGGTCAAAAAAGAAGAAATTGATTACATTGATGTTTCTACTAATCAGGCGTTCTCTATCGCCACCTCGCTTATTCCTTTCTTGAATCATGATGATGCTAACCGGGCATTGATGGGTTCTAATATGCAAAAACAAGCGACGCCCTGTTTACTTCCGGAAACACCGCTAGTTGCCACCGGCATTGAGGAACGGGCGGCAATTGATTCCGGTCGGCTGTTACTCTCGCCTTTCGCCGGCAGAGTGGTTTATACCGATGCCAAAAAAATAAAAATTAGAAACGATAAAGACAAGGATGTAGAATTTTCACTGGTCAATTTTTCTCGCACCAACGGTATGACGGCTTTTCATCAGCGACCAGCAGTTTCTGTTGGGCAGAAAGTCAGGAAAGATGACATCCTCGCCGATTCTTCCTGCACTGACAAAGGAGCGTTGGCTTTGGGACATAATGTTTTGGTAGCATTCATGTCTTGGTCAGGTGCTAACTACGAGGATGCGATTATTATTTCCGAACGATTGGTCAAAGAAAGCAAGTTCAACTCCATTCATATTGAAGAGTTTGTTGTCAATGTCCGCGAGACCAAATTGGGTCCGGAAGTAACGACGCCCGATATTCCGAATGTTGGTGAAGCGAAACTCAGAAATCTTGATGAAGAAGGAATAGTAATGATTGGCGCTGAAGTCCGACCCGGCGACATTTTAGTCGGCAAAATCACACCGAAAAGCGAATCGCAATTGACGCCGGAGGAACGATTGTTGCGGTCGCTGTTTGGTGAAAAAGCCCGAGATGTTAAAGACACTTCCAAACGTTTGGAAAATGGCAAGCGCGGCCGAGTAATCAGTGTTAAAATTTTCTCTCGGGAGCAGGGTCATAAATTAGAATCGGGAATTATCAAAAGAATTCACATTGAAGTGGCGCAATTTAGAGTAGTGTCGGTTGGCGACAAGTTGGCCGGTAGGCATGGCAACAAGGGTGTTATTTCCAGAATTTTGCCGGCCGAAGATATGCCTTATATGGTTGATGGTACCACGATTGATGTAATCCTGACGCCGCTTGGTGTGCCGTCGCGTATGAACTTAGGTCAGATTTTGGAACTTCACTTGGGATTGGCGGCCCATACTTTAAACTATCAAGCGGTGGTGCCGCCATTCGCCGGCGCGACTGACGGAGAAATCAAAGCCGAACTCCGACAAGCCGGTTTCCAAGACAATGGTAAAATGAAACTTTACGATGGTCGCACCGGCGAGGCCTTTGACCAAGAAATTGCCGTTGGTTATATGTATATGATGAAGCTCCATCACATGGTGGAAGATAAAATCCACATGCGTTCTATTGGTTCTTACTCTTTGATTACTCAACAGCCGTTGGGCGGTAAAGCTCAAGGTGGTGGTCAGCGCTTTGGCGAAATGGAGGTTTGGGCGCTCTTGGGTCACGGTGCGGCTTATACTTTGCGCGAAATTTTGACTTTCAAATCGGATGATATTCTGGGTCGGGCGGCGGCTTTTGACGCCATTGTTCGCGGTGACCGGATTACCCAAGCCAATGTGCCGGCTTCCTTTAATGTCATGCTTAACAATTTGCGCGGTTTAGCGCTCGATGTCGAATTAATAAAATAAAAATATGGCCAAGAATTTTGAAGCTAAAACGGATTTTAATTCTATTTTGCTCAAGCTGGCTTCGCCGGAAAAAATCAAGGAGTGGTCTTACGGTGAAGTAACCAAGCCGGAGACGATTAACTATCGGACTCAACGCAGTGAAAAAAACGGTTTATTCGATGAGAAAATTTTCGGTCCCGACAAGGATTTTGAATGTTATTGCGGCAAGTACAAAGGTGTTCGCTACAAAGGCATTGTCTGCGATAAATGCGGGGTGGAAATTACTCGCGCCATTGTTCGACGGGAACGAATGGGCCATGTTGAATTGGCGACGCCGGTCGGTCATGTTTGGTTTTTGCGAAGCCTGCCATCCCGCATCAGTTTGATTTTGGGCATTCCGGCTGGCGACATTGAAAAAGTCATCTATTTCGCCGGTTATATAATTGTCGGTGTTTCCGAAAACGAACGGACCCGGGTGTTGAAAGAGGTTGACGCCGAATACAAAAATAAAATCAAAGAAATTCATAAAGAAGAAGAACGGGCGGCGCTTAAGGAACGATTGCTTGCTGTTAAGCAAGATATTGACAGCCTCCAGATTGGCGCGGTTTTAGACGAAGTTGCCTATCATCAATTTGCCATTCGTTATAGCACTCTGTTTGAAGCGTCAATTGGTGCCGAAGCGATTTACAATCTTTGCAAAGCGGTGGATATGGAAGCGTTGAAGGAGATGTTGGTTGGGGAACTGGAGAATACCACAGCGGCTGACCGTGAGAAATTGCAAAAACGTTTGAGTTTAGTGCGCTCGATGATTCGCTCCAAGATTCGTCCCGAGTGGATGTTTTTGACTCGTATTCCGGTAATTCCGCCGGCTCTTCGGCCGATGGTGCCGCTGGATGGCGGCCGTTACGCCACTTCTGATGTCAACGATCTCTACCGGCGAGTGATTAATCGCAACAACCGCTTGAAAAAATTATTGGAAATCAGTGCGCCGGACGTGATTTTGCGCAACGAGAAAAGAATTTTGCAAGAAGCGGTTGATTCTTTGATTGATAATTCTATCCGTCACGGCAGTTCTTCCGGCGGAATGATAAGCCAGGTCCAGCGTCGGCCGTTAAAATCATTGGCCGACAATTTAAAAGGCAAGCGGGGATTGTTGCGCGGCAACTTGCTTGGCAAACGGGTGGACTATTCCGGTCGGTCGGTGATTGTCGTCGGCCCTGATTTAAAATTAGGCCAATGCGGCTTGCCGAAATTGATGGCGTTGGAATTATTTCGGCCATTTATCATTGGCGAATTGATTCGCCGCGAATTGGCTTTCAACATCCGCGGCGCCAATCGCTTAATTGAAGATGATATTCCGGAGGTCTGGGCGATTTTGGAGGAAGTAATTAAGGACAAATATGTTTTGCTCAACCGGGCGCCGACTTTGCACCGACTCGGCATTCAGGCGTTTCGACCGGTTTTGATTGAGGGTAGCGCTATCCAAGTTCACCCGCTGGTTTGTCACGCTTTCAACGCCGACTTTGACGGTGACCAGATGGCCGTTCATGTGCCATTGTCCGAAGAAGCGCAATTGGAAGCGCGGGAAATAATGGCGGCCGACAAAAACATTTTGAAGCCGGGCAGCGGCGATTCGGTCATCAGCGCCAAACTTTTGGATATTGTGCTGGGTTGTTACTGGATGACCAGAATTATTCCGGGTAAAAAAGGCGAAGGGAAAATTTTTCCGAGTCCAAACAGCGCTATTACCGCTTTTGATTTCGGCGAGGTGGATTTTCGGGCGAAAATCAAGGTGTTAGGCACGGAAAAAGAAAAATACGATGAATTTGCCAGCAGGCCGTTTGAGACCTCAATCGGTCGGTTACTGTTCAATAGCATTTTGCCGTCGGATTATCCTTACATTAATAAGGAGATTGAGAGAAAAAGCCTGTCGATTTTGGTTGATGACATGCTTAACCGCTATGGCGTTGAGCGGATTCCAGAAATAATGGACAAGATAAAAAATTTCGGTTTTAAATACACCACCTATGCCGGTATTACTTGGGGCATTGACGATGTTAAAGTGCCGGAAAAGAAAAAAGAAGTTATTGAAAAAGCTAAAGCCAAATCGGCTGAAGTTTTGGAGCAATTCAACAATGGTTTACTGTCTCGCGACGAGCGATTCCGCAAGAATATTGAAATCTGGCACGGCGCTAAATCAGAGATTGAAAAAATGATTCCCGATTATTTGGACAAATCCGGCCCGGTCTATGATATGGTTTTTTCCGGCGCTCGCGGTTCCATGTCGCAAATCACTCAAATGGCCGGTATGAAAGGTTTGATTCAAAATACCGCCGGTGAGACCATTGAATTCCCAGTTATTTCTTCGGCTAAAGAAGGATTGAATCCAATTGAATATTTCATCACTACTCACGGTTCGCGCAAAGGTTTAACCGATACTGCCCTGAACACTGCTAAAGCCGGTTATCTAACGCGGCGGTTGTTTGATGTTGCTCAAGATGCCATTATTTCTGAAGATGACTGTGGCACTAAGGAAGGTTTTTTAATTCGTCGCGCCAGTGCGACCGGTATGGAAATTCCCATTGCCAAAAATATCCGCGGTCGGATTTTGGCAGAAGATGTTAAGAATTCGGCCGGTAAAGTTTTGTTTAAAAAAGGACACCTGCTTTCCAAATCTGACGCTAAATTGGTAGATGCAGCGGGCGTCTCGGAAGGGTTGGTGCGCTCGCCGCTTGTTTGCCGGACGATTCATGGCATTTGCGCCGCTTGTTATGGTTTGGATTTAGGCAGGAATAAGTTAGTGGACTTAGGTGAGGCGGTCGGGACGGTGGCGGCGCAAGCTATCGGTGAGCCGGGCACCCAGCTGACGATGCGGACTTTCCACGCCGGTGGTACGGCTTCGGTTGGCGGCGATATCACTCAAGGTTTGCCGCGGGTGGAAGAAGTGTTTGAAAAACGCAGCCCGAAAAATCCGGCGGTGGTTTCCTGCGTCGCCGGCGCGGTTTCGGAAATTAAAAATGTGGACAAAGAAAAAATCATTGTTGTTTTGCCTGATGTCGGCGGAAAAACAGCAAGCAAAAAGCGCAACCCGATTGAATACCCCGTTCATTTCAAGAGAATGGTTTTGGTTAAAGTTGGCGAGCAAGTGGAAAAGGGCCAGATTTTAACCGACGGCTCGGCTGATTTAGAAGAATTGTTCAAATACGCCGGCAAAGAAAAAACCCAGGATTACATCATCGCCGAAGTTAGCAAACTTTACGAATTGCAGGGCGAAACCGTCTCCCGCAAACACATTGAAGTCATCGTCCGGCAGATGTTCTCGCGCCGCCGGATTAAAGAAAAAGGCGATACCGATTATTCGCCCGGTGATATTGTCAGTGTCGGTGATTTGGAAGAGGCCAACAAATTGGCGAAAGAAAAAGGTAGCGAAGAAGCCAAAGCCGAACCGGTGATTATGGGCATAACCGAAGTGTCGCTGTCACGCAGGAGTTTTCTCTCGGCCGCTTCTTTCCAACATACTACTCGCGTGCTCATTAACGCCGCCATTCGCGGTTACAAAGACCCGCTTGCCGGCCTCAAGGAAAATGTCATCATCGGCCGATTGATTCCGGCTGGCACCGGTTTCAAAGGCAGTCCCAAAGCCAAAATGATTGAAGCCCTTCACGCTACCGAAAAAACCGACCCCGAAGTGGAAGTGGAAGTGGAGGTGTAGGTTTACAATCACTTGACAATTGAATATAGATTGGTTTACAAATGACCTGTCTATGAAAAGAAAAGAAAATAATTTTGCTCTTCAGAACTCTTGCCAAAAAGTGGTAGGGTTTGGGTGTTAGTGGTTTAATCAAAAAATATGGTGATTTTTAAAATAAAAAATGACAAGCTAGAGAAGGTTAAAGAGAAAGGGATTATTTTGGAAAAAGATATTCAAAGGCTTACCGAATTAAACTTAAGTGAAGTTTTCAAATTAGAGTATGTGTCTTCGCAATTTTATCTAAAAAATTTGAGGATTGATACTTTGTGTTTTGACCTTGAGAATAAAGCTTTTATCATCATTGAATATAAAAAAGATAGAAGTTTTAGCATTATCGATCAGGGTTTTGCTTATTTGTCGTTATTGCTTAACAACAAGGCAGATTTTTTAGTTGAGTATAATGAAAAAAACAAGTCAAAGACATTATCCCGCGAAAGCATAAATTGGTCTCAGTCGCGAGTAATCTTTATTTCTCCATTTTTTACATTTCATCAGAAAGAAGCTATTAATTTCAAAAATTTACCAATCGAATTATGGGAAATAAAATATTATAGTGACGATTTGGTTGAATATCAAAACATTGAACCAATTGAATCATCAGAAAAAATTGAAACTCTTACTGAAAATAAATTTATCAAGGAGGTAATAAAAGAGGTTAAAAATTATGATTTGGAGCATCATCTAAAGAAAGGTTCTGAAAAAACAAGAAAGCTATTCTTTACATTGAAAGAAAAAATCCTTGAATTAGGGGAAATCAATGAGAAGTATTTACAACTTTATGTGGGCTACAAAGTAAGTGACAGTTATATTAGTTTTTGTCAGATCTATTTTTACAAAGAAAAGTTGGAGATAGCAATTCTTATACCAGATAAGAAATTATCTGATCCTAAAAAGTGGGCCAAAAAGGTGCCGAAATCTTATGGTTGGGCAAAAAATTGCAAGTTTTTTAATCTAAGGTCTGAAAAAGATGTTTCTTACGCGATGGACTTAATAAGACGATCTTATGAATTTAATAAAGATAGATAGCATCATTCCCAAAATTCCAAAATTAGATTGCCTTCAAGCAAGAAAATCGCGCGAGAGTGGAATTACAGATGTCAGACCTCCGTCAAACACGATGAGGTTTATAAACTCTAGGGGCTGACGGAGGAGGAAATAAAAATTTTTGAAAATTAAAAATCTATTTAATTTATGAAAGAAAATACATTTGAAACAATAAAAAGGATTGATAATAATGGCAAAGAATATTGGTCTTCACGAGAACTTGCCAAAGCCTTAGAATACACCGATTATCGTAATTTTTTGACTGTGGTTAATAAGGCAAAAATTGCCTGCGAGAATAGCGGCGAAGTTATCCACAACCATTTTGTTGATGCCAACGAGATGGTTAAGATTGGGTCTGGAGCTGAAAAACCGGTAGAAATCATATATCTTTCTAGGTACGCGTGTTATTTGATTGTACAAAACTCTGACCCGACCAAAATCGTAGTTGCCAAAGGTCAGACCTATTTTGCTGTTCAAACCCGGAGACAGGAGAGGGCGGATAACCTGATAGAGGACCACAATCGTGTTTTCCTGCGCGAGGAAATGAAGAAACACAATACAAATTTAATGAAAACTGCCTCTATGGCAGGTGTGGAAAGTTACGCGATTTTTCAAAATGCCGGATACAAAGGCTTGTATGGCGGACTCACAATGCAAGATATTCATACGAGAAAGAAACTCAAAAAATCACAGAGAATTCTTGATCATATGAATAGCGAAGAATTGGCGGCCAACTTATTCCGCGCTACTCAAACTGACGCGAAAATCAAACGTGAAAATATCAGAGGACAAGGAAACGCAAACTTAGCTCACTATGATGTTGGACAAAAGGTTCGCAACACCATCGCCAATCTTGGGGGTACTATGCCAGAAAAACTGCCCGCACCTGATGCTATTGGAAAGGCGCAGATGAGAATAAAAAAATCAAAACAGATAAAGAAAATCGGAGATGGAAAAGGTAAATTAGAAAAATCCAAAGATTAAACCTTTATCCAAAATGATAAAACAAAAAAATGAAGACCTTTATTTTTAGAACCAAATTGCTTTCAGATAAGAAAGTCGCGCGGGAGATTGAGGTGTTGGAAAATACCAATCTCTACAAACTGGCAGGTGCGATTGTTGATGCGTATGATTTTGATTTTGACCATTGTTTTGGATTTTTCAGCAAAATCACGGACGGACTTTGTTTTGATTCTGAACGGAAATACGAACTTTTTACGGACATACCGGATGTGGAACAAACCGGCGCCGGTAGCGTTGAAAAGACCAAAATCGGCGGAGTTTGGCGTGCCGCCGGCGACAAGATGCTTTTTCTCTTTGATTACGGCGACGATTGGCGTTTTGTTGTTGAACTTGTAGGTTTTGGCGAAAAGCGCCAGAGAACAAAATATCCGCGATTACTTAAGAAAGTTGGCATTGCTCCGCCGCAGTATGAGGAAGTGGGGGAAGAGGAAAATATGTAATTGAGATTAAACATTCCAATGAAAATGACTTATAAAATTTAGTATAATAGTATAACATTATACATTTCAGTGTTTTGCAAAACATTAGAACAATGAAATGGGTGTGATATAATTTTGATATGATCACCAACTATCGAAGTTTGGAAAGAGTGGTGAAAGGTTTTGCCAATCACAATCGGCTTAAGATTTTGGAATTGTTAAAAAAGGAACCAGAACTTTCGGTGGCGGACATTGCCGAGCGTCTAAAAATAGGATACGAAAATACCTCAGATCATATTAGAAAACTAGCCATTGCTGGTTTAGTAATGAAACGAAATGACGGTCCCAATGTTCGTCACAAACTGACATTTCGCGCCAACTCTATTCTAGTATTTTGCAAAAAACTAGAATAAGGTTGAGTTAATAATAGATTATTAAACACGCAAGTGAAAAAAATTAAAAAAAATAAAAAAGAAATTGTTATTTATCAAGCACCAAGCGGAGCCATTGAATTTCGTAAGGATATTTCACACGATACTGTTTGGGCAACGCAGGCGCAAATCGCCAACCTTTTTGATGTTGAGAGGTCTGTAACGACCAAGCATATTCGTAATGTTCTTCGCGATGGTGAGTTGGATAAAAATTCAGTATGTGCAAAATTTGCACATACTGCCGCTGATGGTAAAAAGTATATGGTTGAATTTTACAATCTAGATGTAATTCTCTCCGTTGGTTATCGAACTAATTCAAAGAGAGCTATTAACTTTCGGAAATGGGCAACCAAAACTTTGCGAGATCATATTGTTAAGGGTTATACCATAAACGAGAAGCGGCTTTTGGAGGCGGAGGATAAATTCAAAGAATTACAAACAACCATCGGTTTTTTGCGGGAAAAAGCCAAACATGAATTGTTGGTTGGTCAGGAACAGGAAATTCTAAACCTGCTTGCTAGTTATTCAAAAACCCTAACTTTGCTTGAGCAATATGACAAAGAAAAAATTACTTTGGCGAAAAATGGCCGAGGCAAATTTGTTCTGGCTTATAGTGACGCGATTGGTATTATCCAGAAAGTTAAGAAAGAATTAATTATCAAAAAAGAAGCCTGTGATTTGTTTGGTAGTGAATATGAGGACAAACTCAAGGCGATTTTAGGTAATATTCGCCAGACCTTTGGCGGCAAAGAGCTTTATCGCAGCTTGGAAGAAAAAGCGGCACATCTTTTGTATTTTATTATCAAAGATCATCCATTTGCCGATGGTAATAAAAGAATAGGCTCGTTTTTGTTTGTTTATTTTCTTGACAGGAATAAATATCTTCATCGGGAAAACGGTGAGAAAAAAATAAACGATAACGCGCTTACCGCGCTGGCGCTTTTTGATTGCTATTAGCGAACCGGAAGAAAAAGACAAATTGATAAAAATTATTACCAATCTTTTGGCCAAATAAAATGAGTGATTCGGTGGAAAAAATTAAAGAGCGGTTGGGGATTGCCGAAGTGGTCGGCGGTTATTTGAAATTGGAAAAAGCCGGCAAGAATTTGCGCGCTCGCTGTCCTTTTCATAACGAAAAAACACCCTCGTTTTTCGTCTCGCCCGACCGCAGCTCTTATTATTGTTTCGGTTGCGGCGCTAAGGGCGATATTTTTTCTTTTGTGGAGCAGTTTGAAAGTTTGGATTTCAAGGGCGCGCTGAAACTTTTAGCTGACCGAGCTGGCGTGAAATTAGAATATGAACGCGGGAGTTTTTCTGATGGCAAAGCGGGCCGCGAAAAGATTTTCCAGATTTTGGAAGAAGCCACTGGCTACTTTGAAGCCAATTTGAAATTAAATGATGAAGCGAGAAATTATCTCCAAAAGCGCGGTGTGGCGGAAAAAACTCGCGTGGCTTTCCGACTTGGTTACGCGCCCGACGAATGGCGTTCGCTTTTAACTCATCTGAAAAATAAAAAGTTTACCGAAAACGATTTGGAAAAAACTGGTCTAATTAAAAAAAGCGAAACAGGTGGCTCGCCTCGATTCGGCGGAGCAAGCAATTATTATGACCGATTCCGCGGCCGGCTTATTTTTCCTATTGCCGATAGCGCTGGTAGAATTGTCGGTTTTTCCGGTCGAATTTTGGAAGGCAAACCGGATGACGCTAAATATATCAACAGTCCGGAAACCGAGCTTTTTATCAAATCGCGAATTCTTTACGGCTTAGACAAAGCCAAAGCGGAAATTCGCCGGCGCGACTTCGCGGTATTGGTGGAAGGCCAAATGGACTTGTTGATGTCTCATCAAGCCAGCGTCGCTAACACTGTCGCGTCGTCGGGTACCGCTCTAACTAACGAGCACATTAATTTGCTCAAGAGGTTTTCCAACCGCCTATTGTTGGTTTTTGATCCCGATGAAGCCGGTTTCAAAGCCGCGCTGCGCGGCGCGGGTTTGGCGTTGACGCGCGGTTTGGAAGTAAAAGTCGCTGTTTTGCCAAAAGGTTTAGACCCAGCCGATTTGATTTTAAGAAATCTTACTGATTGGAAAGACGCGCTAAAAAACGCGATATTTCTGATTGATTTTTTACTTGCCAAAATTCTAAATAAAGGTTACGATAAACGACAACTTGCCAAAGCGGTGGAAAAAGAAGTTCTGCCTTATATCGCTTCACTCAAAAGTCGCATTGAGCAGTCGCACTATATTTCCGAAATTGCTGACAAAACGGATATCAAGGAAGACGCTTTGTGGGCAGAGTTGCGTAAAACAACGCCGGTGATTGAAGTTGGTAAAGGAAGCCCGCCTACGCTCGGCGCGAATTACGGCGAGGTAAAAGAAAAATTGACCAAACGCGAGCTTTTGGAACGGCGATTATTCGGTTTATTGTTTGCTGAAAAAGACAAAAAACTGGAAAACGAGTTGAAGAATATTTTTGATGTGGCGGAGTTTAAAACGGCTTTAGAGTTTTGGCAGCCGTTTCGGGAAGAAGTTGTTTTTGAAGCCGAAGCGAATTGGGGCGATGGAATTTCGGAAGGAGAAATCGCCGAATTGTTGGTCAATTTAAAAAACGAAAAGTTGCGGGAAAAATTTTTACAAAAAACCAAAGAGCTGGCTGAAGCGGAAAAGATGGGTGAAAACATTCGAGTCAGAAAACTAATGGAAGAATGCCAGAAGCTTTCCAAAGAAATTACTAATTACTAATTTCTAATGACTAAAAAACACAAGAAAAACAAAAAGACCAAAAAAGTTGCCAAGAAGGAGCACACGAAGTTGAAGGTGAAAAAAACTAAAATTGCTGTGCCGAGGAAAAACAAAGCCGCTTGGGAATTGTCCGCCCAAAAACTTTTAGCTAAAGGCAAGGAGCGTGGTTTCGTCACCTATGACGAGATTTTGAAGGAATTTCCCAACATTGAGAATGATGTGTTTTTTCTGGATGAACTCTATCGGCGTTTGCACGAAACCGGCACTGATGTCTTGGAAGGCGGAAGCAATTTGGAAAAACTAGATGAATCTGTCAAGAAAAGTTTATTGGATGCCGGTGAAAGCCAATATGATTCTATTCAAATTTATTTGCGGGAAATTGGCCAGTATCCGCTGATTGACGCCAAAACCGAAAAGGAATTGGCGAAACGAATTCAGAAAGGCGAGCTGGAAGCGAGGGGCCTTTTAGCCCGGGCTAATTTACGGCTAGTGGTTTCCATCGCCAAAAGATATGTCGGTCGGTCGCCCGATTTGACTTTGCTGGATTTGATTCAGGAAGGCAATTTGGGATTGTTCCGGGCCGTGGATAAATTTGACTGGACGAAGGGGTTTAAATTTTCCACTTACGCCACTTGGTGGATTCGGCAGGCGGTTACCCGGGCATTAGCCGACCAGTCGCGGACCATCAGGGTGCCGGTGCACATGGTGGAGACGATTGCCAAATACAAGCAGGTGGTGCGGCGCTTGTCGCAGGACCTGGGGCGCGAGCCCTTGCCGGAAGAAATCGCGGTTGAAATGGGCGTGGAAGTGGAGAAAGTTTATCAAATTGAAAAAGTAGACCAAGACATCATCTCTCTGGAAAATCCGGTGGGCGACGATGATGACGGCAAGTCCACGCTTGGTGATTTTGTTGCCGATGATAAAATTTTGTCGCCCGATCAGGAAGCGTCGCGGCGGATTCTAAGCGACCAAGTGCGGGAAATCTTGGGCGAGCTTTCCGATAAAGAGCGCCAGATTTTGGAAATGCGACATGGTTTGGGCGACGGCATCACCCACACTTTGGAAGAAGTTGGTGTTAGATTTGGTGTTACCCGTGAACGAATTCGCCAAATTGAAGCTAAAGCCCACGAGAAAATCCGCCAGCACGAAAAAGTCGCCAAGTTGAAGAGCTACTAGACACTCTTTATTGCCTTGCTACAATTAAGGCAAATAGTTCCTCTTATGAATACTGAAACCGCTGAACGAGTCGCCCAAAGGGCACTCAAACTTATACGCGATGGACATCATTACAGATTTGCGGTAGTGCGTGCTGTCTATGAAACCGGCGCCGCCGATGATGATTATTGGAAAGTCCTTTCGGCTCTAAGGATTTTAGTGAAGAAGGACCACGCTCTACGGTTTGTTGCTCGGAAGATGGCTAGAGCCATGGATAAACCCGGTGAACCAAAAGAGTTTCAGACCTGCTTCCCGGTTGGAAGCCTTCACGCTACTGACTAGTGTCACGGAAGATTTTCTTCTGCCCACAACGGACGAGCTAACCCTCGCCCGCCTTTTTTCCCAAAAATTTTCTAAAGTTTGACCCCACGGGGAATCGAACCCCGATTTGGAGCTTGAGAAGCTCCCGTCCTAACCGTTAGACGATAGGGCCTCGCCTGTCTATTTCAGCACGATTTGAATAATTTGCTCAAGAATGGCGTAGGGAATTCCGCCACTAACGGCAACTTTTAGATTATCATCAGAAGCGAAAATTGTGCCAGCGGGGAATGGCGAAGCGAGTTTTTGTAATTCCGTTTTTGTTGCCTCCCCAACTTTATTTTTCAAAACAATGACGGTATAAGGTGTGCCTTGAGCGCCGGCCTTGAGCGCCGCATCATAGGCCTTACTGACAAAGTCGGCGTATTTATCGCTGTTTAAACAACTAGAGAAAGCGGTTTTGTTCAGACCGGCGAACTCGGCGATTTTCGGCAATTCAGCCGGATCCAAACCGTCGTTGGACGGCGTGATTTCAAAAATCCGGTCCAAATATTTCCAAAATGTTACACCGCCGCCAAGCTCATTAGCACACTCCAATGCCTCGGCTTCCTTGCCGGCCTTAGAGTGCAGGATTTGGCCGTAAGGGTCTGGCTTGTAAAGCGGGAAATGACGGTAGACAAACGCCACCCGGCCGTCTTTGCCGTAAGTGTCAATAATTTTTTTGGCGCTAGGATGAAATGATTTGCAGAAAGGACATTCAGTATCCGAATATTCTACCATGATTGCTTCAGCATCGGGATTGCCCAGAAGATGGTCTTTGGCCGAAACCGCGGCGATTTCTATTTTTTGGACCACCAATTCTTTATTGGTTTGTTCATTAGCGCCGATGTTTGGCCCGACATCTTTGGCGTTGTTAAAATAGAGTGCGGCGGCAATCAAAGCGCCAGCGATGACGACGGCTATCGGTATTGCCAGTCTATTCGTTGGTTGTGATTCTTCCATTTTTATTAGTATAATTAGTAAACATTAGTATATTAGTATCATTACGTTTTTTACGCAATGGCCGAAGCATTTTTATATTCTTTTTTAAGCGTTTTGATAATCAGCGCCATATCATTGGTTGGCGTTTTTTCTTTGGCTTTGAGCGACAAAGTTTTGCGAGCGATAGTTTTTTATTTGGTGAGTTTGGCCGCTGGCGCTTTGCTCGGCGACGCCTTTGTTCATTTGATTCCGGAAGCGTTTAAAGCGGGCGCTACGACGATTATGTCGGCAGCTATTTTGGCCGGTATTTTTTTATTTTTTATTTTGGAAAAGATTATTCATTGGCACCATCCGCACGGTCAAGTGGAAGAATGCGCCGAAACATTGGCGAGCCACGACCATTGCCGCAAGCCGCTCGGAACAATCATCATTATTGCCGATTCAATTCACAATTTTATTGATGGAGTGATTATTGCGGCCAGTTATCTTGTTTCTTTGCCGGTTGGTTTGGCAACCACCATAGCTGTTGTGATTCATGAAATTCCGCAGGAGATCGGCGACTTCGGTCTCCTACTTCATTCTGGTTGGAGTAAGAATCGGGCGTTGCTTTTCAATTTTTTATCGGCTTTGGCGGCGGCGGTCGGGGTGTTAGCAGTTTTCGTTTTAGGCGCCGCCGTGGAAAAATTTGTGCCGGTGGCTCTGGCCTTCGCTGCCGGCGGATTTATTTACATTGCTGGCGCCGACATTATGCCGGAGCTTCATAAAACCACCGGCTTCAAGAAATCTTTCTTGCAATCGCTGGCGATGCTTTTCGGTTTTGGTCTGATGTTTGTTTTGTTATTGCTAGAATGAAGTTTCAAACGATAAATTTCCAGCAGATACTAGCGATCGCTGATATCTGCTGACTTTTTATTTTTCTATCGGTGGAGTAGATGTTAGCTACTGGCCGACTGTTGGATGTTGGATATTGATGCTAAGTATAAGCTATAGCTATGAGTTAGCACCTAGAATGATAAATCCCGGTTGATTTTTTGTCGCATTACATCTATAATTTTAGAAGAAACCGGAATTCCGGCTTGTGTTCCTGTGGCTTAATCTAAGCCGCAACAAAACTAAAAAAACCAAAACACAGAACTGAAAGATTGAATTATGAGCAAAACTCTGTTAGTAACTATCTTCGTCGCATCATCCCTAATGTCGCGGGTTGTTGTCGCGCAGGACTACACGCTTGCTATAGCCACCAATCGATTCACTGTTGGTGAATCTGTCTATGTAGCTTGGTCGACGCCGCCCTGGTCGCCCGGTTTTTTTGACTGGGTTGGTCTTTATCACGCCAGCGCGAATGATTTCAATTGGGTGAGTTATAAATACACCCTTTTCCGTTTTGATGACACTTATTTCACCGTTGAGGAGGCGGGTGAATATAATTTCCGTTATTTCGTTGATAATGTCCTTGATAAGAGAGCGACCAGCAGTAATTTTTGGGTTTGGCCGCCGGCCGCTGACCTTTCACTGGTTCGAAATTACCCCTCGCCTCCGGGTCCGATCATTGCCTTCGGTGACAGCTTGACGGCTGGAGTTGGCGCTTCAGCCGGCCACGATTGGCCGGCGATTGTTTCCGCGACTCTTGGTATTGATATTCAAAACGCCGGAGTGTCGGGCGACACTACCGCTGACGCCCTGCTTAGAATGGGTAGAGACGTGCTTGTCAAAAGACCGTCTATCGTTGTCGTTCTTTTGGGGGGCAACGATTTTCTGCGCAGTGTTCCCGCCGAGACGACGGCCGCCAACTTAAAAACAATTGTGGCAAGGATTCAAAATGGCACCGGCGCGGTGGTTGTGTTGGCGGGTGTTCAAAGCGGTTACTGGGGCGATAGTTTTGCATCCGTTTTCCGGCGGCTAGCCGATGAAACGGGGGCGGTTTATGCGCCCGACGTCTTGCGCGGCATTGTCAACAACCCGTTTCTATCCGACGACTTGCTTCATCCGAACGACGCCGGTTATGCCGTCGTGGCTAATCGGATTGCGCCGGCGGTGGCGGCTGTTATACCGCCTCGACTCGCAATCAAAGCTGCTCCAGACAGTTTTTTGCTTACTTGGTTTGGTCGGGTTGGCGAAAACTACGGACTCCAGTTTGCCGGCGCTTTTCCTGATGGGCCTTGGATTGAGCTTGTCCTGACAGCAGGTACGGATAAATTTGTCCTGATTAAAGTGAGGTCGGAAGGAAAACAGGGGTTTTTCCGTATCATGAAGAGATGACAGATTTGTTGTCGCTTCAAACTATACTCCGCGGTCAGAATGACCGCGGATTTTTTTGATGGAATTATATAATCGCGCTCGAAATTCCCGTTGAGCATCGAGATGTGACCAGAGAAATCATTGGCGCCTTAGCACCGCCAAGAAATTTTTGTAATCCATAATGGGTCAGGTGGGAGTCGAACCCACACCCGCTTTTGCGGACGACATTTTAAGTGTCGCGCGTATACCGGTTCCGCCACTGACCCGAATCAAATTAAAAGGTACTAAGGCCTGGGGGGGAATCGAACCCCCGTATAAGAGTTTTGCAGACTCTTGACTTACCACTTGTCTACCAGGCCACTGTTTTTTTGAAGCCAGTGAAACTAATGCAGCTAGCGAAGCTCACAAGCTAATTCATCTATCCGCTGGCGATGTTTTTCGCCTTCGTCAATTGCAAAATCAAAGAACGGCAGTTTACCTAACCGAGCATGTTCCCCGACGAATTTTCTAAAATCGCTTCTTTGCCTTTTAGCAAAAGCTAGCGCCGCTTTTTCTTGTTCGGTCGGCAAGACCGTAAAAAAAATAGTAGCATATTTTCGGTCGTTTGAAATCGTGGCGTTGATGATAGTGATAATGGATTGACCGTTGCTTTCGCGCGCTAAAAATTCCGCCGCCAGTTGTTTGCAGACCGATAAAGTTTTTTCGTTTTTGTTGTTGGACATTTTTGTTTAAGCTTCGGCAGAACTTGGAAATTTTTTCCGCTTTACCCTTCCCCGAAGCGGGGTGGGCTCCGACGCGTATAAAAATTTCCAAGTTCTGCCTCGCTTTACTTTACTTCGTAACTAAACTAAACGCTTCTAGCCGGTCACCTGGGGCGATTTCAATTTTCGCTTCCACCAAAGCGCCGAATTCGGTGTCTTTTTTGGCTTCCTGAATAACGACTTTTTGCTGTTGCATGCCGCGAATTTTGCCGCGACCGATTTCCGTTTCGCGGCGCAAGATTTTTACAATGGCGCCAGGCGTCAAAACGCCCTCTTCCACTCGTCCGCCAATTATTTGTTTATCTTTGTTTTGGCTGAAAATTTTTAGAATTTTTGCTCGACCGGTCATTTCTTCCGTCGTTACTTTCGGCCGCCGAGCGGCAATGAAAGTTTCCAACCATTCACCAAGTTTGTAAATGATGTCAAAAAATTCTATCTGAACGCCCAGCCGCTCGGCGGCCGCTTTAGCGGTGGCGTCAATTTTCACATTAAAACCGATAATTAAAGGTTTATCAGCGGTGGCGGCGGTTTTGACATCGCCCTCGGTAATTTCGCCGACGCCGCCGGCCAACACTTTTATTTTCAATTTTTCTTCTTTGATTTTTTCCAGTTCGTGGGTAATCGCCTCCAGTGAGCCGGCGACATCGGCTTTAATCACAATCGCCGCGACACTCGTTTCGTTTTGCGGGGGAAACGAATCAGTTTCTTCGGGATTTTTTTTCTCTGTCGCGGCGGTTTTTGATTTTGTCAGAAAATTTTCTGACAGTTTCACTCTGAATTGAATCGTCAGTTTTTCCGCTTCCTTTTTGGTTTTCGCTACTCGCAATTCCGTGCCGATGCGGGGTTCGCCGCGCCAGCCGATGATGCGGACCGGTTGACCGGGCCGCGCCTCGCCTAACGGCTCGGCGCGAAAATTTTCCATCGTTCGCAACGGCGAGTAAGCGTTCTCGGCGACGACAAAATCGCTCTTCTTGAGTGTTCCTTCTTTGATAATCGCCGTGGCGGACGAACCGCGTTTGGCGTCATGGTTGACCTCAATGATTATTCCCAGTACGGCTTTGGTCGATTCGCTTTTCAGTCCTCTGATATTTGCCGCCAGCAAAACTAAATCCAAAAGTTCATTAACGCCTTCGCCGGTTTTGGCGGAAATTGCTGTCCAAGGCACATCGCCGCCGTAACCCTCAATATAAATTTCATTTTCCGCCAAATTATTTTTTGTCTTTTCCACATCAGCGTTCGGTTTGTCAATTTTATTGATAGCGATAATGAAAGGGATGTCACAGCGTTTGATACAAGCCAGGGCTTCCAGAGTTTGCGGTTTGACGCCATCTTCGGCCGAGACTACCAGAATTGCCACGTCGGCAACGCTGGCGCCGCGGCTGCGAATGCCGGCAAAAGCGGCGTGGCCCGGCGTGTCTAAGAAAGTAATGTGATGTTCTTTGCCATCACTATCCTTATGAATTGCTTCGTAGGCGCCGATGTGTTGGGTAATGCCGCCGGTTTCTTTGTCGGTAACATTAGTTTTTCTGATATAGTCCAAAAGCGTTGATTTGCCGTGGTCAATATGACCCATCACTACGACTACCGGCGGTCTTTCCGCCGGCGCTTGGGAAATTTTCGGTTGTTCCGATTTGGTTTTCATTGGCGCACTATACCACAAGAATTGAGGGATAAGAAGGATTGGACTCTTGACAGCAAAATACTAATAGCTATACTATTGGCACAATACTATATGTTTACTTTCAACAAAGTCATTTCAAAGCGGAAAAATTGCTAACGCCTCTCTTGGTTGTTATCTAAAAATCCCGCTTTGAAAAGCGGGATTTTTGTTAGAAGGTCTTACCGGCCGACCGCTGTTTGTCAATTAAATTCCATCATGACCGTGCCAGAGCACGGAATTTCCAAGTTCCAATATCCAAATTCCAAACAATAATCAAGTTCCAATTTTTAATTTTTTAAATTTTGGATTTTGTGATTTGTTTGATAATTGATAATTGGCAATTGGAGCTTCCGCGCAAAGCGTGGGCATAGATGGGGCAGGTAAGGCCGTGCTTCGCACGGAATTTCCAAGTTCCAATAACCAAGTTCCAAACAATGATTAATTTTTAATTTTTTAATATTAAATTTTAAAATTTGTTTGTGATTTGAAAATTGTGATTTGGAACTTCCGCGCGGAGCGCGGTTTAGTGATTTCCAAGTTTCCTAATGGGAAACAAGGGCGTATGGTGGATGCCTTGGCTTCAAAAGGCGATGAAGGACGCAGCTTGGCGGCGATACGCTTCGGGGAGGTGCCTAGCAACCTTTGATCCGGAGATGTCCGAATGGGGAAACGCAGTGCGAGTAATCGCATTACCTGCTTAGATTTTTGGGAAAAAAAAGCAGACTTTAACCGGTCTGCAAGCGGTGACATATACTTTTAAGCGTTAGTTGAGTGATAGTAAATTCACTCTGTCAGCTTCTCTCCAGAAGCTGATATGGCAATCTTCCGGATTTGCTTCAGGGAAGAAATGTCTTATTGTTGAGTGAAGTCTTTTTACGGAGACAAGACCGTCACGACCAATCAAATTGTCACGCGTTGTAGTTTGTTGCTGGCCGTAATGAATAGTCAGGTTGATTTTGTTGTTCATAACACGAGGATCTAAAGTCAAGATACTCTTACAATTCAAATATGTCAATTATTGATTGACCCCAAAAATCTAAGCAGGAGTAGACCCGGGGAAGTAAAACATTTCAGTACCCGGAGGAAAAAAAACTAATAAGAATTCCGTCAGTAGCGGCGAGCGAAAGCGGAAATAGCCCAGATCACCGTGCACAGCACAGAAATTCCAAAATCCAAATCTCAAATTCCAAACAATAATTAAATTCCAATTCTCAAAAATTAAATTTTGATTATTGAAATTTGTTTGGAGCTTGGTTATTGGAGCTTGGTGTTTCCGCGCTGTGCGCGGGGAAGTTGTAAGACGAAGATGCCCCGATGTTACATCGGGGGAAAAGTTACAAAATATTTGGTTAGCCGAAGCCGCTGGAAAGCGGCCCCCTAGAGGGTGATGGGCCCGTAGGCGAAAACTAAATGTCTTTTTTGTCTTTGTTCTTGAGTAACTCAGGACACGAATAGCTTGAGTGAATCCGCCGGTACTAACCGGCAAGGCTAAATACTTTTGAAGACCGATAGTGAACTAGTACCGTGAGGGAAAGGTGAAAAGCAGCCCGGTGAGGGCGGTGAAATAGACCTGAAACCATATGCTTACAAAGAGTTATAGCCGTGCTTCGCACGGAATTTCCAAGTTTCAATAACCAAGTTCCAAACAATAATTAATTTTTAATATTAAATTTTAAGATTTGTTTGAGATTTGGAAATTGTAATTTGGAACTTCCGCGCGGAGCGCGGTGGTAGCGTGCCTATTGAAGAATGAGCCAACGAGTTGATGTATGCCGCGTTAGGTTAAGCCCGCGAGGGCCAAGCCACAGGGAAACCGAGTGTTAATAGCGCGTATGCCGTGCTTCGCACGGAATTTCCAAGTTCCAATAACCAAGTTCCAAACAATAATTAATTTTTTAACATTAAATTTTAAGATTTGTTTGTGATTTGAAAATTGTGATTTGGAACTTCCGCGCGGAGCGCGGTGGTGGTATATATCAGACCCGAAGCCGAAGCGAGCTTGCCATGAGCAGGATGAACCCCGCAGAAATGCGGGGGAAGGTCCGAACGCTAGAGCTGTGCAATACTCTGCGATGACTTGTGGTAAGAAGTGAAAAGCTAATCGAGCTCGGTAATAGCTGGTTCTCTCCGAAATAGCTTTTGGGCTAGCGTCGTGTGTTCCTCTTGGGGGTAGAGCACTGGATGGTCCGGACAGGGCGAAAGCTCGCCAGACCAATCAAACTCCGAATACCAAAGCCGATGTAAAGTCGGCTCCCCGACTTCGCGTCGGGGGAGTTAAAATACGGCAGTTAGAGCGTGGGGGCTAAGCTTCACTGCTCAAAAGGGAAACAGCCCGGATCTCAATTTAAGGTCCCTAAATCTATGCTAAGTGCATCACAAGGTGGTGGAATTTCTCAAACAATGAGGAGGTAGGCTTAGAAGCAGCCATCCTTGAAAGAAAGCGTAACAGCTCACTCATCGAGAGATTCTGCGCCGAAGATAATCGGGGCTAAGCATAGTACCGAAACTGAGAGTGCCGTGCGTAGCACGGAATTTCCAAGTTCCAATAACCAAGTTTCAAACAATAATTAATTTTTAATATTAAATTTTAAAATTTGTTTGTGATTTGGAAATTGTGATTTGGAATTTCCGCGCTGTGCGCGGCGCGGTAGGAGAGTATTCGCATCGCATTGAAGCTCTAGCCGTGAGGCGGAGTGGAGCGTTGCGAAGCAAGAATGTTGGCACAAGTAACCACAAATCCCGATGAGAAATCGGGACGCCGAAAGACCAAGGTTTCCTTGGCGATGATTGTCAGCCAAGGGTTAGTCGGGCCTAAGCCAATGGCGAAAGCCGCAGGCGATGGACACACGGTTAATATTCCGTGACTTTTATAAAAATCGACGGGAGGACGGAGCTTAGTATGCCGAGCGCCTTATTGGATTGGCGTTCAGGCCGCGAGGAAGATGCCTAGGAAAATCCGGGTATGCCCTTTAGTGGGACTTCCCAGCGGATCGAAGACCGTGCGTAGCACGGAAATTCCAAATTCCAAATCACAAATTCCAAACAATAATTAAATCTCAATTTTCAAAAATTAAATTTTGATTATTGAAGTTTGTTTGCCCGCCCGAACGACCGTTCGGTCGGTCGGGGAGCTTGAATATTGGAGCTTGGTGCTTCCGCGCTGCGCGCGGGATTTGGCAAAGCGGGCTTCCAAGAAAATTCCCTAAGATTATTTTTATGAAAACCGTACCGCAAACCGACACAGGTGGTCAGCTCGAGAAGAGCAAGGCGAACGAGTGAAGGTTCTCCAAGGAACTCGGCAAAAAATCAGCCGTAAGTTAGCGATAAGGCTTGCCAGCGCATCTCACTAAGGTGAGATGCTTAAATGTAAAATGTAAATCTCAAAATGTAAAATGACAATGAAAAATCTGAAAATTTTTATTTTAAATTGTAATTTTTAGTTTTGATTTTTTAATTTTGAATTTGAGCACCGAACTTTTGTGAGGTGCGTTGGCTGCAACAAAAGAATGCCTGGCGACTGTTTATCAAAAACACAGCTCCCTGCGAACTCGAGAAGAGGATGTATAGGGGGTGACACTTGACCAATGCCAGAAGGTCAAATAACGGCGTTGTCCCGATGTAAATCGGGATGGTGACTGTTATAAGCCCTGGTGAATGTCGGCAATAACTATAAGTACAATTGTAGTTATAAAATCTAGCTAAATGCGGGAAACTCTGAGTATCCGTCTGCTACTCGCCATTGTCGAAATGGCAGTAATAATGCAGCGGTGCAGACAATCCGCAGGAAAGATTCTGATAAGCAACGAATTAAAATGAATCAAAATCATTCGTGGCTTAATTCAATACCACAAAGCATCGGCCATTATATTTCTGGTTTCGTTGACGGAGAGGGAAGCTTTAGTGTTTCCTTACGAAAACGAGACGATCATATTCTCGGTTGGCAAGTGATATTGACCGTGAATGTCGCTCAACGCGACAACACAGTTCTTGCTCTCATCAAACATCATATTGGGTGTGGCAGGTTGCAAGAACGCAAAGACGGAGTTTGGTACTATGTAGTATCAAATCCCAACGCTATTAAGGAAAGAATAATTCCTTTCTTTAATAAATTCCCTTTTCTTTCTTCGGGAAAGAAGAAAAATTTTTCCATTTTTTCTCAAGTTGCTGATATTGTTTTTAACAAAGAACATCTAAGCAATGATGGGATGATGAAAGTGCTAAAATTAAGAGAAAAATTGAACGAAGGAAAAGGCAGAAAGAGAAAATATGATTTAATAGATTATACAAACTCTTTATCAGAAAATCCTCAGAGACTATACGCTAGACCAAATCCGAGAAATCGGAAGTGGAAGATATAGTCCGATCTTCATAGCGATATGAAGGATCTCCACCAAAAGTGAGTGGAGTGATAACGAAAATGAATTGTCCTAAGGTTTCCGATGTGAAGCGATTCGTTTCGGAAAGGATTGGGACAATTTATAGGAAGTGATAAACAAAAGATTACACAAAAAGCTGCCTCGTTACGCAGTAATGCGTAATAGATCCTAAAAAATATATGACTATATGCTGGGAAGTCCCGCGGAGCGGGATGATCAGCAGGAAACCTGTTCAAATTTTTGAACTCTTAAAAGTTTTAGAAAAAAGCCCGCAACGAGTTGCGGGTGGAAGACGAAAACAATGAATTGACCAGTGTGTCTTAAGTGCTCTGCGCTTTACGCCAGAAATAAATTGCGCTTAGTATAAACACTAGTCCGACCAACCAACTCAGTCTAGAGTTTGTGTGTTGAGTTACATAAATACTGTAGAGTGAGACCAACCAGAACCCAACCGAAGCGAGAGCGTAGCTTTTGTTGATTTTCATTTTCTGTTTCTCCAAAGAGGAGAATAGTAATTTTAATTGTTTTTGTCAAGAGTTTAAGAATTTGAACAGGACTCCTCAGAGACCATATGTCATACCCCTTCTCCGCCCAAGGCGGATCAGGGTGAAGATAGAGTCCTTCTTAAAGGAATAGAAGAGCGCAATTCCTTGCGGGGTAAGTTCCCGCGCGTCGAATAGTGTAACGTCTGGGCAACTGTCTCGGAGAACAGCTCGGTGAAAATACAATACCGGTGAAGATGCCGGTTACCTGCAGCTAGACGAAAAGACCCTAGAAGCTTTACTGCAGCTTGATATTGCTTGTATGTTTGTTATGCGTAGCGTAGACGGGAGGATTTGAAGTTCTGCTCTCGGGCAGGATGGATCCGACGATGAAACACCGTTCTTAATTGATGTACCGGCTAACCGCGAGGGCAAAAACCGCGCGGGACATTATCTGGTGGGCAGTTTTGGTGGGGCGCTATCCTCGAGGACGCGAAATTTTTCGTTTCCTCAAACTATGGCGCCTCCGGAAGTTTAATCCACTTCAAAACAAATAAATTTAGGGGGACCGTAACGAGTAGTCGTTATGAGAAAAGTTGACTATATCGGAAAAAATCCAAGATGGGGATAAGTCGGTGGATAATTCCGAGGGAAATTGATATGATTTATTCATGGAAAAATTCGAGAGAGTATTCGTAGGAGATGATCAAGGAAATCTTGAAGCTAGAAAACCATCAAAACCTCAAGAATTTTTTATGATGCTAAAGAGACTTCAAGAGAGGGAAGAATTTTTGGAAAGTCTTCAAAAAGAGACATCTAAACTTGAGATGCAGGTTAGATCGAACAAAGGTATTGAAGAAGCAACCAAAATGGAGATTAAGGAACTTGAGGAAAAACTCGATGAGAGACCATCAATCCCGTAGAGACTATACGTCAACCATCTTACATTCAAAAAAGATGAAGATATAGTCCGAACTCTATGGCGACATAGAGAGCGTGGCAGAAATGTCCGCGCCAACTTGGGAGCTCAATTCCCAAGTAGTAACAAAATGCCTAAAAAGTAACGGAGGAGTCCATTAAGGTCAGCTAGGCGCGAATGGAAACCGTGCCGATAGTGTATGGGCACAAGCTGGCTTAACTGTAAGACGTGCATGTCAAGCAGACGCGAAAGCGGGGCCAAGTGAACCGATGGTCCGCGTTAGACGCGGCCAGAGATTAACGGATAAAAGCTACTCTAGGGATAACAGGCTAGTTCCGCCTAAGAGTCAATTGGGCTCTCTCAAACGGTAACGTTTGAGCAAACTGTGACTCAAATCGGTGAAACCTTTAAATATTTTATGATAAGATATTAAGGCAATACCGAGGGTAAGATAGTTTATCTCAATGGATACATTACGGGCACGCATTGCCCGAAAAGTTAAATTAACACGACGGCAAAAGGAAATAGTGATGGGTTCCTTGCTCGGAGACGCACATTTAGTTGCGACTACGCGCGGATTCGCATTTAGAATTAATCATGGTATTGCGCAGAAAAAATATGTAGATTGGAAATATCTCGAATTGAAAAATCTAACAAATTCTTCTCCGCGCGTATGCAATGAAAAAGTTTACTATTTCCGAAGCGCATCCCATCCTTTCTTTAATTTTCTGCGAAGTGAGTTTTATCGCGGAAGAGTAAAAATTTTACCAAATAATCTGGATAGATGGATTACACCTTTGTCCTTAGCGATTTGGTTTATGGATGACGGCGCAAAAGATGGTCGTCAGGTAAGAATTAACACCCAATCTTTTTCTCTCAGAGAAAATAAAAGATTGATTAATATCCTTGAGGCTAAATTGGGAATATTTGCAACAATTAATCGAGATAAAAACAAATTCCGATTAAGAGTTAAAAATAAAAGTATGAGCAGATTTAGGAAACTAATTTTGCCATATTTGCTTCCCGGTATGCGTTATAAACTTTCCCCGTAACGACTTTCCGTAAAACCGGAGGACTTGTGGTTTTAACCGCAGGTAATATGTCACTATCCCGAAAGGGATAAAGGTATAGTCTATCTCATAAGTGATTATGAATGTCATATCGACGGCGGAGTTCGGCACCTCGATGTCGGCTCAACATATCCTCCTGCTGGAGAAGGTGGGAAGGGTTTGGCTGTTCGCCAATTAAAATGTTACGTGAGCTGGGTTCAGACCGTCCTTCGGCGAAAAAATATTTCGCCTCAGGACAGTCTGAATCCACTTCGCAATTTAAATCTTTTCGTCTTAGAAAATAGATAGTAGAACTGATCAAATCACGGCGGTCATCTTTTGTAGTACAAGGGTGATCAAGTTGACTGTATCGATGGAATCCTAACCTGTCATATGTTAGGATAATATCGAGGGAAGTCATGTATGCCGATCACATCAGCACAAAAATCATACCTTGCCGGTTTCCTTGATGGAGATGGTAGTATTTATGTAAGGTTGAAACCCAACAAATCATACCAATATGGTTTCCAAGTTTCTCCCTATGTAATTTTTTTCCAATCTTCCAAAAACCGAAAGAGTTTTGAGAGTCTTTGTTCCCTTCTCGGTTTCGGTTATATGCGCGAACGCAAAGATGGAATCCTCGAATTTACTGTTGGGCGGAAAAACGACATTAAACAATTCCTTTCTATGGTAAAACCTTATGTAATTCTCAAGAAAAAACAGGTTGATCTAATGGAAGTAATTCTTAAAAGGAAGGAAAAAGTAAATAACAAAAATGATTTTGTGAAGCTGATAAATCTTATTGATTCTTTTCGGGGACTTAATTATTCCAAGAAAAGAATAAAACATACATTGACCCCGTAGAGACTAAGCGTCAACCTCCGATGTTCATCGGAGAAGTTATAGTCCAATGCCACGAGTAATTGTGGGTATCATGCGTGAGACAGGTTGGTCTCCTATCTGCTGCAGGCGTTGATTCTTGAGGGGAGTTGCTCCTAGTACGAGAGGACCGGAGCGAACGAACCGCTGGTGTATCGGCTGTCTTGCCAAAGGCAACGCCGAGTAGCTATGTTCGGAACGGATAAATTCTGAAAGCATATAAGAGTGAAGCCGTCCCCAAGATTAGGAATCGAACCGTGCTTCGCACGGAATTTCCAAAATCCAAATCTCAAATTCCAAACAATAATTAAATTCCAATTTTCAAAAATTAAATTTTGATTATTGAAATTTGTTTGGAGCTTGGTTATTGGAACTTGGAACTTTCGCGCGGAGCGCGGGAAAGGCCCCTGGAAGACTACCAGGTTGATAGGTCCTAGGTGTAAGCGCAGTAATGCGTTGAGCCGAGGGATACTAATTTGCCAATCCTATTAGGAAACTTGGAAATCACCCCAAAGCAAAACAAGAGTTTGCTTGGGCAAGCATTTTTACTTGAAAATTTTGTTTTGGTGGCTTATCGCAGGGGTCATATCTCTTCCCATTCCGAACAGAGTCATCAAGCCCTGTAGAACCGATGATATCCACTTTTGGTGGAGAAAGTAGGTAGCCGCCAGAACAAAGTTTTTAATATCACTCAACCACCCCTTTAATTCCACTCCTTAATTAAGGAGGGGTGGCCGAAGGCCGGGGTGGTTTTGTCTTTTTATGCTATAATATTTCTCATGAGCGTTTGGTCTGCCAAGAGGAGAATGTTTTATTTCGCTGGCGTAACTTTGTTCGCGTTGCTTTTTATCGGTTTACCTATTTTTCTTTTGATTTATCGCGCGCCGACTTGTACTGATGGCAAGCGGAATCAAGGTGAAGCCGGAATTGATTGTGGTGGTCCCTGCCGGGCGGTGTGTGCTTCAGCGGCCATTGAACCGATTGTCTGGTGGCAGAGATTTTTCCAGATTTCCCCGGGTGTTTACAACGCGGTGGCGCGAGTGGAGAACCCGAACGTCGATTCGGCAGTAACGCGGGCGAAATATATTTTTCGGTTGTATGACAAAGCCAATGTCGTGATTGCTTCGCGCGAGGGCGAGACCAATATTCCACCGCGTCAGATTTTTTACATTTTTGAAGGCGGACTCGCAACGGGTGAACGTTTGTCGGTGAAAGCCACTTTTGAATTTCTTTCGCCACTTAATTGGACTGTCAAAGAGGCGACAATGCCGCTTTCAATCACGGGGCAGATTTTATCAAAGGCCTCAACCACGCCTCGGCTGGACGGGATTTTGCGAAATAGCGGCGCTGACGACCTCGTTAATGTGGAAGTGGTCGCGGTGCTTTTTGATGCCGACGGCAATGCCGTTAACGCTTCTAAAACTATCGTTGATGTTGTTCGAAGCGAGGCAGTCGCGCCGTTCTTTTTCACTTGGCGCCAGCCGTTTGACAAGGAACCGGCGCGGGCAGAAATAATTCCCAAGTTAAAGTGAAGCAGATTTTTTTGGTATTCAAGAGCATTGATTGGTTGCTATTCGCAGTGACTTTGCCCTTGCTTTTCGCCGGCTTATCGGTGATGAATTCTTTTACCGGCGAGAGCCAATATTACGAACGCCAGCTGGTTTGGATTGCCATAGCGCTTGCCACCTTTTTTATTTTTAGTTTTATTGATTTCCGATTTCTTCGCTCAAGCGGTGTTCTGGTTACTTTGTTTTTGACGGTAATCGGTTCGCTAACCCTTTTGTTTTTTGTGGCCGGCGTTGTTCATGGCACTAAGAGTTGGTTTTCCATCGGCGCTTTTTCGTTGCAACCATCCGATCCGGCGAAATTGATTTTAATTCTGATTTTGGCGAAATATTTTTCCCGGCGCCATATTGAAATTGCCGACATCAAGCATATTATCGTCTCCGGACTTTACGCTCTGGTGATTTTTCTGTTGGTTTTGTTTCAACCGGATTTCGGCTCGGCGATTATAATTTTTCTGATTTGGCTGGGAATGGTTTTGGTCTCCGGTATTTCTAAAAAGCATTTGCTTTTAGTTTTTCTGATGGCCCTGGCGGCTTTTCTGGCAATGTGGAGTTTTATTTTGGCTGATTACCAAAAGCAGCGAGTGTTAACTTTTATCCACCCGCCGGCCGATATCCGCGGCGCCGGCTACAACGCCTATCAGTCCACCATCGCTGTCGGTTCTGGCGAGTTGTCGGGCAAGGGCATTGGCTATGGCACGCAGTCGCGGTTGAAATTTCTTCCCGAGTATGAGACCGATTTCATTTTTGCCGCTTTTGCCGAAGAGTGGGGTTTTATCGGGGTAATGATTTTATTCGCGTTGTTTGGCGTGGTCATTTGGCGAATTTTAGCCAATGCTTTTTACGGCGCGACCAATTTTGAAATTTTGTTCGGGCTTGGTTTAGCGATTTTTTTCGCCAGCCATTTTGCCGTTCATGTGGGAATGAATATCGGTTTGTTGCCGGTGACCGGCGTAACCGTGCCATTTTTGAGTTACGGCGGCTCACACCTTTTGACTGAATTCGCCGGTCTGGGAATTTTGATGGGCATGCGCCGCTATCGCCGCGTCGCCCACAAAGAAGCAATGAAAAACGAATTTTTGGGAGTGTAATTTGTGAAAACTGCCCGCTAGCAGACAGATCTAGTAAATTACAGCCATGGCAGTGATTTACTATTTTTGTAAATTTTTGATGGAAACAGATTAAAGTAAATTAAAATATTTTCTTAAAAATAATTCATTGTCCACTGAATCAGCGATTATAAATCTGATGAATTTGTTTGCTCGATGATACTCGGTAATAAACTCAATTTCTTTTTGGCAATCAAAAGGGTAGATAAAAACTGATTTTTGCAAAGGATAGAAACCAATATTTTTAAAAAGAAGTCTTAATGACTCGCGAGTTTTTTTGAGATAGTGGGGAATGTCGAAAATTACAATGCGCCATTTTCCATCCCAATTTTTTTGATGGGGAACTTTTATATTTTCCAAATTAAAAGTGGATGCTCTTTTTTTACCATAATCGTTTAAAACTAATGTAATAGTGCCATCATTATTATGTTTTTCTTTGACGAGTTTTGTTTTGACTAAACTACCGACTGCTCGATCAATTACCTGCTGGTCAATTTCTTTTAATCCTTCGCTAACACCCTTGATGATATGCCATTGTTTGCGTGCCGGGCGGGTAGCTGATAAGGCAATGCCAGCAAAGAGCAGTAGCAAAATTTTCTTTTGGATTGAGCCGATTTTTTTTGCTTTCATTTTTTAATTTTTTTACTACACAATCTATTTTAGCAAATAACAGCCATGGCGGCTATTTACTGCTTGGGGATGGTGAGAATAATAAAGATGAAAATAAAAAGACCGCCCAATGCAGATGCGCAAATCGGGCGGTTTGAGTGGAAAGCGTGATTCAGCTTTCTTTTTTCAATCACAAGCGGTTCCGCCGATTAGATTGAAGGAAGTTTCTGGTGGACAGCGCTGGACCAATTCTTCGACAGACCGGCGATTGATTTCTTGTTCGCGATTATTACCACAAACAGTGTGACCGTTCACGTATTCTTCCAATTCTGTGTCAAACGGTTTATTGCACCAAATACAGAGACATTGAGTTTTCATACTTTGGCTGCGCCTTTCTGAAAACCAAGTTATCACTTTGTTTGATTTATGTCAATGATGAAAGGAATGATGGCGAATGGTATGATTTATCTTATGTTAAAGCTTGAGGAAATAGAAAAGCTGGCGAAGCTGGCGCGGCTGGAAATCCCGGCGGAGGAAAAGGAGACCTTGCGAAAAGAAGTGGGGGAAATTTTGGAATATCTTGGGCAGATTCAGAAGCTTTCGCCTAAAGAGCCGCCGAAGGAAGCGGGTTTAGTTCGCAATGTTTTCCGCGATGACAGAGAACCGCACCCAAGCGGTGAATTTACTGAAGCGCTTTTGGCCAATGCGCCCGATAAAGAAGATGGTTATATTAAAGTCAAAAAGATTCTTTGATATTAATCCAATAACTAATTTCTAATATCTAATTTCTAATCAAATCCCAATTTAAAAATTTTGAAATGATTGATTTAAAAACCCTAACAATTAGAAAGGCTCACGAGCACTTGAAGAAAGGTGATTTTTCCGCGAGAGAATTGGCGGAAAATTATTTGGCAGAAATTGAAAAAAAGAATCCAGAGCTGAACGCTTATTTGGAAGTTTTCGGAGATGTTTTGGAGCAAGCCGGCGCGGCGGACGAGAAAATAAAAAACGGTGGTGGCGGTGTGCTGCTCGGTATTCCTTTTGCCACCAAGGACAACATTTTAATCAAGGGCCGCCGCGCCGGCGCCGCCTCCAAAATTTTGGAGGGTTATGTGGCGACTTATGACGCGACGGTAATTAAAAAGTTGAAGGAAGCCGGCGCGATTTTTTTGGGCCGGGCTAATATGGATGAGTTTGCCATGGGTTCGTCCACCGAAAATTCCTCTTACGGCGTGACGAAAAATCCTCATGATGAAACACGGGTAGCCGGCGGCTCTTCGGGTGGCAGCGCGGCGGCGGTGGCCGCCGATTTGGCGCTGGCGGCTCTCGGTTCTGATACCGGCGGGTCTATTCGCCAGCCGGCAAGTTTTTGCGGTTTGGTTGGTTTAAAACCAACTTACGGCGCGGTATCCCGCTTCGGTTTGATGGCGATGGGTTCGTCCTTGGACCAAATTGGACCGTTGGCAAAAACCGTGGGAGACGCGGAAATTATTTTTAACGCGATTCGCGGTCAGGACTCAATGGACAGCACGACTATTTCGGAAAAAACTTACTCGGTAGAAAATTTACCAAAAAAATTTGTCATCGGTGTACCGCGCGATTTTTTAGGCGAAGGTGTTGACAAAAAGGTCTTGGAAAATTTTGAGGCCGGTTTGAAAAAACTTCAACAAACCGGCGCGGAAATTCGCGATATTGAATTGCCGAACATAAAATACTCCTTGCCGGTCTATTACATCATTATGCCGGCTGAAATTTCTTCCAATCTTGCACGATTTGACGGTGTGAAATTCGGCGCAAAAATTTCTGGAGCCAATCTTTTAGAAGATTATATGAAAACCCGCGGCCAATTATTCGGTAAAGAAGCGTGCCGGCGGATAATCATCGGCACTTATGTGTTGTCTGCCGGATACTATGACGCCTATTACAATCGGGCGGTAGCGGTGCGTAAATTGATTGCCGATGATTTTAAAAAGGTCTTTGCCAGCGGCGTTCACGCTATTGCCACCCCGACCACACCTTCGCCGGCTTTCAAAATAGGCGAAAAAACCAGTGACCCGTTACAAATGTATCTCGCCGATATTTTCACTGTAACCGCTAACATTACCGGCCTGCCAGCTATTTCCATTCCTTCCGGTTTTGCGGCAAGCGTAGATAAACAATTGCCGCTCGGTTTCCAACTTCAAGCCCCCCGGGCTCGCGAAGATATCCTCTTTGAAATCGGCAAAAAATTTGAGAAAATATAAGTATGGCTGAAGAAAAAAAAGATAAAAAAGAAAAAAAATCCAGCAATCTGATGACTGGTGGTTTGGATTGGATCATAATTTTACTGTTGCTGATAATTTTATGGCGCGGCTTGGCCGGTGGTTTGGCCGGCATCAGCAATTTTTTCAACAAGCTAAATATTTCGCTAAATCCTTTTGTCAACACCCGGTCGCTTAGTTCTTATTATTCGGAAAAAGATAAGCCACCAATCGGCAAGATGATTTTCAACAAAGAAACCGGTAAGGCCGGCAAAGTTGCCGATGGTCCGGAACTTAGAGCTGGCAAACGTTATTGGCTGGTGAATTATGACGATGGCACTAACGGTTGGGTTTCGGAAGACGCGCTTGGTGAGCCGGTGGCAACGGCATTTAGTCCGGGCGAAACGCCGGTTGGTGGGCGCGCCGTTGCCAATGGTTCGATGTCGGTTTATGCTCAGTTAGGTGGAAAAATTATCGGTAATCAATTAGATGGCGCGCCGGGCACGATTACCAAAGGTCCAGAAAAATTCGGTGGCAAAGATTATTTTTTCATTGATTTTGACAATGGTCTGGACGGTTGGGTTGCTGCCGATAAATTAACTGACGAAAACGGTGTGCTGATTAAATTTGGCAAAACAGCAGAAGGTAGTTACGCGATGACGCGCGATGGAAAAATCGGAGTAATCACTCAAGGCCCGGAATTTAGAGACGGCGAGCGCTATTGGCCGTTTAAATTTCAAGACGGCAGTAGTGATTGGGTAAAAGAAAGCGATTTGTTGGGAGTCAAAATAAAAAATTTTGATGCTGATAATTTGGTGATTGGTCTGAAGGCGGCAGTGGCGCAGAGCACAGCGATTTATGATGCACCCGGCAGCGAAATTATCGGTTATCAAAAAAGAGGCACGAGCGGCACGATTGTCAAAGGCCCGATGCTGGCGGATGACAGTAAACATTATTGGTTCGTGGATTTTGAAAGCGGCGAGGACGGCTGGGTGGCGGAAGATAATTTGTTTGTCGCCGTTGAACATCCTTTGGTGAACAAATTTTCTTCGTTGGCGCGCTCGGCGATGACTATTTTCAATCTCTTGCTATTGACCGGCGTTGCTTACACTTTAATCAGAATTGCCCAGATTTCTTTTACCCATCACCATAAGATAAAAGTCGAAGAAACAAAAATGAGAATTGGTCGGGAGGTTTCGCATCCGCGCTGGGAAAAAGTGCGGGAGCATTTATCGTCAGAAAATCCTAATGATTGGCGTTTGGCGGTGCTGGAAGCCGATATTATTCTCGGTGAGATGTTGGAAAAAATGGGTTACATCAAAGGCGAAACCATCGGTGATAAATTGAAAACCATTGAGAAAAGCGATTTCACTTCCTTGGACCAGGCCTGGGAAGCTCATCGAATTCGCAATATGATTGCCCACGAAGGTACTGATTACATTTTAACCGAGCGCGAAGCCGGGCGGGTTGTCGGTCTTTATGAGCAAGTATTTAAAGAGTTTAGGTATATTTGAAAAAAATGAAATCGCGGCAATAAATTAATGGAAAATTCAGATGAATTTAGTTATACACGCCGTGGTCGCCGATGGCATGGAGCAGTATTTCGTTTTTTGAAATATGAGCGAATACGATTCTAGTTTTGTAGTTGACAGAGAAACTGAATCGGCCGGCCAATACACCTTTTAGTTTGTGGACCTTAAGTTGTCCGTGATTGATTGGTTTTTTTAGTAGCTCAACTTTTTCCACAACTTCATCATATAAGTCGGTTTCTAATTTACCGACTTGTTTGATGAATGATGGAGTATAAAAAATCTTAAGCATTGTCACGATATCGTTTTACAAGCTCGCGCAGATTTCCACTTAAAATTCCTCCTAAGGTTGCTTCTCGTTCTGACCTGAGAACAGCGTTTACCGCCTCTTCTTCGGATAAGCGGGTAATCGCCCGACGAACAACATCGGCCTTGTTAGCTCCTCGTCCCTCTTTAATTTGCCGCCTAATAAATTCTTCTAAATGGCTAGGAATTGGTACTGATAGGGTAGTCATTTTTTTGTATGATTAATTAATATGATAATATCATACACCTAGTAATTTTATTGTCAAATTTTTGCGTTGGCAATTGTGTTATAATTTATCTATGGTGTATCTTTGGGACTTATTAGTTTTGGCGGTGGGGGCGACGGTGGGCAGTTTTTTGTATGTGGTCGCCTTAAGATATGGTACGGAAAAGTCACTACTGGCTGGCCGATCGCTTTGCCCGGCTTGTCATAGAAAATTATCAGTAATTGACCTAGTGCCGGTTTTCAGTTTTATTTTTCTGCGCGGCAAGTGCCGGACCTGCAAGGCGAAAATCTCTTGGCAATATCCGCTGGTGGAAATTTTAACTGCCATTATTTTTCTTTTTTTATTCCGCTCGCCGCTGGCGCTGATTGTTTGGTGTCTGCTGATTGTAATAATGATTTATGATTGGCGGCACAAAATTATTCCCGGCGGTTTGGTTTTAGTTTTTGATCTTTTGGCTTTGACGATGGCGGTTTTGAATAATCTCGGCGGCGATTTATTTTCAGCATTGCTCTGGGGGCCGCTGTTTGCCGCTCCGTTTTTTTTGCTCTGGTATTTTTCCGGCGGCAAATGGATAGGGCTCGGCGACGCCAAACTTGGTCTTGGACTCGGCTGGTTGTTGGGCGCTGCCAGCATTGACGCTTTCATTTTGGCTTTCTGGCTTGGCGCGGCGGTGTCGTTATTGATTGTCGGTTGGCAAAACTGGCGAAAAAGTCAAAGAAAGCTTACAATGAAAAGCGAAGTACCATTTGCCCCGTTTTTATTTGCGGCGACATTTCTAGTTTATTTTTTCAAAATCAACATTCTCGGGCTTATTAATTTTTTGTTTTATTAATGTTACAAATTACCCGCCTGACGGCGAGGCAGGCAAGTTACAAATTACAGGCCAATCGGGGATTCACCCTCGTCGAGACCTTGGTTGTCTTGGGTATTTTTGTGATAGTTACCGCGATTGTGCTGGTTGGCAATAATAGTTTCAATAACACAATCCTTTTGACCAACTTTGCTTATGATGTTGCCCTGACGGTGGCCCGGGCGCAATCCTATGGTGTCAGCGTCAAGCAGTTTGGCAGTGGCGCGGAAAGTTTTAATGTTGGCTACGGCGTTCATTTTCGGCTTTGCGGCGCGACAGCTGACATCAATGAATCGGATGATGTTTCTTTTGTTCTTTTTGCCGACGCTAATCGCAATCAATATTACGAAAAGCCCGGCGAATTTTTGGAGCGCTACATTACTAGGCGAGGCAATAAAATTAGCCATCTTTATTGGCTCGATTCTTTCGGTGTTCCCAGCGCGCTCAGTGGCGGCGTGGACATTTCTTTTGAACGCCCCGACCCCGACGCCGGGCTTTTCGTATTTGATTGCGACAGCCGCGTTATTTCTCACAACGCCCGCGCCGTTCGGGTGGAAGTGGTATCACCGGCCGGTATCACCAAAAATATTAATATAGAAACCACTGGTCAAATCTCGGTTCAATAAAATGAATAATCAAGGTTTCAGTTTAGTAGAAATTCTGGTTTCCACCGCGATTTTTTCGGTGGTGATGATAACGGCCGCCGGTGCTTTATTGACAACTATTGATGCCAATCATAAAGCTCAAGCCATTCAATCGGTGATGAATAATTTGAATTTCGCTTTGGAAAGTATGTCGCGGGCGATTCGGGTCGGCGACACTTATCATTGCGGTAGCATTGGAGTGTTATCGGAACCGCGGGATTGTAGCTCTGGAGATATTTTTTTCGCTTTCAAAAGAAGTAGCGATAGTAAAGCGGTTTATTATTATCTTTCCGGTAGCCAAATCGTCCGGGGGGTAAATGGCGAAGCCCTAGCCATTACCGCGCCGGAGATTATGATAGAGAATTTAAAGTTTTATGTTCAGGGCGCCGGCGTTGGTAGCCAAGCGCAGCCGCGAGTGACGATTGTCATCCGAGGTTACGCCGGCGCCACGGCAAAAATCCGGACGCCGTTCAATCTACAAACAACCTTATCGCAAAGGATGCCAAAGTAATAAGCAAATGACTGATTTCTGATTACTAATCAAATAAAGAAATGACTGAATGACTAAATTAGAAATTTTGGAATTAGACATTGATTAGAAATTAGTTATTAGGAATTAGTAATTTAAAACATGATAGATAACAGTCAAAAGAATGGATTTACTCTAGTAGAAACCCTTGTGGCAATCGCGGTTTTGCTGCTGGCAGTAGCGGCGCCGTTGTCGTTGGCGACCAAAAGTTTGAACTCTTCCGCTTTATCCAAACAGCAGATTACCGCCAGTTTTTTGGCGCAAGAGGCGATGGAGTATATCCGCAATATTCGCGATGAAAATGTCATCAAATATAGTAACTGGCTGCATTCGGACAGCGGTGTCACAGATTGTTTCAGTCCCAATAAATGTATCGTAGACCCAACGATTACTTCCGGTCCAGATAAAATAAAAAAATGCCAAGGCAATTGCCCTTTATTGCGGTATAGAGAGTCAAACGGTGTTTATAGTTATGATACCAATGCTGGTACTGCCGATTCCATTTATACCAGAGTGACGGAAATAGTTAATGTGATCACTGATCGTGAGGTCGCAGTCTTAGTGACGGTCTCGTGGCTTGGTCCAAGCGGCGTGGCTTATAAAGTTATCGCCCGCGAGAATTTAACCAATTGGCAGTATTGGTAAACTCAAAACTGAAAAATCAAAATGAAAAATAAAAGAAAAGGTTTTACTTTATTGTTTACAGTTTTGATTACCAGCGTTTTGTTGTCATTGGCTTTGGCAATTTTCAATCAGATCTATAAATCGTTGCTTTTGTCTTCTGCCGGCAAAGAATCGCTAGCCGCTTTTTATGCCGCTGACTCGGGCGTGGAGTGCGTTTTCCTTTGGGATTTGAAGCATCAGGGTTTTGGTTACAGCATTTTTGCCACCTCCAGCGCTTCTTTCCTACATAATGGCGGTGAAGGCATCACTTGCAATGGTCAGGATTTTCCCGCCGGGCCGTGGATTGTTACCAGAGATTCGACTTCGGCGATGACTAAATTTAATTTGTCATTCAGTCAGGGGGTTCTTCCAGCCGAAGGTTGCAGCGAGGTGGTGGTTAGTAAAGTGGTAAGCAGCGGTAATGTTTTTACCACAGTGGAATCGCGTGGCTATAATATTTGCGACGCCAGCAGCCCGAGAAAAGTGGAACGGGCTATTCGCGTTACCTATTAATCTTATGAGTGCGCCAAAAAAAATTATTGAACGATTGGAAAAACTAAAAGCGGCGATTGAAAAATATCGTTACGAATATCATGTGCTCGATAAATCTTCCATTTCGCCCGAGGCGCTGGATATTCGTAACGATATCTTTCAAT
>Ga0209343_10000792_pt1 | contig 43754 bp, 45 predicted proteins | sample RifCSPlowO2_02_FD_184026 | JGI IMG/M metagenome (GOLD analysis project Ga0209343, IMG submission 184026) | Groundwater microbial communities from Rifle, Colorado - Rifle CSP2_plank lowO2_0.2 (SPAdes) (version 2) | ecosystem: Environmental > Aquatic > Deep subsurface > Groundwater | place...
ATCGGTGACCGGGTCGCGGCCTTTATGCCCAACACCTGGCAGACCGTGGTCGGCATGCTTGCCACCGCCAGCCTTGGCGCCACCTGGTCGAGTTGCTCGCCGGACTTCGGCACCCAGGGCGTGATCGACCGCTTCGGCCAGATTGAGCCCAAGGTGCTCATTGCCTGCGGCGGTTACCGCTACGCCGGCAAGGCCATCGACCTGACCGATAAGCTCAATGAAATCCTCGCTCGCCTGCCGTCACTCACTCAACTGCTCGTCGTCCCTTACGCCCGCCCTGAGGCACAGGCCGGCGATTACCAGACCCAGGCTCAGGTGGCGTTGTGGGATGACTTCTACCAGGCCGGCGGCGAGCCTGAGTTTGTTGCGGTGGCCTTCGAGCAACCGCTGTATATCCTCTATTCCAGCGGCACCACCGGGGTGCCCAAGTGCATCGTCCATGGCGTCGGCGGCACCCTGCTGCAGCACGTCAAGGAGCTGGGCCTGCACACCGACCTGACAGCCGACGACACCCTGTTCTACTACAGCACCTGCGGCTGGATGATGTGGAACTGGCTGATCTCAGGCCTGGCCTTGGGCGCCACGCTGGTGCTGTTCGACGGCTCGCCGTTCCACCCAAGTCCCGAGCGCTTGATTGACCTGATCGATGCCGAGAATATCTCCATCTTCGGCACCAGCGCCAAGTATCTCGCGGCGCTGGAGAAGGCCGGTGAACGTCCCGGCAGCAGCCATCAACTCAGTCGCCTGAAGACCATTTTGTCCACCGGCTCGCCGCTGTCCCACGAAAGCTTCGAGTACGTCTACCGCGAGATCAAAAGCGACCTGTGTCTGTCGTCGATTTCCGGCGGCACCGATATCGTGTCCTGCTTCGCCCTCGGTAACCCGGTGCTGCCGGTGTGGCACGGTGAGTTGCAGTGCAAGGGCTTAGGGATGGACGTGCAGGTGTGGAACGACGCCGGCCAGCCAGTTCTGCAGGAGAAAGGCGAACTGGTCTGCGCCCAGCACTTCCCCTCAATGCCGGTGGGCTTCTGGCACGACCCCAATGGCGAAAAGTTCCAGGCCGCCTACTTCGACACCTTCCCCGGCGTCTGGGCCCATGGCGATTATGCCGAAGTCACCGAACACGCCGGCCTGCTGATCCATGGCCGCTCCGATGCGGTGCTCAACCCCGGCGGCGTACGCATCGGCACCGCGGAAATCTACCGCCAGGTGGAAAAGATCGAGGCCGTACTGGAGTCCATCGCCATCGGCCAGCAGTGGCACGACGACGTGCGCGTAGTGCTGTTTGTGCGCCTGCGCGAGGGCATCGAACTAAACGAGGCACTACAAGCCGAAATACGCCAGGTGATCCGCGCCAACACCACGCCCCGCCATGTGCCGGCTAAGATCATCGCCGTGGCGGATATCCCGCGCACCATCAGCGGCAAGATCGTCGAGTTGGCGGTGCGCAATGTGGTGCACGGCCGGCCGGTGAAAAACACCGACGCCCTGGCCAACCCCCAGGCGCTGGCGCTGTTTCGCGACTTGGCGGTACTGCAGGACTGATTGGCAAACTCTGTGCATTGCCGTACGCCATGCCCCGCATCCAGTGGGCCAAGGAGAACGGCATGCTCAGTTATCTGCGCACCCTCAAGCCGGGCATCATGCTGCTCTGGTGCTACCTGATCTGGTACCTGTGCACCTTGCTGCAGTACTTCGACGCCACGCCAGCGCTGTGGCTCAACTCGCTGGGCATCAGTGCGCTGATCGGCAGCGGCCTGCTCTTGTGCGTCGACCAACGCCCGAGTCGGGCCAATGCCTGGAGCACCCTGCGCCTGTACCTGATGCCCTTCGGGGTTTCCAGCTTTGCTGCCCTGATCAAGGGCAAAGGCTTCTATTTGATCGTGCCGCCGCACCTGTCTGAGGCCTTGTTCAACCTCGGCGGCTGCCTGGGCTTTGTCGGCCTGACCCTGCTGCTGCAACACCTGGCGCCGGCGCGCCAGGTCACTTAGCTGTGGCTTGATCAAATGCCCTGACGGCCAGGGTCTTCTGGTGGCTGGTCGACTTCAATCTCTTCCAGCTTCAACTCCATGCCCCAATCGGCGACATCCGCCGCCTTGGCAACCGGTGCAGCCACGGGCGCGGCGGCCACGGGGGCACTCGGGGTTTCCCGGTAGAGTTTGAGCTTAAGCCGTACGTTATTCGCCGAGTCGGCGTTTTTCACCGCTTCTTCTTCGTCGATGGCGCCCTCATTGACCAGGTCGATCAGGGCCTGATCGAAGGTCTGCATGCCGAGGTTTTTCGACTTTTCCATGATCTCCTTGATCTCGGAGAGGTCGTTGCGCTTGATCAGGTCACGAATGGTTGGGGTGCCCAACAGCACTTCCACGGCGGCGCGGCGCTTGCCGTCGGCGGTTTTCACCAGGCGCTGGGAGACAAACGCCTTGAGGTTGTTGCCCAGGTCATTGAGCAGCTGCGGACGGCGCTCCTCGGGGAAGAAGTTGATGATGCGGTCCAAGGCCTGGTTGGCGTTGTTGGCGTGCAGGGTGGAAATCGCCAGGTGGCCGGTGTCGGCGAAGGCCAGGGCATGCTCCATGGTTTCACGGTCGCGGATTTCGCCGATCAGAATCACGTCCGGTGCCTGGCGCAGGGTGTTCTTCAGGGCAGCGTGGAAACTGCGGGTATCCACCCCCACCTCGCGCTGGTTGATGATGGACTTCTTGTGCCGGTGCACGTACTCGATCGGGTCTTCGATGGTGATGATATGGCCACCGCTGTTACGGTTGCGGTAGTCGATCAACGCCGCTAGGGAGGTCGATTTGCCCGAGCCGGTGCCTCCGACGAACAGCACCAGACCGCGCTTTTCCATGATGGTCTTGAGCAACACCTCCGGCAGTTTGAGGTCCTCGAAGGTGGGGATTTCCATCTTGATATTGCGCGCCACGATCGACACTTCGTTGCGTTGCTTGAAGATATTGATGCGGAAACGCCCGACATTGGGAATGGATATCGCCAGATTCATTTCCAGCTCGCGGTCGAACTCCTCACGCTGGGCAGCATCCATGATCGAATTGGCGATCTCAGTCACCGCGCCGGGCTTCAAGGTCTCGGCCGACAGCGGTTTGAGTACGCCATTGAACTTGGCGCAGGGCGGCGCGCCGGTCGCCAGATACAGGTCTGAACCATCCTGACTGGCGAGGATTTTCAGCATTGCGGTAAGGTCCATGGACAGACTTCCTTCAAACGATTCGCTAATGACCATAGGCCAGATTCAGTGGCCTGTAGATGTTGGTCAGCTTGCCACGTCGTGGCGCGGATGACCGTGCACCGGTGCCAAATACTGGCACAATAGCGGCCATTTTTTCAGGAGACAGCGGGCATGGCCAAAGCAATGGCACGGCATATTCTGGTCAAGACCGAGGCCGAAGCGGCACAACTCAAGGCACGTATCGCCAAAGGTGAAGCCTTTGACGTGTTGGCGCACAAGTTCTCCACCTGCCCGTCCGGCAAACGCGGCGGCGACCTGGGCGAGGTGCGCCCCGGACAGATGGTCAAAGCCATCGATCAGATCATCTTCAAGAAGCCGCTACGCGAGGTGCACGGCCCGGTGAAAAGCCAGTTTGGTTATCACCTGGTGCAGGTGTTTTTCCGCGAGTAGACCACCGCCAAGGGCCTAAAGCGTCAGCGCCAGGAGCAGCAGAACCACAGCCTCCGCCAGTTCCACCAGGGCGCCGGCGGTGTCGCCGGTGGTGCCGCCAAGGCGCTGGCACATCAGCCGGCGCAAGCCGGCGAACAGTAACAGCGCCGCCAGTAAGGCCAGCAACCCCGCCCAACCGCTGAGCAGTATCAGCAGCACGGTATGGCCGGCCAGCCACCAGGGCAACTCAACGCGCGGCAGGTGCGCGGCCAACACTGCGCCGAGGCCACCGGGGCGTACATAAGGCGTACTGAGGAACAGCAACGGCAGCAGGCCGCGGGCAATCCACGGCGCCAGCAACAGAGCAAGGGGCTGACCGGCCTGCAGCAGGCTCAGCAGCGCAGCGAACTTGAGTAACAGCAGCAGTACCAGCACCACCACGGCGATCGGCCCGCTGCGCGGGTCCTGCATGATCGTCAGGGTGCGCTCGCGATCGCCAAAGCCGCCGGCCCAGGCATCGGCGCTGTCGGCCAGGCCATCCAGATGCAAACCGCCGGTCAGGCCAACCCAGAGGATCAGCAGCAGCGCCGCCTGCAGCGCTGGCGCCTGCCCCTGCAACGCCCACTGCGCACTCAGCAACACGGCGCCAAGCAGCAGACCGACCAGCGGATAGCTGAGCAACGAACGCCCTACTGCAGCCGGCGCCGGCATGCCCGGCAGGCTGATCGGCAGGCGGGTGAGAAACTGCAGGGCGATCAGGAAAGCCGACACGGCGCCACTTCGCTGAGTTCACCAGCCACGCAGCGCACACCCAGCAGGCTGGCGTGGGGGACTTCGACTTGCAGTAATTGCGCCTCTGGCAAGCCACGGGCACGGGCGAGCAGCAGGCGCATGACCCCGCCATGGGTGACAACCAGCACGCGCTGGCCGGCCAGTTCTTCGCTCAAGCGCGTCACGGCAGCGAGCACCCGGTTGGCAAAGTCGCGCACCGGCTCGCCAGCCGGTGGGGTGTAACCGTAGGGATTGGTCCAGAACTGACCGAGCGCGTGCTCGTCCTCGAACAGAATCTCGGCGGCATTGCGCCCTTCCCACTCGCCGAAATGCAGCTCACGCAGATCGGCCTCGATGCGCAGCGGCAGACCGCGTGCGACCGCCAACTGCTCGGCGAACACCTGGCAGCGCTGCAAAGGCGAGCTGACCACCAGGTCCCAGCCGCCGAAATCGGCCACGGCTTGCTGCATCTGGGTCTGTCCGAGGTCCGTCAGGGCATCATCGAGGCTGCCGCGAAAACCGCTGCCGCCGGTGGTTTCACCGTGGCGCAATAAATCTAGATGGAAGCTCATGCTTGCCGCTCCGTGACTGCTGCTTGTTGAAAGGTGGCCATGCCAGCGTGCAGCTCACAGGCCAATTTGATCAGGGGTAAAGCCAGGGCCGCACCGCTGCCCTCGCCCAGGCGCAGGCCCAGGTCGAGCACGGGTTGCGCCTCCAAGATGGCCAATAGCGCCCGATGCCCAGGCTCGGCGCCGGCATGGGCGAACAGCAGCCAGGGCGCGCAGGCCGGATTCAGACGCAACGCACACAGGGCTGCAGCGCTGCAGATAAAACCATCCACCAGGACTGGGATGCCCGCCTGGGCGCAGGCCAGATAAGCGCCACTCAGCGCCGCCAGTTCGAAACCGCCGACCCGCCGTAAAGCCTCGAAAGGCTCAGCCAACTGGCTGCCATGCAACGTCAGGGCGCGTTCAATGATCGCTTGTTTATGCACCACCCCGGCCCGATCCAGCCCGGTACCAGGCCCTACCAACTCTGCTGGGCTGGCAGCGCTCAGCGCGCAGGCCAGGGCGGTGGCAGCCGTGGTGTTACCGATGCCCATCTCGCCGGCCAGAAACAGATCCGCATTTATGGCCTGCGCACGTAACAGTGCATCGCGGCCGGCAGCCAAGGCCAGCTGGCATTGCTCAACGCTCATCGCCGGGCCTTGGGCAAAATTCGCCGTGCCGGCCCCCAGGCGCAGATGGCGTACCCCGGGCAATTCCAGGTCGAGGTCGATAGTGCCCAGATCCACCACTTCCAGCGGGATCTGCTGCACCCGCGCCAACACGCTGACCGCTGCGCCGCCGTTAACGAAGTTGTGCAGCATCTGCGCGGTCACCGCCTGCGGATAGGCCGACACGCCCTCCGCCACCACGCCGTGATCGCCGGCAAACAGGCTTAGCCACGGCCGCTGAATCTGCGGCTGCTCGCGGCCCTGCAAGCCGGCCAGCTGAATGGCAATGGCTTCCAGTTGGCCCAAGGCGCCGGCAGGCTTGGTCAGTTGCGCTTGCCGCGCACGGGCGCCGGCTTCGGCGGCGCTATCGGGCTGGCGACAAGCCGCCTGCCACCACTGTGGTTGGCTCATAACGACGCTCCTTTGAGCAACATGGGCAGACCGGCGACGGTAAACACCACCCGCTGGCACCGTTCGGCGATGGCCTGATGCAGCCAGCCGGCCTCATCGACATAGCGGCGAGTCAGCTCGCCCATCGGCACCACGCCCAGACCGCTTTCGTTGCTGACCAGAATGATTCGTCCCGGCAACCCAGACAGGCAATCGAGCAGCGCTTCGCGCTCGGCAAGCAAACGTGCGTAGTCTTCCAGCATCAGCAGATTGGTCAGCCACAGGGTCAGGCAATCCACCAGCAGGCAACGTTCGGCGTGCGCCGACTCGCGCAGCACCCGCGCCAGCTCGATGGGCTCCTCAATCAGCGCCCAGTCGGCCGGACGCCGCTCGCGATGCTGGCGAATGCGGCTGTTCATCTCGCCGTCCAGGGCCTGGCTGGTGGCGATATAGGTGACGGCCAAGCCACTGTCCGCCGCTAGGTTTTCCGCCAAGCGGCTTTTGCCGGAACGGGCGCCGCCGAGAATCAGTTCACGCATGATCAAGCCCGCATAGGTTGGCCAATTTTCCGGTATCCAGATGCGCCTCGATCAGATCGGCCAGCCGCTCGATATCCCGCTCGCGCAGGCTGTGGTAATCAAACGCCTGCACTTCAACCAGCCCGGCCCAGCGCAACAAGGCGCTGCACGCGTCAGGACTTTCGAACAGGCCGTGCAGGTAAGTGCCGAGAACCTGAGCGTCGGCACTGATAGCGCCGTCAGTGCGGCCATCGTCCAGCTGCACCGCGGCCTGGCTTAGCGCTGGGCCGCTGCTAACACCGGCATGGATTTCATAACCACTGATAGGTGCATCTTCCAGACACAGACGGCCCTGCACGGTGCGCAGTTGTTTTTCCGCTTCCAGCACCGTGCTGAACTCCAGCAAGCCCAGCCCGGCGCTACTGCCCGGAGCACCTTCCAGCCCCAGCGGGTCGTCGATGCGCGTGCCAAGCATCTGCAAACCGCCGCAAATTCCCAGCAGCTTGCCGCCGTAGCGCAGATGGCGTTGCAGCGCCGCCTCCCAACCGTTGGCGCGCAAAAAGGCCAGGTCGGCGCGCACGCTTTTGGAGCCGGGCAGGATGATCAGGTCGGCTGGTGGTATCGCTGCACCTGGGCCGATAAATTGCAGATCGACCTGCGGGTGCAGGCGCAGCGGGTCGAAGTCGGTGTGATTGCTGATGCGCGGCAGCACCGGTACCACGACTTTCAGCACTCGTTCAGCCTTGCCCGCCTGGCGCTGATCGATGCCGTCTTCGGCTTCCAGATGCAGGTTGTGAAGATACGGCAGCACACCCAGCACCGGCTTGCCGGTGCGCGCTTCCAGCCAGTCCAGCCCGGGTTGCAGCAAAGCAATGTCGCCGCGAAAGCGATTGATCACGAAGCCTTTGACCCGCGCCTGCTCACTCGGCGCGAGCAACTCCAGGGTGCCAACCAGGTGGGCAAACACCCCGCCCTTGTCGATGTCGGCGATGATAATCACCGGGCAATCCACCGCCTCGGCAAAGCCCATATTGGCGATATCGTTGGCGCGCAGGTTGATCTCTGCCGGCGAGCCGGCGCCCTCAACCATCACCACCGCATAGTTGGCGCTCAGGCGTTGATGCGACTCCAGCACCGCCGCCATGGCGACCTTCTTGTAGTCGTGATAAATCCCGGCCTGCATATTAGCCACCGCCCGGCCGTGGATAATCACCTGGGCGCCAGTGTCGGAGTTGGGTTTGAGCAGCACCGGATTCATGTCGGTGTGCGGTGCTAGACCCGCGGCTTGGGCCTGCACCGCCTGGGCGCGGCCGATCTCGCCGCCCTCGGCCGTCACCGCCGAATTGAGCGCCATGTTCTGCGGTTTGAACGGCACCACGGCCACGCCCTGACGCGCCAGCCAGCGGCACAAGGCAGTAACCAGAGTGCTCTTACCGGCATCGGAGGTGGTGCCTTGCACCATCAAGGTGGCGGCGGTGTTCATGCTTTGCTCCCCGGTAATTCGCCTAAGGCCAGACGTAAACGCTGCCAGTCAGCCTCGCTGGCCGGCAGGCCAAAACGCAGGCTCTGCGGCTGGGTGAAGTGGCGCAAAAGGATGCCGCGCTGGGCAAAATGCTGGTGCAACGCCGCAGCGTTGGCGCTAAGCAGCCACTGAAACAAGGCGCAGCCCTTGGTCGCCAAGCCAAATTCAGCCAACAGTTCAGCCAGGCGCTGACTGGCCTGTTGCAGACGCTGGCTTTGTTGCTGATGGGCCGCTTCGTCAGCCAGACAGGCCAACCCCAGCCAACGCGCTGGACCGCTGACGGCCCAAGGGCCAAGGCGTTTATTCAGATCATTCAGCAGACTCGGTTCGGCCAGCACAAAGCCCAGACGCACCCCAGCCAGCCCATAAAACTTGCCGAACGAGCGCAGCACGATCAGCCCAGGCGTGTGGCTGTGAGCAGCCAAACTCAGCTCGGGGGTGGCATCGATAAACGCCTCGTCCACCACCAGCCAACCGCCCCGCGCGGCCAGGCGGGCATGCCAGGCGAGCACCTGCTCTGGGGCAAAAACGCGGCCAGTGGGATTGTTCGGGTTGACCAGCAACAGCACGTCCAACTCGTCCAGCGCCGCCTCGATGGCCTCGTCGCGTAGCTCCAGCAACCGATGCCCCGCCCGCTGCCAGGCATGGGCATGCTCGGCGTAGCACGGCGCCGCAATCCCCACCCGGCTGCCGGCACTGCGCAGTTGCGGCAACAACTGGATCGCCGCCTGGGCACCGGCCACCGGCAACACCTGCGCCGCGCCGTAACGTTGAGCCGCGACGCTGGCCAGGCCATCTTCGGCTTCTGGCAGGCGCTGCCAGACACTGGCCGGCACCGCCGGAAAGCTGAAGGGCCAAGGCGCCAGACCGGTGGACAGGTCCAGCCACTCACTCAAGAGAATGCCGTATTGCTGCGCCGCCGCGCGCAGGCGCCCACCGTGCTCAAGCATAAAAAGCCGCCACCACGCAGAGCAGCACCAGCCAGACGGCCACGCCGCTTTGCACCAGTTGCAGGGCGCGGCGAATATCTGCAGCGGCAGGTGCAGCGCCCTCACCCAATGGCGGACGCTGATGCAGTTCACCGTGATAAACAGCCGCGCCGCCCAGGGCCAAACCCAGCGCCCCAGCCCCGGCAGCCATCACAGGGCCGGCATTCGGGCTGTCCCAAGTGGGCGCTTGTTCGCGCCAGCAACGCAGGGCCAAGGCGGTCTGTCCGCACAGCGCGTAGGTCAGGGCCACCAACCGCGCCGGCAAATAATTGAGCAGGTCATCGAGGCGCGCCGCGGCCCAACCAAACTTTAAAAAGCGCGGCGTGCGGTAGCCCCACATGGCGTCCAGGGTATTGCTCAGGCGATAGAGCACCACGCCAGGCGCGCCAGCCACGACAAACCAGAACAGCGCGGCAAACACTGCGTCGCTGCCGTTCTCCAGCATCGATTCGCTGGCCGCGCGGGCCACGCCCTCTTCATCCAAGTCACGTGTATCGCGGCTGACGATGCGCCCAACTTGCTCACGGGCGCGAGGCAGATCGCCAGCCTCCAGCGCATCGGCAATCGGTTCGGCATGCTCGGCCAGGCTGCGCAGGCCGATGGCCAGATACAGCGCCAGTACCTGCACGCACCAGCCGAGATAAGGTATTTGCGCCAACAGGCCAGCCAGCAAGGTCAGCGGCAACACCGCCAGACACCAGGCCAATACGCCTTGCGCGCGATCGCCGCTGCTGGCTGGATTGAGTGCCCGTTCGATACGCTGCACCAGCGCACCAAAGCCCACCAGCGGATGCCAACGGCGTGGCTCGCCGAGGGCCACATCAAGGGTAACGGCGGCCAGTACGGCCAACACCAGACTCAACATGCCGACGTCCCCCAACTGTCTTGATAGAGCAATTTCTGCAGCGGCCGCTCAGTGGCCCAGCCCTCTTGCACCAGCATCGGCTTGGCGTAGAACTCGGTGACCGGGCCGAGGCAGAGAATTGCCACCGCCTTGGCCCCAGCCGGCAAGCCGAGTAAATCGCCCAGCGCCTGCGGCTCGAACAGCGACACCCAGCCCATGCCCAAGCCCTCTGCGCGCGACGCCAGCCAGAGGTTTTGAATGGCGCAGGAGAGTGAGGCCAGGTCCATTTCCGGCAAGGTGCGCCGGCCGAAGATATGCGCCTCACGGCCTTCCATCAGTGCCGCCACCAGTAACTCGGCGCAGTCATGAATGCCTTCCACTTTCAGGCGCATAAAGTCGTCGCTGCGCTCGCCCAGTGCTTCGGCGGTGCGCAGCCGTTCGGCTTCGACCAGATCGTGAATGTCTGCGCGTAACTCCGGCCGTTGGATACGGATAAACCGCCACGGCTGCATCAGGCCAACACTCGGCGCCTGATGCGCAGCGGCTAGCAGCTTGGTGAGCAGCTCTGGCGCTACCTCGCCGCCGGCAAAGTGGCGCATATCGCGGCGCTCGGCGATGGCCCGATACACCGCTGCGCGTTCATCGGAGCTAAAGGCGTGCTCGCTCATGCTGCAACCGTTGGCGCAAACAACGCGGCCGCTGCCTGGGGATTGGACGGCAGATAAAAGTGGATATACGAGGCGGTCAGCCGGCCATTACGGAACACCGCTTCGGCGGTCGGTTTGCCGTTCGGGCAGCGGCCACGGGCCAGCGGCGCCAGTGGCGAATCGAGCAATGAGTGGTGATAGGTATGCCCGCGCAGAAGGCCTTCCGGCAACTGCACATCCTGCAAGGCCAGCGCCGCCAAACGTTTTTGCAGGGTCGCATGACCGGCCAGCAAGCCGAGCATTTCGCCCTGCTCGCCGGCCGCATCGGTCAGGCTGTCGAGTAGATAGAGCATGCCGCCACACTCGGCCAGCAGCGGTTTACCCGCTTGATAATGGGTGCGAATCGCCGCGCGCATCGGCTGATTGCCGGCCAATTCCTTGAGGTAGAGTTCAGGGTAACCGCCGGGCAGGTACAGGCTATCGACCTTGGGCAATTCGCTCGCAGTCAGCGGCGAGAAGAACACCAGCTCGGCGCCCAACTGACGCAGCAGATCGAGGTTAGCCTGATAGGTAAAGGCAAAGGCCGCATCGCGGGCCACGCCGATGCGCACATCAGCCAGCAGCGGCTCGATGGCCTGATCATCCGGCACGGCGAAACTCACAGGCAACGGCAAATCGGTACTGGCGCTGGCGGCGATGGCATCGGCGGCGGCGTCCAGCCGGGCGTCCAAATCGGCCAATTCCTGGGCCTGAATCAAGCCCAGATGGCGACGGGGCAACTCCACCGAGCTACTTCTCGGCAAGGCACCGAACCAGCGCAAGGCCGGCGGCAGGCTGTCACGCAGAATATCGCCATGGCGTAGGCTGCCGGTGCGGTTGGCCAAAACGCCGGCGAAGGGCAAGTCAGGCTGGAAATGCGCTAGGCCAAAAGCCAGGGCACCGAAGGTCTGGGCCATGGCGCCAGCATCGATCACCCCGAGCACTGGCACGCCGAAGTGCCGCGACAGGTCGGCGGCGGATGGCGCGCCGTCGAACAGGCCCATCACCCCTTCGATCAGAATCAGATCGGCCTCGCCTGCGGCTTCCCAGAGCAGGCGACGGCTCTCGGCCTCACCGACCATCCATAGGTCCAGCTGATAGACCGGGTTGCCGCTGGCGCGGGCGAGGATCATCGGGTCGAGAAAATCCGGCCCGCATTTGAACACCCGTACCCGTCGCCCTTGGCGTGTATGCAACCGGGCCAAAGCGGCGGTGACCGTGGTTTTACCCTGGCCGGAAGCCGGGGCGGCGATCAGTAACGCCGGGCACTGGCGGCTCAAAATTCGATGCCTTTTTGCGCCTTAACCCCGGACTTGAATGCATGTTTGATCAGGTTCATCTCGGTCACGGTGTCGGCGGCATCGACCATGCCCGGCAACACGCCACGACCAGTAACCACCACATGCTGCAGGGTCGGCCGGGCGGTGATGTCGGCGAGTACTTCATCCAACTGCAGGTAGCCGTGCTTGAGGGCGATGTTCAGCTCATCGAGGACGATCAAGTGAATCGACTCATCGCGCAGCAGCTCGCGGGCCACCAACCAGGCGGCCTGGGCTTTTTCGATATCGCGCTGACGGTCCTGAGTTTCCCAGGTAAAACCCTCGCCCATCACGTGATAACGCACTTGTTCGGGGAAGCGGCGGAAGAAGGCTTCCTCGCCAGTGCTGGCGGCGCCCTTGATAAATTGCACCACCGCCACCTGCATGCCGTGGCCGAGGGCGCGGGCCAGCATGCCAAAGGCCGAGCTGCTTTTGCCCTTGCCATTGCCGCTGTGCACCAGCAGCAGGCCGTACTCGTCTTGGGCTTCGGCGATCTTGCCGTCCATCAGGGCTTTTTTGCGCTGCATGCGCGCCTTGTGGCGGGCGTCGCGGTCCTGCTCGTGGGTCGTGGCAGTCATGGGCGCCTCGCAACACCGGCACAGCCGGCAACGGAACGCGCAACAAACAGGTTGATACGGCAAGCGGCGCACAGGCCGGCCGTTATGCAATAGAGCATCAGGCATCTCCGTCGCGCCACCCGCGCGACCTAAAGGTAGGCGGCTCGCCGGGCGCGAGGCCAAGCGAACCAGAATTGCGACAGGCCGGTCTCCGGGCTTACGAGCGATCCCGTGGGGGGATCAGAACCGCACCTTCCCATGCCCTGACCCGAAGGCCAGCGATACACAGTGGTTATCGCGGTTGTTGCACTCGTCTACCGTTGCGGGGGCAGCGCCGGAATCTTCGTAAGAATGAACCGGCTTCCCTGTTTCACCCCGTACAGACCTGCGGTCTGTGGGGCACCTGAAGCTGGCCGGCAGGGTAGATAGACGCGGGGGCTGCGTCAATCGCCGCTTGCGGCATGTGTCAGATAAGGCTCAGTCCAGCGGGCGCATCAACAGCTCGGGCACCGGCTGACCGCCCAGCAATTGCTGCTCGACGATCCGCTCCAGGTCGGCCTGATTGCGCACCTGATACCAGGCACCGGGTGGATACACGCTCAGGGTCGGGCCCTGGTCGCAGGGGAACTGACATTGGGTGCGGGTGATATGCACGCCGCCGTCGCACTCCAGTTTGCCCGCTGCTTTCAGTTGCTCACGCAGGCTCTTCCACAACGGCAAGGCGCCACGGCGCGTGCAGCGCGGGCCGTTGCACAGCAGCACCCGGTAGCGGTGCGTGGGGATACACGACCAGGCATGGGTACTGGGCAACTCAGGCACCGCCGTGCAGCCCAGGTGCAGTTCGGGCTGGTTGACCAAGGCCAGCGCGGCGCTGATATCAGCCTGCTCGCCCTGCCTGGCTGCGGCGACAAACAGCTGATCGGCCACGCCTGAAACGGCGGCGAGACGCTGCAACTCACTGCGCAACCAGTCCAGATAAGGGCTGCTGCTCTGCGGGTCGAGGTCCAGCAGCAACAAAGGCAACTCGCCGCCAGCGATGCAGGCCGTTACCCGCTGCCAGAGCCCAGCGAAACCGGCCGTGGTGTCGACGATATCGGCCAGGGCCGACTCATCGCGCAGGGCCAGTAACTGGCGCTGGAACACTTCGGCATACGAACCGGCCGCCAGATCAGGACCGACCAACAACACGCGGGCATAGGCGGTGACAACGGACATTAGCGGGACTCGGCAGGCAAACGGCCGCGCAGTCTACCCGAGGCGACCGGGCAAGGCTTGCAGCGCCGACCATACGTCTGCAACCGCACTGAACTGCCGATCAACCGCTGGCAACGGCGGCCGCGCCAGCAGCAGCACCGGCAGGCCTAGCTCGCGAGCCACCTGCAACTTGGGGTCGGTGGCACTGCTGCCGCTGTTCTTGCTGATCAGCACGTCGAACTGGCCGGCAGCAAACAGCGCGCGCTCGTCCGCCAGATTGAACGGCCCACGAGCGCCGATTACCCGCGCGCGAGGAGTACCGGGATAGTCGTCGAGGCAGCGCACCGTCCAGTGTTGATGCAGCGGAATCGCCTGCAAATGCGCCAAGGGCTCACGGCCGAGGGTAAAGAACGGCCGCTGAAAAGGCTCAAGCGCCGTACTCAACGCGGCCCAGTCGGCCACCTCGCGCCAGTCATCGCCACCGCCCGCTTGCCAGCCTGGACGCCGTAATGCCCAGCACGGCACACCACTGAGTTCAGCGGCGCGTGCGGCGTTGGCGCTGATCTGCGCGGCGTAGGGATGGGTGATATCCAGCAGCAGGTCGATGCCTTCGGCAGCCATAAAGGCCGCCAATCCCTCGGCACCGCCGTAACCGCCGACGCGCACCTGACATGGCAGATCAGCGGGAACTTTGCCCAGGCCGGCCAGGCTGTAGATGTCCTGCGGCGCCAGGCGACGGGCAATCGCCAGCGCATCGCCAACCCCACCCAATAACAAGATACGGCTCACCCAGACTCCTTACTTACGGATTGAGAACAGGCCATCCGAACGCGCCCTGAGCAGCGTTCGCAAGCCGATCAACAGGGTTTGTGCAGCTCCAGCAGGGTAATCGGCAAGGCGCTGCGCCAGGTGTCGAAGTCACCCAGCGGCTTGGCCTGGGCGACCTGAATGCGCGTCAGCTCTCCCCCATGCTCGGCGCGCCAGGCCAGCAGCGTGACCTCGCTTTGCAGGGTGACGGCATTGGCCACCAGGCGTCCGCCGGCTTTCAACTGGCTCCAGCAGTGCTCCAGCACCCCGGGAATGGTCACGCCACCGCCGATGAAAATCGCATCTGGCGCCTCCAATCCGGACAAGGCTTCTGGGGCTTTGCCGGACAGTAACTGCAGCCCCGGCACACCGAGGGCGTCACGGTTGTGCTTGATCAACTGTTGCCGTCCCTCATCAGCCTCGATGGCAATCGCCCGGCAACTGGGGTGGCTGCGCAGCCATTCGATGGCGATGGAGCCACAACCGGCGCCGACATCCCAGAGCAGTTCGCCAGGTTTCGGCGCCAGCCGGGCCAGGGTAATGGCGCGCACATCGCGCTTGGTCAGTTGGCCATCGTGTTGGTAAGCACTGTCGGGCAGGCCGACGGTCAGTGGCAGGCGCTGGGCGTTGTCCGCGGCGAGGCACTCGACGGCCACGATGTTCAGCGCCGCGGCGTCCGTCAGATCCCAACTGGCCGCCAGCCTATCGATGCGCAGCTCTTGCGGGCCGCCCAAATGCTCCAGCACGGTCAGCCGACTGGGGCCGAAACCGCGTTCGCGCAGCAACTTGGCAATCGCCGCCGGGCTGCTGCCATCGTTACTGAGGATCAACAGCCGCGCGCCGTGATGGACCTGCGCGTGCAACGCCGCCAAGGGCCGCGCCACCAGGCTGAGTACAGTCACCTCCTTCAACGGCCAGGCCATGCGTGCAGCGGCCAGGGACACCGACGACGGCGCCGGCAACACCTGCAGCTCATCGGCGGGCACTTGCCGGGCGAGGCTGGCACCCACGCCAAACAGCATGGGGTCGCCACTGGCCAGCACGCACACCGGCGTGCCGCGCCGCGCGAGCACGTCATCGAGGCTGAACGGGCTTGGCCAGGTTTGCTGTGGCGCGCGAATGCAGCGGGGCAACAACTGCAGCTGACGCGGCGCACCAACAATCACCTCAGCGGCCAACAAGGCCCGCCGGGCCGCCTTACCCAAGCCGGCATAGCCCTCTTCACCGATACCCACCACCGTCAGCCAGGCTGCCATGCGCTGTCCTTATCTGTCGTCCGCTCGCCGGAAGGCAGACAAGTTTGCTTGCCGGCGGCGAGGGAAAAGCGGGCATAATAGCGCCATTATTCGTCGGTGCTTAATGGGCTCTGCCCATTGGCCTAAGAGGGAACACGGAAACAACCGAGTGTTGTCAGCCGTGGCTGCCCCCGCAACTGTAATCAGCGAGTCGATGTGCATACGTGTCACTGGGTAACCGGGAAGGCCGCACAACGATGTTGACCTGACAGCCAGGAGACCTGCCGACGACGCTGGTCGCGAGTGCCATCATCGGGCGGGGTGTACCGATGCCTTGGCGATCTGTGGGGTGCGTGTAGGCGCCCCCACAGATCGCTGACGTTCTGCTATTGCAGAACCGAGTGGGTTTGGTCGCCGCACCCTTTGTATTTGGTGACCGTTTGAACCACCCACCCGCCACGCCACCGTCAATGGCCACGCGTCGATCCGCCTGCCCCGGCTTGCTGCGCATTGTGCACGCCCTGGATGGCGGTATTTGCCGCGTCAAACTGGCCGGCGGGCAACTGCACAGCCACCAGGCACGCGCCATTGCCGAAGCTGCCAGCCGCTACGCCAGTGGCGTGCTGGAGCTGACCAACCGCAGCAACCTGCAGATTCGTGGCGTGCGCAGCGGTTGCGAAAACACGCTGATCGCGCAACTGCTGGACGCCGGCCTGGGCCCGCGCAACCTAGCTGCCGATGACGTCCGTAACCTAATGCTCAGCCCCGCTGCCGGCCTCGACCGCGCCGCGCTGTGGGACACCCGGCCGCTGGCCACACAGATTCTCGCCCTACTGGAAAACCACCCTGAGATGCACGCGCTGTCGGCCAAGTTTGCCCTACAACTGGATGGCGGCGAGTCGTTGGCGATGCTGCAACACCCCCATGATCTATGGCTCAGCGCCCTGCCCGGCGAACCGCAGTGGCTGGCGTTCGGCCTGGCCGGCAGCCCGAGCGATCCGGCCCTGGCGGCGGTGCCTATCGAACATGGTCTGACGTTGGTGCACGGGGTTCTAAGCGTGTTTTTGCAGCTCGCTGGCCCCGGGCAAAACCGCATGCGGCAATTACTCAGCAGCTTGCCGGTGGCCGCGTTTGTCGAGCACCTGCAAGCGCGCCTGCCCTTCCCGCTGCGGCGCGACCAGGCCGTCGCTCACTGGCGCCGCCCTGAGGTGCCGTGCCGCGCGCCCATGGGCCTCATTGCCCAGCAGCAAACGAGTTTGCAGATGGTTGCCGCAGCGGCGCGCCTGGGACGAATCAGCGCCAACCAGCTACTGGCCCTGGCCGATCTAGCCGAGCACTACGGCGATGCCAGCCTGCGCCTGACGCCCTGGCAGGGCTTGCTGCTGCCGAACATCCCCAGCGCAGCAGCCGACGCTGTATTACAGGCATTGGCCGAACTCGGCCTGCTCACCGACACCCGTGAACCACTCGGCCATCTGATCGCCTGCAGCGGCTCAGCGGGCTGCGCCAAAGGCCTGACCGACAGCAAGGCCGATGCCCTGCATTTGGCCGAGCGTTTACGCGCCAGCACAGCGCGCCCGCAGGTGCATATCAGCGCCTGCCCGCGCTCCTGCGCCGCCGCGCACACTGCGCCTTTTACCCTGCTGGCCAGCAACAACGACCACTACCAGCTCTATCAACGCACGCCCGGCGTGGCCGGTTTCGGCCAACTGCTGGTCGCCGCCATGACTATCGACGAGGCCGGCGACTGGTTCGCCGCCCACTGCGCAACAGGAAACAGCGATGCTTGAGTACATCCGCGACGGTCAGGAAATTTACCGCCAATCCTTCGCCACCATCCGCGCCGAGGCTGACTTGTCGGCGATCCCGGCGGATCTGGAAAAGCTCGCGGTGCGCATCATCCACGCCTGCGGCATGGTCGATGTGGTGCAGGACCTGCGCTTTTCCCCTGGTGCTGGCGCTGCCGGTCGCGCGGCGCTGGCCAAGGGTGCAGCAATTCTCTGCGATGCGCGAATGGTCGCCGAAGGCATCACCCGCCCGCGCCTGGCCGCGAATAATCCGGTGATCTGCACCCTGCATAACGACGGCGTGATTGAACAGGCCCGCGCACTGGGTAATACCCGTTCGGCTGTCGCATTGGAGCACTGGCGCGAGTACCTGGAAGGCAGCGTGGTGGTGATCGGCAACGCCCCCACCGCGCTGTTCTATTTGTTGGAAATGCTCGACGCCGGCGCACCGAAACCGGCGCTGATCATCGGCATGCCGGTGGGCTTTATCGGCGCCGCCGAATCCAAAGACGCCCTGGCTGCCGACAGCCGTGGCGTGCCCTATGTGATCGTGCGCGGCCGGCGTGGCGGTAGCGCCATGGCGGTGGCGGCGGTCAACGCCCTGGCCACGGAGGTGGAATGATGACAGTACAAAAAGGCCGCCTACTGGGGCTCGGCGTCGGTCCCGGCGACCCCGAGCTGATCACCCTCAAGGCCCTGCGCTTGCTGCAATCGGCGGCGGTGGTCGGCTACTTCGTGGCCAAGGCTAAAGCCAACAAAGGCCATGGCGGCAATGCCTTCGGCATCATCGAGCAGCACCTGACCGACACCCAGCAGCGCCTGCCGCTGGTGTACCCGGTGACCACGGAAAAACTCGCCGCGCCGCTCAGCTATGAAGATGTGATCAGCGATTTCTACGACACCTGCGCGGTGCAGATCGCTGCCCAGCTCGACGCCGGCCACGACGTGGCGGTGATCTGCGAAGGCGACCCGTTCTTCTACGGCTCCTACATGTACCTGCACGACCGTTTGGCCGGCCAGTACGACGTGGAAGTGGTGCCCGGCGTGTGCTCCATGCTCGGCTGCGCCTCGGTGCTCGGCACCCCGCTGGTGTACCGCAACCAATCGTTAAGCGTGCTCTCCGGCGTGCTTCCGGAAGATGAACTCAAGCAGCGCCTGCACAGCGCCGAAGCCGCCGTGATCATGAAGCTCGGACGCAACTTCGAGAAAGTCCGCCGTGTGTTGCAGGAGCTGGGCATCGACCACCGCGCCCATTACGTCGAGCGCGCCACCATGGGCAACCAGCGCATCGTGCCGCTGGACGAAGTGGAGCCGATGTCTTCGCCCTACTTCTCAATGATCGTCATTCCCGGCGAGAAATGGCGCGGTTAGCGTTGGCTGAACGTAGCCCGGATGCAATCCGGGAATCGCGGTTTCCCCGTTTGCATCCGGGCTACAAGACTGAACACATTCCCCGTAGGAGCGGCTTCAGCCGCGAAGCCGCTCCTACAGGTTGCGACCCACCTAGGCTAGAGGACTCAAGCATGACCGCCGCTCCCACCATCATCATCCTCGGCCCCTCCGCCCTGCCCTGCGCCCGGCGCATCCAGGCGTTGTATCCACAGGCCGACATCCATGGCCTGGGCAGCCGAGTGACGGACGTTGAGCGCACCTATGAGGATTTCGGCGATAACCTGCGCGCGCTCTACCGCACCGGCACGCCACTGATCGTGCTGTGCGCCGCCGGCATCGTGATTCGCAGTTTGGCCGCCGTGCTCGGCGAGAAAGACAGCGAGCCGCCGGTGCTGGCCGTGGCCGAAGATGGCAGCGCCGTGGTGCCGCTGCTCGGCGGCCTCGGCGGGGTCAACCGCATGGCGCGGGAGCTTGCTGCGCACCTGCAGGTCAGCGCGGCGATCACCACCAGCGGCGAACTGCGTTTTGGCACCTGCCTGCTGGAGCCGCCGGCCGGCTATGTGCTGGCCGATCTTGAGCAAGGCAAATGCTTTGTCAGCGACCTGCTCGGCGGCCAGGCCGTGCGCATCGAAGGCGACGCGCCCTGGCTGATGCAGGCCAAACTGCCGGTGACTGACGACGCCGCACGGGTGATTCATATCAGCCCCCATAACCGCGCCGCCAATGCCGATGAACTGCTGATCCACCCGCAGCAGGTCGCCGTGTGGGTCGAACGCGCCAGCGCCGACTTGCTTAGCGAACTGCGGCAAGCCCTACAAGCCAGCAACCTGGCCGCGCAAAGCCTGGCCTGTCTGCTGGCCGCACCAGAGTTGATGGCCAACGCCGACCTGCACGCCGCCGCCGCGCAGCTCAAATTGCCGCTGCGCTTTATTGACGACGCCACGCACCTGCCGCCGCTGCACAGCCAGCACGCCAACCTGCGCCTGCTGCTGGCCGCTGCGCCGATCGACGCCAGCCAACTCGGCCGCCCCCGTGGTCGCCTGACCGTGATAGGCCTCGGCCCCGGTGCTGCCGAATTTATGGTGCCCGCCGCGCGCCAGGCGCTGGATGAAGCGCAAGACCTGCTCGGCTACGAAACCTATATCAAGATGGCCGGCCCGCTGCGCCCGGAGCAGGTGCGCCATTGCACCGACAACCGCGAAGAAATGCAGCGCGCCCGCCATGCTTTCGAGCTGGCCGCCAGCGGTCGGCGCGTGGTGGTGGTGTCGTCCGGCGACCCCGGCGTATTCGCCATGGCCGCCGCCGTGCTTGAAGCCCTGCATGAATCGAGCGACGCCGAATGGCAGCGGGTCGACTTGCAGGTGTTCCCCGGCGTTTCCGCCGCCCTGGCCACCGCCGCCAAGGCCGGCGCACCGCTGGGCCACGACTTCTGCCTGATCTCCCTATCGGACAACCTCAAGCCCTGGGCGATTATCGAAAAACGCCTGGCCCACGCCGCCGCCGCCGACCTGGTGATGGCCTTCTACAACCCCATCTCCAAAGCCCGCCCCTGGCAGCTCGGCAGCGCGCTAGACATCGTCCGCCAGCAACGCAGCCCGGAAACCCTGGTGGTCCTCGGCCGAGACATCGGCCGCCCCGGCGAAACCCTGCGCACTCTCACCCTCGGCGAACTCACGCCAGAGATGGTCGATATGCGCACCCTAGTGATTATCGGCTCCAGCCAAACCTGCCGCTTCCCGCGGGCTGAGGGTGGCGAATGGGTGTATACGCCGCGTAGCTACCCACAGACGTAGGTTGGGTTGAGCCTGCGATACCTATTGCAGACTTCAAGTGCTGAGCAGAAATCGACCAGAAGCAGGCATTGATGAAGGGCTACAAATCCAGGCGGGATTTAGCCAGCAGCAAACTCACGCACAGCCCATTACCCGTGTTTACAAACTCAAGCTCGCAGCCACAACGCTCGGCGATGGCCTTGACGATGGACAGCCCCAGGCCGCTGCCTTCGCCGGTGGAGTTGCGCCAGAAGCGTTCGGTCAACTGAGCGAGCTTGTCCGGAGCGACGCCAGGCCCGGCGTCGCGAACGCTGAAGCAGACCTTATCGCCGCGCAATTGCACGCTCAGACTGACTGCCGTACCCGGCGGAGTGTGGCGCTGGGCGTTGTCCAGCAGGTTGCGCAAGGCTGCAATTGCCAGGGTTGGCGGCATCGACAACAGGCGCTGCGCACTGGCATCGAGCAGCTGCAGTTCGATAGGTGACTGCCCCTGCTGCTGAGCATCGCCGATGGCCATCTGCGCCACTTGCTCGGCGCTGTATTGCAGGTTCTCGTCAAACGGCAGGCGGCCCTCGACCCGCGCCAGTAGCAGCAACTGCTCCAGGGTCTGGTGCAGGCGGTCGGCACCGGCTTCGGCGTTGGCCAGTGCCTGTCGCGCGGTCTCGCCCTCGGTCATGCCGGCTACCTGCAGGTGGGTCTTGATCGCGGTCAGCGGACTGCGCAGTTCATGGGCGGCATCGTCGGTCAGCCGGCGCTCACGCTCGATGGCCTGGGCGATACGCTGGAACAGCTGATTCTGGGTAGCCACCAGCGGTTGCAGCTCTTGCGGCAGGCCTTCGATCTGCAACGGCTCGATGCTGTCAGGGCGGCGCTGGGCCAGCGCCTGGCGGATGCGGCGTAGCGGCGACAGCTCGCGGCTGAGGCCAAACCAGAGCACCAGCAGGCTGCCGACCAGGGCCAGCAGCACCGGAGCGGCGGCAGCCAGCAGAATGGAGCGTTTGAGGGTGTCGCGTTCGTCCAGTCGATCTGCCGTGGTCACCCGCATATCGCCTTCGACCAGGGTGAAGGTGCGCCAGGTGAGATCGCCAATGCTGCGCTCATGAAAACCTGTTTCCTGCACGCCCAAGGCGCTGTCCGGTGCGGCGCGGCTGCTGGCGAGGATCTCCCCACGCACCGAGCTGATCTGGCAGGCGATGCCTTCGGGAATGCCCAGCTGTTCGGTGCTGAGCGGTGTAGCGCCATCCCCCTGTTGTGGAGTCGGCAGCTGAGCGAGCAATCCGGCAACCATGCGCGCCGAGGCCGCCAGGCGCTGATCGAGTGAGAGGGTCAGCTGATTGCGCAGATCGAACAGCATCCACACGGCGGCCAGCGACCAGAGCAGCACAAAGGCTGAGCCGAGAATCAGGGTCAGGCGCAGACGCAAACTCATGGGGTGTTGCTCTCGTCAGGGGTGGTTGCATGCCCGGCCGGCCCCAGGCGGTAACCGAGGCCGCGTACCGTCTCGACGATGCCGTTGCCCAGCTTGCGCCGCAGGTGGTGGATATGCACGTTGAGGGCGTTGCTTTCGACCTCGCCGTCGAGGCCGTAGACCGCATCCTTGAGCTGTTCGCCGCTGAGCACCCGACCTGGGCTCTGCAACAGCGCCTGCAGCAGCACCTGCTCACGGCGCGACAGGTCGACCGGCTGCTCATGCAAAAACGCTTGGCAGGCCACCGGATCGTAACGCAGCGGGCCATGCTCGACCTGCGGACTGGCGCGTCCGGCGGCGCGGCGCAGCAAGGCATGCAGGCGCGCGGCGAGCTCGCGCAGATCGAAGGGTTTGACCAGGTAGTCGTCGGCGCCGTCCTGCAGCCCGGACACGCGGTCGGCTACCGAATCACGGGCCGTCAGCAGCAACACGGGCAAGGCCACACCGCGCTGACGCAAGCGGCGCAGCAGGCTCAGACCGTCTTCATCGGGCAGGCCGAGGTCCAGCACCAGCGCGTCGAACTCCACCGTGCGCAGCAGCGCCTCGGCCTCGGCCGCGGTCGTCGCGTGCATCACGCGAAAGCCCTGGGCGGTGAGCCCGGCCACGACGCCGCTGGCGATCAGGGCATTGTCTTCAGTCAGCAATATGTACATGGAACCGGTCCGTGGAGGGGGTTGAAGTATCCGTTGGCAGTATTAAACCAGCGTTATCGCGGGGTACGAAATGATAACCGGCGGCTGTCATTTGCGCCGATTATCACATCGTTAATCCTGACTTAACCGCCAACTGCGATCCTGTGCGCCTCGACATTCACAGACGTGGTTATGCATGCGGACGTTCTTGCTGTTTTCTCTGATGTGGGCCTGGCTACTGCAGCCGGTACAGGCCTCTAGCTTTTCAGCCAGCCCCCTGCTGGCGGGCAACAGCCAGCAGGCCGATTTCCTTCCCGCCGAGCAGGCGTTCGACCTCAGTGTTGAGCCGCAGGCCAATGGTGAAACCCTGCTGCGCTGGGATATAGCCCCCGGCTACTACCTCTATCAGCATCGCCTGCAGTTCAGTGGTCTGCCGGCCGGGGTCAAGCCCGAGCTGCCGCCGGGGCTGCCGTATAACGATGAGTTTTTCGGCGACTCGCAGATCTATCGCGACCGCCTGGAGCTGATTCTGCCCGCCGGCAACACCGGTGAGGTTCAGGTCGGCTGGCAGGGCTGCGCCGATGCCGGGCTGTGTTACCCACCGCAAATCCGGCTGCTGGATCTGACTGATGCTGGCGTATCGAGTACGACGGAGGCCACGCTGGCCGAGGATCAAACACTCGCCGGCAACCTGCAGAGCCAGACGGTGGCCCTGAGCCTGCTGGTGTTCTTCGGCCTGGGCCTGCTGCTGGCCTTTGCGCCCTGCTCGTTGCCGATGCTGCCGATTCTCGCCGGCATTGTGGTGGGCAGCGGCGCCTCACCGCGGCGCGGTTTGGCGTTGGCCTCGGCCTATGTGGTGAGCATGGCGCTGGTGTATGCCGCGCTGGGCGTAGTCGCTGCACTGATGGGGGCCAACCTGCAAGGCCTGCTGCAGCAGCCCTGGTTGCTGGCCAGCTTTGCCGCGCTGTTTGTCCTGTTGGCCTTGCCGATGTTCGGTCTGTTCGAATTGCAGCTGCCGGCAGCACTGCGTGACCGTCTGGAAAACGCCGGCCGCAAGCAGCAAGGTGGCAGCCTGGTGGGTGCCAGCATGCTCGGTCTGTTCTCCGGTCTGTTGGTTGGCCCGTGCATGACCGCACCGCTGGCCGCCGCCCTGCTGTATATCGCGCAGAGTGGCGACGCGCTGCACGGTGGTCTGGTGTTGTTTGCCCTGGGTCTGGGTATCGGTACGCCGCTGGTGCTGCTGGTTACCCTGGGCAACCGCTTCCTGCCCAAACCGGGCGCGTGGATGGACCGGGTCAAGGTGGTGTTTGGTTTTCTGTTCCTGGTGACTGCACTGCTGGTGATTCGCCCGCTGTTGGACGAGTCGATTTGGCTGGGCCTGTGGGGTGCACTGCTGATTCTGCTGGCCAGTGCCCTGCTGCAACTGGCGCGTCAGGTAAAGCAGCACATCAGCCTGAGCAAGGCCGCTGGCGCACTACTGGGGCTCTGGGGCATGGCGATGCTGCTGGGTGCCGCCGGTGGTGCCAGCGACCCGTTGCAGCCGCTCAAGGTGTATGCCGGCACCGCCGTTGCCGCTGCACCGAGCGAGCAACACTTTATCGACCTGAACGAGCCGGCCGCACTGGAGCGTGAGCTGGCCTCTGCCAAGGCCGAGGGCCAGTGGGTGCTGGTGGATTACTACGCGGACTGGTGTGTGTCGTGCAAAGTCATGGAGAAAACCGTGTTCGGCAACCCCGAGGTGCAGGCCAGTCTGCAAGACGTACGTGTACTGCGCCCCGACGTGACCGAGAGCAATGCGGCGAGCCGCGCGCTACTCAGCCGCTTTGAAGTACTGGGCCCGCCCACGCTGCTGTGGATCGGCCCGAATGGTGAGGAGCGCCGCTCGCAGCGCATCACCGGTGCGGTGGATGCCGAGCAGTTTCTGCAAATATGGAGCAATACCAAGGAGCGTGGTTGATGTTAACGATCAATATCGGGCCGCTGGCACTCAGCACCGCCCATGTACTGTTGCTGCTCAGCCTGCTGCTGGCGACTTTCACCGGCTGGTACGTCGGCCGGCGCAGCGCGGTAAACCCCGAGAAACAGCTGTTTCGCTTGTTGCTGGCGGCCCTGCTGGTCGCCCGAGTGGCCTTCGTTGCGGTGTATTTCGAGCACTACCGCGAGCAGCCCTGGCAGGCGCTGGATATCCGTGACGGCGGCTTTATCGCCTGGCCCGGCTTGCTGGCCGCCCTGCTGCTGGGTGCCTGGCTGGCCTGGCGCACACCGGCCATCAGGAAGTCGCTGGCCAGCGCGCTGGCCGTCGGCGTACTGAGCTGGGGCCTGGGCAGCCTGGCCCTGCACAGTCTGGAGCAAGGCACCCGTCTGCCAGAGCTTTCCTTCAGGGACAGTAGCGGTGCCACCGTGGAACTTGAGGACTATGTCGGCAAGCCACTGGTGGTCAACCTCTGGGCCACCTGGTGCCCGCCGTGCCGCCGCGAAATGCCGGTGCTGGCCGAGGCGCAACGCGACAACCCCGAGCTGACCATCCTGTTCGTCAACCAGGGCGAAGGCCAGGGCGTGGTCAACCAGTACCTGGAGGCCGAGGCCCTGGGGCTGGACAACGTCCTGCTCGACAGCGGCGGCCGCCTGGGCCAGCACGTCGGCTCCATGGCCCTGCCCAGCACGCTGTTCTACGACGCCGAAGGTCGTCAGGTTGGCAGCCACTTGGGCGAACTCTCCCGCGCCAGCCTGGCTCGCGCGCTTGAAGTACTGAAGAAGGATCAATAAGCCATGAAGAAACTGCTCAATCTCCCCGTCATGATTTCAGCATTAACCATGCTGACCGTGCCCCTGTTGCACGCCGAGGATTGGCCAGCTCCGATCAAAGCCGTCGAGGCACGCGGTGCCGAAATTATCCAGCGCTTCGATGCCCCGAGCGGCTTGCAAGGCTATGCCGCCCGCTACAACGGTCAGGGCGTCGCCCTGTACCTGACTGCCGATGGCGAGCACGTACTGGTCGGCAGCCTGCTCAATGCCCAGGGTGAAGACCTCTCGCGGCAGCCGCTGGACAAGTTTGTATACGAGCCACTGGCCAAGGAAGTGCTCGGCAAGCTGGAGCGCAGTACTTGGATCGCCGACGGCAGCGCCAGCGCGCCACGTATCGTCTATATGTTCTCCGACCCCAACTGTCCCTACTGCACCATGTTCTGGAAACAGGCGCGGCCCTGGGTCGAGGCCGGTGATGTACAGATCCGCCACGTGATGGTCGGCATGCTGCGCCAGGACAGCGTCGAGAAGGCCGCCGCCCTGCTCAATGCCAAGGATCAACAGGCGGCGCTGCACGAGCATGAGTCCGCCGGAAAGGCCAGCCAACTGCAAGGGCTGAAGAAGATTCCTGCGGCGATCCAGCAGCAGCTCGACAGCAACCTGGGCCTGATGGCGGAGATGGGCGTGGCGGCTACGCCGGCGATTTTCTACCCGGACGAAAGCGGCCAACTGCGCCAGCAGCGCGGTGCGCCAAGCCCGGATGTACTCAAACAGATCATGGGGCCGCGCTCCTGATCGCAACATCGCGCACCGAGCGGTTTCGGTCGATAATCCGAGCGCCCAGGCGCGTGGCAATAGAGTGCCCACACCTTAGTCAGAACGACTGACTCAATTTTTTGTAATGGAGATACAACATGACAACTAGCCAAACCTTGCAAGGCAAAGTCGCTTTCATCCAGGGCGGTTCGCGCGGTATCGGCGCAGCCATCGTCAAGCGCCTGGCCGCTGACGGCGCGGCAGTGGCCTTCACCTATGTGTCCTCCGCCGAGCGGGCCAATGCACTGGCCAGCGAAGTCACTAGCGCTGGCGGCAAGGCCCTCGCCCTCAAGGCCGACAGTGCCGACGCAGCAGCCGTGCAACAGGCCATTCGCACTGCGGTCGAGCACTTCGGCGGTCTGGATATCCTGGTCAACAACGCCGGCGTGCTGGCCTGGGGCAGTACCGAAGAACTGACCCTGGAGCAGCTGGATCACACCCTGGCCGTCAACGTGCGCAGCGTGTTCGTCGCCAGCCAGGAAGCCGCCAAGTACATGACCGATGGCGGACGCATCATCAACATCGGCAGCACCAACGCCGAGCGCATCCCGGTGGCCGGTGGCGCGATATACGCCATGAGCAAATCGGCGCTGGTCGGCCTGGCCAAAGGCATGGCCCGTGATCTGGGCCCACGCAACATCACCGTGAACAACGTGCAGCCCGGCCCAGTGGACACCGAGATGAATCCAGCCGATGGCGAGGGTGCCGAGTTCCTGAAAGGCCTGATGGCGCTGGATCGCTTCGGTAAGGCAGGTGAAATTGCCGGCTTTGTCGCCTACCTGGCCGGCCCGGAAGCGGGCTACATCACTGGGGCCAGCCTGATGATTGATGGCGGCTTCTCGGCCTAACTGGTCTCGACTTGGGGCCAGCTAGCCGCTGGCTCCTTGTTGTTTCTACCTTTCTGCAGCCTTCAATGGCTGCTTTTGGCCGGGAGTCGCCTGTCGCAACAGGCAGGTGTCGGCCAAAAGCAGCCGATCAATGAAGCATCGGTATCCAGACCTGCGAGAACGGACAGGTCAGTTCAACCTATCGGTAGCATTCCATCCGTTATCTTTTATTGACACCCCGAGAACCTCTCAGTAGTGTCCGCCCTCCCTCCTTTCCGGCTGCCTCTGCCGTGAACCGCCCAGGCGTTAACTCGCGAAGCGGTCATACAAGTTGCCGACGCTTATACGGTCGCTATCTACTAGCGCGCCTCATTTCCGATAACACGTGTAGGGATGACTCTATGATCATTCGTCAGGCTACTAACGCCGACCATCCGCTGCTGTCCAACATTTGGCTGCGCTCTGTTCGCGCCACTCATCACTTCCTGCAAGAATCCGATATCGAGGCATTGCTTCCTCAGCTCCGCGATATATACCTGCCCGCTGTTGAATTATGGGTTGTGGTAGATACCGAGGACTCGCCGCTAGGCTTTATTGGGCTCAATGAACACCACGTAGAGATGCTCTTCATCGAGCCCGATTTGCGGGGAAAAGGTATTGGCCGCACGCTGCTGGATCATGCCCGCAGTTCGCGCAATCAGATGAGTGTTGACGTGAATGAGCAGAACCCCGGAGCGGTAGGGTTCTATCTACATTACGGGTTTGTTCAAACAGGTCGCTCTCCGCTTGATGGCGAGGGCCGCCCCTTCCCTTTGCTACACCTGAGCTTGCCCAGCTAGGGCAGTAATCGTGAATCGCTCCTAAGCTCTGCTTCGGGGCGACTCCAAATCCAAGCTCAGGCAGCGATCTTGCGATCTTTGGTTGGCCATCCAGATGGGCTTGCGTACAAGACCAATATCCATTGATGCGGTAGCAATTACCTCACCTCACTTGCTCGCTGTGTCGATAGCCGTCTCGTAATGGATAGTTGCTATTGGCTCAAACTTGTTATGACGAGCTTTGGGTAGTGAATGCTCCTGAATGACAGCTCCTGGCCGGGAGTCGCCTGTCGCAACAGGCAGGTGTCGGCCAAAAGCAGAAGTTCAGAGCAGGGAGAAATTATTTCTTCCTAAGTAACTTAAAAGCAAGTCCGCCTATTGCAATCACAATAGGAGTTGCGACCTCAATAATTTTCTTAATTTTGTGGGACTTGCTAGAAGCGCAAGCAGGGCAAAAATCGATCTCGTCTTTCTGAAGCTCTCTTTCGCAGCTTTTACATTTTTGCATGGACTATCCCCATAAATTCTGATGGTTTTATTTCTATCTCAACGATATCTTCTTCGGGATGAATCAGGCTAGAAAATGAACTGGAGTCAAATTTTTTTCTGTACTCAACAAACTGCTTCCAGCCATTCTCAGGGAAGATGCCATTTATTTTAGGTGCCAGTCTAGAACGCACGTATGCGATATCTACACCTGCTTTCTCTATTTTGGTTAGTCCGTCATCAACCAAACTTAAAGCTACATCTCTTTCTTCTAGAAACAAATGACATCTGGCCATAGTTTGCAGAGCGCTCAAACAAGCGGAAAATGACTCGACAGCCAATTTATGGCTTTCTTCGGCCTCTTTGGACTTATCACTAATCCAGTTATCAAGGAATGATAGCTTTTGTTCTGGAAGCTCGCTGATTTGCCTCGCTAACGCACTTACTGTTTTTTCAAATCCACGCGTCAACTCTGTTATTGCATTTAATGCCAGTCGCTCTCTTTTCTCAGAATCCTGCATTCCGCATGCTTGGCGAAACAACGATTTTCCCGTTTCAATTTCAGCAAGACGATCACCATGAAACTCTTTAAATATTTTGCAGACTTGCTCTTCAATGCGGCTCAGCTGCATGGCTATGCTCACTAAAAGAACTTGCGCGCCAACCGCCTTTGCTGCTTTTAGCATAGAAGGCCCAACTTCCTGAAACTTTGCATGCTCAACAATCTTCCCGTCTTTATAAAAAACACCTTTCAAATTCCCCTGGGCATCCTGATAAAGCTTGGCTCCTTCAGGAGCCAAAACAAGCTTGTAAACCGTATCCTGATTAAGATTAGAAATGACTTCTGGAAGTCCGGTTATACAGCGAAGTTCCGATAGTAATGACTTCCTTCTATTGGAGAATTCTTTCTTCTCGCTATCTGAAAGTGAGTTCTCTTGTGAGAGACTGATTGGGATTATCTCTTTACTCATTGCTTCAGCTCTCGATTTCAGTTACTTCAATGAGACCACGGCTTCAAACATAACGTTTGGTTAAGGTGCCGGCTTTAGCCGGCCCCGAGTGATCGAAGCGAACGACTTGAACCAGTTGCTAGGGCTTGGTGCTTCATAGTTCTATGACTCTTACATTTTTTTTGTCTTTTTTTGAGTCGCGCCAAACCTCTACTCGGAACTGTTGGCCAATAGGCGGTTCTGGCTTAGGTCGAGGTGTAGCTGGCTGGCGTTTATTACTGATAGTTTGTGTTAGTGCTTCGTTCTCGAAAGTGTAGAGGGGGAGTTTGAGTTGCGTTGCTAGCAACGGCGTATTTTGAAGTGATTCTCTCATCTCATTCATGAATTCTGGTGCTGACTTGGCTTCGTCGCCAAACATGATTTCAGCCTTAAGCATCGCTTGCTCGGGAGTGATTTTTCCCTGCTGAACTTTGTAAAACAGGCGCTGTAGCTCGCCAAGAGAGCCAGTGTGTTTTTTTACTTTCGGCTTGACATTGCTCGATGAGAATGGGTTGGTTGCATGGGTGGCTAAAAAGTCACCTACTGAGCTTATTTGCCCCTGTATCGTTTGAATCCCCGATACGAAAGAGCCATATTGGCCAATGCCCATATATAGAGCGTAAAGAGCTGCGGCGATTTTAGCTCCACCCTTTATTGATCCCTCTTCAACTTCTAGTGCCAGTGCGTAATCTGGAATTTTTAATACTTGCTCGACATATATTTCCCATTTGTCGAACAATTTGGTCGAATAATTTTCGAACTCATGCCGTGGCAGACTCGGTACGTCAATGTAGAAATCTGTAGCTCCGAGATCGATCATATTTCATCCATGTTCTGTATTGGCAGTCCTAACTATAAGTAGACGACACATGGGGATAATCTCCGCGCCACTTGTGTCGTATGACGCTCCTTGTCGCCAGATAAGTCCTTCTGCAGCTTGCAAGGCGCGGTAGAAAAGCGACATGGCAAGCAAGGAGATTACGAAGTCGTAAGCAGCGTGTCCATGACCTGTTTTTGGTCGGCTACTGCAGCTAGTGACGAGGCATTAGCCATCTTCCCGAGGGGCCGCGTCTGGCCGACTCCGGCCTGTCGCGACAGGCTGAAATCGGCCAGAAGCGGGCTTTAACGTAGCCAGCTTAGTAGTCTCTCGTTCCGACTTTGAACATAGCTGATGCGGCTCTCGTCTCGGTCGATTGCATTAAGGTGGGCGTACCAGCGATTCAGCAATTGGTGATTCAGGCAGCATCTCTATTCATGAAAAAATTGTCGCCAACAATCCGCTAGAGCCATTGGCTAACCCTGACTAACCTTGCCTCCACCAACCCTACGGAGGAACGCACCATGTCAGGCGACAACAAAACTCAGCAGCAACATAATAATCACCACTCCAACCAGCTCAACCGCAATCAAGGCACAAGTGGAAACAACCAGGCCAATTCGAAAGCCAACGGCAATCGCGGTAAGCAACTGAACCCCAATCAGCGCTAAGTAAACTCGGAGCAAGCAGGGACGCTTTCCATGGAACACACAATGCAACGCCAGTACACCTACCCCACACTGGGTGAGACGATCAAATACCTGTTCGACGCCACGGGTTTGTCGGGCAATAAAGACCTGCCTGCGGTGAAGAGCAGCTCGTTTCACGAGAAAAACTCAAAGACACTTCACAAGCAACTCAATCGACTAGCCGAGGAGAGTGGCTCGCTCCAGCCTCAACTTGAATCTCTGCTCGACCTGTACACCGATGAGCTTCATATCTACGTAACTTGTCCGGTAATGCGGACACAAATTGCCGAGCTACTAAACGACCTGTACAGGCCGTATCGGGCGACGCTCAAACAATTCAGTACGTTCATGAGCAAACCGGCAACGGTGCGTTACCTGCTGACCAGTTATGCAGTCAGAAGTTGTGTTTTGTCCTGGCAGGTTCAGGCGCTAGCAACCGCAGCGGCCAACAATCAGCTGCCAAGACCCACTCAGGCATTTTGGTTCCTGCCGCGTGAAGAAGAAGGCAGGCTTGTTTCTCCACTGCATAGCGCACTTCAATGGGCGTATGAGATATGTGGCGTATCTCAGGCCCAGTTCCATCGCCCCACCGGAGTTAGCGATCCAGGTGCACAGCTGCTTCGCAACCTGGATACATGCCGCAAGTGGAAGTGGCTCGGTAAAGCCAAGCCACCTACATTGCCGGCACTCTATCGGAATTTGACGCAGAGCTTCGACGCGCTGGAGCAAGCCGGCAACCCAGTGGTGCCGCAACTGCGCCAGGCAATTATCACCTCTGTATCGGTAGCTCGCATGGCGAGCTATATCGCTCACAGCATTGAATCGGCCTATGGGCGAGCGTTCTTACTCGAGACTTGCAAACAGATAAAGCTGTACGCAGATTGGTTGTCGCCTCACCTAGAGACTGCTTGGACTGAGGGTGAAAGGCTTGCAGAGAGCTGTCCAATTGCTCAGCTACCCCCTGAGCAAACGCGATGTCATTACGCTCTTCGTGTGATGAGTGACTATCTAGAAAAGTGCTCCGAAGCGAATACGTTCATCCAGGCGAACCTTGGAGCTGATGGCTCTTACAACCCACTGTGCATCGACATGGTTGAGAAGCAGCTAGGTGCATTCGCAGCGCTTATGGATCAAGACATAACGAGTCGTTGGGTACTGGACAAGCCTGATGGATTGGATGAGCTGATGGCTGAAGCGAGTGCGATGCGCAAGACCGGCTCGACAACGCTGGCTAATATCGACGCACTTGAAGATCGAATGACAAAGGCGGGAGTGGCTGACCGGGTACCCTGGGTGCTTCACTGGCTTCGCGCGGTAGTGCTTTATAACGCTGACCAGTTTGATGAAGCTGCAGAGCATTACACTGCTGCGTTCCAACTCGGTCGGTATAGTGCGGGCGATTCTCAGTACCTATTGATGAACCAATACTTGGAAGCCATGGCCAAGACCAATCGGTGGCTGCAATTTAAGCAAGGTGTGTTTTGGGCCGACTACCTTGGCCTAGAGGTTCGCCACTTGCGTGACCATGCACTGACGGAGGAGAACATACGTTTTGCGTTCATGATGCTTGGTATGCGCAACGCCAAGTATTACCTGATGTAGCACTTGTCGCCATGAACGCTAAAGTTTTGCAGATTCCGTGCAGCGCCGGGTCGTTGACTGGGCAACGGAGCACACGGTCGGCTTGCCGTTAAGCCGGGGAAAGTGGCGCTAGTGGCATTTTTCATCTTGTTGCATGAATGCTAAAAAAATGACATGAAGCTCCCAGATCAACTTGGCGATTGCTGTCAGCTTAGTGTGATGCAATTGATCCAACGTTGCAGAGATTCTGCCTTCGTGCGGGTAGCGAGGCTCCTTGCTTGTCACTAACTCATTTAGCTGTTTGAACTTGGATCGAAGCTCTTCGTTTTCAGGTAGTTCGCCGATATTCAGAGTAAAAAACTCCAGATCGATTTTTTGAAGTCTTTCTTTCATACCGCCGGAAGCGCAGCAAAGCGTATGCAATGCATCAACAGTGAATCCGTAGGCGCGTTGGTAGCGGAGTGCGGCTAGTTGAATGGGTTTGCTGTTCATTATTTTTTCAGATTGGGGGACAGAGGAGTCAAGTTAGCGAAGCGAACGATCTAAGCACATTGTTATACAGCCAAATCGCTCTCTAGATGAACGCGACACACACTCTTTATCCTCGCCTGAAATCCTGAAAGTGGGCTTGGCTTTTTTCGATGCGCCCGTGCGTTCGATTTAGTGCCGCCCCTACAGCCCGCTTTTGGCCGTTAGCTTCACGTCGTCACCGGCTGCAATAGATGAATCGCGGGCACCAGAGCATCATTCATCAACAGCAATTAGCGCCTCGTAAGCGCTCAATTACCCATGCGAAGGCTTACGGCGGCTAAGTAAGTGTCATTCAAATCAGTCCCCTTTTATCTCTTTAGCGTTGATGATGGAGCGTGGTGGCATAACGGAGATTCATCTACACAAGGAGTGGCAAGAATGTCGATCAGGGCCTCAATCAAAACAATTCTAAATGGTTCTATGGCGGGAGCTGGAGGGGCCGCCGCCGTTTTGGCCGTTGGGTTTGGCGTGATGCAGGTTTTCGATTATCGAGTGGATGTAAGGGCCGGTCAGATCAAGGAGAGCATTCAGCGTGAATTTAATCAGTATGTGCATTTTTATGGGCGCGGGGTAGTTGTTCACGACCCAGCCAAGTTGCCTAACGTCTTTAGCCCAAACGTGAGACTTGAGAGTTTGAAAAATAATCCGCCTTCTTTTTGATACTCTACTATTCTAGGCTGGTGTAGTGCGGACATCGAAACTATACGGAATAATATAGCCATATACCATTTCTAATGGCGTACGCACAGGAAAATTAATTTTAAATAAGGAAGTGCTCAGTGAATAAAAGTTCTATAACCCTGACTGCATTGTTTTTGGCAGCTTTTCTTTCGGCAACAATTCAAGCGGACGATGTCCCAGCTCAGACCTCCGTTGATGGGGTAAAAATATCTGTTGATGCAGAATACAACGGCATACTAATTGACGCCACGAAAGAGGTGTCAATGTATTATGGTGGGAAGCTTAAATCTGGTTATTTGAAAAGCGACACTGTAATTGATGGTGTTACATACAAAGCTGCGTCGTTGATAAAGCTTTTCGGGGACGGAAAAGTTTGGAGTGGTAGGATCAAAACACAGGTTATGATCGGCGGTATTCCGTTCAAGGCTGATACAGATATATCCTTTTTCGCTTCAGGAAAAGTTTCAGCAGGAGAGGTTTTGTCAGGTGCAGCACCAGGCGACAAGAATCTGATCCTGCCTGTAGACTTGGTAGCGAGCTTTTCTGAGGATGGTAGTGCTATCAGCTTTTTTTCTACAGGAGAGCCGTACAGGATTCTTGACTTTACTGTAGCCGGTGCTGTCACGGTTTACTTTGACAAAGTAGCTGGAGTCTACAGGGTGCAGGGTGGAAATAATGGTGTTCCAAAAATCGTTGCGACATTGCCTGTAGCACTTGATAGCTTTGGCCGGCCAAGCAAAGTGGAGGTAGTTATTGCGCCCGCCAACTCATTATTAACAACGCAATTTGATGCGGAAGAGTCTTATGCTGAGTCTTGGCAGATTAAAGGCGGGCTCACTCTCAATGGGCAGAATCTCGGTTATAATCCAACGCTCTACATTAAAGATATGGCTATCGTGAAATTTAGAGTTGCGGAGGCTGTAAAGATTAATGGTGTATTGATTAAGGCTGGAACGTTTCTTTTATTAGATCGCGTTGGGAAGGTATATATTCCGCAGCCCTGAATTGTACCCGTGCGAATACGTTGAGGAAAGTTTAGAGAATTAGCTCTGAGGCAATTCCGACTACCCACATTAAGTTCGAGAGGCTGGAGATTGTCTAGCGAAAAAGGGAACGAATTTTCTGAAAGCCCGCTTTTGGCCGATTTCTGCCAGTCGTCACCAGCAGCGATGGGTCGACATCTGCCTGTTGCCCCCCGACCAGAAGCAGTCGCTTGGGTGTGGCTACAAAATCAGGGACGATTCACGACGTCAGAGGCCCCCAAACAACACGTGCTTAATTTCATTTTTTGAAATTGTCTAATAAAAAAATAGACGATTCTTGCTTTTTGAATTTGCTGTGAGACTTGCCTCAACGCCGGTAACGGCATCTGAAGTGAGTAATTCATCATGCAAAATATCCTGAACATCAAGAGAGCATTCACCGTTGCCGCACTTTTAGGCTCTATTGCAATCGCCAATATTCCTGGTCCGAGCACGGTGCTTCTGGTGGAAAACGGAAGCGAACGCCTTCAGCTTCGGCATCAACAACTTATCCGTAAACAAGTACAGCGCTTGGCCGAAGACGGAAGTAATCGTAGCCGGCTACTTTGGCAGAGGACTCATGGGCGGGTCGCTGAAGGCGGTTCTGACCGCGTTCTTGCGGCCAGACGTGTCTGACAGCCTTGCAAAAATAAATGCCCCTCTGCGGACTTCGACCACAGGGGGGCATTCTGTTTTCTGAGTTTCTAACACCGTGCATTTCTAACGCGGCTTCGCGATCTGAAGCAGTTTTCACAATCGCCAGCAAGATATTGCCCTCTACGCGCTCGCAGCGTTTCAGGCTCGAAGTCATTCAGCCCGCTGAAATACCTGCCAAAGCAATAGCCCCAGCAAACGCAGCAGTCCCTCTTGAGACGAGACACATGGCAGCGCCAACGCAGAAGCAAGGCTGCGGCCAGGCTGCATGTGCCTTAACAAACGGCATCCGAGTTCATCCAGCGGTTCGGTACGCAACTGCAGACCTTGACGCCAAACGAGGACACTCTCCGGCAGCCAGTCCTGCGCGCCGGGGGCCTCTAGCTGATCGACCTGACTGGCCCAGAGGCGATACAAGGGATGCGCTGAGGTCAATAAGCTAACGGAAGGGCTCCAGCACAGCGGTATCTCCACGAGATCCGCGAAGCTAGCCAGTGCGCGGCTATCGACTTCAAGCGGTGGCGTATCAGCGGCATGAAAGGCGCTAAGCCGAGCCCATTCGAGGCGGGCGATATCAGCCAGATAGTTGAGTTGGGCCAGGGGAGGAAAAGCCTCAATGAAGTCGGCCAGTTCCGCACCATACTCGTGAAATACGGCTGAACGCGGTGGGTGCTGCTGGATAAAAACGCCTGCCAGAGCCGTGAAGTACTCCGCCCCCAGCAAACGCTCAAGCACAGGGAAGCCTTGCCGAAGCGCCTCGATCCTGGCTGACCTGACATTATTGCGATGGATAGCAAAGCGTGCCGCAAACCCTGCATCAGTGGCCTCGCCCAGATGCAGCGGCACCGTTTCTGGCAGGAGCAGCCCTTGAGCAAACGCCGCAAGAGTCATGGGGGTCACGCAGTACCCCAGCCGCAATCGCGGGGCAACATAAGGGGGTTGCACTGCAGCGTACGCGCGCAATCAACCTCGGCTGCCAGCACCGACCAGCTCGGCAAATGTCGATCCCACTCGATCAAACAGGGGCGCGCTCCGGCATGGGCTAACCACTCGGCATAAAGCCCCCAGGTGGCATCCGCGATCTCGCTGCCATGCTCATCGACCAGCAGCTCCAGGTCGGCATGCTGCACGCGCGCGTGGCCCGCCAGGTGCAATTCGAGCACCTGGTCACTGGGCAGTTCTGCCAGGTACTTCTGGGGGTCATCCGCACAGTTGTGGCAACTGACCAGCAGATTGTTCAGGTCCAGCAAAATGCCACACCCAGTGCTCTGACAGAGCTGACGGATAAACTCCGCTTCCGTCAGCTCCGACTCTGCCAGGCGCAAGTAAGTCGCCGGATTCTCTATCAGCACTTGCCGCCCGAGAACATCCTGCAACTGCTGCACGTGAGCGGCTACGCGCTCAAGACTCTGTGCGTGATAGGCCACGGGCAGCAGGTCGCCCAAATACTCTCCGGCATGCGCTGACCAGGCGAGATGTTCAGAAACCAGAATCGGCTCATAGCGCTCACAAAGATGCTTGAGGCGCTGCATATGGCCTTTATCGAGCGGAGCACTGCCGCCGATGGAAAGGCCGACGCCATGTACGGACAGCGGCATCTGCTCGCGCAAGGCGGCCAGTTGTGCATGTAAAACGCCACCCGCGCCAAAATAGTTCTCGGCATGAATTTCGATGAAATCGACACGCTGAGGATCGCCCAGCAACGCATCGAAATACATCGGTTTGAAGGCCACTCCGGCGCCAACAAGACGGGGACTGCGGGCATGCATTGGCCGTTACCTCAGGGACGCTTCAGGGGCGTGAGCGAGCCTGGACCCGACGGCGTTTCAATGTCCGTGCAAGTGCCTGTGGGCACAAGCTTCCAGGCATCGCCCTGGTAATCGACCTTGGATGTCCCGGCGCATGATGTTCCGGGGCCGGCGGCGCAATCATTCTGTCCAGCCAGCGAGATGCCGTAGCACTTCTCTTGGCCAGCATTTACGGCTCCAGCACTTGATGTTTGCGCCGAAGCCAGCAGAGCCGCGGCCAAGGAAAGGGCCAAGGTGGTGTGCGTATAGGGTTGTTTCATGGCATTACTCCCAATTAATCAGTTCTGAAAACGGGCCAACGCCCGCTGCACGGCAGGCCTGGCGTTGATGGTCGCAACCCACGCGCTCAGGGCCGGAAACCTGGCCAGGTCAATGCCCGCGTAATGGGCTATGCGCAGCCAGCTGAAATGCATGATGTCAGCCAGCGAATACTCGTCTCCGGCCAACCACGGGTGTTTCTGCAACCGCGCTTCCAGCAGTGCCGTCAGGCGCAGCGATTCGTTACGAAAACGATCAATCGCCACAGGAATGGGCTGAGCGGCCGAACGAAGAAACCACCCGGCCTGGCCGAACATCGGGCCAATGCTGGCGACTTGCAGGAACAGGTATTCCATGGCGCGTTGCCGAGGTCGAAAGTCATCCGGCAGCAGCCCGCCATAGGTCTGTGCCAGGTACAGCAGGATGGCCCCCGACTCAGCCAGATTCAGTGGCACGCCATCTGGGGTGGAAAAATCCACCAGCAGCGGAATTCGGCCATTGGGATTGAGCGATAAGAAGGCAGGTTGCTTTTGTTCGTCTGCAGCCAGATTGACCGTTATCAGGCGGTACTCGACACCCAGTTCCTCAAGCGCAATCGGCACCTTGATGCCATTCGGGGTGTTGGCGCTATACAGCTCGATCATTGCGGCGCCCTCATGCACAGCTCAGGGTCCGCATGGCTCGTGCATTCATTGGCTGAGTCTCCTCGGCTTTGCTGCCAATAGCGCCGGATGAGGTGATCGAGTGTCAGTCGACCGCCCCCCTGTCCAATCAACAGAAGCAGCGCCACTGCCCAGGTGCCATGGGTCGGCCAGGCCGATGGATAAACCCACAGCTGGATCACCAGGGTCATCGCCAGTAAACCGGCAGCGGCAAAACGAGTCCCCAGGCCCAGTAGCAGCAACAGCGGCAGCAGGTGCTCGGCGATAGCTGCCGCGCCTGCCGCAACAGCAGGATCCAGCAGCGGCAGGCGATATTCCTCCTGGAATAGGTAAAGCGCCGACGCTGTGAGCTGCCAACCCTCCACTTTGGTTTGCCCGGACATCCAGAAAGTGGCTCCCAGACAAACCCTGGCCAGGAGCAACAAGGCGTCCCAGCCAAGCCCGTGCCAGCGGCATAAGCGGCGATGGATATTCATGATAATGACCTCGGCGGTATGACCTCGGTCATGTCGGCCCACTGGCCGGCATGACCACAGGCAGGCTTACAGGCTGCTAGGAGCCTTGTCCTTGATGGACGGCCAGTTGGCGTTAGCCTTGCTGATGTTGCCCGGCACGTCTGCGGACCATTTTTTGAACACCTCGGCATTCACGTTGAGGTAGAGCTTGCCGTCGACCACCTTGTAGCTGCTCGGATCGACATCCAGCTTCTTGCCCAGCGCCGCGCCCATGGCGCAGAAACCGCCAAATTGCGGAACGTAGTGCTCAGCATTGCTCTGGAAGGTCTGCATGTTCTCGGCCGAGGCGAAGTAGTAGGTGGCGCCTTGGTGTTCGACCGCAAAGCGCTTGTCACCCATGGCTGGCGTACCCTGGAAATAGCTCACGGTGTCGTAACCCTTGAGGATCACGTGCCCGGCATCAATGTTGATGGCTGCAGTGGAGGTTTGGTCATAGGCAAAACTGCTGCCGGCAGTCATCAGCGCAGCTCCACCGAAGGCCAGTGCTACAGCCATGGAGGTAGCGATAAAGGAGTTCTTCACGTTCATTGCGGATTTCCTTGCTGGGTTTTAACAACAGAGTGGTCAGCGTCAGAACTCAATTCGTTCGACGTGCAGCCACTGTAAAAACCCACAGATCAAACAAGAACGCCCCACTTCAACAAGGCTCTATTGCAGAAAATGCAATTAAACGCTCACACTCTCGCATCGTCCTACAGGAGCGCGTGATGGACCGTTTCCAAGAGATGCAGGTATTTCTGGCTGTGGCCGAAGAACAGGGCTTTGCTGCCGCCGCGCGCCGCCTGAGCATGTCGCCCCCCAGCGTGACCCGCGCCGTGGCGGCACTGGAGGAGCGTATTGGTACCTTGTTGCTGACCCGGACGACCCGCAGCGTGCATATCACTGAGGCCGGTCAGCGCTATGTGGAGGATTGCCGGCGTATCCTGGCCGAACTGGAAGAAGCCGAAGAATCTGCTGCCGGCAGCCATGCCACCCCGCGCGGCCAGCTGAATATCACGGCCCCCGTTCTGTTTGGTGAGCTCTTTGTGACGCCACTGCTGGTGGAGTACCTGAACCAGCAGCCTGCCGTGCAGATCAAGGCGCTCTTGGTCGATCGCGTCGTCAGCATGGTGGATGAAGGCATTGACGTCGCGATTCGTATCGGCAACCTGCCCGACAGCGGACTGCATGCCCTGAAAGTCGGCGAGGTGCGCCGCGTCATCTGCGCTGCGCCCTCCTTCCTGGCCACCCATGGCCGCCCCACTCACCCCGAACAGCTGCGCGAAGCACAAGTGGTGGCCTCGGCCAGCAGTCAGCTACTCAGCGAGTGGCACTTCGTGGATGGCGATAACGCGTTGAGCGTACGCCCGCAACCCCGCCTGGTGGTCACGGCCAATCAGGCCGCGATCAACGCCGCCTGCCTCGGCTGGGGGTTGACCCGCGTGCTCAGCTACCAGGTAGCTGACAAGGTCAGCAAAGGTGAACTGGAAATAGTCCTGCAAGACTTTGAACAACCGCCATTACCGATCCATGTGGTGTATCAGGGGGGTCGCAAGATCGCCGCAAAAGTCCGCACCTTTGTCGACTTCTGCGCCCAGCGCCTGGCTCAAGACCCTGCCTTAAATAGCCCTCAGCAGGCCTGAAGCATGGATCGCCATCAACAAATGCGCGTGTTTCTTGCCGTCAGCCAGACCTTGAGTCTGGCATCCGCCGCGCGGCAACTGGAGTTGTCGGCCCCCACGGTAACCCGCGCCATCGACGCCCTGGAAAAGCGCTTGGGGCTGGCCCTCATGCATCGCAGCACCCGTGGCGTTGTGATGACCGAAGCGGGTGAACGCTTTGCCAGTGACTGCCAGCGGATTCTGCAACACCTGCAGGAGGCCGAAGCCTCAGCCACCGGCCTACACACAGAACCAAGAGGCCATCTCACGGTGAGCATGCCACTGTTGCTTGGGCAGCAGTTGATGACCCCGGTATTGCTGGAATATCTCCAGCAGTTCCCACACGTGGAGATCTTTGCCCGCTATCTCGACCGACACCCGAACCTGCATGAAGAAGGCATTGATGTCGCCATCCTGGGGGGCAGTTTGCCCGACTCATCGTTGTTTGCGCTCAAGGCCGGAAGTGTCCGGCGCGTGGTCTGCGGCAGTCCTGATTATCTCAAACGCCAGGGCATTCCCCGCCAACCTGAAGACCTTCTGCAGCACCAGATTATTCACTCCCATGCAGACTCCCGGCTCCCTGAGTGGCGCTTCCAAGTCGGTGAGGAGAGCCGCCAATACCCCTTGCGCCCGCGCTTGAGCTGCGCCACTAATCAAGCGGCGATACAGGCGGCCTGCTTGGGCGGCGGTTTGACACGCTGCATGAGCTATCAGATTCATGACCAGTTGATGAGTGGCCAGCTGTGCACTGTGCTAGACGACTACCAACTGCCCGCCTTGCCCCTTCACGTGGTGTATCGGGAGGGGCGTCGTGCAGCTGCCCGGGTACGCAGCTTTGTTGACTTTGCCGTAGCCCAGTTGCGTGATCACCCGGCACTGAACTAACAGGCCTCACCCTGGGTTTATTTCAGAATCCACAACAAAGGATTGCTCATTCTGGCGATTCCGCCGCCCCCTCTATGAACTCATGATGGCTGCAACAGCACGGCAACCACGGCACAGGCCGCCAGCCGCTGTTTCAGCCCTTATTTTGCGGAGTTCATCATGTCCAAGCCGATCAAACTGTTTCGCCATCCGCTGTCGGGCCATGCCCACCGCGTCGAGCTGTTCCTGTCCCTGCTGAATGTCCCGACCGAGTTGGTTTTTGTTGACCTGGCCAACGGCGCACACAAGACGCCGGAGTTTCTGGCCATGAACCCCTTCGGCCAAGTGCCGGTGATTGATGACAACGGCGTGGTGCTCAGCGACGCCAATGCCATCCTCGTCTACCTGGCGAAAAAGTACGACGTCAGCGCTCAGTGGCTGCCCAAGGACCCGCTGCCGGCTGCCCAGGTGCAGCGTTGGCTGTCAGTCGCCGCCGGACAGATCGCGTCGGGTCCGGCCACCGCTCGCCTGATCACGGTGTTCGGTGCGCCCTACGACGCCGAGTCGACCATCGCCCGCTCCCACGCCTTGCTCAAGGTCATCGAGCAGGAACTGAGCAAGCGTCCGTTCCTTGCCGGCAACCAGGTCAGCCTGGCGGATGTGGCCGGCTACACCTACATCGCCCATGCGCCTGAGGGCAACGTGTCGCTGGCCGACTACCCGCAAGTGCGGGCGTGGCTCGCCCGAATCGAAGCCTTGCCAGGCTTTGTGCCGATGCAGCGGACCGCCGTCGGCCTGCAAAGCGCCTGAGGCAAACCGGCGTAGCCTGAAGGCTACGCCGGTCTCCCCAACACAGTGGAATTCCAACCATGCCCAGTTCGATAGCGCCCAACTCATCTCCCTGGCATGCCGGGGAAAAGCAGCTGCAGGAACGCGTAGGCGTGGCCGAACGCATGGAAGAATTTGGCCGGCGAGTCATCCGCGATCACATGCCCGACCAGCACCGCGACTTCTACCGGCAACTGCCATTTGTATTACTGGGTTCGGTTGGCGCCGATGGCCGTCCCTGGGCCAGCATTGTTGAAGGCCCTATTGGGTTCGCCCATTCGCCGGAGCCGCGTCTGTTGCGCCTCGACACCGGCCTCAGTAGCGCTGATCCGGCCTCATCGGCACTGTCTGCGGGGGCGGCAGTCGGCCTGCTGGGCATCGAACTACACAGTCGGCGACGCAACCGACTCAATGGCCATGTGCGGTCACGCGATGAGCATGGACTCGCTATTGCCGTTGACCAGGCCTTCGGCAATTGCCCGCAGTACATCCAGCTGCGCCAGCACCTGACAGCTGCGCCAACCTCCCAGCCAGCGGCAGAGGCCGAGTACCTCGACCACCTGGATGAACTGGCGCAGCGCAGCATTGCTGCAGCCGATACTTTTTTCGTCGCCAGCTACGTCACCCTGGACGACGGCCAACTGGCCGTGGACGTCTCCCACCGGGGTGGCCAGGCCGGTTTCGTCCGGGTGCAGGGCAATCGCCTGAGCATCCCGGATTTCGCCGGCAATTTGCATTTCAATACCTTGGGCAATCTGCTGCTCAATCCGCAAGCTGGCCTGCTGTTTATCGACTTCGCCAGCGGCGACCTTTTACAGCTCAGCGGACGCACCGAGCTGACCCTGGAGGGAGAGGAAATCAGCGCCTTTCAGGGCGCCGAACGGCTTTGGCACGTGGACATCGAACAGGTTATCCGCCGCCGCGCTGCACTGAGGTTGCGCTGGGATTTCCAGGGCTATTCAGCCAACAGCTTGATGACCGGCAACTGGGATGAAGCCCAGGCCCGCCTGCGGGCATTGGCGCAGCGCGATCAATGGCGGCCACTGCGAGTAACCCGCATCGTCGACGAAAGCGCCAGCATTCGCTCGCTGTACCTGGAGCCGGCCGACGCCGGCGGCTGGCCGGTATTCGCCGCCGGCCAGCATCTGCCCTTGCGCCTAAGCATTGCAGAGCACGCACAACCGCTTATCCGTACCTACAGCCTGTCCAGCGCCCCGGCGGACGGTTTCCTGCGCATCAGCGTGAAGCGTCAGGGCTTGGCCTCTGGCTATCTGCACGAACACGTGAAGGTTGGCAGCCTGCTGGAAGCCAAGGCGCCACGTGGCCAGTTTGTTCTCGACCCCGAACAGCGCCGACCACTGGTGCTGCTGGCGGCCGGCGTAGGCATCACGCCGCTGCTGAGCATGCTGCGCGAGGTGGCCTACCAGAACCGCCGCCTGCGTCGCCGCCGCGTGGTCTGGCTGATCCAGAGCGCCCGTCAGTTGGCCGAACTGGCCTTTAGTCGCGAACTGCAGGAACTCCAGCAGCAGGCAGGAGACACCCTGCAATGGCTGCGAGTACTCAGCCAGCCCGAGGCCGAGGTGCAAGAAGGACGGGACTTCGACCTTCACGGCCGCATAACGGTGGAACTGCTCAAGACGGTGCTGCCATTCGATGACTACGACTTCGTCATGTGCGGTCCATCGGGCTTTACCCAGGCGCTGTATGACGGCCTGCGCGATCTGAATATCAGCGACGGCCGCCTGCATGCGGAAACCTTCGGCCCCTCCAGCCTGCAACGCCGCCCCGACCAGGCGGGCCTAGATCGG
>Ga0209343_10000793_pt1 | contig 43732 bp, 47 predicted proteins | sample RifCSPlowO2_02_FD_184026 | JGI IMG/M metagenome (GOLD analysis project Ga0209343, IMG submission 184026) | Groundwater microbial communities from Rifle, Colorado - Rifle CSP2_plank lowO2_0.2 (SPAdes) (version 2) | ecosystem: Environmental > Aquatic > Deep subsurface > Groundwater | place...
TCCCGCCCGCCGAAACCGGCCTTGAAAAGACTGGGTCCAAAAAACCGGTGCCGCGGATCAGCGGTATAACCCCAAAAGTTGTAGCGCTCGAGCCCTAATTTCTTGGCCGCTTTGATTACCTCCCATTGCAGTAAATACGAGGCCGGTATTTCCCGATGTTCATTGCTCGAACCGGAATAGTGGTAAATCGCTTCGGCTCCGTAGAAAATAATCATGGCCATGGCCAAGAGGCGGCCCTGATAGGCGGCTTTAAACAAACGGATGTTATCCGGCAGAAAACTGTTTAGTTCCGCCAAGAAATATTCCCGGGAAAAGGGAACGAAGTGCTTCCGATCAACGGTTTCCTGCTGGAGCTTATAGAGCTGGTCAATATCCTTTGGGTCTGTCGACTGGCTAACTTCAACGCCAAGTTTCTTGGCTTTTTTAACCAGGTAACGGGTGGTTTTGCGCATGTCTTTTAAAAGTTCTTCTTCACTCGGCTGAAGCGGCAAAATCCAGGTGGTTTCGGCGTGTAAGTGCATCGGCGCTTTTCTTAAACCCAGGTTTTGAGGCAAAATGTTGGGACGGATCCGGATAAAGCTGGCTTGGTTCTCTCTTGCCAGTGACTTTAATTGACTAAAGAGCCACGGGTGGACCGGACCGGACCAATCGATTACCGGGCCGCCCGGGCACTCGAAATATGTGGCCCGCTTGGCTGCCACTTTAATTAATTGAAGTATGCCGGAAAGCCGGTTTTGGTCATAAATGCCGTAGCGCCAAACAGTTTGTCCCAAATCCTGATGCATTTTACCCCACTGCCAGGACTGTAAAAAGTTAGCTTGATCGGAACCGAGCAAAAATTTCTCCCATTGGTTTCGGTCGCTAACTGGCTCGAGCTTAAACATAAGGCTTGATAAACTCCACTACCCGGCGGGCATCGCTCAGGTTAATCCTGATGTGAGTGGGCAAATTAATAATCTTGAAATCATACCAATTGCCTAAAAGTAATTGTTTTTTCTTTGCCAAAGCCAGGATTTTTTTAGGATTAGAAACTGTCAACGGGTAGCGTAAATAAATCCCCTGCTTATTAAATGGCTGATTGAGGCTTTGGCTATAAAACCGGGCTAAACTTTGGCGGTGGCGGTTTAATTTATCGAGCTTCTGCCATTGATGTAAAGCCAACTCGGCCAAAGCATTGGGCAATAGCTTAGCCGGTAGAGCTTTGAGCGGCAAGGTAATTAAATTTAATTTTCTAGATAAATAAATTAGGTATTTACCCAGCCAAAAATAAGTCGGCACTGCCACAAACATGAGCAACGGGTGGAATAATTGCTTTAAAATCCAACCTCGGCTCGGATAGTCCAACTCGGGTAAAACAATCGCTTTTTTTGAAAGCAAAGCGCCGCCGAAAACCGAAGAAATGACTTTATCCCGACCGAAAGACAAAACAGCCATATCGCCAAAACTACCCACCGGCTTGCCTTGATAATTGGCCCCCAAGCTGTGGGCGCAGTCTTCAATCAAAATCAAGTGATACTTTCGACAGATAGCCTTGAGCTTATCCAAATCATCGGGAATGCCGAAAGTGTGCTGGCAAATTAAAGCTCTGGTCCGGGGTGTAATTTTGGGTTGGGTCAAATCTTTAACCGGGCACGGGATCCCACCGGCCAGCCTAATGGCTTCGGGGACAACATCGCAGGTAAAATCCAAATGAATGACTTCGTCGCCCGGCTGGAGTTTTAAACTGGTTAAACCCAAATATAAGGCCGTCCGGCCGGCGTTGACCAAATAAACCTGCCTGCCGGGATAATATTTCCCAATGGCCGCTTTTAGCCTGGCCAGGGCCAGCCCTGTCTGCCAGCGCCCGGGCGCAAAAACTAGTTTAAATGCCAGCCAAACGTCGTCGCTTTGGGTGTTGGGTGAAATCCCGATCAGGATTGGTTTGAGCATAGCGCCTTAATCAATTGGGTGGAAAAACGGCCTTCGATTAATAATAAATGATTTTTAGTTAGAGTGCGGCGCATTTTGGCCAGTAATTGTTCCTCGCTAATCCCGTCCCATTTGGTGATCACGACCTCATCAAAAACTAATCTTGCCGCCGCGGCTAAACGATGATGAACTGACTCGCTGACGCTGCCCAACTCGATAATTCCCGGGGAAATCAAAATTTTCTTTTTGGCCGAAATTGTCTTAGCTAAATTAACCGCCGCCAAAAACCCATCCGGGTTGGAATTGTAGCTGTCATTAATAATCACTGCCCCATTTAAGCCGAGGGTTTGGGTAACCGCCGTTTTAAATAAGGGAATGTCGGTTAAATCAATCTGCTTAACTCCTAAATATCGGGCTACGGTAACAGCCGCGGCGATATTTAGCTGCTGGTGTCTCCCGATCAAATTAGTTTTGAAATTGCCGGCCCGGTAATACTTTGTCGGAACCCGGCCTGAGGCTAATTTTTTGGTGATCGGGTTGACGCCGTTAACCACTGCCAGGCCAGTTTTAGGCAGGGCCAGCAGCAGTTCAGACTTGGCCTTGATAATGTTATCCTGACTGCCGAATAAACCCAAATGCTGCTGGTTGATGCCGGTCAAGATGCCGATCTTGGGCCGAACTAAACGACAAATGACGCTAATTTCCCCGATTTTATAAGCCCCCATTTCCACGACGAATACTTCTGTTTTGAGCGGTAACTGAAACAGCACGGTTTTGGCCACGCCGATTAAAGTGTTGGTAGTTTCCCTGGTTTTGACTACCTTAAATTTAGCCGCTAACACGTGGGTCAAAATTTCCTTCGTCGAGGTCTTGCCATAACTGCCGGTAATGCCGATTACCAAAAGTTTTCGGTGGAAAAATAGCAGCTTTAATTTTGCCAAACCGATTACCAGCCATTTAATCAAATCGCTCACCGGAGCAGTTAAGCCAACCGACACTGCCGCGGTCAACGGCACCAGTAAATAAGCCAGCCACCAAATAAACTGGCGGGAAATAACCAAGCCGAATAATACGAGCAGCAGGGCTTTGACTGTCAGACGCGGCCTTAAGAAGTGGCGGCTGGGCAAGAAGTAGCGTTTGGCCTCACTAGTTTTTAAAAACTCCCGGGAGCGGTCCCAGCGGTACTCTTTTAACTGCCAAAAATACAAACAGCGCAGCAGCGCCGCCAGCAGCAGTAAAAAATAAATTATTTCGAGCCAATGAACCATAAGATTTTTTCCTTAACCTGTCTTACATGGGTAAATGGCAAACCGTGCCGGCCGCCAGGAAAAATAATGAGTTGCGAATTAGGAATCAATGTTTGTATCAACCGGCCATCGCTCAAAGGAGTGTAGCGATCGTGTTCACCCCAAAGCAGTAAAGTCGGTACAATAATTTTTTTCAGGTTCGTCTGCTGGTCGTCTCTTAAAATCAGTTTCATTGTCTCTTTCATAATTGGGCCAGCTTTAACATAATCGGTGGCGCCGATTGCCCGGTAAGCCAAGGGCTTAAACTTAAGCGGCGCGAATTTTAACAATTTGGCTAAAGGCAAAAACAGGGCTGATTTTACGCTCGGCCGCCTAATGCCGGCGCTGGCAAGGAGAATTAATTTTTTCACTCTCCCCGGGTAGCGGGCGGCAAAATCAATGGCCAGCTGGCCGCCGAAAGAATGGCCGAGCAAAATAAACGGCGGAAGTTTTTTTGTCTTTTGAAACAGCCAATCAGAATAAGCGGCAGTATTCCTGACTTTGTCCTCCGGTAACCGCGGCAGGATGACGTGAAGTTTTTTTGAAAGCAACGACTTGAGCGGCTGCCAGCAGGACAAATTGCTGCCCCAACCGTGAAGGATAACCAGCGTCGGTAGCATCAATCAGCCAGTAACTTGATAATCGTTTGGGCCAATTTTTCCGGGTCGTGACGCAACAGGCTGCGCTTGATGACGTCGCTCTTGGATTTCTCATAGGGGGCTTTTGCCAACATCTCCCGTCGCACTACCCGGGGATCAGCGGCCAAATCATCAACTACCGGGTACTCCACCTCTTTGGCGTAAACTTGCTTAATTTTGTCCGGCACCGCTTGGTTGTTAATCACGATTTTGTCCATTTTCCTGTCCGCATATTTTTCTATTTCTTTGACGTGGTCGGCCGCGCTCATGTAGTTGGTTTGGCTATTTAAAGTCATCAGGTTAACCACGTAAATCAACTTAGCTCGGCTAACCTCAATTGCCTCTTTGGCGCCTTTGATCACCAAACTGGCGATGACCGAATTGAACAAATCCCCGGGCGCGAAAATAATTGCCTCGGCTTCAAGTAGGGCCGCTTTTGCTTCCGGATTAATCGTCGTCTCCGGAATGGTAAACAAGCGGGTAATTCTTTCGTTTGGCACCAAGCGATGAGTTTCAATCTTGTGTTCGGAAACAATCGTCTTGCCGTCACTATACTGCGCACCCAGCTTGACCAGGGTGTTGGAAATCGGCCAGACTTTGCCTTTTAAGCGAAAGAGTTTGGCCGCTTCGATGACCGCTTTTGGCTCACTGCCGGCTAAATCCTCGAGTGCGGTCAATAACAAGTTACCCAGGTTGTGGCCGGTCAAACCCTCGCCTTTTTCAAACCGATAAAGCAAAAGTTTGCGCAAAAAACCGTTTTCCGGGGCGAGCGCCGCCAGGCACTGGCGCATATCCCCGACCGGCAGAAAACCAAATTCGTCTCGCAGCCTCCCCGTCGAGCCGCCATCGTCAGTCACCGGCACGATCGCCGTTAACTCTACCGGAAACGCTTTCAGGCCGGACAACAGGACAAAACTCCCCGTCCCACCGCCGATAACTACCAGTTTCTTTTGTTCCACAGCTTATTTTACCCGATTGCTACAACTTTAACAGCTATCCACAAATAATGCAGCAATTTTCTGATCTGAAGTAATCACTTTATAATGCTCCCCTATCAATTGGAAAAATAACTTATTTTGTTCTCTCAATTCTTCAACAGTACTGCTATCAGAAACCACTATCCCCCAAAAAGGGGCTATCTCTTGCATTATTCCGCTTTTTCTCAATCGATTAGCAAAATCATCCGCCATTATTCCAAGCTCCTCACTAGCTATAAGTGCAATGTCAAGATCCGATTGAGTATGAACCCTTGCTCGTCCCCAACCTCCATATACAATAACTCCAAAAACAGGATAATCTTCGTTCCACACTCTCTTGTATTCCTCTTGAGCATTGAGAATTGTAATTATGACTCTCTCTGAAATAGCCGTTAATTCAGCTTGATACGTCTGTGGATCCAAAAAGATCAATTGAGTATCTGGATATTTCTCCACTAGTCTTTTTTCTGGATCAAAAGGCATAAAGTCCTATTTTGCAACGTAGTATACACTATGGGTTATTTGACCGTGACGGATTTGGCAAGATTTCTACCTACAAGGACAGTCCCTGTAGGTGTATAGTAGATTCATGCCTGCCAAAAATAGTCTGAAAGACTATGCCCCCGATTCTTATTACCATGTCTATAACCGCGGGGTTGCTAAGCAGGATATTTTCCTAGATGAACAGGATTACAAAACTTTTCTCTCCTACCTGAAGCTTTATCTGACGCCAATTGACCTACAAGGACAGTCCTTGAAGGCTTCCCCGTCAAGACAACTGAAAAACTACTTTCAAGAGCTTAAACTTCTTGCTTATTGTTTAATGCCCAATCATTTTCACCTATTTGTCTTTCAAAAAGAAGACAATTCAATGGCCGATTTTCTGAGATCACTGGGAACTAAGTACTCGATGTACTTTAACAAAAAATATAAGCGAGTCGGCCACGTTTTTCAAGGCCGATACAAGGCAGTGATGGTTATCAATGAGAACCAATTTATTTATTTGTCAAAATACATCCACCGCAATCCGCTGGACATTATGCCTACAGGGACTGTCCTTGAAGGCTACAAATACTCTAGTTATCAAAATTATTTAGGGAAGTTTAATCAGGCTTGGGTGGATAAAAGCGAAATACTCAGCTCTTTTTCAAAACTAAGCCCTGAAGAATCTTATCAGCAATTTGTTGAGGAAATTGACGAAAGAGATCTACTGATGATTAAAAACTCGATGCTGGATTTTGATGAATGAGCCCTACAGGGACTGTCCTTGTAGGTCGATTACTTGACGGTGACGGATTTGGCAAGATTGCGGGGCTTGTCGGGGTTGAGGCCGCGGGCAACGGCCAAATCGTAGGCCAAAAGCTGGGCAATGACGACCATGGGAATTGCCGTTGCTTCGGCCAAATCGGCAACCGACAGATACACGTCAAAGACTTTATCCGGTTTCGGACCGATGCCGATGATCAAACCGCCGCGGGCTTTCATTTCGTAGGCAGAATTGACACAATCGCCAAAAACCAGACAGGGCGTGCCCTTTTCAATCAAAGCAATCGGACCGTGCTTTAACTCACCGGCGGCATAAGCCTCGGCGTGAATATAACTGACCTCTTTTATTTTTAGAGCCGCTTCCAAAGCAATCGGGAAACTCAACCCCCGACCGACGACAAAAATGTGTTCGCTGTCTTTGAGTGTCGTAGCCAGCTGTTTCACTTTTTTTCTCGCCGGGCCGTTTAAAAGCCGGCGGACTGCTTGAGTCGTCTGCCCCAACGGCTTTTTAGCCAGAAGCAGACCAACAGCCAGCATGGCAGTAAAGGCTTTAGTCGAAGCGACCGCCACTTCCTGACCGGCAGACAGGAGAATTTTGACGTCACTTTTTCGATACAAAGTCGAACCCAAAACGTTGGTTATGCCGATAATTTTCAGCCCCTTGGCTTTGGCCAAAGCCACTGCCTCGACCACGTCTATCGTCTCGCCCGACTGGGAAAATAAAATCATTGTTTGGCTGGATTTTAACAATTTCTCGTACTTGCCAAACTCCGAGCCGACGACGGCTTCCACGTCCACACCGGACAAGTCAAAAAGATAATCGGCAAAAGCGGCCGCGTACGAAGCCGTCCCGCAACCCAAAATAAAAGTTTTGCCGTTAAGTTTTAGCGGCGGCAAAGATAACCGGGATAAATTATCCAGGACTTTGGGTTGGTCATAAATCTCTTTTTCCATGTAGTGGTGAAACTTGCCCAGCCGGCTCTGTTCCTTTTGCCAGTTCAAAGTCACTATTTTCGGTTTAATTTTCCGGCCGCTTCCGGCATCGACCACCTCGGCTCCCGCTTGGGTAATCGTTGCCGCCTGGCCGTCTTCCATAAAAATCACCTTATTAGTGTGATCTAAAAGCGCCCAAACATCAGAAGCAATGTAGTTGGCCTCTTTGCCCAAACCGATAATCAGCGGCGAGCCACTTTTGACCGCCAGCAATTGATCGTTGGTACTGTCCAATAAAATAAAGGCATTCATGCCGATAATTTTCTTAAAACCTTGAAGCAACCCCTGGTCTTCGAACAAATGCACCGCCACTTCCGTATCAGTTTCCGACAAAAACCGGTGGCCTTTAAGTTTTTGTTTCAGTTCCAGAAAATTTTCCACGATGCCGTTGTGAACCAGGCAAAGTCGATCGTGGCAGTCAAAATGCGGGTGGGCGTTGCCTTCGGTCACGCCGCCGTGGGTGGCCCAGCGAGTATGGCCCAAACCGATCGTTGCCGGCGGCAACTTAGTTTTGGCGCCGCCGATCTTGCCCACATGCCTTTCCCTAACTAATCGGCCCTTGGCCGAAACGGCAATCCCCCACGAATCATAGCCGCGGTATTCCAATTTGGTTAAACCGCCAAGAACGACCTCGGCCGCGTTAGGCTTTTTTCCGACCACTCCAAAAATTCCACACATATTAATTGATCCTTTCAATTTTAGCACCTAAGGCTGATAACTGCCCGGCAAAATCTTCATAGCCGCGGTCGATCAGTTCCGCCTGGTTTAAGACCGTCCTGCCTGAAGCCATCAACCCGGCAATCACCAAAGTGGCCCCGTTTCTGATGTCTTTAACTGCAAATTCGCCCCCGCGAAGCCGGGCCGGGCCGGCAACAATAATGCCGTGATGGTTTTGTGGCTCGTCGTCAGCCAGATTAAAGTTATAAAAACTTTCCGGGTTCTTTGGCCTCGGATCGAACCAGTTAATCTTGGCACCCATTTTGACTAAATCAGGAACAACCTGAAACCGGTGGGTAAACACCGCTTCGATAATTTTTGAGGTTCCCGTGCTTTGAGTCGCCAAAACCGTCCATAACGGCTGCCAATCAGTCATAAACCCAGGATGGGGCTGGGTAGTAATATCTGCCGCTTTGAGTTCTTGCCGATAAAAAAAACGAATGCCGCTTGAACTTACTTCCGTTCCCGCTCCAGCCTGTTTTAACTTGTTCAAAAACGCTGCCAGGTGCTCCGGCCGGGCATTGGTAATTGTCACTTCGCCTTTGGTGCAAAGTGCCGCCACAGCATAAGAGACTGCCTGGTTTCTGTCAGGCATGACATTAAATTCCACCGGGTGTAATTCCGGCACCCCGGTAATTTCGATGTTTTTCCCCCGGCGGACAATTCTGCCTCCCATTTGGTTTAAAAAATTAATCAAGTCGTCGACTTCCGGCTCTCTGGCGGCAGTGGCAATCACCGTCTTACCTTTGGCCAAAACCGCAGCCATTAACAAATTTTCCGTGGCGGTATGCGACGCTTTAGCAAAACTATAAGTGATCCCCGCTAGCTTGGCCGCGCTGGCCTCGAGTAAATTGCGACTGGTTTTTATCTTCGCCCCTAGTTTAGTCAAGGCATCCAAGTGCCGGTCTAAGGGGCGCCGGCCAATGGCGTCACCGCCCGGCAAAGGCACGACTGCCTTGCCAAAACGGGCCAGCAACGGGCCTAAAAACAGACTCGAGGCCCGGGAAACCTGGCCCAGTTTTTGGGGAATAATCCAACTCTTAATCCCGGAGGTATCAATAATTAATCCCCGCTTGGCAATCGGTTTTACTCGCCCGCCCAAAGCGGTAATCATTTGACCAACGTTATCCACTTCGCTGATATGGGAAATGTTGTTCAGTTTGGTTTCACCTTGAGCGAGCAAGCTGGCAATCATCAGCTTAAAACTCGAGTTTTTGGCCCCGGCCAAATGAATCGTGCCTTTTAGGGCCTGGCCGCCTTCAATTACTAGTTTAGCCATGGGACTATTTCCAGCTTTAAATCCAAGCCTAACTGCTCCTTGGCCTTAGTTTGAACTAATTTAATTAATTGAAGTACTTGAGTTGCGGTCGCCCCGCCCAAGTTTTCCACAAAACCGGCGTGTTTTTGGGGAATCCAGGCTTGACCGATCTGGGTACCTTTCAAATTTAACTGCTTATCGATCAAATAACCGATTGACGGCGTCGGCAAATTTAATTGTTTTTGCTCAGTCTGACTTAAGTTTTGGAAAATACAGCCTAAAGACCGCTGCGGTTGATGGGATTTTTTTGCCTGCCAAAACTTGGCAATTTTCAGCGCCTCTTCCGCCGGGCCGCGTCTTAACTGCAGTGTCGCTGATAAAACCACATCGCCCGATGTTTTCAGCGTCGATTGGTCGTAGTCATAACCAAAATATTCAAGTGCGACCGTTTTTACCCGGTTCTTTTGATCAATAATCTCCGCTTCCACCAGATAATCAGACCAGTATTTATTAGCGCCGTGTAGGTTGATATAGGTGGCGCCGCCGACCGTCGCCGGAATGCCGCTAAACCACTCCAAGCCGGTTATACCCTGGGAGGTTAAACCAAAAATCGCTTTGGGGAGATAAACGCCGCTGTCCAGTTTCACTAAGACGGGCGGATATTTGGACTCGTCGTAAGCTAAGTCATCGATATTAGGATCAGGCCGGACCAGCTGGAATCGGGGACGGATTTTCGGCGCGACCGAAACTTTGGTTTGGTCTAAAATTTCCACACCACTGGTCAAGTTTCTAATCACCAGGCCTTTAACACCTTGATCGGCAATCAAAGTGTTGCTCCCGTTTCCCAGGATGTGAATTGGAAGCTCGTGTTGCCTCGCCCAAGTCACCGCTTCGATCAGCTCATTTTTGGTTTTGGCTTCTACAAAATACTGCGCCGGACCGCCAATTCTGAAAGTGGAATATTGGGCCAAAGCGACGTTTTTCTGAATATTCATAACTGCCGCAAAAGTTTAATTATATCTTTATGCCACAGCCAGTTGTTGCCCGCACCCAAAGTCAGAATCACGTCACCCGCTTTGACCACTTGTTTGAGCCTGGAGAGCGTCGCCGCTTTTCCCGGAGCAAAGTAAACTTGACTTCGCTTGGCCCGGATCATCTGGGCCAAAACCTGCCCGGAAACACCCAGAGTCTCGGTTTCCCGGGCCGAAGAAAAAATGTCGTTGACTAAAACCACATCGGCTGTCAGCAAACTGGCCACAAACTGAGGCAAAAACGCTTTGGTGCGCGAATAAGTGTGCGACTGAAAAACAGCCACTAAGCGCCTTCCCGGCAACCAGTCTTTGGCAGCCGCCAGCACGGCATTGAGTTCCAACGGGTGGTGGGCATAGTCGTCGTAGAGCCGGACGTGATTAACGTCGGCGATTAACTCAAACCGGCGCTTGGTTCCCAAAAACGCTTTTACGCCTTTGGTAATCAGGCTGGGTTCAATTCCCAAATAATGGGCACTGGCAAAAGCAGCGGCCGCATTACTCAAGTTATAGCGGCCGGGTAGGTTTAAAACCAACCCGTCATAAACCATGTTTTTAAAACGTAGGCTAAACATTTGTTTTTCCATAGCCGTATAATTTTTAATTATCTGCCAATCGGCCAAGGCGGAAAATCCATAGGTAAGGACTGGCCGGTCGATGGTTTTGAGCCAATCTTTGATATGCGGATTGTCAAGGTTGGCGACCACCACGCCGTTGGGCTCGACCTGCCTCACAAAGGTAGAAAAACTGGCAAAGACGTCGTTTAGACTCGGGTAAATATCCGGGTGATCGTGCTCCAAATTGGTGATCACTGCCACCTGCGGTTTTAAATAATGAAATTTGGGGGTTAAATCGCCGCCAGGGTCGGCCACAAACTCGTCGCTTTCGGCCACTAAATATTGGCTCTTTTGGCGCCATCGCCCCGGCTGACCCAAGGGTTGTAGATTGCCGACGCCGATCGCCCAACTGGGTTTGGCTCCGGCGGTTTCTAAGATCGTGGCAATCATGGCCGCCGTGGTCGATTTGCCGCCGACTCCGGCAGTGGCAATTAAGGCCTTCTTTTCGGCCACCTGGGCCAAAGCTTGGGCATAATTTAAAGTAGCAATGCCCTGTTTTTTGGCCGATACCACCTCAGGATTATTGACTCCCTGGTGGGCGCCGGTGTAAATAACCAAATCGCACTTTTTAGGCAAATGTTTTGGAGTAAAACCGACTTTGATTTTGGCTTTTGTGGTTTTAAGCCAAGCATCGGTCGGAAAAACTTCGTCAGTATCGCTGCCGGAAACAGTTTTTTTCTGATCCAAGGCGATCCCGGCCATAGCCGCCATTCCCACACCCTTGATTCCGGTAAAGTGAATCGTTTTGGCCTTAAACCAATTCATTTCTTAACTGCTCCGGGCCAGATCATAGCCCCGGCTTCAACCATCACTCCGGGCATCACCGAAGCGTTGACGCCCACTTGGGCGCCGCGGCCGACGACCGCGCCGAACTTGGCTCTACCCGTCTCCCCGATCGGCTTATGGTCAAAACGGAAATTGGCCAGCACCGCGCCGGCGCCGAAATTTGACCCTGCCTCAATCACCGAATCGCCGATGTAGTTACTGTGAAAGAAGTTATTGGGGCCAACGTAGCTTCTGGCAATCTCGGTGTTGTAACCAACAACACTCCCTGATTCCACAATCGAGTCGCGCACCAGGGCGTTGTGGCCGACAACCACCTTCGGGCCGATATATGAATTAATAATGTTAGCGCCCGGAAAAACCTTGGCGCTTTTGTGGATAAACGCTTTGCCTTTGAAGGTGCTCAAAAACGCTTCGGTTAAATCCAGCACCTGCCAAGGGTATTTCAGCTGAACAAACTCACCCGTAGTTTTTAATAATTGGTAGGAATATTTGGCTAAGCATAAATTCAAACCGGCTTCATAATCATCTTTAAGCTGGGCGGCAAAATCTTCGACTTTGGGGAAATAGTCCAACACAATTTTAAACCAATCACTCGGCCTCTGTTGCGGCTTTTCAATAACCTGCAAGATCCGTCCTTGTAGGTCAAAATAGCCGCCGGACTGCCCCGGTTTACTCTTGAGGCCGGTCAAAACTACCTGTTGCGGCGTAGCCTTAATTTGCCCGGCAAACTGTTTGATAATGCCCGCATCAATCCAATCATCTCCGTTAATTATCACTGTCGGGCCTACAAGGACAGTCCCTGTAGCCTCAACCGCTCCGGCCATGCCGTTAGGTTGGGCCTGGACCACAACTTTTGCCCGGGGGAAAAGCCGGGCCACCGTCTCTTTATCTTTGGGGTTGACTACAATTACTGTCTGAACCGGCTTAAGAATCGAGGCTTGCTCTGCTACCCACTCGAGTAGAGTTTTACCTAAAAATGGCAGCAAGGGCTTACTGGTAACAATCGGCTTAATTCTTTTGCCTTCACCGGCGGCGAGCACTAATAGTTGCATAATTTTAGGGCCTTTTTGACCGCTTGATACTCATTCCACGAATACTCTATTGTACCAAAACACATCGATTTTTCGTGGGACTTGCCGAAACAGGCGACTGTGTCCCCGGGCTTAGCTAATTTGACCGCCAAGTTAATCGCCGACTGCCGATCAGGAATTATAATAAATTTCTTCCGTGATCCAGCCGCTATCTGCTTAATAATCTCGTTAACGTCTTCTGTCCGCGGGTCTTCGGCGGTCAAAATCGTGATATCCGCCAACCGGCCGGCAATCCCGCCCATCATCGGCCGCTTGGTCCGATCCCTTAACCCGGCAGAACCGAAAACGGCAATTATCTTCCCCTTGGTCTTTGACCGTAAAAAAATAAGCGCTTTTTCCAAAGCGTCCGGTTTATGGGCAAAATCAATATAAATCTTAAACGGTTTCTTAAAGACCAACTCCATCCGACCGACTACGCCGGGGAAAGTTTTAATCGCCCGATCGATGGTCTGACGATTTACTCTCAACTTTTCAGCAATGGCGGCGGCGGCATTTTGATTGGCTTGAATAAAATCATCTGAATGAGTAAACTTAACCTGAACCCGGGACATTTTCAGCAACTTTAGCTTTGCCCGGCGGTAATTAGAAAAAGTTTTATGGTAATCCAAATGCTCATGGGTAATATTGGTTATCAATCCGTAACTAAACTTAATTCCCCAATTCCGGTACTGGTCTAAACCATGGGAAGTAACTTCCAAAACCGCGTGGGTATATCCCCGGTCTGCGTATTGACGCAATAGTTTTTGCAAAAGAAACGGCCCGGGATTGGTCACATGCAGACCGGGAACAGAAACAGTCGATAATAAAATCGCCTTAAAACCAGATTCCTTCAGGATATGATGCAGTAAATGGCAAACACTGGTTTTACCAGAAGTCCCGGTGACGCCGATCACTTTGAGCTGCCGCGACGGATAGCCAAACCACCAATTAGCCAGGATTGCCTGGGGCAAATGCCAAAAGAGATTAATCAGCCATTGTTTCACTAATACCATCAGTCTATTTTACTCCTTCGGTACGACGTTAAAATGATTCAGGATATCCTGGGCCAAAGAAAACCATAACGGTGCGGCCGTTTCCGATGCCCAAGGGGAAGTCGATGGTTCTTTTAAAGTCACCAGCATGGCAAATTTGGGTTTGTCCGCCGGGGCAAAACCGATAAAGCTGGCATTGGTTTTTTCCGCTTCATACTTGCCGCCGACCGCTACCTGGGCCGTTCCGGTCTTGCCGGCGATTTTATATCCCTGGATATCCACCCATTTGGCTTCGCCGGACTTGGCGGCGGCCACCATCATGTCTCTGACCACGGCCGCGGTTTCCGGTCTAATCACCCGGTGTTTAATTTTTGCCGGCCGCTCGACTAAATGAGGCTCGATCAATTCACCGCCATTGGCAATCGCCGAGACCGCTGTTAAAAGCTGCATCCCGGTGGTCAAAAACCCCTGGCCGAAACTGGCGGTGGCCAGATCAACGTAAGTCCAGTTAGCGTCAGCCCTTGGCTCAGGGATCAGTTCGTCTTCCAGGTCGACGCCGGTTCTTTGGGTCATGCCGAAGCGCTTAAAATAATCCAAAAATTTGGGTAGGCCCAGTTTCTGCCCGACAAACACCATGCCGACGTTGTCCGAATGGACCAGAATGTCAATGATATTCGAGTCGGGATAATACTCGTTATTCCAGGTATTGATCGTGTACTTATCGATTTTTACCGGGCCGTCGCAAATGTCGCAAATGGTTTCCGGTTTGACCGCCTCCGAATCCAGCGCCGCCGCCATCACCAGGACTTTAAAAATCGAGCCGGGCTCAAAGGCGTCGGCGACCACCGGATTGGCAAAAAGTTTAGTCTCAAACCGGCTGTATTTAATCGGATCGTAAGCCGGCAGTGAGGCCATCGCCAAAATCGCGCCGCTATTCGGGTCCATCACCGTCACCGAACCGGCTTTGGCGCCGTAACGCTCCAGTGACGCTTTTAACTTGCTTTCGGCTAAAAACTGCAGGCTTTTATTGAGATTTAACTTTAAATCCCGGCCGTCTCTTTTAGTTTGAGTCCAATAGTCACCTGACAAAATCGGCTGATTCAAAGCATCCTGCTCCTGGCGGACGACCCCCGGTCGGCCGGACAGCTCCAGGTGATAATAGCCTTCGAGCCCGTAATAACCCTTGTCCCGACCGTCAGCATCATTGCCGACAAAACCCAAAAGGTGGGCGGCCATCGACGCCTCCGGGTAAAATCGGTTCTGGGTTGATTCAAACCAGAGGTTATCCAAGCCCAAACCGTCGAGCTGGTCTTTTTGCTCCCGGATCAATTTCTTAGCTAAAACCAGCCACTGCCAGTTTGGATCGCTCAAGCGGCCGGAAATGAAGTCTAAACCGGCGCTGTCGGTGGCTTCGGGGTACAGAACCGACGCCAACTTTTCCGCCAATGGTTCGACTGCCTGATCCGGCCGGCGGATCAAGTAAGCGATAAAGCTCGGTTGGTTGGCCGCCAAGGGTGAACCGTCGGAAAACAAAATCTCGCCCCTTTTTGCCGGCACTTCCAGCGTCGACTGCTGTTGGCTCAAAGCAATCCGGCTCAAACTGTCTTTAGCCAGCACTTGCCAATAAAACAGCTTTGACCATAAAAGGATAAATAGAACCACGAAAAACCAACTCAAAATTCTCAGACGCCAGTTTCCGTTCATGGCAGTTTCTGCGCCACGCTCTCCCCGCCGCTTAAGTAAAGATACTGCGGTTTATCCACAAAACCCAGTTCCTTGGCTTTTTCCTGAGCTTTATCCAAACCGCCTATCTGACGATTAAGTTCCAGTTTCAACCGATCATTCTCGGCCTTAACCTGCTCGGTTTCCTGCTTAATTTGCTCCAGCTGCCGGCCCCAAGTAGACGAGCGGTTGACCAGGATCAGTTTGGTCAAAGATAAAACCAGTACCAAACCAAGGCTCAGCCACAAATTCCAGCGGCATTTCCTGATGGTTAATTTTTGGTGATTCTTGATCTCTTGTTTGGTCATAACTTATCCGCCACTCTCAGCATCGCGCGCGGCTTCGCCGAAATTATCGGTTTCTTGTTAATAATGCTTAGGTCTTTATTTTCTTTCATAAAGTTTTTGACGATTCTGTCCTCAAGCGAGTGAAAGCTGATTACCGCCAGCCTTCCGCCCGTCTCCAGCAGTTCTACCGCTTGGGGTAAAACCGCTTTTAAATTGTTCAGTTCGTCATTGACTGCCATTCGGAGCGCCTGAAATACCTGGGTGGCCGGATGATGGCGCCTGTCTCTGGTTTTAACTACTCCGGCGATCAATTCAGCCAGCTGGAAAGTGGTGGTCAGCGGCCGGTTGGCCATAATCGCTTTGGCAATCGGTATCGCCCACCTTTCCTCACCGTAGAGCCGAAACAGTTTGATCAGCTCGCTTCGCCCCAGCCCGTTGACCAAGTCGGCGGCAGACACTCCCAGATTCGGGTCCGACCGCATGTCCAAAGGCCCGTCGGCTTGGAAAGAAAAACCTCTGGCCGGATCGGCAATCTGCTCGCTCGATAAACCCAAGTCCAAAAGCACTCCGGCAACTGTTTTCAAACCAAACTGCCCGGCCGCCTCTTGTAAACGGCTAAAGTTCATCCCTAGCAGTTTCGCTTCAGGCCCAAGCCGCTCTTGCGCCCGCTTGAGCGCTTCCGGGTCAACGTCCAGGCCGTAAACCCGGCCGCCGCGTTTAGCGATCTCGACGGCATGGCCGCCGGATCCGACGGTACAGTCCAGATAGGCCTTACCCTGTCGAACATTCAGGCCGTCAATGACAAATTGTAAAAGAACCGGTTGGTGTAAAACCGCCGTCATTTGGCGGCGAGTCTTTCGCCCAACTCACTGATATTGTCTTTGAGATATTTCTGGTAATCCTGCCATAGTGGCAAAGCCCAAAGTTCGATCCGGTTGCCCACACCCACAAACACCGCATCTCCTTCAATTGAGGCATAATCGCGTAAAACTTTCGGGATAATAAACCGGCCCAACCGGTCCGGTTCGACTTCAAACGCCCCGCCGAGCAAAAACCGATCGGTCGCCCGGGAGGGGCCTAACGCCAATCCCTGATTCGTCACTTGCCCGACGACCGCCTGCCAATCTTTAAATCCTACAATCATCAAGGAATTCTCATATCCGGCGGTAACAATGATTTTGCCCCCTAAAATCCGCTTGAATTTGGCCGGCAAGGCCGTTCTGCCTTTGGAATCAACTTTGGTCTGGTATTGGCCAATGAACATATGCTTCCCACTTTTTCCCACTTTGATCCATTTTTAATCATTTTCACACCCATGTCAACCCCAACTTTTCACGAAAGTGACTTTTCCCGAAGCCGCGAGTAAAATTAATTTATGACTAAATCCACCCGGGGCCTCCTTTATCTTCTCGCCGCCGCCATGACTTACAGTTTTTTGCCTGTCTTTATCCGCTTTTTAAACGCCGAAAAAGTTGCCCCTCAGGAACAAATGCTCTTGCGTTACTGTTTCGCTTTTCTGGCAGCCGGAGTTTATTTTCTTGTCTCCCGGTCAAAATTCAGTTTTGAGAGAAAATCTTTAGTTCTATTATTACTGGCGGCATTCTTTGGCTATTCACTCACCAACCTGTTTTATACCTACGGCATTATCTACACCCAAGTTTCCACCGGCTTATTCATCTTTTACTCTTTTGCCATCTTAACCCCGGTTCTGGCCTTCATTTTTCTCAAGGAAAAGGCCAATCGCTTCAATTTCATCAGCTTGGGATTAGGTTTAATTTCCCTACTCTTACTCTTCCAACCGAATGCTTTGGCCACCTGGAAACTCGGCGGTTTGTTTGCTTTTCTCTCGGCTTTGGCCCAGTCATTTTATTTGATCGCCCGGAAAAAGCTCAATCAGTATTCCTCTCAGGAATTGCTGGTGGTGAGCACCGCGGCCGGCATCGTCTCCATGGCCGGACTAACCTGGCTGCTTTCGCCCACATTCTACACCATCAAACTGCCTACCCTGGCCCTAAATAGCTGGCTAGCCGCTGCCATTGCCGGAATATTCAACTTCGGCGGCTGGTTTTTAATGAGTAAAGGCTTTCAGATGGTCAAAGCCGCCACCGGCAGCCTGGTCATGCTTGTCGAGAATGTTTTCGTGGTGATGATTGGCTTCTGGTTTTTAAATGAAACGCCCACACTCATGACCCTGTTCGGTGGTTTGTTGGTCATTGCTGCGGCCGTTCTGGTTACTCTAAAAGGCGATAATTCCTAATTTATCTGCCGCTGTCCATTAATCGAGCGCGCTCACCATTATCCGTCAATCGATCAAAAGCCTCCCAATAATTACCGAGAGGGTATAAGAGACTACCTTTACTAGAGGTAATTTTCGGGCTATGAGTGTCTCGTTTCACTTCCATCTCTACTGGCGGATCGGTACGGTATTCAGGAAGATCAATACCCTCCAGAACAAGCTGGCCACAATTAGGGCTGGCAATAGCCGCAACAATCCAGTTTTTGCCAAATTCAACCACCGGATTTTGTTCTAAATCAGGAGAAATCCAAATTTGTTTCACTCCTGATTCCGGATGCCAAGCCAGTAGCCACCCTGAGCCGGAAACTGCCCGGGCTCGCCAACGGTAGTTTTCGTCGACGAATAAAACCGTATTGGTCGCTTTTCCCTCGGGAATATAAAAATGGGCGCCGGTGGCCTTTGGAGCAGCTTCATCCAAAAAGGTAAAAGTTTTGATCTGATAGGTATAATCACCTTTATCAATTACTTCAACTCCGCTTTTTTGGATTTCGTGCATCTCACCAGCAAACCAAGCATGATGTTGCCAGAAATAATTTTCTGGCCGATTTGGGCAAGTTTCGACAATATTTAGTTGTAGTGGGTTAACTGTTTGTATTTCGCTCATCTTGACTGCTACTTTACATTATGGGATAGTGATTGTATAATTGGTGTTCAGAATGATGAACAAACTGGATCTCAAGCAAAAACTCAATCTGTTGGGCCTAACTGACAATCAGGCGGAGATTTATTTATTGCTCTTAAAACAGGGGTTAACCTCACTCCTTGAGCTCTCCCGCCGGACCACGATCAACCGGACGACGATTTACCGGATCGTTGAAGATCTAAAACAATTAAATTTAGTCGAAGAAGTTTTGGACGACCGCGGCGCCAAAGTTAAAGCCGTCCAGCCGGAAAATTTGCAGCTTTTGTTAACTCAAAAAGAAACCGAGTTAACCGGTTTAAAAAATAACCTATCCGACTTGATCAATGACTTAAGCGCGATTAAAGATCAACCGTCCCCTTCGACTCAAGTAGTTTATTTTCGCGGCCAAAGCGGTTTAAAACAACTCCTGTGGAATATCTTAAAAACCAAAGGCGAGTCGGTCGGCTACGGCTATGCCGACTGGAACCAAAGTGTCGGGAAAGAGTTTGCCGAAAAGCTGCGCGCCGAGCGGGTAAAGCGGCAGATTTTTGACCGGGAAATCCAAAATACCGACCAAGCCGGGCCGATGAGTGAGTGGACGAAAATCAAAGATTACGGGCAAGTCTATCAGGCCCGCTTCTTGCCCAGAAAAATCATTGATATCAAGCATGACACTTATATTTACAATGACGTTTTTGCCTTTTTTAATTTTATTGGAGACGAATTATTCGGGATTGAAATTCATAATCAGGAAATCGCCAAAACCCAAAAACAGATTTTTGAAGTGCTCTGGAAAATTGGAAAATCTAGGAAGCTAACGGCCTAAAATTTATTTCCAATCTGGTTCCGACCGCCGCAGCTAATCTTTGCAAAAAGGACAAAGTCGGATTACCCCTGCCGGTTTCTAAACGGGAAATTACCGACTGCTTGGTTTTCAATTTTGCCGCCAACTTTTTCTGGGTAATGCCTTTTTTCATTCTCGCTTCGATCGTGGCACGAATGACGGAAAATTCTGGTTGGAGTTTCTCGTATTCCAACCTCGCAGCGGGGTTTTTCAATAACTGTTTTTTAAAGTCTTTATGACTAATCCATTTATTTCTCATATAGCATATATGCTATATTAGATATTTAACTCTGTCAATTCTTAACTCAAATAAACTTCTATCTACTTTCTTAACATCCGGGGCTTTTAAAAATGGACCGTAACTTTCAAGAAAACTAATCGCCTGTTTAACTCTGGCTTCGTCGTCAACGGATAAAGCCTCAATGTAACGGGTAACTTTAGTAAAATACGCAACACGCCAAGGCATTAATCTATTTTAACACGCTAGGCCCCTTTCGCTTCCAACCGATTCATTAAAAAGGCGGCCGTAAAAATCAGGCTACCGCCGAATAAATCTTTGAACATCGGTATTTCCTGATAGAAAAACAGCGCCAGCAGGACTGTCAGCGGCACTTCGAGTTGCAATAAATTACTGGCCAGCACGCCTTTGACCCGGCGCATCCCGAAAGTCATTAAAATGACTAAAACCGTATTAAACAAACCCCCTAATAATAAAGCGGCAATCGTTCCGTTAGGTATCCGGCTGGGCAACGCCTCCCCGGTAAACAAAGAGGTCATAAAAACCATTATTGTAGCCAGCGCCATCACCAAAAAAGAGCTGCCGGCATTATTAAATTTTTTGGTTTCCCATTTTCGGACCAGCATTCCCCAACTGATAAAAAACGCCGAAGTCAAAGCAATCAACTCCCCCCAACCAAAAACAAAAACCCTGGAATAGTCCTGTACTGAAATAATCAGGGCGCCAAAAAAAGATAAAATTATCAACCAAACTTTACTGGCAGTCACCTTTTCTTTAAATAAGATAAAGCCCAAAACGGCCATTAAGGGTAACGCCCCGATAAAGGAAGCGTTGCTGATTTTGGTGACAATCACTGCCTGGGTATATAAAGTTACCCCTAAATAATAATAAAGTAGGGTCCGTAAAAATATCGGCCAATAATCTTTAGCTGAACCGGAAAAAATCTGCCGGAAGTTAATTTGTTTTCTAAAAATTATGGCAATAAAAACGGCAGCGCAAAAAAACCGTAAATACACCTGCTGGAATAAAGGCAAAGCTGTCGATAAATACCGCGGCAGCATCGCCATTAAAGACCAAACCAAGGCAATTCCCAATAGTGCTAACACCCCTTTAGTTTTTTCGGTCATTTGATCAATCTGGTATAAATTACAAAATCTTTGTGGTAATAGAAATCCTGAAGGCTGCCGATAATTTTGAAGCCGAGTTTTTTGTAAAAATCGTTAGACTGCCAATCTTTGCCTGTGAATAACCAGGTTCGATGAGCCCCTAGTTTTTTGCCTAATTCTTCTGCCTTTTTAATCAGCCTTGTACCGATACCTTTTCCCCGGGCGGTTTCGGTCGTCATTAAAGAATTGATATTAACGCAGCCAGGCTCGACCTTACCTTCAATTGTGCCTAATAATTTTCCGTCTTCAATCGCTTTATAGCGATAATGCTTTTCCCACCAGGGCAAACCCTTGCCGTAATGCTTATCGATAAGTTGACGCCAATCATTATCCAGCGCGTCTTTTTTGGCGGCCTTTAATATTTTTATCATTTGGTTATTCTCCCTAAAAATTGTTTTGGGGAAAAGATCTGCGTTTGCCCAAACTTTTTGAGTACCAATAAATCTTTATCGCCGGTAACCAAGTAATCGGCCGAGGCGGCCAGGCATAATTCTAAAAACTGATTGTCTTTCGGGTCGCGGCAGAGAATTACTTTTTGTTGAGGGATAATCCTGATAGAATGAGTCGTAAGAATTTTTTTGATATTTCTAATTTTTGCTTGAGGAACCTCGAACCGGATTAACAAGCTAATCAACTCGGCTGCGGTACCAGGAGAAGCATAAAGCCTGAATTTTCCTTTCAGCCACAGTCTGATAATCTGTTTCGGAGTACCGCTCCAGTAAAAACCGGAGATTAAAACATTGGTGTCAATTACGACCCGCGGCCCGGTCGATAAGTTCATAAAGTTTTTCTTCTGTCAGCTCTTTAGGATTTATTTTTTGTTTTTTTAGCCAGCGGAGAAAATAAGGCCTTGTTTCTTTCATGGCCTGATTAAACTCTCTTTGCCAGTTTTTTTCCTTGATCTCGATATCTTCATAAGGCACAATCGCCGCCTGGGGCTGGCTTTTCCGCAGTAAGATCACAGTCTTTTTCTCAGCCACGACCTGGTCTAAAAGATTGCTGAAATTATTTCTGGCAAAAGTGGCGCTGACTAATTGATTCATATGTACACTCAAATTAACACTTAAACGTACACTTGTCAATAACTACTTTACCACCACAAAGGTGCCTAAACCTGTCACCGGTGCCGAGATTTTGCCGTCGCTGATTTCGGCTTTAAGGTCGGTCAAAGTCTTGCCGTCCCAAAACATCAGCCTGGCGCCGGTTAAATCGTCTTTCGATTGAATAGTCAGAGTGGCATTTTTCAAAGTTGGACTGCTGGCCGCCAAAAAGCTGTAGGGCCCGGCCAGGACTTCGCCGTCGACGTCCGCCGGCAAACCCATGGTGCCGGAGATAAGCACAAAAGTGTTGTTGGGTAAACCGGTCTTACCGACAGTCAAGGTCGCCCGGCTGTCTTTACTGGTATACACCCCGTCGCGGTCAAACTGCTGCTGCAGATTAAATTCGGATTTCAAAGCGTAGGCTTCTTTCCCGCCGTCAAAGCGCATGGTTAAGGAACCGCCGGTCACCCCTTCGTCATAGCGGCATTTGTCTTTGGAGCAGGAGCCAAACAGCAGGCTTTTTTCTACCGGCAATGGCTCGTCGCCAAAATTAATCGTACCAAACACGCCCTGGATCAAGCTTTCGGCTTGGTATTCCATCTCGTATTCTACTTTAGTCGCGTCTTTAACTCTGCTAATGGCCATGGTGACTTCTTTGCCGTCGGCGCGGGGGGTCAAAGTCACATACGGCCGGTCGGCAATGGCCACCTTGTTAATCTCTTCCAGTTTTTTGGTCGGCGCTTGAGTTTCCGTCTTGGTTTTCTTTGACGGCCAGAACATCCAGGCTAAAATAATTAACAAAATGGCACCGGGAACGATAAATTTTAAATTGGTTTTGATAAACTTCATAACTGCTCCTTAAAATAAGCGGCTAACTTATCGATTTTGATTCTTTCCTGCTTCATGCTGTCGCGGTCGCGGACCGTGACGTCGTCAGCTTTAAGACTAGCAAAATCCACGGTAATACACCAGGGCGTCCCGGCTTCGTCCTGGCGCCGATAGCGCTTGCCGATGTTGCCGTTGTCGTCCCAGCGAACCGCCATTTGCTGGGATAAATCAGTAAAAACGCTCCGGGCCAGTTTGGTCAGTTCCGGTTTGTTGGCCAGCAGCGGGAAAACGGCCACTTTGTAGGGTGCCAGTTTTGGTGCCAGTTTCAACACTACCCGGTCTTTGTCTTCGTGATAAGCGTCGATTAACAAGACTAATAGCGTCCGTGATAACCCAAAAGTCGGCTCGATCACGTGGGGAATAAATTTTTCGTGAGTCTCGGGATCAGTGTAGCGCAAGTCCACGCCGGATTTGGCCATGTGATTCTTCAGATCAAAATCCGTCCGGTAAGCACAGCCAAACCACTCCTTAAAACCAAATGGAAAGTCATATTCCAAATCCTCAGTCCGGCTGGAATAATGGGACAGCTCTTCTTTGCCGTGCTGCCGCCAGCGCAATTTTTTCTTGTCCACGCCCAAAAGAGCGGCAAACTTCATCATCTCCTTTTGCCAATACTCAAACCATTTCTCCCACTCGGCCTCTTTGACGTACCACTCAAACTCGGCCAGATCAAATTCCAAAGTCCGAAACACCTGCTGGCCCTGGGTAATTTCGTTTCTGAAACACTTGCCCGACTGGGCCAAACCGAACGGCAATTTGGGCGAAAGGGTATCTAAAACCTGCTTAAAATCGACGAACATTCCCTGGGCGGTTTCGCCGCGAAGATACACCTGAGACTGGTTTTCCGGAACAATCCCGACTTTGGTTTCAAACAACAAGTTAAATTTTTTGGGTTCGGTCCAGTTAGAAGCCCCGCAGTTAGGGCATTTGTCTCCAACTAACTGATCCACCCGCGCCCGCTGATGGCAATTTTTGCACTCTTTTAAAGTATCGGTAAAACTGGCCGTGTGGCCGGATGCTTCCCAAACTTTAGGGTTCATGAGCACCGAGGTTTCCAAACCGTAAATATTTTCCCGGCGGGTGACAAAAAACTCCCACCACAAATTTCTGAGGTTTCTTAGCAATTCCACTCCCAGCGGGCCGTAATCATAGGTATTGGCCAGTCCCCCGTAGATTTCCGAGCCGGGAAAAATAAATCCCCGTCTTTTGGCCAGCGCCGTTACCTGTTTAAACAAGTCCATAGTGGGACTGGCGTTTTAAAGTCTCAAATTCTCTGCGTGTTGGCGTTGTCTCCGCAAGATCAGCAATTGATAGACGCAAACCTCTTTCCATTTTATTCATTCTGATGACCAATCGCCTCTCCAGTCGGTGCTCTGATTTTAGTATGTCATCTTTAGTCGCCATCCCCATTTCTTTCAGAGTCTTTACCAGTACGGTTTTTGTTAACGGTTTATCTTTTGCCATATATGCAATACTAACAAATCCATTTAGCTAAGTCTATCAATAATGAAAAGCAGCAATCTACAAGGACAGTCCCTGTGGGCCTTGTACGCAAACTAGGCCTCTACCTGCAACTGCTGTCGCACATTCGGAGAAACTTCACCAATTTCATCTGGATCTTTCATCCACTTTTTCACATCCTGAATGATTGACGAATTTCTGACAAAAACCCAACCGGTTTCTTCAAAACCGAGAGCAAAGTCTCTTTTAATTTTGTCATTGTGCCAGTATCTGGCCAACATTCTGGCATAACCTTCGATTAACAACGCTGAACCCATGACTCGCGGCGCTTCTTTGGCAACCCAGTTCCAATCACCACCAATAGACAAACCGCTGCCAACTTCGGAAAAAGTATCCATTATCGCCTGTAGGACATCATTATGTTCTTTTGAATTTACCGTTTTCGTTAATTCTTCCAAAGAGAGTAAAGGGCTCTGATTCAGATCAGGAATAGCTTGTTTTAGCCTGGCAACTCCCCCAAAATTGTCTTGGTCAATCGGATCATTCCCTTTTAAAAGAAGGTTCATGTTTTTAATAATCGTGTCAAATTCATTGGTAATTTCTTCAAACCGTTCAGGGTTTGCCCTAAACCAATGCAAAGCTGTTCTTGCTTCCGGCGAGCGGCGAAACGACCAAGCCGCCTGATCACGAATCATTTTATCTGGGGACTGAATATCAGCTGACATGGCGCCGATTATATCAGGTTTTTCGAAACGCCGATGCCCAGCATAACTAGCAGTGAAAAGACAATCATCCAAGCGGCAGTCATCAAAACCAGTTTAATCGGTTGATCGGCTTTTTTGGTTTTAAGATAGAGCTTGACCGGGTAAGCAAACACCAGCAAGCCGCAAATCAGGGCGGAAGTGGTCAGGATCGAAAGCATTAAAAGTGGGCCGAAGAAATTGGGCACATGGCCAAACCAAGCTTCGCCTCTCCAAAAAACAATCGCGATCAAACTGCAGTAGCCGATTACTCCCAGAGCCTGATAAAAAGCAATCATAATTAATTGTAGCACTTCATTTCAATTTTTTGGAGTTTAAGGGTTTTTCGGTGATGGCCAAAATGTGGGCTTCTAAGGAAGCTCGGTCGGGGCGGGCGGGTAAACCAAAGCCTAAGAAAGTCAGTAATCGGGCTTCAAAATCAACTATTAAACTATTGCTGGCAGTGTCGCTGTTGAGCTGCGCCAGCGTGGCGCAAAGCAACGCATAAACTGCTTCGTGCTCCTGGTTTTCTGCAGTTAACTTGTCAACCAGCTCCAGTAATAAATAGGCGATGCGGACACGGTTCAGATTAACCCGCAGTTGAGGGAAACTATTAATCGTTTCCGCTTCAGTGATAATATCCAAGTTTTTACCGTTGGCAATCTGTAATTTAACCCGGTTAAACAGTTCTAAATGACCCTTTTTGCGCGAAGTTAAGCGGCGGATGCCTTTGGCCAGAAGCGTTAACTTTCCCCGATGTTTGGAAAAAACCGTTACCAACCGGTCGGCCTCGCCGAAATTAGTGCGTTTTAAAACAATCGCTTCGGTTTTGTAACTGCCCGGCATTAAAACTTAATTTCCCGATCGGCGTCTAAGTCAAATTCCTGGGTGTCATTCCCCAAACTAACCGTGTAGTGATGGTTTTTGGCCCCGGGCTGTTTTTGCAACAGCAAGCGGTACTCGCCGGTTTTCTTAAACGGCAAAGTGTATTTGAAAATCAGTTTGGTCCGGGATTCCGGACGCAGTTCGATAAACGCTTCCAGCACGGTTTTACCCAAATCTTTGTTGGTCGTCGCCTCAATATTCGAACCCAAGACTTCCACTAATTGGCTGCCTTCGGGCACGTAGAGCCGCACCCAGTCGCGCAAGATGCCGTTCAAGCACAACCCGCCTGATTCCAAATTGCAGTCATCAGGCGGTTCGGGATTGGTGTAGGTAATGGTCACGGTTTTAGTAATCGTGCCGTCGGAAGCCACATCAATTACCTGATCAATATCCTGCTCGACGTAAAGATTGGATTTGGCTCCGCCGAAATTAGTGTCGTTTAAATGGAAGTAGTCGGCGTCATACTCGCTGATCCGGCCGCTGGCGGAAAAAGCGTCGGCCACTGCCTGCATCGCCTCATCGTCGGGAAAATAAAACATCAGGTGTTTGGACTTGATGTTATTTAAACCGATCTCCATAAATTGCGGCCAAAGTTTTTTGGGCGAGTTCATCACGTTTAACAAAATCGAGTGCATCAAGGGACCGATCATGCCTTTACGGTTTCCCTTGACGTAATAAGTTGGCCGGGTGGCATAGTCTTCCATCTTGTAAACCACCTGGGGACAGTTGCACTCTTTGACAATTTCGGCATCGTAAGTACCCCAGTCGGCCACGCCCACCGGACCGAGAACTTTGAGCAGGTCAACGACGATTTGAGTATCCATGGCAATAACGCCGTCAAAATCCTTGTACTGGGCCACTTCCTTGTAATTGGGCAAAAACGCATCCATGGACACGGTAAAATCAGGGGACAGATTCATGTCTCTTAAATGCCAGTTATAGACTAAAGGCAAATATTTTTTGATCGGCTCCGGCGCCGGCAGGCGCTTGCCGAACTGATTATCCAGTTCGTAGATATCCTGGGACAGAACCGGGGTAATCTTGCCCCGGAAAGTTTCCAAAATAGCGTAGGCCGTCAAAAAGCCGCCCGAGCCTCTGATTTCGGCGTCGTTTTGGAAGATCAGGAGATAAGTTTGAGTCTCTGCCTGGCCCAAAAGCTTGGGCAAAAACGCCAAGAGCGGCTTAATGTTTTTCAAGACTTCGCCGCTGCTTGCTAACGAGCTTTGCAAACTGGCAATTTTAGTCCTGATTGACGGCGGGTAATGACGCGGATTAATCTTGTTGAGTTCGGTTTGGGCTTGAGTCAACTGGGTACTTACGCTTTCCAACTGCGGCGAGATTTTATCCAAAGTTTCCAAAATAAAAATGATTTTTTCTTCGGCGCTGTCGATGTTTAATTCGGTCGCCTCAGGCGACTGTCCGGAAAAACCCAGCACGTCGGCATATGGGGCAATCGAGTCGAGCACGGTTTTACCCGCCGCCGCTCCGGCCATGGCGGCATTCAAGCCGTGACGGCCGTCGCTAACATAGATACCCAAACCGGGTACTACTTTTAGCCAGCCAACTAAGTTGTAACGCCGACTCACAACCTTGAGTTCAGTTTCTGCCAGATTTAGACTTTCAGTTGCCTGGCTCAGGTTTTTTTCCTGGAGACTGACGGTAATGTCTTTAGCCGCCTGCGAGGCCTTACCCAGCGCCGGCCTGAGCGTTAAACCAACTATTAATAAGTAAATTAAACTCAAAACATAAACTCCGGCAATCGCGGCCAAACCGATTAAAACTTTGCGTTTTACCATTTGGACAGCATCGCCGCCGGGGTTTTTAAAATGATCAGCAAGTCCCACCATAAGTTATAATTCTTAGCATAATTAAGATCCATCGACGCCCGCTTGTCAAACGGAATCACGTTCCGCCCCGAGGTCTGCCACGGTCCGGTAATTCCCGGCTTGACCGTTAAAATTGTGGTTATCCACGGCAACGTTACTGGGTATTTCTTGCCCTGCTCGACCAATTCCCGGGGAATGTAAGCCCGGGGACCAACCAAGCTCATATCGCCTTTAACGACATTATACATCTGGGGAAACTCGTCAATGGTTAAGTTTCTTAACCACCGCCCCAGTTTGGTAATCCGCGGGTCGGCGGCCAGTTTCCAGTCGCCGGCTTTAAATTTTTTGAGCAGGCGTTTGTTTTTTTTATACAAAACTTCGTCGGCGTTTTTAATCATGGTTCGGAATTTATACAATCTAAACTCCCGACCGTTCTGCCCTACCCGGCGGTGGGAATAGATCACCGGCCAGCCCGAATCCAGCCAAATGATTAAGGGGACGATTAGCCAAACCGGCAAAAACAGCAAAAACAAAATTAAAGACAAAATTAAATCAATCGGACGTTTTAAGTATCGGTACATAAACTATTTCTTTTCGTAAAGCGACTCGTACAACTGTTTCACCTTGGGCGCTTGAGCCAAAGGACAAACCAAAAGGCCCTCTTCGGTATCGACGACAACCATTCCTTCCAAGCCGACCGCCCCGATCACCCCTTCGTCTTTACAAATAATCAAGCTGTTTTTAGTATCTAAAAGTTTAACCTTGCCGAAAACGACGTTGCCATCCTTGTCTTTGGGCAGGCCGTGATAAAGCAGCTCCCAGGTGCCGACATCCACCCAGCCCATGTCCACCGGCAATTCCCACTGGCTTTTGGGCGGCAGTTTTTCAAACAAACCATAGTCGACGGACACTTTCTCAAACTTGGGGTATTCGGTATTGAGGACCAAGTTAAATTGCTCTGTGCCAATCGCCGGAATAATATTTTGAAGCACCGCGTAAGCATCCGGAGCATACTGCCGGTAGAGATCGAGCAACAACTGCGGCTTCGTGGCCATGTAGCCGACGTGGATCAAATAGTCTTTGGATTTAAAAAATCTTTTGGCGGTGGCTTCATCGGGTTTCTCCACTTGCCTTATAAATTCATAAATTTTGTGCCCGTTAACTTCCTTAATCACCTGACCGATTTTAATCCAGCCGTTGTGGACCGATGGATAAGCGGGCGGCGTGTCCACATGGACGATAACTTTATTGGCTTGGGCCAATTCGGCCGCTTGTTTGATCGCCCTTAAAAACTCGGCTTCTTTTTGAACAATGTGATCGGCACCCCAAAGAATGATCATCACTTCATCGGGGTGCCGCTTAGCAATAATGCCGGTGGCTAAAGCGACCGCGCCCAGGTTATCGCGCATCGCCGGCTCCAAGATGAAATTCTTCTCGGGAATTTCCGCCGCCTGCTGTCTTAAAAACGGCCCGAACGTGTTACTGGTGGCAATATAAATGTCGCCGGGGGCAAAACCTTTGAGTACCCGGTCGATCGTTTGCCGAAACATCGAGGTTTTACCCAATAATGACTCAAACTGTTTCGGGTGAGACAGATTGGAAATCGGCCACATCCGCGTTCCCTTGCCGCCGCACAAGATTAATACTTTTGCCACTGTTCCTCCGCAAATTTTTTAAACTTAACTAAAAAAACCGACTGGTCAAATTTCTTGGCTTGCTCTATCATCAATTTTGGCTTCCAATGGCGCACCGTGAATTGTTTCACAGCCGTGATTAAACTGTCAACCCTGGCTTGGCTAAAGAAGATTCCCGTCTGATTGTCAACGACAGTTTCCCGAGCGCCGCCTTGATCGAAAGCAATTACCGGCCGACCGGCCGCCTGGACCTCGACAGCGGCGATGCCGAAATCCTCTTCCTGGGGCATGATCAAAGCTTGACAGTGCTGGTAGTAACCGATTAACTCGGCTTCGCTCACCCAGCCGGTAAACTTGATCGTCGGGCCGGCCAAACGCCGGAGGCGAGACTTATCCCGACCTTTGCCAACTATGACTAAAGGCAGTTTGAGCCGGTTAAAAGCCTGAATCGCCAAATCGATTTTTTTATAAGCCACCAGCCGGGAGACGATAAGAAAGTAATCTGTAATAGGTAATTTGTAATCAGTAATTTTTGAAAACTTTTCAGTATCCACGGGGGGATAAATTACGGTTGAGCTGCGGCCGTAATATTTTTTAATTCTGGTTTTGACTGTTTGGGAAATCGCCGCATATATGTCCGGCCGCCGGCTGTAAACTAAGTCATTGCTTTGCAGGTAGTGTTGCACCGGTTTAAACCACCGGCCGAGTCCTGGTTCGGATAAATACTTTTTCTGGTGTGACCACAAGTAGCGCGTCGGTGTCAGGCAGTAACACAAATGTAAAGTTTTTGGCGGCGTAATTACGGCTTTGGCCTCGGCACTGGTAACCGAGACGACGACGTCAAAACCGGTAAAATTAAATGACTCGAAGGCTAAGGGGGTGAGCCAGGGGTAAAGTTCGTGGTGAGTTTTAGCCCAAGGCAGATGCTGCAAAAACGAGGGAATTACATGAGAAAAAACTTTTGTCCAGGGGACGCCCTCCGGCTGGTAAACGGCGGTATATAGGGGCGCCTCCGGCCAAAGCCGATGTAAATTGATTAACACTTGTTCGGCACCGCCAAACTTATTGAGACGATCGTAAACCAAGGCAACTTTCATAAACCTCTAAAGTTTTTTGAGCGGTTTTTTTCCAGGAGTAACTGCGGCAAAAAGCTTGCGCCCGCTGGAGCTGCTGCTGCCGCTTGGCCGGATCCAGCACCAAAGCCTGTTTCATTTGGTTAACCAGCTCGTCTGAATTATCCGGGTCAAAAAACCAAGCGGCACCGTTGTATGTTTCCGGCAAAGCCGCCCGCCGGCTGGCGAGAACCAAGGTCCCGGCCGCCATCGCTTCCAAGCCCGGCAAACCAAAACCTTCATATAACGAAGCGGTGACAAAGGCGACCGAATTTTGATACAAACGGCGCAAGTCTTCATCCGAGGTAAAGTCTTTCAGTTTCACCACTGGCTGGGCTTTAAGTTTGGTGATTAACAAACGCAGGCGCCGGTAAAACCAGTCGCGGCCGGTAACAATTACCAGTTTAACTTTATGGTTTTGCGCGGCCACGATTTTGACCGCTTTAATTAACTGATCGATGTTTTTGTGGGGATAAGCGTTGCCGACGTAAATAAAATAGTCATAAGGCAGAAGTTTGGCACCGGCTTTATCGGTTTTAAAATAAGTAGCGTTAGCTGCCTCCGGCGTAATGACGATCTTTTCTTTAGCCGTCTCAAAATGATCAATCAAATCCTGTTTCACCCAGCTTGAGGGGACTAAGATTTTTTGCGAGGCGTTAACCGCTTTCTTCATCACCAGCTGATAACCCAAGCGTTTCAGCCAGTAGGTTCCCGGCCAATGAGTGGTGGTCGCCAAACCCCGGGAATGGTGCTTGATCAGATCGTGAATCGTCACCACAAACGGACCGGGAAAATTTAAAGGAACGTTAAAATGAAGAAAATGGGTCAGGTCGGGTTTAAACGACTGGATCAGGCCGGATAAATCACGCTGTTCGGAAAAAGAATAAGGTTTAATTTTAGTCATCTTGGCAGTCAAAAACACCAATTCAAACCTAGGCTTAAGTTTTTGCATTGCCGTCACTAACTCCTGGGTGTAGCGGCCCAGACCGGTATGCGACGGCCCCCAAAAGCGGCAGTCTAAGAGAATTTTATTTTGACGATTTTCCATAATTTGACGCTGTTAATGCCCAAAAACACCAGCCATTTTAAGGCAAAAAAATAACGCTTGGAATAATGTTTGTTGTAAAATAATTTCATTGCCTCAAAAAAAGCTTTCGTTGTTTTAATGCGAATGTCTTTGACGGATTTATTAATTCCCGAGGCGCCCTTTAAATGAGTGATTTTAGTAATTGGCGTGTACATTATCTGCCAACCGGCCTGTTTAATCCTAAAAGCCAAGTCAATGTCCTCGCCGTACATAAAAAACTTTTCGTCGAGCAGGCCGACTTGCCTTAAAGCCTCGCGCCTGATCATAAAAAAGGCGCCGACCGGAGTATCGATTTCATGGCTGGTGTGAAGATCTTTCCACCCCTGATGATACTGGCCAAACAGCCGGCTTTTCGGCCATAACCGCTCTAACCCCAAATAATAAGTCAAGGCCGCCCAAGGGGTAGGAAAACCCCGGTGCGAGGCCGGATCAATCTTGCCGTTCCTTAAATCCACCCGGCAGGTAGACAAGCCCACCCGAGGATTTTTGTCCATAAATTCAACCATCTTAACCAAAGTGTCTGGTTGTATCAGGGTGTCGGAATTGAGCAAGAGCTGGTACCGGCCTTTGGCCCGCCTTAATCCCAGATTATTGCCGCCGGCAAAGCCGAGATTAGTCGCTGCTTCGATTATTTTTACCTGGGGAAATTTGGTTCTGACCGCTGCCGGGGTATCGTCGCGGCTGCCGTTGTCCACCAAAATTACTTCTGCGCCCGCCTTAGCTTTAGCGGCGGCGGGCCACGTGGCTTTGAAAACTGACTCGAGTGTTTGTAAAGTCAAATCCTTAGTTTTGTAATTAATGATGATGATCGATAAATCCATTAGGCGCCTCCCAGTTGTTGATAAACTAAATTTAAGCGATTAGAAATCGTTTCCCAATTATACTGGTTATAAACAATTTTCTTGGCTTTATCCGCCAACCTCCGGGCCAGCCGCTGATCTCGTAAAACCTTGATGGTTTGGCTGGCTAAATCAGCGGCCGACTCAACCACCAGCACGCTGTCTTTAGCGTCGATCCCTTCAATGCCCAATTTAGTCGTCACCACCGGCAGGCCGCTGGCCATAGCTTCCAAAACTTTATATTTTGTCCCCCGGCCGTTCCTGATTGGCGCGAGTAGTACGCTGGCTTTGGCAAAAGCGGTGCGGATATCGGCCACATCGCCTTCTATCTTAATCCCGGCTTGAGCTAGTTTTAAAATCTCCTTGGTCGGGTTGCGGCCGACAATCAAAAGCGCAGCCTGAGGCAGGCTGGCAACAATCTTAGGCCAAATGGCTTTGGCTAAAAACTGGGCGGCGTCGCGGTTGGGCAGCCACTTAAAATTGCCGATGAAAAGAACCACTTGGCCGGGCTTTGGTTTAACCCCAGAGAAAAACTTCACATCTACCCCATTGGCTACCACGTCAACTTTTTTATCTTTGACAGATTGGGTCATAATTTGTTTGTCAGAATCGGACATCGCCGCCAAACGGGTAGCCCGGCGCCAATAATATTTTTCCCAAAGGTTAATTTTCAAAACGTCAAAATAAAGCAAAGGCTTTAATAACCATAACTTAAAATCCCGGACAAACTGCTGGTACACCAGGTATTCAATCGTTTGCTCGACTAAAAGCGTCGGCACCTTGGTTTGCGGCAGGTTGGGCATGATGTAAAACGTCTCGGCATGGATCAAATCATAATTGCCGTTCCTTAATTCTTCAGTGATCGCCCGGCGAAAAGAACTGGACAAATAGAGGCTGACTAAAAACGGATAAGGCGTAAACAAAGCCAAGAGCAAATTGCGCGGGTCCCAAGCCTGACGCCGTTTAAAGATGATTACTTTCCGGCAAAACGGTTTAAGGTGCTTCAAATATTGCTCTTCTTTACCGGACCGAATAAAACTGAATAAAGTAATCTCGTGTTTTTGGGCCAGATTTTTCAATAAGTTGTAGCTTCTGATTTGCCCGCCGGAGAAAAGCGGATACGGCAGATACGGCGTCAGCATCAGAATCTTCATAAACAGCCGGTTAGTTCAATGATGATATATTGGCCGGTTTTGGCTACAGTTTTACACTTGCCGGCCAAATACTCGCTGACGTTGTCGAAATTGACCGAAACGTAATGAGTCGCTCCGGCTCTAACCTTGTCTTCAAGATTGACGCCGTCGGGCCAGCCGTGGCGGTTAGTTTGGTACAAAAATGCCGGGTCGGAATTATAAGCGGCGATCACTAAAGCGTCTTTAGGGGTTAACGCGTCCACCGCAATACCTGCGGCCACGATTTCCGGGCGGTTGATATTAAAATAGCCGCGGACTTCATACCAGCCGAAAGCCAAAGATAAAAGCAGTAAAGATACGGCCACGGCGCTATTAATTAATCTGTGCCAACTGGTTTTAGCCGAATCGATTATCTGCCAAAAGCCAAAGGCGACTAAAATCGACCCGACCGGGACCAACGGCAGCTGGTAATAGTCGTGGGTGACGTTACCCATGGCAAAAATAGTCATATAAGCGGCAATTGATAACAGCCAAGTCAATATCCCCAGGCGTTTTCTGTCCTGGTAACTATTAAGGATGCCGATGGTGAGCAACACAAAACCGCCGGTGGCGAAGATCAAGCGATTCATCCGATCAAAGATCAGCCAGCGAAAGAAAGCGCCGGAAAAACGAATGTTAGTGGCGTTCAGTAACCAAGTCGAAGCAAAACTACCCTCCGGGTGATTGGCAAAGTGAATCCGCCACAAAATAAAAGGGACAAAAGCAATTATCCCCCACATGGCCATCGCTTTCGGCTTCCACTTGCCCCAGTAAACAAGCAACGGCAGCAGAAAAATTGCGTAGGGTTTTACCAAGAGGCTTAAAGCAAAAACCACGGCGCTTACCACCCCCCAAGGCTTGAGTAAAAACAGATAAGCGCCGATCAAGCCCAAGCTGACAAAAACCGGATCGGGCATGATCACCCGGCCGTAATAAACATTGTAAGGGTTGAGGGCATAAAACAAACTGGTCACCAAAGCAATCTTTTGCCCGAACAATTTTAAGGTAAGCAAATACAAGGCCACGGCGCCAACGCTACTAAAGACGACGCTGACTAAACGGGCATAAGTCTCATTAATCCCCCAAAGCTTGTAGACTCCGGCAACGACGGCGTTGTAAAACGGAAACTCGTTGATAAAATAGCGGTTGGGGTTAGCCAGGCCCTGTTCGTTTAAAGCCAGAAAGCTGTCCGACTGGGGATAGAGAAGATTAAACCCGTCTTTGACAAAATTCCGGGCGACCGCGGCCGTATCCGCCTGGCGCCACGAATGCCAGTCGGCCACCGGGTTAGTAATCCGGTAAAGCCGGGGCAAACCAGTCAAAACAAAAATAATTAGCGCCCAGAAAAATTTATTTTTTAGCATAGATGCCGGCCATGGCTAAGCCCAGAAACGACCAATAAGCGTAAGCCACCTTTGAGGCTTCAAAGACGTCAATATACAGGGCGTTGACTAAAAGGCCGAAAGTCACTGCCAGAGCGGCAGCGAACAAAGCATAGTCAACCGGTTTTTGGCTAGTTAAGTAGGCCTGCCACAATTTTTGACCGGCCACCCAGAAGATCGCCAGAAAAGAAGCAAAACCCAGAATGCCGGTTTCTCCTAACAAGCGCAAATAATCGTTATCCGTCGACTCGGCCACGGTAAACTCCCAAACGTGTTCTTTCACCAAAGTCGAGTAACCGGTACCCAGCAGCGGATTGGTTTGTAAGGCCTTGATGGCGTTGGGCCAAAGCGTGTCCAAGCGGATGCCGACGGACAAGCCGTACTTTAAAGCGTTGGCCGAGTAGCTGACCTTGACCGTTTCCCCCGAAGTCGTCGCCAAATACGCCCGCAAGCGGTCATAAGTATCGTCGTAAACGTCGGCCGGTTTGGGCTCAAACGACGGCTCCGATTCAGCCGGGCCTCCCGGCCCGCCCGGCCGGGGAGGCACGTCGGTTTGCGTTGCCACCAAAGCCAGCTGCTGCTCGGGAGTTAAATCCATAGCCAGAGGTAAGCCGTTTTTGGGCGGGTTAGTAAACGGCCGCATCAGCAAATCCTTAACGCCCTGCAGTTTAAAGATATGCCCGAAGCGTTCGGACAGATCACCAAAAGACATCATCACTACCGTGCTGATTAAAATTACGGCCAATCCCCTGGGAAAAACCCAAGACTTGGGCTTCTTTTTGAGTAAAATTACAAACACGGCCAAGACTCCGGCCATGTAAGCAATCCAGGAAATCCGCGACGCCGAAAGAATTAATAACCAATACTCGACACCTGCCAAAGACAAAGCCGCCAAGCGCCACCAGCGCGACGGATGCAATAAACCAAAAACGATCAAAGGAATAATCGTGATCATCACCCAAGCCGCCAAATCAAAATGGCCGCCGAAAGTCGACAACACCCGGGCGTGCTCGGTCAGGTACAAGGCAATCCCTTTGGCAAACTCGCGGTTCATGGTTGAGTAAGCCGGCCAATAAAGGTACTTCTGTCCGAAACCGTAAATGGCCACACCCAAAACCGACACGCCCAAAATCAGCAAAAACCGCTGGAGTTGAAGTTTGTTTTTAACGGCAAAAAAGAAGATAAAGAATAAAGAAAAGTACTCAATCCGCCTCACCCAGTGAAGATAAAGTTTGGCAATCTGGATCCATTCCGGATAAACAGTTTTGGTAATAAAGATGGCTGACAGCGTCGACAAAAACCCGATACCCAAATAAATCAGCATCGGCTTTAAAAGCGGCGCCCGCTTAATCTTGATTTTTTTGAGCAGTACCTGAGTCCAAAAAATCAGGTTAACCAAAAGTATCACAATATCTTCCAAGCGCACCCGGACGTTATAGCCGGGCAGGACGTCAAACAGCGGCCACTTGGGGTAAAGCGGCAAGAATATCAGCAAAAAAGCCGCCGCGAACGTCAACCAATAGTCACTAAGCCAATTTAAAAGCTTCCGCATAGATTTCGTTTCTAAAAATTATTCTCCTTAAAATTGCTCCGGTCATCAACGTTAATTTTAACACCCAACCCTGCCAAACGGGAAAGTGTTTTTGATAGATATATTTTAAACCTTTATATTCGCCTAAAATCGCTCCCCGGCTCGAACCCGAGGCTTGGCCTAAATGGGTCAAGTGGGCTTCGGCAAAATAATCCGGAGCCCAGCCCAAGCTTTTGGCCCGCAGACAAAACTCCACGTCCTCACCGTACATAAAAATATTATCGTCCAGGCCCTTTAATTTTTGATAAACATCCCGGCGGATTAACAGGGCCGTACCGGCCAGCCAGCCCGGATGCTGATTTTTTCTAAAATAACGCTTACGGTTAACGTGATAGGCCGGGAAAAACCAAGAAATTATCGGCAAGTCGTCGATAAACAGCATCCAGCCGGCCAAACGCCACAAATCAGGCAGATAACCGCCCTGGGGCTGGATTGAACCATCCTGATTTAACAGCCGGCACGAGGCAATCGCCGAGTTATTTTTCATGGCCTTTTTCATGAGAACACTTATTGTCTCTTTTTGCAGTAAAGTGTCGCTATTTAACAACCAAATATATTTTCCGGTGCTTTTTTTAAAGCCAAAATTGTTGCCGCCGGCAAAACCTAAGTTACTGCCCGCGTCATAAACTTTTGCCCAAGGGAACTTAGTTTTAAGATACTCAATCGAGCCGTCGCCGGAGCCGTTATCGACCACGATCACTTCTTTGGTTAATTTGTCCGTCGACCGGCGGATGCTGCGTAAACAATCGGCTGTCACCGACTTGGTTTTATAGTTAATGATGATAATCGACAAATCCATTACTGAAACAGCCTCGCCCGGCCCAAGCGATAATTTAACACCTTAGCCTGACGGTGACCGATCGGCTCGGCCGGCACACCGGCGACGATGGTTTTTTCGGCGACGTCTTTGGTGACCACCGCGCCCGCCGCGATCACTGCGCCTTTACCAATTATCACTCCCGGCAGAATAATTGCTCTGGGGCCGATAAAGACATAGTCGCCGATCACTACCGGCGCGTTTACCGGCTCGAACGCGGCCGAATTAATATCGTGCTCGCCGTTAAAAATCATCACCTCGCTGGCAATGTCCACGTGGTCGCCGATGGTCAGCTTGGCCCGGCCGTCCAAAGTAGCGTGGTCGCCGATGATCGTGCCGCAACCTACAGTCACGTTTTTGGGCTGGTAAAACCGGGCGCCGATGTGGATCGTCGAATCTTCGCCGATTTTTACCCCGGCCAAATCAAAAATCATTAACCTGATTTCGTGCGAGGGGATATAACCCAGCAACCACAGCAACGCCACTTTCAAATCCAGATAATAATTATAAAATCTCTCGGCAATTTTTACGGCCGCTTCAGGCCAGGTTAGTGATTGATTATGTCTGTCTTTAAAAGGTGAGTTCATGATTTCTATTTTTTAAGTTAACTTATGTTCTAATGTTTCAAATTTTTCTTTGGTGATGAACTCGGGGGTTTTATTTAATGAGGCAGTAACTCCCCTTAGTTTCTGCCAATCCATGTTTTTATCTTCCAAATCACTTACAAAAGGTTGTTTAACCTGGCTTCTGTGGCGGGGTAAAGTTAATAATTCTTCTTCTCCGATTAGTTCTTCATTTGTGTCAGTTTCAAAATAACTGACAACTAACCCACCGGTTAAATCCTTCTTACCTTTCGGGTCAAAATCTCTTATCATCGCATAAAATATATTACCGTTAGTATCTACTTTTCTTTCGATAATTTTCCTAGCTTTCAGGTATGCCGTTTGAAACCCAGTTTTTTTGTCTAGGGTTCCTTTTTTAACAAGTTTCATTCCTGTTTCAATAAAATCTCCTGCCAGTTGAGCATCGCTTGGCGTTAATTCTCTCCTCTGGCTTAAAATCGCATCATAATCCATCATTCTCGTTTGATCTGGGTGAGATTCAGATATTTCTTGTCCTCTGTCATTAACCATAATTATATTTTACTCTACTTTCTCAATTTTTCCTGAATTGTGGATAAAATAACCTTGGCGGTATTGGCCCAGGAAAACTGTTGGGCTCGAAGTTTGGCTTTGGCAGTCAAAGCTTGTTTTTGGGAGGGGGTCAAAGATAATAATTTGGCCAGGCCCGCAAGGATGGCACTGGCATCAAACGGCGGCTCGATAAAGAGGCCGGAGTCGGCAACGATTTCGACCAGAGACGAGTTGCGGGAAACTAAAACCGGCACGCCCAAACTCATGGCTTGGACCACGGGAATGCCGAAACCCTCGTATAAACTAGGCAGAACCAAACCCTGACTGCCTTTAATGAGGGCGGCGAGACGATCTTGAGGGACGAAGCCGAGATATTTAACGTGGGGTACGGCTTTTGGTTGGTACTTCCAGCCGATTTTACCGGCTATCACCAGCCTGCAGGGTCCGTCCTTGCAGGCTTCGATTAAAACGTCGATGTTTTTGCGCGGCTGGAGGGTACCAACATACAATATATATTTACCCTTAACCGGGCTTTTGCCGGCAGACTTGAGGCGATCAACGCCCGGATAAGCGACGCTGATCTTACTGGGGCTGACGCCGTAACTATTAATAATGTCATTTTTAGTCGCTTGCGAGATGGCAAAGATATGGCTGGCTTGTTTGACAGAATATCTGGTCCAGGCGGTTAATTTATACAGGTCTTTTTTCAGGAAAGAGTCAGGAAACTTTAAAAACGCCAAATCCATAATACAAATCATTGTTGGGACTGGGGAAAATCTGGGAGCATAGTGGCCTAAAGTTAAAAAAACCTTGGGGCGCGGGCGGTGAACCAATAAATCCAGAGGCAACCGCCACTGGGTCCAGAACCATCCCGGCCGCAGGATCCGATACTGCCAATTATTTTTTGGCCGGGGCAAGTCAGGAAGAGGCGCAGCGGCAAGATAAATCAGAAATTGGTGACTGCCTCTCCGGCGGTAAAGCTGGGTTAAAACTTCAAACGCGAACACATTGCTGCCGACGCGCTTGCCCACATTGGCTTCGTTGGCGTCAATACCGATCAGCATAAACTTTCTCGTAAATTTTTAAGGTTTCCCGGGCAGTTTTTTCCCAGGAAAACTTTTTGGCCTGCTCCAAGCCTAAACGGCGGAGTTTCGAGGTTGACTCTAAAGCCGTTTTAATGCCGGAAGTAATCGCGGCCACTGATAGCGGGTCGACGTAGATCGCCGCCTCGCCGCCGATTTCCGGCAAACTGGAAACATTGCTGGTCACGACCGGGCAGCCGCAGCTCAAGGCTTCGACCACCGGCAAACCAAAACCCTCATAAAGCGACGGGTAAACAAACGCTTGGGCGCCGGAGTAAAGCCCGGCCAAATCCTCATCGGGCACAAAACCGAGCAACTTGATCCCGGGCAAAACCTGAGTTTTCTCCCCCCAGCCGAATTTGCCGACGATGGCCAACTCACACCCCGGGGTGTTTGAATATTCCACCCCGGGGTGGAATAATTTCGTGTATGCTTGGATCAAACGCTTAATATTTTTGCGCGGCTCCCGGGTACCGACGCTTAAAATATACGGCTTGGTTAATTGATATTTGACTTTGATCGGAGCCGATTTAACCGGTTTAAAAATACTGCCGGCGGCTTCGTAAATAACCTGAATTTTATCGGTAGCAAAGCCTTCATTAATTAAATCTCTTTTGGTGGCTTGAGAGACGGTTATGACAACCTGGGCTTTTTTGGCCCGGAACAAATGGCGCTTATGGGCGGCAATATAGTAAGGTAAATGTTCCTCGGGAAATTTTAAAAAAGTCAGGTCGTGGATGGTGGTGACAATCGGACATTCGATCTTAGGTATCATCCAGTTAGAAGCATGAAAAACGTTCACATTACCAATTAATCGATTAATTGGTAAATTACAACGGTTAAAAATCAAGTCCGCTATTTTAGGCGAAAACGGCGATAATACCAATTTTACCTTTCGAGGCAGTTTGGCTACAAACGCTTTAAGTATCTGCCTTTGGCGTAAACTGCCGGCGTACAAAACGTATTGATTCTTTTGATCAATCTTTAATAAATTTTCAACGAGTTCGGCGGTATAACGGGAAACGCCGGTTTGGTAAACGATCTGGGAAATGTCGATGCCGATTCTCATTGGCTATATTGTATCAGAGTTAAATCGCCCCGGAAGTGCTCGACAAAACTTTCCTTATACCCGGCGTCAGCCGCTTGCTGTCTAAATTTTAACTGGGGGTCAAAAATCGGCTCGGCGTAGGATATATACCAAAATGTTTCCCCGGGGACTGTGTCGGTACCAACCACATTATTGCCGGCCCAGTAATATTTTAAAGCCGCGTCCACCGCCGGAATGATTACTACCGGCTGATCGGTCAATGACCGGGCCAGACCCCGCCAGTCTTCGCGGTGAAAGCGCGGATTAAACAAATAAATTCCTGCCGTCACCAGGTTAAAAAACAGAAAGCCTACGAGGACTCTCCTTGAAGTTTTCACGCATAGCAACAAATAAAACGCCGGCAGTAAAAACAGCAGTCGGAAATATGAGAGAACCGGCAGAAATAAAGACACGGTGACAGTAAGCAGCGCCGGGATAATTAACCAAGCGGCGAGTAATTTTTGCCGCCGGATTCCCTGCCCCAGAAACCAAGCGGTAAGAATGAGCGGCAAGACCATTACCGCGGCAAACAAATAGTTATTATCCAGGCTGATCCGGCCGACTAAAAACTTAACCGGAATCAACAAGATGTTTTTCAAACTCAAACCGCCGATGATCCCGCCCCAAACCGTCCCACCCACCGCCTGACCGCCGGCCAGCTGCTTTAGAAAAATCGGCAGCCAGGGAAGCCAGCCGATACCGATCATCAACCAGGCCGGCAGCAGTTTTTTGATTTCTGTTTTTTTCACCCAAAAAAATTGCGCCGGGAAAATAAACACGGCCAAATAATGGCTGTAAATTGCCGCCAAAGAAACCAAGATGTAGATTAACCAACGACGCTTTGACAGCGCCCAAAACGAAGCGGTCACGCCCAGCGTTACCAAACTGTACATCCGCGCCTCCTGGGAATAATAAAGGTGCAAACCGGAAGTGGCCAAAAGCAGCGCCGGCCACTTACCACCCAATTTGTAGACCAACCAAACTGTCAGCACGCCAAAAATCACCGAGGGCGCTCGTAAAGCCATTTCCGAATAGCCAAAAACACGGCTGAAACCAAAATTAATTAAATAGCTCAAAGGCGGATTAAAATCAGTCGGCAGGTAAACTCTAAATAAGTCCGGTAAAGAAAACTGACTGACGGCTTTAAACTGGATCGCCTCGTCCAGCCACAGCGATTGATCAAGATTAATAAAGCGTAGAAATAATGCCAAAATTAGAATTAAGCCGGGCATTTAATAGCGGCTCCCGTGCCTCAGGCTATCCCAGGCGCCGCGAAAAATACCCCAGTTATGAACCAGTTTAAAGACTACAAACCGCGGCTCAAGGTATTTTATGCTTTTAGCCATGCCGACGATCAGACTAAATCCCGGATTATATTTCACGAGGGTAATAATTGTCCCCAACTGGCCCAATTTATATTGTCTCTTCCCGATCCAGTAAGCTTGTGAAAATATTTTTTTGAGAGAATCGGGGTTATAATGGAAAAATTTTGCCCGGGTGGCCTTGGGTTGGTAGCCGAGTTTATTGACCAAAGTCCAGTCGTCGGTGTAACCGATGCTGTCAAAACCACTCACCCGCAAAAACTCGCTACGAAGGACCGCCCGGAAGACCCGTTTTTGGCCTTTATCAGAGCCGATCATCATCAAGCTTCTTCGATTGGCGTTAAAGTTCCAACAGCGGGCCCAAACGTTATCCCAGTTTCTCACCCACTCTTCGCCAGACCAGGTACCTCTGGCCTTATCGGAAAAGATCGGCTGGGTCAGAGTCACTAAAAAATCAGGAGAAAACTCCATATCCGCATCGACAAAAACGAGTACCGCACCCTTTGCTTGCTTGGCAACCAGGTTTCTTGATAGAGCCGGGCCTTGATGCGGTTGAACCAGCAGTCGAACCCGATGATAGTTTTTGGCAAACTGCTTGACTAAGCTACCGGTTTCATCGGTCGAACCGTCATCAACCACTAAAATTTCCAACGGCAGATCCGTCTGATTTCTTAAAGACTCCAAGCATAAACCAATGGTATCCGCTTCATTAAAAGCGGGAATGATTACCGAAACCGATAATTGTTTCATCTGTCTAGATTAAACACGTATTTGGCGTCATTTGGCAAGGATTCGCCGCTATTTAGATAAATTATTTTCCGGTCGGCGTAGTAACTGACAAATAAATTTTGCGGCTCAAGAAATTCGTCACTACCGACAACGTAAGCCGTCTCGACCTCGGGCACAATTTGGTTTATCTGCCGGCCCAACTCATATCCCGGTTTAAAACTTTCGGTAACCAGCAGCGCTTGGTAAAAAGCATTGCGTTCCCAAAAAACCAGCAGGACAAAAACAATTACTAATGCCGGTTTGGCCCGATTGAATAAGTAAGCGGCGGCTACCGCCAGCCAAGGGATGAAAAAAATATTAAAGTAGTCGTGAACAAACACCACGTTGGAAAAAATCAGCGGGTAGGATAATCCCCACCCCAGTAATGCCCAAATCAAACGCTGGCGCTTGAGCAGGGTACTCACTCCCGCCACCGCCAACAAAATCAGGGTATAAAAAGCTGCCAAGCGTTGTTTTTCTAAAATCAAATAATTCCACCAGGTAAATTCTGCTGGAGGCGCCATATTTAAACGTAAAAGTAGAGCGTCTAATAAACCGCCGCCGATTACTGACCCTGTCAATAAATAAGTATGAAGTAAATGCAGTAAAAAAATTATTACCAGAATAATCCCGGCTTTAAGCAGCCACGAGCGCCGCTTATTTAATAACCAGAGCCAGGGATAAAGGAAATATCCCGCCCAGCCGGAGAGGCCGTTTAAAATCACGCTTAAATAAAAAAGCCGGCGCTTTCCTTGGAGGAAAAACAACACCGAGGTTAAACTGAAAAAAATGATCAAGGCTTCCTGCGACGGCATCAGGGAAAAGTAACGCCACATGGGAGTTAAACCGACTGCCAAGCCGGCAAGGGTCGCCCAGCGGCTAAACTTTAAATAATTAAACAGCTGAACCAAAACTAATAAGCTGCCGAGGGTAAACAGTAACGGCAGCAAGCGCGCCTGCCAATCGCCCACGCCGAAGATTTTAAACCAGCCGGCCATGATTAAAGTCAAAAGCGGCGGGTAGTGGGTGTAAAAACCTTGCGGCTGGGTGATAACGCCAAAATCAGTCACTTGGCCCAAGCCGGTTTTAAGCAGTCCCAAGTGTAAATAATTTCTGGCAATGTTAGAGTAAAAAACTCCGTTCCAGTCGTGGTGG
>Ga0209343_10000794_pt1 | contig 43711 bp, 41 predicted proteins | sample RifCSPlowO2_02_FD_184026 | JGI IMG/M metagenome (GOLD analysis project Ga0209343, IMG submission 184026) | Groundwater microbial communities from Rifle, Colorado - Rifle CSP2_plank lowO2_0.2 (SPAdes) (version 2) | ecosystem: Environmental > Aquatic > Deep subsurface > Groundwater | place...
AAATCTTCCATGCGTGTATTAGTTGTATTAGCTGGAGTTAAATTCCCGAAATATGAATTTGTACCAAAAACTCCAGAGTTAGAAGGGTTGGAATTGGATTTAATAGGTTAAATTGGAATGGTTTAAATGGAAATTGGCGATTTAATTAAAAGATGCGTCAGAATATTTTATATCGCAAGAAAGCCTACTGATGATGAATTTAAAGAGGTAGCAAAGGTTACCGCAATAGGCATGGTAGTGATAGGAGTAGTAGGGATGATAATATCATCTTTATTTGCTACTTTCTAATGGTGTGATTATGATATATACAATACGAGTAACTTCGGGTCAGGAAAAAATAATTGCAGAAATACTAATGAAAAAGTCACGTGCAGAAAAGCTCAGTGTCTATTCTATAGCATACATAGAAACTGTTAAGGGTTATCTATTCGTCGAAGCGCTAGAAGAAAATACAGTTGTTAAGCTTATTCAAAAAGTAAAACACGTTAAAGGATTCTTGAAAAAAGCAATTACTATACAAGAAATAGAAGGATTAATAAAAGCAGTTAAACAACCAGCTCTTACGATTGAAGTTGGTGATACAGTGGAAATGGGTGCAGGGCCATTTAAAGGCGAGCGTGCAAAGGTTACAAAGATTGACGAAGCTAAAGATGAGGTTACTGTTGAGCTCATTGAAGTTGCGGTTCCAATTCCAGTTACGGTAAAGAGCAAAATGGTTAAGCTATTCCAGAAGGCCGGGACTTTAGACTAACTCTATTTTTTCTTTTTTTCATTATATATGGTTCTAACTGGAAACGGTATGTTTATTTTATTTTTCTTAAATTCATAGAACAATTCTTTATTTACTGTTTTAAGAACGCTGAATTGTGCTAAAAAATTATTTACCATATACCCATATTTAAAAATAAGTGCGTAGTCTCCGAATTTATCAAATCTTACCCATGGTTCACTATCCTTAACAAAATCAGGGTGTTCATTTTGAACTTTTTTTAGAGCATTATAAATTATTTTTTCAACTTTATCTATATCTTCATTATAATCTACTCCTATTTCGTATAGCATCCCGGTCTTTTCATTTGGAACTGAAAAGTTTATTATTGTACTTTGTGCTAATTTTGCATTCGGGATTATTACCTCGTTATTATCTAATCTTTTTAATTTTGTGCTTCTCCAGCCTATGCGTTCTATCGTACCTTCCATGTTATTTTCCAATCTTACATAATCCCCTTCTCTTACTGGTCTGTCAGCTAATATATGTATTCCTGCAAAAAAATTGGAGAGTGTATCTTGCAATGCAAGTGCTACTGCCAAACCAACAATCCCTAGACCTGCAATTAATGGAGCTACTTCTATTCCTAGTCTTTCTAGTATTATTACCAAAAATGCTATGTATATAAGAACTTTTACAACATTTCTTACAAATGGAAATGCTTCCTCTTTTTTCTGTTTTCTTGCTATGGCTATTTCTTTCCCATACCATACTAAAAGTGCATCTATAAGTCTGTTTATTGTAAAGGCAACAAGAATGAAGAGAGAAATTAGATATAAGTTTGTTAGTGCTACTCCATAAAATTGTACGTCTTCGTAAAAAGCCAATATTGAAATTTCTATGGCTGTTAATAAAAAAAAGATAAATAAAGGGGTTTTCAATTTTTTTAATATCTCGTCATCTAAAGTAGTCTTTGTTCGTCTGCTTAGAAACGATAACAGTTTTGTTATTATTGTAGCCAATAAATAACTTGATAATATTAATATAGTAAACAGTGTTAAGAATCCGACAAACTGCCCACCAGGTAGGTTGTTGAATGGTGCTAGAAGTTCAGTATTAATTTGAATCATTATTCTAATTCCAATGATAAGTTTAAAAACATCTACGGAGAGATATTGTTGGAGGTGCTAATATGTGCGGAACGTGTGCAAAGCATAATCCAAAAAAAGGAAAGAAATAATTTTCTTATCTTTTTATATTTTAATTACTAATTCTTCTTTATTTAATTAGTTGCGGCCATAGTCTAGAAACCTTTTTAGTAAACCGGTTTGGATATTGGTAGGATTCTAGCTTCCCAAGCTAGTGACTCGAGTTCGAGCCTCGATGGCCGCATATTTTATATATTTATTTGTTGTAGCAACTTTAGGTGAGCACATGGTTTTATGGGTAGTTGGCATTGTATTATTTTTTGTAGGGATATATCTATTTTTTGCAATTGGTGATAAATACGAAAAAGGTCCAAAGATCGCAGGTATAATCCTTGCATTTGTTGGAATAGGTTTATTTTTTTCGTCTACATTTATTGTTGTGCCTGCTGGGCACGTTGGTGTAATATACGATCCGCTTAGTGGAGGTGTACAGGATAAAGAGTTATCTGAAGGATTTTATATCCAACTTCCTTGGCGAGAAATTATTATGTATTCCATAAGATCCCAGGCATTTAATATGCATAAAGGTGGAGACGATGTTGCAGTTTCGGTACTTACCGCAGAGGGTCTGGATGTAAATGTAGATGTTAGCGTTATCTATCATCTTGAACGAGGCAAATCCGCAGAGATACATAGAAATGTTGGTGAATTATATTCTGATGTTTTGATAAAACCAGTTTCACGTGCTACCGTCCGTGATCTTGTCTCAACGTATAGATCTGAGGATTTATATACAACCGAAAAGCGCGTTACATTGCAAACTACATTGACAGAAAAAATTCGAGAGAGACTAGAACCTCGTGGAATTGAAATAGAGAACGTACTAATAAGAGATATAGAACTTCCAATACAGGTTAAAAGTTCTATAGAATCTAAAATAACTGCTGAACAGGATGCTAAAAGAATGGAATTTGTGTTACAAAAAGAACAAAAAGAAGCTGAGAGAAAGATTGTAGAAGCAGGCGGTGTTGCAGAAAGCCAGAAAATAATCTCTGCTAGTTTAGATGATAAATTGCTTACTTGGTTCTGGATAAAAAGTTTAGAGAAACAAAATAGCGTAATTTATGTACCGATAGGAGAAAGCGGGTTACCTTTATTTAAGGATATTGATGCTGTTAAGACACAACCAAAGCCTGTGAGCAATGACAGCTAACCACTTCAGAGCAGCCATGTTTTTAAATGTTGTATTATTAATAACACCATGGCTTCTGCAGAACCAACTCCTAAAAGATCAATTACAGTATTTACTGTTACTCATCACGGACAGAGAAAATTTGTTGGTCAAATGAGACACATAGAGCCAACGCGATTCTTCGGACTTTATCCTTTGGTTGATGCATTAAATGATAAACACAGAAGCAATGTTCGTTTGATGGCTCCAGACTTAGTGGATCATGCGTTTGCTGAAGAAGACCATAGTCGTTTTCATGTATTCCCTTTTGTTGTATACGGTAGTCATCCGGTTAATGCAGTTGTGGCATATGAAAAAGTTGGAGTGCCATTAGGTAGGGAACTTGTTTTTAGAGAAGGTGAGTTAAGTGCAGTTTTTCCAGTGCCTTCTGATCTTGTTGGCGAAAGAGATATTGGATTAGTTGCACCTAATTTAACAACGAGGGATTTTGCGAAACTTGGAGATGAAACAATACTTACTGTTCCAAGAGAACGAATAATTGTAGTTAGAAGTTTTCCAATTGAAGATGGTTGGTATCGTCAAAGGGACCCAAGAACAGCAATACCTATTGGCGAGCGAGTTCGAGGGGTTCCAGAAGATGCACGTTCTTGCTGTGGTATAAGAGTTGATGAGCCAGTCCCAGGTGAGCAACCAGAGCCACACGATCATCAAGAACATATTTTTGATATACCTGGTGCTAGGGCGCTTAGAAGACACGAAGGTCCATATGTTGGAGGAATGCTAAGACTTAGTGGCGCTGTTGCACATAATTATGATGATTTTGTTTCTGTAACAGGTGCTTTATCAGAAACATTCACAGCATTCCCATTTGAGATTCCAGAAGGAGATATAGGTAAACTCGATATAGACTATGTTCGGTTGACAATAAAATTAGGTATTACATTTCAAGAGCTTTCTGAATTATTAGCATCTGCTTTTCGAGTTTGGTATGCCTTTTGCAAGGTAAATCAGAATGCTCACAAACATGAAAAAGATGTGCTATGGCAAGCACTTAATCTTGACATTTATCACGAACCAAAAGGATGGGGGCACCCCGATCTTTCCTCTCTTCAGTCATTTGAAGGTAGAGAATTAGAACCTAGTTGTGCTAATAACCTCGCTGAGATTTTGGCTGACCATGGAAATATCGTTAGCGTAAGAGCTGATATGGAAGCAGCAGAACAAGCACTTGGAGATTTGTTAGGACAATTAGATAGTAGAGTGGGTGCAGAAGACTTTGCGTCCCTAAGAAGATATATCGCTTTATTAAAGACAGCGAGAATAGAACCGATTCTTTAGAATACATTTTTATTTCTTAACTTCAAATTATGGCTATGAAACACGACATTCTAATTATAGGTGGAGGGTTAGCTGGGTTGCGAGCAGCTATTGAGCTTAAAGGAAAATGTGATGCAGCAATCTTATGCAAAACATATCCTAATGAGGCGCATTCAACTGAAGCGCAAGGCGGAATAAATGCAGCAATAAATCCAAAAGACAATTGGCAAGATCATGCATATGATACTGTTTATGGCGGAGATTTTCTTAATGATCAAGATGCAGTAGAAGTTTTATGCAGCGATGCACCGCGAGTAATTAACGAACTAGTTGAATTTGGAGTAAATTTTAACAGAACGAAAGAAGGCGAAATAGCACAGAGGCCATTTGGTGCACAAAGATTTAATCGAACTTGTTTTGCAGCTGATCGCACTGGCCATGCGCTTCTTCATTCTTTATATAAAAAAGCAATTGAACTAGGCATAAATGTTTATAACGAATTTCAAGTAGTCGCACTATCTACAAGCCAAAAGCGAATATCAGGTGTTATTGCTATTAATCGTGCTAATGGCGAATTTACAGCAATTCAAGCAAAAGCAGTAATACTTGCAACTGGCGGCGCTGGACGAGTATATGGAAAAACAACCAATCCAGATAACACTGGAGATGGGATTGCAATTGCATACAATGCTGGCGCAGGAATAATGGATATGGAAATGGTTCAATTCCATCCAACAACTATTCGCGGTACAAATAAATTATTAAGCGAGGCAGCGCGAGGCGAAGGCGCGTATTTAATAAATGCAAAGGGCGAGCGATTCATGAAAAGATACGCGCCTGATAAAATGGAACTCGCTTCTAGAGACGTGGTTTCAAGAGCAGAAGCAACTGAAATAATGCAAGGTCGCGGCGTTCTAGGCGATTCTGTTTATTTGGATTTTAGGCATTTGGATAAAGAAATTATAATGTCTCGAGTTCCAGATATTAGAAAAAATGCGCTTGATCTTCTTGGTATTGATATTATTCATGATCCTGTACCAGTGCAGCCTGGTCAGCATTATACAATGGCTGGCATTGCAACAGATGTTGATTGCAAAACAGAAATCGCTGGATTATTTGCTGCTGGAGAATGTGCATGCGTAAGCGTGCATGGCGCAAATCGCTTGGGTGGGAATTCCTTAATGGAAACATTGGTTTTTGGAAGAAGAGCAGGAATTAGTGCACTTAATTATGCTAAGAATGCGAGTTTCGATGCAATAGACGATAAACTGCTAAAACAGGAAGAATTACGCGCGAAGAAATGGACCGATAACTCAAAGAAAAGCGAGTTAATGCCTCGAGATATTAGATTAAAAATGGGAAAAATAATGGATGATTTTGTTGGCCCATTTAGAGATGCAAAAATGCTTGAAACAGCTAGAAAAGAAATTGCGAAATTGAAAAAAGATTTTGAAAATGTGGCAGTAACAGAGCATAGTGATGTTTTCAATGCTGAATTGCAAGCTGCTTATGAAGTTTCGTTTATGCTTGAATTGGCTGAATGCGTAGTTGCAAGTGCAATGCATAGAACAGAATCGCGAGGCGCGCATACGCGTACTGATTATCCAAAGAGGGATGATAAATGGTTGAAGCATATATTATGCTATTGCAATGGGCCTTCAGCAATGAACCATGGGCCACGATTGGCGTATCGCGATGTTAAAATAACTAAATGGAAGCCTGTTGAGAGGAAATACTAGTAATCCAGCGTAGTATACAAAGGAAACTTCTTACAAAATTCCATTACTTCTTTTTTCACTTGCGCAATAATCACATTGTTTCTAATCTCAGAACGGAAATCATCTAAATATTCCTTTATTTTTGTTTTATCTTCTGGCAAGCTATATTTACTAGCAACCTCTTTTATTATTCGAGCGAGCCATTCTGCAACATGCTCCATTTCTTTTTCCATTAATCCGCGCGTAGTAATTGCAGGCGTACCTAAGCGCACTCCGCTAGGGTAAAATGGAGAAGAAGGATCTGCTGGAATGGTATTTTTATTTAAGGTTATATGCGCGAGATCCAAAGCCTCTTGTACAAATACACCTTTTCCTTTTCCATAAGGTGTAAGGTCAATAAGCAACATGTGATTATCTGTACCATTAGTTACTAGTTTGATATCTCGTTGCATTAATTCCTCAGCAAGCGCTTTCGCATTTTTTACAATCTGTTTAGCATATTCTTTAAATTCTGGTTTCATTGCCTCGCCAAGCGTAACAGCAATCGCAGCAGTCTGATGGTCATGCGGTCCGCCTTGCAATCCTGGAAATACTGCCTTATCTAATTTATCAGCTAGTTCTGGATCTTTATCTAAACCGCGTTGCGTAACCATTACCATTGCGCCGCGAGGACCGCGCAATGTTTTATGCGTTGTAGTAGTTACAATATGTGCATAAGGTACTGGACTTTTATGTGCACCGCCAATAACTAATCCAGATATATGTGCAATGTCTGCTGCAAAGTAAGCACCAACCTCATCAGCAATCTTTCCAATCTCTTCAAATGGAAACTCTCTCGTATACGCAGTTGCACCGCACCAAATCAGCTTCGGCTTGTTTTCGATTGCCAGTTTCCTTATCTCCTCCAAATCCAAGTAACCATCTGCCTTAACATGATAAGGAACACTTTTGTAGAATAGACCTGAGAAATTAACTTTCCACCCATGTGTTAAATGTCCACCATCAGGCAAATTCTGGCCCATAACAACATCACCAGGTTTGCACGTTGCCAAATATACTGCCATGTTTGCCGGGCTACCAGAATAGCATTGTACATTTGCATGCGGAACACCAAATAATTTCTTTGCTCTCTCGATCGCAAGCATCTCAACTTCATCAACGTTTTCATTTCCACCATAATATCTTTTCTTTGGATACCCCTCAGAATATTTATTAGTAAATACTGACCCAAGTGCATTGAGAACCGCTAAACTAACAACATTTTCAGATGGAATAAGCTCTAAGCCGTTGCTCATTCGCTCTATCTCATGTCGAATAATTGCAGAAACTTCCGAATCTGTTTTTTTAACTGAGTCATTGAAAAAAGTTTTCAAATTAGACATATAAAATCAACCCTCCATTTTCATTATACAAATAACAATTAAATATGTTCCTGATTAAGAATAGTTTGGGTGGATTTATATGACATTAGTTGGAAAAAAAGCACCTGATTTTGAGTTAGATGGAAACTTGAACGGAGAGGTAAAGAAATTCAAACTAAGCGATTTTAGTGGCTGGAAGATTTTAATCTTTTTTCCTCGTGCATTTACTGGGGTTTGCCAAAGCGAAGTAAAAGGTTTTTCAGATGAAATTGAAAAATTTAAGGCAAAAGCAGCGCAATTAATCGCGATATCTACTGACAGCCCATATGTGCATAAGGCATGGATACAAAAAGACATATCAACATTACAATTCCCACTTTTAGCAGATGTTACTCAAGGTGTTTCGCGTGATTATGGTGTACTAGCAGACAACGGTGCTGCGCTACGAGGAACATTTGTAATAAATCCAGACGGAATCATAGTACACGAGAGTGTTAACTTTTTCCCAATAGGAAGAAATAGCGAAGAGGTCTATAGATTGCTCTGCGCCTCCCAAAGTGGCAAATCCTGCAACTTAAATTGGAAACCAGAGTAGTTTTAATTTGTTCTTATTCTAATATTTATTTTAATTACGCCGAGATCGCATAATACGATTTTTGTGTGCAACCTGGTAGTGCGCACGCCTGGAATTGTACCTTTTGAAAAAAGGCACCCCAAAATATTTAGTAAATAGCGTCCCAGTTTTTGGGCGCTTTTTCCTAAAAAGCGCAAGCGTGTCCCTCGTGGATTGTCGGTTCAAAGCCATTTTATTATGGTAGAAAATCCGGCTCTCGGCGTTTTTATTTTAAAATTAGTCTACTTCTTTTCCAATTAGATCAGTTATTTTGCCATTAGGTCCAGCTAATTCTTTTAATTTTTCTAGTGCTCTGCGAGACTCTTCTGTTCCTTTTGCAACAACTACAAAAACACGAAATAATTGGCCTTCTGGTTTTCTTGTAATATATAATTTCAGATTATCTACCTTCAGGATAAGTAATCTCCTTTAATCTGTCTCTTGCATCCGCAAAGTGATTCTTTGCTGTTGCAAACTCTTCTGCTTCAAATGCTTCTACTGCTTTTTCCATTGCAGCAATAACTGGTTCTAGATATCTATCTGGTGATTTCTTTAGTTCATCTAATATGAATCTAGGTTTATTTGCATTAATAAATAATTCAAGATAGTCAAGTTTCTCTCTTGCCTTTGCCCTTTCCCCTCTGTTTACAAACCTATAAAGCCAGCCATAATGCCCAATTAGATAATCTATCTTTCTTCCATCATCTTTCCTCGCCACGCCAGCTTCGAAAACTGCAATTGCATCTTCTGCCCCTTTTCGATCTCTTCCGTTTACTCTAAACAAACTATTATTTGCTTTTATATACCTTAAAATACTTGCCTTTGGTTTCCTTTGATCCATCATTTCTTTTATTTTCTCTAAAACCCTCAATTTATTTTCATCATAAGTTTGGAATTCAAAAACCTGTTCAGCAACTTCTGCAAATTTAGATAACTGTCCAAATACCCATTGATCACGTTCTATACGCAAAGCGCATTCTTTCTGATGGTTCCATTCTACTATTCCTGCAATCTGTCTATCACGCCATTGACCAATGCGATTACGTACAGAAGTAAAAACTGCGCATGCCCTGCTTATTTGCATTTCCCTCTCGCTACCCATTTGCATTTTCTTTGCAGATTCAAGCATTTTTATTGTTGTTTCTAGTCGCGCAACAGCAACAATGCATTTAACTGCTACTTGTTTTTTCTCTAAATCTTCCTTTGCGGTTGTAAGTTGGGCTATTGCTTTATTTATCTCACTATCAGTATATCCCTTAGATTCTGAAATCCATGCATTAAGCGTATCTAATGCTCTAAGAATCGTTTGCTTTGTATCTTCTATCTCTTTTTCATATCCTTCTCTTAAGTGTTTTAGTGCACGTACTGCAGTTATCACATGCGTGTTGAATCGTACCACCTTACGCGGTATGTCCCATTCTTTAATTCGTCCCTCAACATCCTGCCAACGTTCGTGAGCTAGTCTTTCCCTGTCTTCTCGCTTAAATCCCATTCTTACGTACCATTTATCAACAATAATCTTGAATGAGTCTAATTTTCTTGTTTCTTTTTGCATGCCGTTTTCGTCTCTGCCAATGGCTAGTGCTCCACTTCTTTTCGAATAAGTAGCATGGCGTTCATGCGCCGCATCAAAAGCCCTTCTTCTATCCTTTCCTCTTTGGTCTTGTACGGATCTAACTACCTGTCCAATTCTTCTGCTAGTGTGAGTCATAAAGATTTTTTGTGGGTTTTGGTTTATAAATGTTACTTTATTAAGATGCTCTCTGCAAACTTCAGTTCCTTCAGTTTTTTTATTACTTTGGCGCTAAGTTTTCCATCTATTATTATACTAAGTACTGGATCAGGGAATAAATCCGGGTCATCGCTAATTATCTGTCGAATTACTATCCCGTTATCAGCTAATATCTTAGTAACTGCTGCAATTATTCCTTTACCCTTTGGATTCGCTCGAATTTCTATTGCATCAAATCCCAATTCTTTCGCTGCATTTGCAATAAATGCACGCGATTCAAGCCGATAAAATATCTGCAATAGCTTATCATCATTTGCAATTGCCTTAGCTGTATCAATTACTACTCTGCGGTCAACACCTATTGCACGTGCAATTTTTGCTGGTGGAAGCTCAATTTTGCCAACATAAATCTTGCCTTTTCCATCTACCTTCAATCCTAAGCGCAAGAATTCTGTTGCAACTATCTTGCGGCCTCGCGCATGTTCAAAAAACCTTTCAAGCATTTTTAACATAATGTACATTTTTATACATAAAGGTTTAAATAGATACATTGTGCTGCTATCAGCATTGAGCCATGGGCCATGGGCATTTGGTTCGATAAAAAGGTGAAACACATGGAAAAGGATGTTCTTTGGATTACACAGTATAAATTTGGAATTACAAATATCCCCAGTAGACTTATTCTCAGTGCTTTCAGAGCATTGTGAAAATGCATTCTTGCTTGAGAGTAGCGAAGGAGTTGAAAAACTATCCAGATTCTCATTCTTAGGTTTTTCTCCAGGTAAGAAAATAGCGTTAAAGAACAGTGTGCTAAATATCAATGGGCAAGAATCAGAAGCGAAGAAACCAGTAGTAGCGCTTAAAAACGAAATTTCTAAGAGCGAAATAAAAGCATCTGGGTTCTTAGGTGGTGCAGTTGGTTATTTTTCTTTTGACTATATTAGGTATATCGAGCAGTTGAATAGTGCGTTAAAAGATGAAGTAAATTTTCCAGATTTTGAATTTGGTCTATTCAATGATGCGATAATTTTTGATCATAAAGAAAACAGAATAAGATATGTCTATCAAAAAGAAAACAGACTTGAGCAAATATTAACGTTTATCAAAGACTCAGCTTTTATTACAAAGCCGCTTGAAATCTATAATATAAAATCTAATACAACTAAAGAAAAATTCTGTGAAAATGTAGAAATTGCAAAAGAACACATTCGTGCTGGTGATATATTTCAAACAGTTATTTCTAAGCGTTATGAAATAAAATTTAGTGGAAGTTTAATCTCGTTTTATAAAAAATTAAAGGCAACAAATCCTTCTCCTTATATGTATTATCTGAAGTTTGGTGAGCGAGAGGTTATTGGGTCAAGTCCTGAGAATCTAATTCGCGTAGAGGATAGAAACATTACAAGCTATGCAACGCTTGCTGGTACAAGGCCGAGAGGAAAAACTCCAGAAGAAGATAAAAAACTGGAAATAGAGCTGCTGCAAGATGAAAAAGAACGTGCAGAGCACATAATGCTTGTTGATTTAACTAGAAATGATATTGGAAAAATAGCAGAGGTAGGAACAGTTAAGGTACCAGAATTAATGAATGTTCACAAATACTCCCGTGTCCAGCACATAGCTTCTTTGGTTACTGCAAAATTGCGGAATGATAAGGACGTGTTTGACGCTTTTAATGCAATATTTCCAGCAGGCACAGTTTCAGGTGCACCAAAAATAAGGGCAATAGAAATAATTGATAGATTAGAAAAAACAAAACGTGGTCCATATGCTGGCGCAGTTGGCTATTTTTCAACAAATGGAAATGCAGATTTTGCAATTGGCATTCGCACTTTATTTGCAAATAAAAATCGTGCTTATATCCAAACTGGAGCTGGTATAGTTTATGATAGTGTCCCGGAAAAAGAATTTCAGGAAACAGAGAATAAGGCTAAAGCATTGTTGCATGCAATAGGAGAGGATAAATATGAAGCTACTATTAATAGATAACTTTGATTCGTTTGTTTATAATCTGTATCAATACTTTGGAGAGCTAGGTTGCGAAGTAGATGTTTTTAGGAATGACGAAATAACATTGGAAACTGCAGCGCAATACGATAAGATCGTTATTTCTCCAGGTCCAGGGGATCCAACTAATAAAAAAGATTTTGGCATTTGCAGTGAGATTATTTCTAAAATAAATAAACCTATTCTTGGCGTATGTTTGGGGCATCAAGGTATAATCAGCACCTTTGGCGGCAAAATAATTCGTGCAGCAAAGCCAATGCATGGAAAAATGAGTGAAATTAAACATAATGGTAATGGCATATTTGCAGGAGTTAAAAACCCACTAAAAGTAATGCGCTACCATTCGCTTATTGGAGAAAATTTGCCAGATTGCTTAGAAGTTCTTGCAAAAAGTCAAGACGATAATTCAATAATGGCCGTGCAGCATAAAACTCTGCCTATTTTTGGTGTGCAGTTTCATCCAGAATCAATTCTAACAGAAGAAGGAAAGAAAATATTACAGAATTTTTTGAAGGCGTAGAAAATGGAATTCTTGCAGATATTACATAAGTTGATTGATAAAGAAAATCTTACAGATGATGAAGCAGCCTTTGCTTTAGAGGAAATAATGCAAGGAAAAATAAATAATGCTCAAATTGCAGCATTTTTAACCGGGTTAAAGATAAAAGGCGAAAGTATCGAAGAGATCGCAGCATTTGTAAAAATAATGAGGAAAAACGCAATAAATTTTTTTCCAAAAGTAAAGAACCTTGTTGATACTGCAGGCACAGGTGGGGATGGAAGTAAAACATTTAACATTTCAACGTGTGCGGCATTTGTTGCTGCTGGCGCAGGTGCAAACGTTGCTAAACATGGCAATCGTGCAGCATCTAGTAAAAGCGGAAGTGCAGATGTTTTGGAAGAATTAGGAATAAATAGTATTACAGAACCGACAATCGCCGAAAAACAACTAGAAGGTATTGGTATTACGTTTCTATTTGCGCCAGCATTTCACCATGCTATGAAATTTGTCGCGCCAGTGAGAAAAGAGCTAGGATTTAAAACTGTGTTTAATATCCTTGGTCCGCTAACTAATCCAGCAGGTGCGAAGCGGCAGTTAATTGGGGCCTATGATAAATCATTATTAAAAAAATTGGCAGAAGTTCTAAAACTACTTGGAACAGAAAAAACACTTTTAGTTTCAAGCGATATTGACGAAATAAGTATATGTAGTGAGACTGAACTTTATGAAATTACTAATGGGGAGATAAAAAATTATAACATCATACCAGAGGATTTTGGATTTAAAAGAGCAAGCTTAGACGCAATTCGAGTTGAAGATAAAACAAAAAGTGCAGAAGTTTTGCTAAATGTTTTGAAAGGCAGAGACGGCGCTGCTCGAGATATTGTTTTACTAAATTCAGGTGCAGCAATTTATGCAAGTGGCATTGCAAATAATATTCAACAAGGTATTTCTCTTGCAGAAAAATCAATTGATTCTGGTAAGGCATTGGAAAAACTAGAATTATTAAGAAATTTTAAGGCTTGATATTATGGACATTCTTGATAAATTTATTGAACAGGCAAAGGAAAATGTGGAAAGTGGGTACTATAATGTTACCATCAAACATACTCTAGATAAAACTTCATTAAAACAAAAAATCCTATCACAAAACTTTACTTTAATCTCTGAAATAAAACATGCATCTCCTGCTGGAGAATATTCATTTGATAATATTGATGTTGAAAAAGCAGCTGAAACATTTAAACAGGCTGGAAGTGATGCAATTTCAGTAGTAGTTGAACCTAAAATCTTCAAAGGCAACCTAAGTAACATATCAATTGCAAAAAAAACCGGTTTGCCAGTACTTTTCAAGGATTTTGTTTTTCATGAAAAGCAGATAAAAACTGCAGCAGCGCTTGGCGCAGATTGTATTCTTCTAGTTATGAAGGTTGTGGATAGATTAGCTATTGATATAAATGAACTAATTGCTAAAGCGCACGAGCATAAGTTAGAAGTTTTGCTTGAGTGTTACGATTCTGATGAAATGAGACGAGCAATTAAAACAGATGCAGATATTCTTGGAATAAATAATCGTGATTTGCGATCTTTGCATGTTGATCTGAACAGGACTAAAGAAATTATGAAATTTGCTAAAAATAAGCCAGTAATCAGCGAAAGCGGTATAAACTCAAGAAAGGATGCTGAATTTGTACGTGCTTGCGGAGTAAAAGGCATATTAGTTGGCACTGCTTTATGGAAAACAGATAATCAGTTAGAGAAAATAAGAGAACTTAAATTGTGATTTGCATGAATAAAGGAAGATTTGGTGAGTTTGGAGGAAGATACATTTCTGAATTACTAGTGCCAGTGCTGGAAGAATTAGAAACTGCGTTTGAAAAAGTAAAGGAGGATAAAGAATTCAAAAACAAATTAGATTATTACCTTTCAAAGTATGCTGGTAGACCCACCCCGCTTTATTTTGCAGAAAATTTAAGTAAAAAACTCGGAATTAAAATTTATTTAAAGCGAGAAGATCTTTTGCATACTGGGGCGCATAAAATAAACAATACCATTGGTCAGGTTTTACTTGCCAGGACTATGGGGAAGAAAAGGGTAATTGCAGAAACTGGTGCAGGACAGCATGGAGTTGCAACAGCAACTGCTGCAGCGTTATTTGGATTAGAATGCGATGTTTACATGGGAAAAGAAGATGCTGAACGCCAAAAATTAAATGTTTATAGAATGAAATTGCTTGGAGCAAATGTTAATATTGTTGATGCTGGTTCGCGCACTTTGAAAGATGCAATAAACGAAGCATTGCGTGATTATGCAACTAATTTCAAAGATACGCATTATGTTCTTGGTTCTGCATTAGGTCCGTACCCTTATCCTTCTATTGTAAAATATTTTCAATCTGTTATAGGAATTGAAGCGAGAACGCAAATATTAGAAGCTGAGCAGTGTTTGCCTGATTATTTAGTTGCATGTGTAGGCGGAGGAAGCAATGCTATTGGGTTATTTGCCCAATTTTTAGACGATAATACTAAGATGATTGGAGTAGAAGCAGGAGGCAAAGGTATATCTACCGGAAAACATGCTGCTCGAATAAGCGGAGATGGACAAAAAGGGGTTTTACACGGTTCACTTTCGTATATTTTACAAGATAATGGGCAGATCAGAGAAACCCATTCTGTATCTGCAGGTTTGGATTACCCTGCAATTGGGCCAGAGCATGCTTATTTGCATGAATTGAAAAGAGCGCAATATGTTTCAGTTACCGATAGTGAAGCTCTAGAAGCATTTCATTTACTTGCTGAAACTGAAGGAATTATACCAGCGCTTGAAAGTGCGCACGCTATTGCATATTTGCCTAAACTTGCTAAGCAGAATAAAAACAAAATTATAATTGTTAATCTTTCTGGTCGTGGGGATAAGGATGTCGAACATGTTGCAAAAATAGAAGGTGCTAATTTATGAAATTTATCCCTTATGTTTGCTGTGGAGATCCGAATCTGGATTTTACTTACAAGGTAGTTAAAACGCTAGCGCCATACTCGCATATAATAGAATTAGGTATCCCATTCTCTGATCCAATTGCCGACGGAAAAACAATTCAGGCAGCAGCAAACAGAGCATTGACAGCAGGGCAAAAAAATGCTGTCAATATTCGTCATGATTCTCATGACGATGCATTAAAAAATGGAGTAAATACCGAGCAAATATTTGAAATGGTAAAAAAATTACGCAGCGAAAAAATTGCAGTGCCATTTGTCTTTATGACTTACTATAATATTATCTATTCATATGATTCTGAAAAATTTTTGCGAGCTATGAATGAAGCAAATGTGCAAGGACTAATAATTCCTGATTTACCATTTGGCGAAGATAAAGAATTTGAAAAGCTTGCAGAGGAATATGAAATTTCTATAATAAATTTAATCGCCCCTAATACAAAAGAAGAAAGAGCCAAAGAGATTCTAAATAATGAAAAAAAATTTACTTACTTAGTTTCAGTTGCAGGGACAACTGGTGCGCGAGGCGAAGTGAGTGAACAAAGTTTAGAGTTTGTAAAAAAAATAAGACCGCTAGCTCCAAATGGACAGTTGTTTGTTGGGTTTGGTATTTCAAACGCAGAGCAGGCAAAAAAATTCGTTCAAGCTGGCGCTGATGGAGTGATAGTCGGCAGTGAGATAATTAATATTTATTCTAAATATATTGTTAATGGAAAGATTGACGAGAATAAGGGATTAGAGGCAATTGAAAAATTTGCTGAAGTAATTCAGTCTGCATAAGTAATATAACTTATTAAATCACCTAACTACATATATACTATATGTCAAAATCAAAAAGAGGCACTAGTTTTCCAAGAGGAAAAAGAATTAAAGACAGATGGACTACTTTTAGGCTACTGCTAAGGAAATGCGAAATAATAATAGAAGTTCTTGATGCGCGAGATCTGGAAGGCACTAGAGTTAGAAAAATCGAGCATTGGGCCGGACGAGAGCGGCTTATCAAAATAGCAAATAAGATTGATCTGATTAGCGAAGAGGCATTAAATTCAATTAATAGAAATGAATACTTGCCAATATCCTCAAAATCAGACCATAAAAACAAGGAAAGGAAAAAGATCATCAATGCAATACTTGCAAAAGGAAGGGAAAGACCAAGAGTGCTAGTTGTCGGTTATCCTAATGTTGGCAAAAGTACAATAATAAACTTACTAGCAGGAAGAGAGGTTGCCAGAGCAATGCCTATTGCAGGAACTACAACAAATGTCCAGTGGATAAGGCTTCCACATGATATTTTGCTTATTGATTCGCCAGGCGTTTTTCCAGAAGATGAGCAAAGAACTGAGCTGCTTAGAAAAGGGGCAATTAATGTTGACGGGCTGAAAAATTTTGAATTCTATGCTTTAAAAGTTGCACAAAAATGCATCAGAAGCCAGGAATTGCGTAATTGGATTGAAGAATATTTTGATATTAAATTAGAAAGCGATAAGCCAGAAGATTTAATAGAAAATATTGCAAAAAGACGTGGGTTACTACTAAAAGGCGGTGCATACAATATAAATGAAGCATCTAAAGCCTTGCTTAGGGCGTTTTCTAAGGCCCCCAGCTTATAAAGAATATTTATAAACCTTTTCATGCATAATAATATTAGAAAAGATGTATAAACGTGTTTTATATGAGTAATAAAGCTAAAGTAAACAACAAAGTATTCTATTTCTTCAGCTTTAGCTTTTGGTATTAATAGCCAACACCAAACTGTTTGTATTAAGTCTTAACTAGTATCTGTTTGTTGTTGGTTTTTTTCTGACTATGATTAGTGTTAACAATATAAAATTTGGAAATGAAAAAATGGTGATCAAATGGGAAATATTAAAAATATAAAACTCGCTGCGCTGAATGGAAGCGGTCGTACGATTGTGCGAGTTGGAAATGTAAAAGTTGGCGAAGGGTTTACTGTAATTGCCGGACCATGCAGCGTTGAAAGTGAAGAGCAATTGCTCGAGACTGCGCGAGCAGTAAAAGCAGCAGGCGCAGACATGCTTAGAGGTGGTGCGTTTAAACCGCGAACTTCGCCATACGCGTTTCAAGGACTTGGTCTAAAAGGATTAAAACTCTTGGAAAAAGCACGAGATGAAACTGGCTTGCCAATAGTTACTGAAGTACTCGATACGCGTGATGTTAGTTGGGTATGTGAATATGCAGACGTATTGCAAATTGGTGCAAGAAACATGCAAAATTTCTCGCTTTTAAAAGAAGTAGGAAAGGCAGAAAAGCCCGTGCTGCTAAAGCGGGGAATGTATTCAACAATAGAAGAGTGGCTAAATTGTGCTGAATACATTCTAAATGATGGAAATCCAAATGTAATTCTATGCGAGCGTGGAATAAGAACATTCGAAACATACACAAGAAACACGCTTGACTTAAGCGCTGTTCCAGTTGCAAAAGAGCTTACGCATCTTCCAGTGATTACAGATCCTTCTCACGGTACTGGAAAATTAAGCCTGATTAAGCCAATGTGTCTTGCATCTGTTGCTTGCGGTGCAGACGGTTTAATCTTAGAGGTGCACAGAAATCCTGCAGAAGCGCTTAGCGATAAGGATCAGGCGCTTACGCCAACCCAATTCGCAGATATACTAAAGGATGTAAGGGCATTACGAAAGTTCATGGATGGTGGGCATAAATGAGAATAATGCAACTTGACGCTCCAAGTGGAACATGCACATTAGCAGTAGGTGAATCACTAGCTAATCTAGCTAGCTACTGTACTTCAGGAAAAACAGTAATAGTTACTGATAATAATGTTCGGAGATTACATGCTAATAAATTCCCAAAGGCTGAAATAATTGAAATAGAACGTGGCGAGGATGCAAAGACGCTCGCTACTGTGCATCAATTATACGAAAAATTTCTTGAGCTCGAATTAGATCGCTCTTCATTAGTAATCGCAATAGGTGGGGGCATTGTTTGTGATGTTACTGCATTTGCTGCATCTACCTATTTGCGTGGCATGCGCTTAGCGTTAGTTCCTACTACTCTATTAGCGCAAGTGGATGCAAGCGTTGGCGGGAAAAACGGAGTAAACTTCAAAGGATACAAGAATTTAATTGGCACAATAAGACAGCCAGAGCTTTGCTTGTTTGATTTTGATTTACTAAAAACATTGTCGCAGCAAGAACTGCGCAATGGATTCGCAGAAATAGTCAAATGCGGAGCAATAGCCGATGCTAATTTATTTGCTTATTTAGAACAACATCATTCAGAGGCGTTTTCGCATAAGAAAACAGCAATCGAGAAAGTAGTTTACGATTCGCTAGTTGTAAAAACAGACATTGTTGCGAAAGATGAACGAGAAGAAAGCGGAGAACGAATGAAATTGAATTTTGGGCATACGCTTGGGCATGCTATTGAGAAAACTATTGGTTTACCACATGGCGAGGCAATAAGCATTGGAATGGTAGCTGTTGCTAATCTATCTGTTGCAAAAGGATTACTTAGCAATAAAGATGCAGAAAGAATCGAATCATTGCTAAAGAAAATTGGTTTACCAACTAAATTAGATTACGATAAATCAAAAGTAATCGACGCTGTTAGAAAAGATAAGAAGCGCAGGGAAGACGATATAAATTTTGTATTGCTTGAAAAAATCGGCAAGGCAAAGATTGAGAAGATAAATATAAACGAGCTTGAGGGAATTCTATGAATGTTTGTGTCAGCATTGGAGATTGTTCAGTAGAAGAATGCATTAAGTCATTGCAAGATTTAGAGTTAGCTGAGATTAGATTAGATAAGATAAATGCAAAACTATCAACGGATGATGTTAAGAATATATTCTCACAGAAACTAAAACTTATTGCCACCTGTCGCGCAACTAAAACACTTAATGATACTGAAAGAAAAAATCTTTTACTTTCTGCAATAGATGCAGGCGCAGCATATGTTGATATTGAAGTTGAGGCAAGCGATGCTTACAAAAATGAAATATTAAATAAAGCGAAATCTAAAGGTTGCAAGATTATTATTTCTTACCATAATTACGAGAGTACGCCTAAAAAAGGTGAGCTTGAACAGATTGTTAATTGGTGCCTTGAGGCAGGAGATATTGCAAAAATTGCATGCAAAGTGCAATCGCAACATGATAATGCAAGGTTGCTTAGCTTACTTGATACAGATAAAAAAATAATTGTTATTGGCATGGGTGAAAAAGGAAAAATAACAAGAATAGTTGCACCTTTGCTTGGTAGTCCATTCACTTATGCTTCACTTAAGGAAGGAAAGGAAACAGCAGAAGGTCAGATAAGCGTTGATAGATTAAAAGAATTAATGAGGTTACTAAAATGAATGCAAGTTTATACTGTGTAATCGGAGATCCAATAAGTCATTCGCTTTCTCCAGCTATGCATAATGCAGCATTTGCTAAGCTCGGTATTAATGCAATTTACTTAGCAGTGCGAGTGCGAAAAGAAGAGCTTGGGCAAGCAATTGCACATTTGAAGATACTTAATGTTAAAGGAATTAATGTAACAATTCCGCATAAGGTTGAAATAATTAAATACCTTGATAAATTAGATGAAACTGCAAAGGCAATTGGCGCAGTTAATACCATTGTAAATAAAAATGGAAAATTAATCGGATATAATACAGATGCAGCAGGCGCGTTAATCGCGATAAAAAAGAAAGTTAAAAATTTAAAAGGAAAAACCGCTGTTATATTAGGTGCAGGTGGCGCAGCAAGGGCAGTTTCTTTTGCACTAAATAAAGAAGGTGCAATAGTAAGAATGCTGAGTAGGCAGGAAATTGCAGAAGAACTTCCATCGCTAATACATGAAGCAAATATTCTATGTAATTGTACACCCGCAGGTATGCATGAGGGGGATAGTTTAATTCCAAAACATCTATTACGGAAAGGATTAGTTGTTTTTGATGCAGTATATAAAAAAGGTTCAACGAAACTAATCCGGGATGCAGAAGCTGCAGGTTGCGTAACAATTTCAGGAGAAGAAATGCTTGTAAACCAAGGTGCAATTGCATTTGAATTATGGGTAGGAAAAAAACCAAACGTTGGCATCATGCTTGAGGCTGTAAGCAAGAGCTTACGTTCAAAGTATTCAAAATCCAATATCTACCTCATTGGTTTTATGGGCAGTGGAAAAACAAGTGTTGGCAAGGCATTAGCTAAGAAATTGAAAATGAAATACATAGATGTAGATGAACAAATCGAGAGAAGAGCAAGAAAAACAATTGCAAGGATATTTGAAGAGGGCAGTGAGCACAAATTCCGTAAAATGGAAAAAAACGCTATCGTACTTGCAAGCAAAATAAAAAATTCAGTTATTGCGGTTGGTGGCGGAGCAGTTTTAGATTACATTAATAGTTACAGGATGCAGCAAACAGGCAAAGTTATTTTACTAAGAGCAAGTCCTCAAACAATTGTAAAAAGGTTGGAAGGTGAAAGTACGCGTCCGCTATTACTTGGTTTAAATAAAAAACAAAGATTAGAAAGAACAAAAAAGTTGCTTAAATTGCGCGAGCCGTTTTATGCTTTAGCGAAACAGTTCGAAGTTAGTACGAACGAGAAGAGAGTGGAGGAAATTGCAGATGAGATTAGGTGTTTACTATGATAAAATTTATCGTTAAAAACTCAAATATTGCAGGAACTATAGATGCAACGCCATCAAAAAGTTATACGCATCGTGCTATAATATGCGCAGCACTAGCTAGCGGAGTAAGTACAATAATTAATCCATTGATTTCAGATGATACAGAAGCAACCCTTACTGCTTGCGAAGCACTAGGTGCAGAGATTTTGGATAAGAACGAAGAACGCATTGTAATAAAAGGTACCGGAGGCAAGTTAAAAGCAAAAAACACAACAATTAATTGTAATGAATCAGGCTCAACATTGCGCTTTTTAATTCCTTTAGCCGCTCTTGCAGATAAAGAAATTATTTTTACTGGAAAGACTGGACTTGCAACTAGGCCAATAGATGATTTACTAAATGCGCTTGCGCAGCTAGGAGTAAAAAGCACGTACGCTAGCGAAGATAAAAAACTACCAATGAAAATTTGCGGTACCGGCAGTTTAACTGGAGGAAAAATAGCCATTCGCGGAAATGTAAGCTCGCAATTTATCTCTGGACTGCTGTTTGCATTGCCGCTTGCAATTAATGACAGCGAAATAGTAATAACAACTGAAGTTGAATCTAAAGATTACATTGAAATTACGTTAGATGTACTTAAAAAATTTGGAATAAAAGTCGAGCATTCTAGAGATTTAATTGAATTCAAAATAAAAGGCAAGCAACAATACAAATCATGCGAATATACTGTTGAAGGAGATTATTCATCTGCAGCATTTATGCTTGTTGCAGGAGCAATTGCTGGCAATGGAGTTACTATTAATAATTTAAATAAAAATTCAAAGCAAGGAGATAAAAGAATAGTTGATTTATTGAAAGAAATGGGTGCGAAAATAAACGTAGAAGAAAATTCTGTTTCAGTTGAGCGGAGCGAGCTACGTGCTGTGCCAATAGATGCAAAAGATATTCCAGATCTCATTCCAATTCTTGCAATAGCAGCAACACAAGCTAATTTTACAACAGTAATAAAAAATGTTGGCAGGCTGCGGCTAAAGGAAAGTGATCGCTTGCAAGGTGTATTAAATATTATTACTTCGCTTCGTGGAACTGCAAAAATAGAAAACAATTCAATAGCAATTAGGGGAATCGCATCGCTAAAAGGCGCAGAAGTAGAAACACTTAATGATCATCGGTTAGTTATGGCTGCATCTGTTGCTGGTTTAGTTGCTGACGGAGAAACAATTATTCGTGATCCAACAGCAATTAAAAAATCCTATCCAAATTTTTATGATAATTTGCGGAAATTAGGTGCAGATACTATGGCAAGGTCTAATACTTTCGGTAATGCGCTTAAAATAACATTAATTGGAGAAAGCCATGGCAAGCGCATAGGAGTAATTATTGAAGGAGTGCTGAAGGACATAGAAATCTCACAGGAATTTATACAAAGCGAGGTTGATAAAAGAAGAAGTACGAGCGCTCTGACTACGCCAAGAAAGGAGAGCGACACAGTTAATATTGTTAGTGGAATAAAAGATGGAAAAACAACAAGCGAAACGATTAGGATAGAGATAGAAAACAAAGACGTGAAATCGGAAACTTATGAGAAAACGAGAAATCTAATTCGTCCAGGCCATGCAGATTATACAGCGCGTGAAAAATATGCTAGTGTATTTGATTACAGAGGTGGAGGATTCTTATCTGGTAGGATGACTGCTTGTTATGTAGCAGCAGGCGCTATTGCAAAAAAAATACTTGAGCGATTGGAGATCAAAGTACTTGCGCATACTGTGCAAGTTGGCAATGTAAAAGTAAAGCGCACTCTAAGTGATGAAGAGCTAGAACAAAATCATTTATCAAATCTAGTGAGATGCGCTGATTTGGAAAAAGCAAAAGAGATGGAAATAGCAATTGAAAAAGCAAAAAGCAAAAACGATTCGCTTGGCGGAATAATTGAATGCCGCGTGCTCAACATGCCCGTAGGTGTAGGCGAACCAGTATTCTACTCACTAGAAAGCGAGCTTGCACAGGCAATGTTCTCAATTCCTGCAGTTAAAGGTGTAGAGTTTGGCGCTGGCTTTAAGGCAGCAGGAATGCGGGGAAGCGAACACAATGATCCAATAAAAATCGAAAATGGAAAACTTGTAACGCTTACAAATAATGCTGGTGGAATCCAAGGTGGTTTAAGTAATGGTATGCCAATTGCTTTTCGCATTGCAATAAAACCAACATCAAGCATTGCAAAGGAGCAACAAACAGTTGACATAAAGAAAATGGAGGATGCAAAGATTGCAGTGTTTGGTAGGCATGATCCTTGCATTGCTATACGCGCACCACCGATTGTTGAGGCAATGGCAGCGCTAAGCATTGCGGATTTACTATTAGCTGGAAGATTTGTTAAATAAAGGTGATAAAATGGACTTAAACGAAATAAGAAAAGATATAGATGTAATTGATTCAGAGATTATAAAGCTTTTAAATAAGCGATTCGAGCTTGCGCTAAGAACAAAAAAATTCAAATCCCAAATTCCGGATCCAATGCGCGAGCAGGTAGTGCTTGATTCAGTTAGAAGGCATTCTAGAAATTTAGTAAAGCAAGAATTTTCTGAAAAATTATATAAGGAAATAATGAATGAGGCAAAGAAATTACAAGAGCAAAATATTAGACTAGTTGGATTCCAAGGAGAGCATGGTGCTTATGGTGAAATTGCAATTAGAGCATATGATAAGAATGCAGTTCCAGTGCCATCTTTAGAATTTGTTGATGTTTTCGATGGTGTGAAGAGCGGACAGCTTGATCTTGGTATTGTACCAGTAGAGAATTCATTAGAAGGTGCAGTTACTGCTGTTAATGATCTGTTGGTTGAAACAGATCTTAATATTGTTGGCGAAATAAATGTGCCGGTTCATCACTGTCTATTAGCTTTGCCTGATACAGATTATAGAGAGATAAAGGTTGTTTATTCACACCCGCAAGCGCTAGCGCAATGCCGTGGCTTTATTGTAAGAAACAAGCTTGAGGCGCGGCCATATTATGATACAGCAGGTGCAGCGGCAATGCTTGCAAATGAACAACCAAAGGCAGCTGCAGCAATAGCAAGCAAGCTATGTGCAGAGCTTTATGAGCTAGAAGTATTAAAAGAGAATATAGAAGACCACGAATCAAATAATACTAGGTTCCTAGTGCTGTCAAGAGAAAAGAGTGGCGAAAAAGGGAATAAGTGCTCTATCATCTTTTCAACACAGCATAAGTCAGGCGCACTTTTCTCTGTTTTGAAAATATTTGCTGATGCAGGTATTAATTTAACCAGAATAGAATCACGACCAATAAGAAAAGAACCAAAGAAGTTCGCGTTCTTGTTGGATTTCCAAGGTACAGATACAGATAAGAAGATTGCAGACATGATAGAAAAGGTCAAGCAGGAAACTGTTATGTTTAAGTTTTTAGGATGTTACAAAGAGGCGTTAGTATGAGGATTTTAATATTAGGCTGCGGAAAAATGGGTTCTTGGTTTGCAAAGCAGTTGTCTAGTGATAATGAGGTTGCAGTGTACGATATTGATAAGAATAAAGCAAAGGCCATTGGTTCTGTCAAGGTTCTTTTCGATTTGCCTGAGCTTTCTTTATTTGGCCCAGAGCTAGTAATCAACGCAGTTAGCTTGCAAAATACTGTAAAAGCATTTGAAGGCGTAGTTAGTAATCTGTCAAATTGTATAATCTCAGATATTGCTTCTATAAAGAGCGAGCTTCCAGATTTTTATAAAAGGCATGGATTTAGGTTTGTTTCCATGCATCCAATGTTTGGCCCAACATTTGCAAATATGGAGTCGCTTAAAGAAGAAAGCGTCATAATAATTAAAGAAAGTGATGAACAAGGCAAGCAATTCTTTAAGAAATTTTATAGCTCGCTAGGATTGCGAGTATTTGAATACTCGTTTAAAGAGCATGATGATATGATGGCATACTCGCTTACTACGCCATTTGCCGCATCTTTGGTTTTTGCAGCATGTGTTGATAAAACTGCTGTACCTGGAACAAACTTTGCAAGGCAGATGAAAAATGCAAAAGGCGTGCTCTCAGAAGATGATCATTTGTTAGCTGAGATTTTATTTAATCCTAAATCTCTTCCGCAACTAGAAAAGATAACTGCTAAGCTAGAATTTTTAAAACATATAATAAAGGCAAAGGATTATGAAGAAGCGAAAAGGTTTTTTAATAAGCTTAGAAAGAATATAGAATAATTGGATGAGTTTATGCTCTACGAAACATTCGAAAAGATATATGCGTTAGAAAAGCAAGGGAAAGAAATAACTAAATTAAATGTTGGCGAGCCAGATTGGAGACCACCTGCTAATGTTATTCAAGTCGTGTGCGATGCACTTAGAAAAGGAAAGGATAAATATTCAAGCAGTGCTGGCGTCTATGAATTGCGGGAAAAACTTGCAGAATTGCACGGATGCAATGCAAAAAACATAGTAATCACCACTGGGTCCAAATGGGGCATTTATGCATTGCTGAGTTTACATATGCGTGCAGGAGATAATACAATCGTGCTTTCGCCGCATTGGACTGCCTATGATTTGATTTGCAAACAGCTTGGCGGACAAACAAAAATAGTAGACCTAAAAATGGAAAATAAATTCGCAATCGACTTTAACAAGCTCGAAAGCGCAATTGATTCTAATACTAAATTTATTATTTTAAACAGTCCATGCAATCCTACAAGCAAGGCATGGAGTGAGGGCGAAGAACAGGAAGTTATCAGTATTGCAAGAAAGAAAGGAATTATAGTGCTTGTTGATGACGCATATCGTGATCTTTGTTTTGATGCTAGGAAGGAAAGAAAATTTGAAGACAACTTATTTATTGTTAATACCTTTTCAAAAACATTTGGTATGACTGGATGGCGTGTTGGTTATGTTGTTGTTCCAGAGGATATTGCAAAGAGGCTTACTTCTCTTAATAATATTACAACAACCAATGTTCCAGTGTTCTTGCAACTCGCTGCTATTAAGGCATTAGAACAAAAAACAAAGGTCACAGCAAAGGCGCGCGTTGTTTGCAAGAAGCGAGCTGAGCTAGCATCAAACATACTAAACAAAAAACTAATCTTCTCTAAGCCTGATGCAGGGTTTTATATATTTCCAAAGCTGCCAGTTGAAACAATAAATTTTGTAAATAAGCTTTTAGATAGTGGGGTTGCAGTTGTACCTGGCGCTGCATTCGGAAATTATAATCAGCATATAAGGATTTCTCTTTCTGTTGATGAGAAAAAGCTAAGGCTAGCGCTGGAGAAAATTGCAGAGTTATTATAATACTAATTTTAGAATGATTTTAACTCAGGCTTCTTTAGACTAACTAGAGAATGTGTTTCCACTGCTTGCAATACATACCAATTTCGTATTTTTATCCATTTTATATAAATAAAACGGAGGTGATCTATCCGCAGGTTCCCCTACGGATACCTTGTTACGACTTAGCCCCCCTCACGTCTAATCGGTTCGAACTAGGCAAGAACCTAGGTCTCACCGAATAAACATTTGGGTGACTTGACGGGCGGTGTGTGCAAGGAGCGGGGACAAATTCACCGCGGGATGATGACCCGCGATTACTAGGGATTCCATCTTCATGAGGGTGAGTTTCAACCCTCAATCCGAACCACGGATGGATTTAGGGGATTAGCTCCTCCTTTCGGAGTTGCAGCCCATTGTTCCACCCACTGTATGCCGCGTGTAGCCCAGCGGTTTCGGACCATACTGACCTACCGTTGCCCACTCCTTCCTCCCATTTAGCACGGGCAGTCCTCTTAGAGTGCACCTTATCCGGAGATAAAGTTAGCAACTAAGAGCATGGGTCTCGCTCGTTGCCTGACTTAACAGGACAATTTGTGCCATGAATTCACAATCAACATGAATCATGTTCACACCACGAGCTGACGATGGCCATGCAATACCTCTCGGCTCGTTAGGCAAGATCTTTAGTCTGACCTTCATTCTGCCGTCGCCGCTGGTGATGTTCCCGGCGTTGTATCCAATTAAACCGTAGCTTTCGGTATAGTTAGCACTAATGCTAATCTATATATCCACCCCTTGTGGTGCTCCCCCGCCAATTCCTTTAAGTTTCAATCTTGCGATCGTACTCCCCAGGTGGTCGACTTAACAGCTAAGCCAAGATGTAAGCACGTACCTAAAAACCCTTACATCTTGTCTACCCTACAGCACTATACCAGATTACTCTGGTATAACACCACAGTCGACATAATTTACAGCGAGGACTACCGGGGTATCTAATCCCGTTCGCTCCCCTCGCTTTAGTTCCTCACCGTCAGATGCGTTTTGGACAGACGCCTTAGCTTGCACTCCATCTCATTATATTAAAATTTAAATTTGTGACATGTCGTGCAATACGCCACTGGTAGTCCTTCCAGGCTCAACGGATTTTACCCCTACCCTGGAAGTACTCCTGTCCTCCCCCGCTCTCAAGTTTAACAGTATCCACTGCACGCGTTAGAGTTGAGCTCCAACATTTCACAGTGGACTTAATAGACCGGCTACGAACGCTTTAGACCCAATATTCGTGGGTACCACTCGAGGCGCTGGTTTTACCGCGGCGGCTGCCACCAGTCTTAGGCCAATTCCTAAAGACTGTCATGTATAAGCAAATCTTCAGATTTGTTTGCCCACACCCTTATTCTCCGACCTTTATAAATTTTTTGGTGAAGCTTTTTAGGCAACCCGAAAAAGTTTTATTTACAGTCGGCAAAAGGTATAAGCTAAGCTTACACCACTCAGAGTCCCCCTATCACGCTTGCGCGCATTGTAAAGGTTTCGCGCCTGCTGCATCCCGTAGGACTAGGGTCCTTGTCTCAGTACCCTTCTGGGGGCCACCACTCCCATGGCCCCTAAGGATTATCGCCTAGGTGAGCCGTTACCTCACCTACTAGCTAATCCTCCGCAGTCCCATCCTAAGGCGGACAAGTTCCAATTCACTTGCCTTTTAAACCATCAAGCATTGCAGCATAGATGATTTATCGCGGGTTAGCCTCAGTTTCCCGAGGTTATCCACGTCCTTAGGCTAGGTTGACTACGTGTTACTCAGCCGTATGCCACTCTTACAAGTGCAAGAGTAGACTTGCATGGCTTAATCGAACTCTGATAGCAGTACCCTCCAGCAGGATCAACTGGAGTTAAAAACTCTAGTTGTTCACTGCGAGTATACGAATTTTGGAAGTATCTTAATTGAAATTAGCGTTGGAATCACTACAATTTCTAGTTATTTGTCTCTTGAAGCCTGAGTCAAATCTACTAGTAGTAGATTTCTAGTTAAGCAATACTAATGCTAACAAAAATTATACCGAAAAATCGGTGATATATTTACTATATTAACTCTTTATAAAGGTTACTAGCTAAAAGTTATTATATATAAATTTTAGTGGTTATATGACATTAAGAGCACCGATGCATAGAATAAATATTCCAAGGACTCATCGTCATTCCAGACAGGTTATTGATGAAACAATAATAGCTATCGCAGCAGAGCACGCAACTCGCGAGCATTTAGATCGATTAAATGATATCTCTAGAGAAATTAATGCTAAATCAACAGTGCAGCGTATAGCATCAACTGGTTTTAAATTACAGAGAGAATGTTACCATCTGCTTCACTGTTTAATTGCACACTACATTAGTCAATTTTTAATGGAAAGACAACCAGAGCTCGCACACAAGGCGTATTTATTTGCTAATCTTATCCTATTTTCAGCAGTAGATTCAAGGAGAGCGAAAATTTTAGAATTGGATTATCTAATTGGTTTAAAAGGTTGTAAATTGTTAGGTAGAAAACCAGATATTGAAAGTACAGTAAGCGAATTAATTAATACGCCATCAATTTTTGATTCATATGATGAGCGTTTCAGTCTCGAACAAGGAACATTTAGAAGAATATTAGATATTGCAGTTGAATTAGTTAATCAAATACCTGATAAATTCTATAAAGCTAGCGTTCGCAATAATGAGCGGCATTACCAAACCATGGGGCATAGAAATAATTTTGGGGTAAAACTAAAACTTACGAAAGACAAGATATTTAGAGATATAGATGGTGAGAGAACACCACTAGATGAAAGTACGATAGACCATGTACAATCTTCTATTAATTATAAGTTAGATTCTAGCGACTTATTTAGTTTGCGTGAAGCACGAGAAGCCTTTGAAAAGATTCTTCAATCACTAGGCTATAACGTTTTAACAAAGCAAGAGGCATACGAATTATTACAAACAATGTCCCTTCCTATTAAACTAGCTGATCTCTTGCATCCTGCTACTTTTTCTGATTATGCTCCAACTCAGGTTCCAGAAGCTTAGATTTTTAAATTCTCTCCTATAGTATAATTAAACTTCTTATAAACTTAGTTTTATATGAACCAATGACGATGAAAATCGAGGTGAAGTTATGCCAAGCTATGTAAAATTTGAAACTCCAAAAGAATTAGTGCCAAATATCTTAGATATGCTATCAGTAGCAAAAGATAATGGCAAATTAAAAAAAGGAGTAAATGAAACAACAAAAAGCATTGAACGCAAGCAAGCACAATTTGTTGTTATTGCAGAGGATGTTTCTCCTGAAGAGGTAGTTGTACACTTACCAATGCTTTGCGAAGAAAACGGAATCCCTTATGCGTATATACCAACAAAGGTTGATTTAGGGAAATCAGTAGGTATTGAAGTAGGTACCTCCTCAATCGCAGTTGAGAATGCAGGTGGTGCAGGAGAGAAATTACAAGATATATTAAAGAGATTACCAAAACATGCTCCAGTACACAAGGCAGTTGCGCCAGTAGCACATGCAAAACCAGCTGAGAAACCAGCACATCCGCAACCGCACGCAAAGCCTGATGAAAAACCAGCGCATCATGCAAAAGCAGAAAAACCACACGAAAAAGCTAAAAAGTGATCTGAATGGTGGACGACGGTTACGCAGCAGAGGTTGTCGAAGTAAGGACAAAAACTGGAGTTTATGGTGAGATTTATCAAGTTCTTTGCAAAATTCTCGAAGGCCCAGATACTGGTAGAGTAATACTAAGAAATATCAAAGGTCCTGTAAAAAAAGGAATGATAATAATGCTTCTTGAAACAGAAAGGGAAGCAAAAGAAATTAAGGCGAAGTAAATTAAAAGTGGTCGATATGTCTGCATGCTCATTTTGTAGCGAAAATATTTCAAAAGGAACAGGTGTATTATTTGCTAAAAAAGATGGTACACTTTTTTACTTTTGCTCAAGTAAATGTAAGAAGAATCAAGAACTAGGAAGAGAAGGGCGCAGACAAAAATGGACTAAGGCATCACAATTATTCAAGGAAAGAGAGAAAAAGAAAGCTGCCAAAGCAGGTTAGTGGTCTGATTATATGGGAACTAACGAGCGAACATTAATTCTAATTAAACCAGATGGTATCCAACGAGGATTAGTTGGAGAAACTATTGCACGCTTGGAGAAAAAAGGTTTGAAGATCGTTGGAATGAAAATGCTTCACGTAGATAAAGCACTTGCAAAGGATCATTATTCTCATTTAGTAAGTAAACCATTTTATCCTGATTTAGAAAAATTTATTACTTCTTATCCAGTTGTTGCGACGGTAGTTGAAGGAAAAGAAGCAGTTGAAGTTGTTCGTTTAATTGTTGGCCCAACAAACGCAACAAAAGCAGAAGGCGGAACAATTCGCGGAGATTTTTCAAATTCTACTTCAAGAAATATTATTCATGCTTCAGACAGCAAGGAAACTGCAGAAAAAGAAATTAAACGCTTCTTTAAATCTAGCGAGCTTTTTGATTACAAACTAGTTTTGAATGAATTTTTATATGCGGGCGATGAATAAATTAGTTCACAATCACAGCCTTAATATTCACAAATTCTTTAATCCCAAGTTTTGAAAGTTCTCTTCCTATGCCGCTTTTCTTTATACCGCCAAATGGTAGTCTTGGATCGCTTTTAACCATTGAATTAACTGCAACAAAACCAGCCTGCAGCTCGCGCGCGAACTTTTCAATTTTCTTCTCATCTTTAGTCCAAACACTCGCGCCTAATCCATATTCAGTAGAATTAGCAATACGTAACGCATCATCATCATCTTTAGCAATTATAAGTGTAGCAACCGGTCCAAATGTTTCTTCTTGCATTATTTTTTCATTTCCTTTGCATTCAATTACTGTTGGTTCAAAGAAATAACCTCTTCCCTCCAGCTTATGGCCTCCAGCAAGAACTTTCGCCCCGTCTTTTACTGCTTGTTTAAGTTGTCTTTCTAATGCATCTCTTAGATCATCTCTTGCAAGCGGCCCAACATTTGTAGTCTCATTAAGCGGATCTCCAACTTTTTGCGCTTTAACAAATTCAACAAATTTTTTCTTGAATTGCTCATAAACGTTTCTATGAACTATAAATCTTTTAGCAGCAATGCAGCTTTGTCCAGTATTCTGATAGCGCGCTGTAACTGCTGTTTGGCATGCGAATTGCACGTCTGCGTCTTCCAAAACAATAAATGGATCACTTCCACCTAATTCAAACACAACCTTCTTTATGTTTTTTCCAGCTAATTCGCCAATTTTTTTGCCAGCTTCAGTGCTTCCTGTAAGTGAAACTCCATCAACTTTTGCAATTAACTTGCTTGCGTCCTCGCCGCTAATCAGCAACGTTTTGAAAACATATCCAGGTAATCCAGCTTCTCTAAAGATCTGTTCAATAGCTAACGCACATTGCGGAACATTGCTTGAGTGCTTAAGAATACAAACATTACCCACAGCCATTGCTGGAACAGCAAATCTAAATACCTGCCAGAATGGAAAATTCCAAGGCATTATTCCAAGAATAACACCAAGAGGTTCAAAAGAAATATAACTTTTCTTATTATCAGTCTGTATATTCTCTGGTGCTAAAAATTTCTCTGCATTTTCATAATAATACTCGCAAACCAATGCACATTTTTCTGCTTCAGCTACTGCTTGCTTAATTGGTTTGCCCATTTCTTTGGTTATTATCTCTCCGTATTTTCTTGAATTCGCGCGAAGCACTTCGGCAGTTTTTTTCAAAAATACAATGCGTTCTGCAATGCTTTTTTTACGCCAGGATTCAAATGCTTCTCTGCATTTTTTTAATTCTTCCTCTGCTTGTTTTTCAGTAAGCATTTCAAATTTGCCATTTAGCTGCTCAGTTGCTGGGTTTATGGAAAGCATATAATTCTTAGGCATTTAGTTCACCCCATTAGAATAAATAATAGAAACAAAGAATGTTTATTAATCTTGTTTCCCAATTTACTTTATGCTTCTCCCTAAACACCATATACAATCATCAAATGCAGTCACCGATATTATTCACGAATCGCAATTCCAGCCTGCAGGAGTAGATTTAACATTAAAAAGCGTCCACGCATTCAAAAACGCTGGTAAGATTGATTTCGACAATAAAGAAAGAAAAATAAGCGATACTGAGCAATTAGAATTCAAAAACGATGAATTGCATTTAGCAAAAGGTGCGTATAAGGTAATCTTTAATGAATATGTAAGAATTCCAAGCGATGCAGCAGCATTCTGCTATCCAAGAAGCTCGCTTTTGCGCTGCGGCGCAACGCTCGAGTGTGCAGTTTGGGATCCGGGTTACGAGGGAAGAAGCGAAGCACTATTGATTGTAGCAAACGAGCACGGCATAACTTTTAAAAAGAATGCAAAAATCGGGCAATTAGTTTTTGTTAAGCTTGTCGAACCAGCTAAGCAACTATATGAGGGCGTTTATAAAGGAGAGAACAAGTAAATGGAAGATAGCACTGCAACTATTCCTTATTCTATTTTAGATCGAGACTTTTACGTTTTATTAGCTGCATTAACAAAGGCATTTAGTGCAGTTGAATACGGATTAATAATATCAGATGAAATTGCGTTACAGCTTCATTTAATCAGTAGTTATCTTAAGAGATTTGGGTTAACCTCAATTGAGCAAGTTGATTTTAATAGAGACTTATTTTCAGCACCTTCTTTTTCTTGTTTAACTGCATCTTACGGTAATACGGCTGCTAATTGTTTAACCTCTGTTGAGGCACCAGGGTATTTTAGATTAGGAGATGATCTATATGAAGTTCGTTTTGCAGACTTTAATGCGCATAAACCAAGATTTCGTCTAATTAAAAATGGAACAGAGATTGGTAATACGGAAGCAAGAATTGATTATTCTAATGATTCAAGGTTGGTTGAATCAGCTAGTACGTTAGAATTAACAAGAGAAAATCTAGCTATCCACTGTTTAGTCGCTTCACCAGAATATATAATTGCATTAGCACTTTTGAATGATAAATATGAATTAATAAGAAGAGCAAAGCCAATAATCGATGAATTGGAAAGAGATGGTAGATTCAAATATTACAGACTTGCAAGCATACTAGGAGAAAAAAACAGAGAAAAATTCGTTAGGTTCTTAGCTAGGGGTATTAGAGTGTAACAGTTTAATTTTTCAGGAAACCGCCAGGCTGCCGACGCAACCATCAGAAGTATATAGGTGTTGCGTCTCACAAGAAAACATTAGAAATACGATTGATTCATAAGAAAGCTAGAACGATTTCAGACTCTTACAGTAGAATCTCCGCTTAGTTGCCAATCCTTTTCCCTTTTGAATATAATTGCATTTCCAATTTTCATAAATATTGTATGCAGTACTAGGAATAATAATACAGATTGGGTTATTGTTAGCCAATCTGCAAAACCAAGTGGCTTTGTTTTGAAAAATTCATTTAAAGGAGTATATAATACTATTAACTGGAGCAATAAAGAGGATACAATTGCAACAGTTAACCATTTGTTAGCTGATATATCAGTATGATAATAACTCCTCACTAGTTCTACCTTTACCATCTCCTTTACTACAAATAATGTGAATACAATGCTTTGCGCCTTTAGAATATCATTTAAATTAACAGAAAAGACAAATAAAATTGGGATAGTAGCAGCCACGCCTAAAGAAAACATAAAATAAACAGAATGCGAATTAATTATTCTATAATTCTTTGAAACTGGTTTTCTTTTCATTATGTCTTTAGCTGGTGGGTCAACCCCTAATGCTAGCGCAGGCAAACCATCTGTAAGCAAGTTTATCCATAATAACTGTGCAACAGTTACTGGAAATCCTAATCCGATTATAGATGCAATAAATATTACCAGTACTTCAGAAAGGTTCGCGCCTAACAAGTAATTTACAAATTTCTTGATATTGTCAGATATTCCTCTCCCTTGTTCTATGGCGTTTCTTATACTTATAAAATTATCATCTACTAGTATCATGTCGCTTGCTTCTTTTGCAACCTCTGTGCCGCGAATGCCCATTGCTATCCCAACATCACTGTTTTTTATAGCTGGCGCATCATTTACTCCATCCCCAGTCATTGCAACTACATGGTCATTTTCTTTAAGTGCTTTTAGAATCATTGCCTTGTGTTTTGGGCTTGTTCTTGCATAGATGTCTACTTCTTCAACTAGCTTTTGTAAATCGCCATTACTCAATTTATCTAATTCATCACCATTAATGCTTTCTCCACCAAAGCCTAGCTCTTTTCCTATTGCCTCAGCAGTTAATCTATTGTCTCCAGTTATCATTACAACTCTGATGCCAGCGCTTCTGCAGTCATCAATTGCTTCTCTTACCCCTTCGCGTGGAGGATCAATCATACCCATTAATCCAATAAAAACAAGGTCATCCTCCATCTCTTCCTCAGTCGTTTTCTTTAACCCTTCCTTATATGCAAATCCTAAAACACGCAATGCACCATTTGCCATTTTGTTATTTTCTGCAATAATTCTTTGCTTATCTTTTTCTGTTATTTTTTTAATTTTTCCATTCTCATAAATAGTATTGCATTTTGATAGTACTATCTCTGGTGCACCCTTTAGGTATACATATTTTTTACCTTTAAATTCATTTGCAGTGCTCATCATCTTTCGTTCAGCAGAGAATGGCACTTCACCTATACGTATATGATTTTTTCTTGTATCATCTAAATTATATCCTGCTTTGTAAGAAGGAATTAGTACTGCAATTTCTGTTGGGTCTCCCTTGAATTTACCACTCTCTTTATCTACTCTAGCATCATTACAAAGAACAGCGCATCTAAGCAACAATTCAAATTCCTTATAATCACATTTTTGATCTGCGCAAAGAAAATCACCCTTTGTTTCGTGTCCTTTTCCAGTTACGAACATATGCTTGCCATCATAGAAAAGATTTGTAACTGTCATTGTATTCTCAGTTAAGGTTCCGGTTTTATCCGTACATATTATGTCAATTGCTCCTAAATTTTGCACCGTCGCAAGCTTTCGCATTAATGCATTCTGTTTTGCCATTTTATTTGTTCCAATCGCAAGCGCGAGCGTTACTACTGCTGGCAATCCTTCTGGTATTGCAGCAACTGCCAAACCAACTGCTGTAAGTATTATTACATCTAACTCTCCTTTATGCAATAGAAGTTCAGTTATAATTATGATCGCAATAATAATGCCCACACCTATTGCGATCTTTTTGCCTATATCATCTACTTCTATTTGGAATGATGTAACTTTTTCTTCTGCCTCTGCAATTTCCTTTGCGATCTTTCCTATTTCGGTATGAATATTTGTTGCAGTTACTATTGCACGACCTTTTCCACGCGTAACCGTAGAAGTCATGTAAACCATATTTCTTCTTTCTGCGAGCGCTGTTTCTGATTTCAATTCTTCGATTTCTTTATGTACTGGTACGCTTTCGCCAGTTAACGCAGATTCGTCTACGTGTAACGAAATACTTTCAATTACCCTCGCGTCCGCAGGTACTATATCTCCTTCTCGTAGAATTAGTACGTCTCCGGGTACAACAAGATTAATTGATATTTCCATCTCTTCATTATCTCTTAACACGCGAGCAAGCGGCGCAGTTAATTTTTTTAATGCCTCAATACTTTTCTCAGCTCGATATTCTTGCCAAAATCCAAAAATAGCATTTGCAACTAAAATTAGAACTATTAGTATTGCATCAAATAACGATTCCTGTTTTTTTTCCGCATCCTTGCTTATGCTCCCTAAAAAGATTGAAATTATTGCTGCGATAATTAGAAGAATAACTGGTAAGTTTTTGAATTGATTAATAAAAATTTTCCATTTGGATATTTTTGTTTCTAATTCTATTTTATTTTCTCCATATTTTGCTAAGCGTTCTTTAGCTTCGCTTTCGCTAAGTCCTTTTTCATCAGTATCGAGTTCTTTATAAATTTTTTTTATTTCTAAGGCATGGTATTCTGTAGCAGTCAAATAAGCACCAAAAAGAGATTCGGAGATTAGATTTAAATAGGTTTATTCAGTTATCGGTCTTGAGCAATGAGCGGTGGGCAGTGGGTAAAAACTAGTAGATGTACTTTATTTTTATTTTATCCTTAACGAGATCGAAGTCGTGATCGCCAGTTAAAAGTATTGCTCTATATTTTATTGCAGTTGCGGCAACGATTGAATCTGCTGTGCTTAAACCTTTTTCATTTTTAAGATGTGCAGCATCTTTAATAACATCTAAATCAAGTTCAGTTACATAAACGTTCTCTATAATATTATCAACTGTATCATCTGCTTTTTCCCAACCTTTTTTGTTACCTACTTTTGCGTAGACCTCGTAAAGATTTATCTTTGTAGTTATTATTTTGTTATCAGCTTTAAGGTACTCTTGTTTAACCTTTTCTTTATGCTCAGAGTCAAGTGCATACTCTATCCATGCCCAAGAATCAAATAAAAATATCATCCAATCAAATCCTTCGATCAGATTCATCTCTTAAATCTGAGAGATCAAAACGCTCTTTTCCAAGCATACCAGAGAAGTCTTTTCTTTTTTGCGGTTTTGTTAATAATGCTTCTCTCAGTAAAGCATTTAGAACTTCTGAAAGCTTTTTAGCAGTGCCATACTTTTCTATTGATTCATTTATAAGTTTTTTATATATGTCATCTTCCATATAAACGGTTGTTCGCATATAAACACCTCAGCATATAAACATATAGGCATACAAGTTTAAAAACCTATGTAGGCGACCTTTTTAATCCCTTCTTACCACAATTTTATCATGCATAAAGCTTCAGTAGCAGTAGTATTTGGTAGAGAACACGAAACAAGGCGTATAAGAGCTCCACATTTAAGACTAATTCTGGGTGGCTTAGCCAATCATAAACCAGAACCAGATGAATGCCAGGGACCTACGGTTCCAGCGACCTTCGGTCACTGCCTCTCCAAAAGCTCCGCTTTTGAAGACCCTAGCGCAACCCCCCTTCAATTCAAAAAATGGTTAGCCTTATTTTTTATTGAAAGAGGGACGTATAAGATTACAGATAAAGGATATGAGGAATTAGCTCCAGATATAGAAAGATTAGATACTCATTTTGGAGAGGATAATTCAGCAAAAGAACGAAGTACAAAAGGAGAAGTAGCAAGACCATTAACAAGAAAAGAACTAAGAGAAGCAGTAAATTCAAAAGTAGAACAAATGCTTAGAGACGGAAAGGCTGAAGAGTTATATGATAAGGCATATTTAGTTCATAAATCAGATTGGAAAAATAAAGAAACAAGAGTAGCAGTAATAAAAAAATTTGTTGAATTGTCAAGTGAAAGTCCACGAGAAATAACTAAAGATGATTTTAATAATAATGGATTAGGTGGATTAATAGATCATTACAAATGTTCTCCTTATTTAGCATTAGTAGAAGCTGGCTATGCTTATTCATTTGATGAAACAAAAGAGCATGCTAGAACTGGGTTTAAAACTGATAAAATCTATCCTTGGGAAATGAGTGGTGCTCCACTGGGTTTTTATAAAAAATCAGAAAATAGAATAGCAGCTACTAAATGGCTAATCTGGAAATTAAAGAAAGATCCAAGAGAAATAACTGCAGATGATTTTAAAAATAATGGATTAGGTGGATTAATAGATCATTACAAATGTTCTCCTTATTTAGCATTAGTGGAAGCTGACTATGCTTATTCTTTGGATGAAATAAAAGAACATGCTAGAACTGGATTTAAAACTGATAAGATTTATCCTTGGGAAATGAATAAGGTAAGAATCTATGAAGATAAACAAAATAGGATAGCTGCTTGTAAATGGCTAATCTGGAAATTAAATAAAGAAGCAAGAGAGATAACTGTATATGATTTTAACAATAATGGATTAAGTGGGTTGATAACTAATCATTACAAAGACTCTCCTTATATAGCATTAGTAGAAGCTGGTTATGTGTATTCTCTAGATGAAATAAAAGAACATTCTAGAACTGGATTTAAAACCGATAAAATCTATCCTTGGGAACTGAATCAAACACCAAATAGGATATGGCCTCATAAAGAAAATAGAATATTCGCTACTAAATGGCTAATCTGGAAGTTAAATAAAAATCCAAGAGAAATAACTGGAGATGATTTTAATAATAATGGGTTAAGTGGGTTATTAGCAAGACCAGAATACAATTGCTCTCCCTATAAAGCGCTTCTAGAAGCAGACCTAGTAACGCAAGCAGATGAAACATATATGCGAAAACGCTTACATATAAAGTTGGGTAATCTAGTCCATCAAAGTGACTCGTAGATAGTTTTAAATTCCTGAACCAAAGTCTCTATCTGCTCTTCATATTTATTATCAACAACTATTTTTTTCTTCAATCTCCCTCTCTCCAAAGAAACAACCTCTTTCCATTCTTTTTCGCTAAACTTGGATAATGGTTTTACATTGCTTAATGTAGTTCCTTTTTGCTCGCAATCACTAACCAATTTGCCAACAATTCCATGAGCCTCACGAAATGGAATTCCTTTCTTAGCTAATGCATCTGCAATTTCTGTTGCCTGTGCAAATCCTTCTTCTAGTTCTTGTTTAATTTTATCTTGATTAAACTTTACTTTTTTAATTAGTTTAGCTAAAATGTCTAAGCATTCCTTAGTAGTCTCTATTCCATTCATTACTGCATACTTGCTCTCCTGCATGTCAGAATGATACCCGCTTATAAGGCCTTTCTTAACAGTAAGCACATGAATCAAATTTCCATAAACACGCCCAGCACGTCCGCGAATAAGCTCTAGTACATCTGGATTTTTCTTATTTGGCATCATACTGCTACCAGTACAAAATTCATCTGGCAGTTGGATAAGCTGTTTTTGCGATAACCAGATTAGTTCTTCTGCAAGTCCTGAAAGTTTAGTCATAAATACGCTTAGATGTGAAAGTAATTCTGCTTCTGCCTCACCACGAGAGCTAATAGTATCTAATTCGTTTTCTTGTACTGAATCAAAGCCTAGCAATTCAGCAGTAAATTTTCTGTCAATATTCCAACTGGTTCCCGCAATTGCTCCAGCACCAAGCTGATTTTTATTTACTCTTTTGAAACATTCAAGCAAACGATCTAAATCGCGATAAAAACTCTGAACAAATGCATCGCACCAAAAACTGATTGTTATTGGCTGAGCAACGCGCGTATGCGTATAACCTACAAATATACTATCATTTTTAGAAAGATCAGTAAAACTTTTCTGTAATTCAACTATTGCACCTGCAATCTCTAGTAGTTCATCACGCATATACATTCTCATGTCAACTAAAACTTGATCATTGCGCGAGCGTGCAGTATGCATTTTTTTCCCATATTGCGTAATTGCAGTAACTGCGTTTTCTACATTCGTATGAACATCTTCTAGTTTTCCATCTAATTTAAATTCTCCCCTTTCATATTTTTTCAAAATCTGGTTCAGCGCATCGATAATATCTTTTGCTTCTTCTTTTTTCAAAATATTTTGCTTAGCAAGCATTTTTACATGAGCTAAGCTACCTATGATATCATAGAATATCAGATTCTCATCTAACTTAATGTTCTCACTAGAATTAAATGTAGTTGTCTCATCGCTCGCGCCTTGAAAGCGACCTTGCCAGAGTTTACTCATGTTTTCGCACCGTTCTTAAGTTTTAGAATTTCGTGATGTGCCATTAAACGAATTGCATTTATCTTAATAAACCCTTCAGAATCCTGCTGATTAAATCCGCCTGCAATATCCATGCTAGAAAGATCTTTATTATATAACGAACTTGGTGATTCTCTTCCAAGTATAATTACATTGCCCTTGTATAAGCTAAGATAGACTATCCCATCAATTAACTCTTGGCTTTTATCTATTGCTGCCATTAGAAAATCCATTTCTGGGCTAAACCAAAATCCATAGTAAACTAATTCAGCAAATTTAGGGGTAAGCATGTCTCTTAAGCGCATAACCTCGCGATCCATTGCAACGCCTTCTAAGTCCATATGCGCTGCGCGTAAAATAGTTGCACCAGGCGTTTCATACACTCCACGTGATTTTATCCCTACAAATCTGTTTTCAACAATATCTATTCTTCCAATAGCATTCTCAGCGCCTAGTTGATTAAGATACTGGAATAATTCCAACGGTACCTCTTTGATTGTCCCATCCTCTTTATTTACTACTTTAATCGGAATTCCATCCTTAAAATGGATCTCAATCTTTGTTTCTTTATCTGGCGCTTGCTTTGGAGATTTTGTCCACTCGGCCATATCTTCAGTTGGCGGAGTTTTAGGATCTTCTAATACACCTGATTCATAACTAATATGCATTAGATTTGCGTCAGTGCTATAAGGTTTATCAGCAGTTGCCTTAACCGGAATGCCTTTTTCCTTTGCATATGCAATAAGATCGCTTCTTCCCTTGAATTTTTCTAGAAATTCCTTTGTTTTCCAAGGAGCAATTACCTTTATTTTTGGATTAAGTGCATAGTAAGTAAGTTCAAAGCGTACCTGATCATTTCCTTTGCCAGTTGCACCATGCGAAACATATTGAGCATTTTCTTTATTCGCTATTTCAATTTGTTTTTTTGCAATTACAGGGCGTGCTAGTGATGTACCAAGTAAGTAGCGTCCTTCATATATTGCATTTGCCTTAACTGCAGGAAAAATAAAATCAGTTACAAATTCTTTTTTTAAGTCTTCTATATAAGCTTTAGATGCACCACAAGCTAGCGCTTTCTGCTTCGCTGCTTCCAAATCCTCATTTTGTCCTAAATCTGCAATATACGCAATTACATCATATCCTTTTTCTATTAGCCATTTTAATATGCAACTCGTATCGAGTCCGCCAGAATATGCTAACACTACTTTTTCTTTCATAATATCCCTCCAGTTAAACCATCTTTTTCATTAAATGCAAATCGTATATTCATGTTTTGTACTGCCTGCGATGCAGCACCTTTTAGTAAATTATCAATAGCGCTTACTATAACTATGTGATCTTTGGACTTAGAGAACCCGCCAATTAGGCAGCCTGGTTGATTATTTACTTTACTAAAGTCTGGAACCTCGCTTATAATGCTAACCAAAGGTTCTTTTTCATAAAACTTTTTATAAATCATTTCAAGTTTTTCGAAATCTTTTGATTCAATCTCCCCAAAAATATGGATAGTTGCTATTAGCCCTCTAAATGCATTTACAACATGAGGAACGAATGAAAACGGTATTCTTAGGAACTTGGCAACCTCAGGCTTTTGGTAATGATCCTTCAATGAGTAAGGGATTACATTTTCTTCAAATTCATATTTCTTGTTCTTCCCTCCACCCGAATAACCGCTTTTACAATCGAATGCAATTGCACTGATTTTTTTACCAGCTATTGGCAATATGCCCAAGATGCAAGCAGTTGCATAACACCCTGGATTTGCTATGAAATTTGATTTTTTGATTTTTTCCTTGTTTATTTCAGGAAGGCCATAAACGTATTTTGAATCAAAGCGATGCGCAGGACTCAAATCTATTATAACTGTTTTTATCTTAGTTGCTATTGAAGCAGCTTCCTCTTTGGGCAATGCAAGAAAAACCGCGTCACATGAATTTATTTGTTCAACCGAAGGGTTTGAGTATTTTATTTCCAGATTTGAATCAGAATAAATCTCATTTATCATTTTTCCTTCACTGCTTCTGCTTTGGGCATACTTTATTTTTACTTTTGGGTGATTTGCAAGTATCTTTATCAGTTCGTTTCCTCCATAGCCAGACGCTCCAAGTATTGCAACATTTATGTTCATTTTACTACCTCGTTGAATGAAGATATGAAATTTTCTACCTCACCCTTGTTGATAATGAGCGGGGGCAGTAATCTGATTGTTTTTTCATGTACAACAGATATCAATATCTTTTTTGATATAAATTCAGCTACTTTTTCCTTTGCATTTTTTCTTAGCTCTATGCCAATCATTAAGCCCTTACCACGAATATCCTTAATAGATTTTTTATTTAGCATTTGTATTTCATTTTTTATATATTCTCCAATGTTCTTTGCATTTTCCATTAAATTTTCTTTGAATATAGTTTCAATAGTAGTCAATGCAACAGAAGAAACAAATGAATTGCCTCCAAAAGTAGAAGCATGGTCGCCTGGCTCAAAGTCTATTCCTTTTGCAATTGCTACTCCCATTGGCAATCCATTAGCAAGTCCCTTTGCAGTAGTTACAATGTCTGGCTTTATAGAATGTGAAAGGTACTCAAAGTAGGTCCCAGTTCTTCCATTCCCAGTCTGCACTTCATCTATGATCAGGAGTACTCCTTTTTTGTCGCATATCTCTCGCACTTCTTTCAGGTAATCTTCTGGAGGAACAATAATGCCTGCTTCACCTTGTATCGGCTCAATGATGACTGCAGCTGTCTTATCAGATATGGTGTTTTCAATTGCGTTTGTATTTCCATATTCAACAAATTTAAATTTTGAAACCAATGGCTTAAATTTTGTGCGGTATTTTTTCTCCCATGTCGCAGACAAGCTTCCAAAAGTTCTTCCATGGAATGCATTTTTACATGCAATGAATTCATGTTTCTTTGTATTTGCAATCGCGAGCTTTAAGGCAGCTTCGTTTGCTTCAGTGCCGCTGTTTCCAAAGAAGCATTTTTCCATGCCTGATACTTCAACTAGTTTCTTTGCCAGCTTTACTTGTTGTTCAGTGTAAAACAGATTGCTGATGTTGGTAAACCCATCCGCACTTTCCATTATCGCTTTTTTTATTGCTTCATTTGAATGGCCAAGCGGACAGCAGGCAATTCCAGAAATCATATCCAGATATTCGTTTCCTTCATGATCGTAAACATTGCATCCTTTGCCGTTTTTTAAAGTAATCGGATAGCGCTTGTAAGTATTCATTATGTAATTTTGTCCATCTTTAGTTATCATTTTTTCACCAGTGTTTTTGGTATTTTTGATATAATTGGTATTAATGCTGTTGCTTTTGTTCTGCTTACATTATACCAAAAAATTATCCACCCATTGCTTTTCTGGATGCCATCGCAATTTTTAAAGTACCAGTTATTTATAGGATTGGTTATCGAAGAACGCCATATAAGCGTTGGGTAGTGATTTTTTACAAAAGTCCACATTGCTTTTCCCAACCCATTGCCCTGCGCGCTTTTCGTTATTGCAAATTTATCCAGATAAGGCACTCCATTTATCTTTTTTACAATCATTATTCCAGAGTAGTCTTTGTCTGTTATGACGCTGTCAACAGCTTTATAAAAATATCCTGGCACAAGCTCCTTACCAAAACTTTCTTCAAGTAGTTTTTTTATCTTAGTTGTGTTTAGTCCTTTGAAACTTTTTCTAATGATAAAATTCCCGCCATATCTTATGAAAGTTCCACTTCCTTTTACGGTAAATAGCTCTTGTAGAAGATTCTCAGCTGAGCACACTTCCACAACTGTAGTTGGCGCTTTCTCCAAAAGTGTTTCTATTTCCTTTACTTTCAAAAGCATTCCTTCAGTAATTACATTCTGTTTTATCAGCTC
>Ga0209343_10000797_pt1 | contig 43649 bp, 43 predicted proteins | sample RifCSPlowO2_02_FD_184026 | JGI IMG/M metagenome (GOLD analysis project Ga0209343, IMG submission 184026) | Groundwater microbial communities from Rifle, Colorado - Rifle CSP2_plank lowO2_0.2 (SPAdes) (version 2) | ecosystem: Environmental > Aquatic > Deep subsurface > Groundwater | place...
AAGCGGGAGAGGGTTGGGGAGAGGGTGACAGCAAGAACCGCGGCTTTTTGAATACCCTCACTTGCAGTGCGCGTATTCGCTTGCAAGCGAATACCGTTCAGCAGGCCTGGCGCATGCGCCACGAAACCCCTGCTTCACCCCCCGGCCCCTCTCCCGCAAGCGGGAGAGGGGAGCACAAATAGAGATTAAAGGAACACCATGCAACACTACCGAATCCTGTCCGCGCTGCTGCTCTATCCCGAGCCGGCACTGATCGAAAGCCTTCCGGAGCTGGAAGCAAGACTGGCCGACAAGCCGGACATGCTGTCGCGTGTGCGTCCGCTGCTCGACTACCTTGCGCAGAACGATCTGATCACGATCCAGCAAAACTACGTGATGACCTTCGACCGCACGCCATCGCATTCGCTGCATCTGTTCGAACACATCCACGGCGAATCGCGTGACCGCGGCCAGGCCATGGTCGACCTGATGGAAGAATACAAAAAGCACGGTCTGGAAATGACTTGCGACGATCTGCCGGATTTCGTGCCGCTGTTCCTTGAATTCCTGTCGCAGCTCGATGATGAGGAAGAAACCGGGCGCCTGCTCGGCGACGCGGTGCACGTACTGGCGCACATCGGCCGCAAGCTGGACGGTAACGGCAGTCCATATTCCGGCGTGTTCGACGTGCTGGAGCAGTTGAGTCCGGTGGTGGCGGAGCAACTCTCCGAGCCGCCGATCAACGACATGGACGAAGCGCTGGAAACCTTCGGCCCTGGCGCCGATGGCGTGGAGCCGCTGCTGAAGACCAACACCGGTGGCCCGCAGCCGATCAATTTTTACCCAAAGGGAGCGCGCAGCATTGCGCGCAACGCCGCCTGATTATCTGAAAACATGATGGCGCGGCCCGCCGCGTCCGACAAGGAGAACACACCATGAATTATCTGAACCAATTCGCATTCGGGATCTATCCCTATATTGCGCTGGCGATCTTCCTGCTCGGCAGCCTGATCCGCTTCGACCGCGAGCAATACAGCTGGAAATCCGAGTCGAGTCAGACCTTGCATCGCGGCAGTCTGCGCCTTGGCAATATCCTGTTCCACGTCGGCATCCTGGGGCTGTTCTTCGGCCACGCCGTCGGTTTGCTGACGCCTTACGCATTCTGGACCGCGATCGGTATTTCTTCCGCGGACAAGCAATTGTTTGCCATCGTCGCCGGCGGCATCATGGGCACGATGTGCCTGGTCGGTATCCTGATCCTGCTGCATCGGCGCTTTACCAATGACCGGTTGCGCGCCGTCACGACATTCAAGGACAAGGTCGTGCTGCTGTGGATCCTGGCGACGCTGCTGGTCGGACTCTCCACCATCTTCACGTCCTCCGGACACATGGATGGCTCATTGATGGTGCAGTTCATGAATTGGGCGCAGCGCATCGCGACCTTCCGCGGTGATGCCGCCAGCTACATTGCCGATGTGCCTGCTCTGTTCAAGCTGCATCTGTTCATGGGCATGTCGCTGTTCGTGATCTTCCCGTTCACCCGGCTGGTGCATGTGTGGAGCGGTTTCGGCACGGTGGCTTACCTCGGTCGCGCCTATCAACTGGTTCGCCCACGTTAATACTGGCGCATTGAAAGGAAATCATCATGGGTATCTCCGTCAACGGCATTGACATCGATGACAGCGTGATCGAAAAGGAATTGCCGCATCATCAGCAAGCCGCCAATCCGCTGAAGCAGAGCGTGCAGGAAGTCGTGCTGCGCACCGTGCTGTTGCACGAAGCGGAGCGCCTCGGAATCGCCGGCGAAGACGACGACGCGCGCATCGAAGCATTGTTTACGCAGGAAGTGCGCGTGCCGGAAGCCGACGACGCGACTTGCGAGCTTTACTACCGCAATCAGCCGCAGCTTTTTTCCAACGGTGAAATGGTCGAGGCACGCCATATCCTGTTTCAGATTACCCCGACCGTGTCGCTGGAATTGCTGCGCGAAACCGGTGAAGCGGTGCTGCAGGCATTGAAGGCGCAACCCGAACGCTTCGATGAGCTGGCCAGGGAGTATTCGAATTGCGCATCGGGCGAAGTCGGCGGCAATCTGGGTCAGCTGACACGCGGTCAGACGGTGCAGGAGTTCGAGAACCTGGTGTTCCGGTTGAAAGAAGGCGAGATGGCCGATCGTCTGCTGGAGACCCGCTTCGGGCTGCATATCGTGCAGGTGATGCGGCGTATCGAAGGCCGGCTGCTGCCGTTTGACATCGTCAAGCCGCAGATCGTGGATTACCTGACGACGCGCGCATGGCAGCGCGGCGTGCATCAATATCTGCAGATCCTGGTTGGACGGGCGGACATTCAAGGCGTGACGCTGGACGGTGCGGAGACGCCGCTGGTGCAATAAGAAGGAACGCTTCGGCAGTCAGTTTTACCCAGGGATAAAACAACATGAACTTTGAGTATCCGCAAAAAATCGAAGCGCTGCGCCGCAAGGTGCTGGATTTCATGGAGGATCATGTCTTGCTCAGGATTGACGCATGGAACAAGGCCGAGGCGGATCATGTCTATCCGCCATTCATGGACGACCTGAAGGCGCTGGCGAAATCCGAAGATTTGTGGAATTTTTTCCTGCCCAGCCTGCCTGAAGACATGCCGGGGCAACGCCTTACCAATCTCGAATATGCACCGCTGGCCGAAATCATGGGCCGCGTGCCATGGGCGCCCGAGATTTTCAATTGCAGTGCCCCCGATACCGGCAATATGGAGTTGCTGCACATGTTCGGCACGCCGGAGCAAAAGAAACAGTGGCTGGTCCCGCTGCTGGAAGGCGAGATCCGTTCCTGTTTTGCGATGAGCGAACCGGACGTGGCTTCGTCGGACGCGACCAATATCCAGACCTCGATCCGGCGCGTTGGAAATGACTATGTGATCAACGGCCGAAAATGGTTCATCACCGGCGCCGCGCATCCCAACTGCAAGTTCGCAATCTTGATGGGAATTACCGATCCCGACGGCGAGACGCATCGGCAGCAGAGCATGGTACTGGTGCCGATGGATACGCCGGGATTGAAGGTGTTGCGCAATATTTCGGTAATGAACCATACCGCGCCCGAAGGTCATTGCGAACTGCTGTTTCGCAATGTGCACGTGCCGTGCTCCAACCTGATCCATGAGGAAGGCGCGGGATTTGCAATTGCGCAAGCGCGCCTCGGACCCGGGCGCATTCACCATTGCATGAGAGTGATCGGTCAAGCCGAACTGGCGCTGGAACTGATGTGCGACCGCGCAGCAGAGCGGCGCACGTTCGGCCGCTACCTGCATCAGCATGGCACCGTGGCCGAATGGATTGCGCTGTCGCGCATCGAAATCGAGCAGGCCAGGCTGCTGGTGCTGAAGACGGCATGGATGATCGACCGGCATGGCGCCAAGTCCGCGGCAAAGGAAATTGCGATGATCAAGGCATTGGTGCCGCGCATGCAGACTGCCGTGTGCGACCGCGCAATGCAAGTCTTCGGTGCGATGGGACTGAGTTCCGACACGCCGCTGGCATCGCTGTGGACCGTCGGCCGGTGGTTGCGCATTGCGGATGGTCCGGACGAAGTGCATTTGCGCTCGGTGGCACGGCAGGAGATGGGGGAGGCGGCGCAGCGGCGCGGTGGGTCATTCGCTTATATGAATGCGCCGGTGTATGACGAGTAGGGGATTGTTTGGCGGTGGGAGCAGCGTTGCGGTTTTCTCCTTCGAAAACGCAAAACCGGTTGTACTTCGTGGATACTGGCCGGGTCTCGCCCCGGCGGCGAGGTACTTTCTTTTGCGTCGCCAAAAGAAAGTACCCAAAGAAAAGGCGACCCTACAAAGCGCCCTGCGGGTACCCGTGGGATTGGAAGTCAACGCGGGAAGCGAAACGAACTCGCTACGCTCAGACATGTTTCGCTTCTATTTCCGCATTGACCTCCAATCCCACGGCGCTTCGCCAAGGGTTGAACGTCAACATCAACGGCAACATCCACACCAGTTCAGCGGACGACGAAATTTATCTCGCTGGATAAACGCTTAAAACCCTGGGTTTGTTTTTGACGTGCCCCCGCTTGGGACGCTGCCGTGAGAGTGATGCGTCAAGCGGATAAAGAAGCGAAACATGTCTGAGCGTAGCGAGTTCGTTTCGCTTCCCGCTTGGCGCATTACTCTCACGGGAACCCGAAGGGCAGCGTCTTGCGGTCGCGTTCTTTTGCTTACTTTTCTTGGCGAGACAAGAAAAGTGAGTAGCTGCCGGGCTACCCCCGGCATGCCACTACGAAGGAAACCCAGCTTGCAGTTTCGAAGGAAACGCCTACGGAAAATAGCCCTATAAACGAATGACGGGAAATAATTTAGTTTTCTTGTAATAGCGAAAGAGAACGAGAATCCGCCGTCGATTGTTATTGCAACATTACTTCCTTCACCAAGGTAAAACACTACTCAACACATGGACTTGGTTGCATCCATTTTTAAATAGTACTATATTGGTACTCATTAAAAGACATGGTCATAACATATGTTAAGAATGAGCAAGCTGGCGGATTACGGATCCGTGATATTGACCACGATGGTGCGCGATCCGCAACGGATTCAAAGTGCTGCGGAGATTGCTTCTGCGATCCGCGTGCCCGTGCCGACTGTCAGCAAGGTGCTCAAGATATTGACGCGTGAAGGACTGGTGTTATCGCTGCGCGGCGCAAAAGGCGGCTACCAGCTATCCCGTCCGCCGACCCAGATCTCGATGGCGGAAGTCATTGAGGCGATGGATGGTCCGATCGGCATGACCGAATGCAGCATCACGCCCGGGTTATGTACGCAGGAATCGGATTGCGCGGTGCGTGCCAACTGGCAACGGATCAACCTGGTTGTGCTGCAGTCTCTGGAAAAGATCACGCTGGACCAGATGATCCTGCCGGTCGCAAAAACCGTGGAGTTCCGTACGCAGCGTCCGCGCGCGCCGAAGCTCGGCGCAATGAATGGAGAACAGGCATGACTCAAACAGCAACCCGTCTCGATGAATTGATCGGCAACGAATACCGGCACGGATTCATTACCGATCTGGAAGCCGACAGCGTACCGCGCGGCCTGACAGAGGATACCGTGCGCATGATTTCGGCGCGGAAAAATGAACCGCCGTTCATGCTGGAGTGGCGGCTGAAAGCGCTTCGGCACTGGCTCACGATGACCGAGCCGGACTGGTCCACCGCGCGTTATCCGAAAATCAATTATCAGGACATCATTTATTACTCCGCACCGAAATCGCTGAAAGACCGGCCCAAGAGCCTGGCCGATGTCGATCCTGAATTGCTCAGGACTTACGAGAAGCTGGGCGTGCCGCTGAAGGAACGCGAAATGCTGGCCGGCGTCGCGGTCGATGCTGTGTTCGACAGCGTGTCGGTCGGCACCACGTTCAAGGACAAGCTGGGCGAACTCGGCATCATCTTCGGCTCCTTTTCCGATGCGGTGCAGGAACATCCGGAACTGGTGCGGCAATATCTGGGTTCGGTGGTGCCGTACACCGACAATTTCTTTGCCGCACTCAACGCAGCGGTATTCACCGACGGTTCGTTCTGCTACATACCGCCCGGTGTGCGCTGCCCGATGGAGCTATCGACTTATTTCCGCATCAATGCCAAGGATACCGGCCAGTTCGAACGCACGCTGATCATTGCCGACGAGGGCGCCTATGTCAGCTATCTTGAAGGCTGTACCGCGCCGATGCGCGATGAAAACCAGTTGCATGCGGCAGTGGTGGAACTGGTCGCGCTGGACAATGCGCGGATCAAGTATTCGACCGTGCAAAACTGGTATCCGGGCGACAAGGAAGGCAAGGGCGGCATCTATAACTTCGTCACCAAGCGCGGCGATTGCCGCGGCAAGAAATCGCATATTTCGTGGACTCAGGTCGAAACCGGTTCCGCGATTACCTGGAAATATCCGAGCTGCATTTTGCGCGGCGATGACTCGATCGGTGAGTTTCATTCGGTGGCGCTGACCAACAACCGCCAGCAAGCCGACACCGGTTCCAAGATGATCCATATCGGCCGCAATACGCGCAGCACGATTGTTTCCAAAGGCATTTCGGCGGGACGCGGACAGAACGCCTATCGCGGATTGGTGAAAATTTTGAAATCGGCCGAAGGCGCGCGCAACTATACGCAATGCGATTCGCTGCTGCTAGGCGACAAATGCGGCGCGCACACCTTTCCGTATATCGAAGTCAAGAATCCGACCGCGCAGGTGGAGCATGAAGCATCGACTTCGCGCATCGGCGAAGACCAGCTGTTCTATTGTATGCAGCGCGGCATCTCCGCCGAGGATGCGGTATCGATGATCGTCAACGGATTTTGCAAGGAAGTATTCAAGGAATTGCCGATGGAATTTGCGGTGGAAGCGCAGAAGCTGCTTTCCGTAAGCCTCGAAGGCAGCGTCGGCTAGGTGTTTAGCTCCCTTCTCCCGCAAGCGGGAGAAGGGCTGGGGATGAGGGTAATTGAAAGAGCCACCGCATTTGCAACCTCCCTCACCCCAACCCCTCTCCCGCTTGCGGGAGAGGGACCGGTTGGCGGTTCACCAATTTACTGTTTGAATATTTTAGTTCAGCTGTTAGATCACAAAATTCAAGGAATCAATCATGTTGCAAATCAAGAACCTTCAAGTACGCGTCGACCAGAAGCCGATCCTGCGCGGCCTCGACCTGACCGTCAATGCCGGCGAAGTGCACGCGATCATGGGGCCGAACGGCTCGGGGAAAAGCACGCTGGCGCAGGTGCTGGCCGGGCGCGACACGTTTGAAGTGACGGGCGGCAGCGTGCTGTATCAGGACAAAGATTTGCTGGCATTGGCGCCGGAAATACGCGCGCGCGAAGGCGTATTCCTGGCATTCCAGTATCCGGTGGAGATTCCCGGCGTCAGCAATGTCTATCTGCTCAAGGCGGCGCTCAATAATGTGCGCAAGCATCGCGGCTTGCCGGAGCTGGATGCGATCGAGTTCCTCAGCCTGATCAAGCAGAAAATGGCGCTGATGGACATGAGCAAGGAGCTGCTGTACCGCTCGGTCAATGAAGGTTTTTCCGGCGGCGAGAAGAAGCGCAATGAAATCCTGCAACTGGCGATTCTGGAACCGAAGCTGGCGATCCTGGACGAAACCGATTCAGGGCTCGACATCGATGCGCTCCAGGTCGTTGCCAAAGGCATCAATGCGCTGCGCAGCCCGGACCGCGCGATGATCATGGTCACGCACTATCAACGGCTGCTCGATTACGTCGTACCGGATTTCGTGCATGTGCTGTCGAAAGGAAAAATCATCCGATCCGGCGGCAAGGAGCTGGCGCTGGAACTGGAAGAGCGCGGCTATGGCTGGCTGGAAGAAAGCGCCGGGACTGCGCAGGGAGCAATGGCATGATGCAACTGCAGTCAACAGAACATGTGCTGGCGGACTTTGCCCGCATCGCGATCGAATTGCCGGGAGCGGACGTTCCGTGGCTTGCACGTGTGCGCAATGCCGCGCTGGAACGTTTTGCACAAGAAGGCTATCCGACCGTACGCCACGAGGAATGGAAGTACACCAGCGTCGCCACACTTGAAAAAAGGGCGTTCACTGCGATCATCGGGAACGAGCCTGAGGACAGTGCGGCCGCGGTCTTGTTCGACAGCCTCGCGCTCGACATTCAATCCGGCCATCTGCTGGTCTTCGTCAATGGCCGGCACGCACCGGCACTGTCGCGGATCGGGAAACTGCCGTCCGGCGTGGTGCTCGGCAGCATGGCAGATGCGCTGGAACGCACACCGGAAAAGCTGGAGGCGTATCTGACCGACGCAGGCAGCCAGACTGTTTTCGGCGCGCTCAACACTGCGTTCATGGCCGATGGCGCATGGCTGCATGTGCCGCGAGGAGTGGCGATTGATGAACCGATACACCTGCTGTTCCTCACCACTGTCTCCGGCGCCGCCATCCATCCACGCAACGTGATCGTGGCGGAAGAGGGCGCGCATGCAACCGTGATCGAACACTATGCCGGCAACGAAGATGCTGCGTATTTCAACAATGCGGTGACGCAGATATTTGCCGCAGGCAATGCAGCTATCGAACATTACAAGCTGCAACAGGAATCCGCGCGCGCTTTCCATATCGCCGGCATCCATGCGCGGCAGCGGCAGGCCAGCCGGTTCGAATCGCATTCGATCACGTTCGGCGCCGCATTGGCGCGCAACGACATCACCACCATATTTGACGCGGCCGGTTGCGAGACCACGCTGAACGGGCTGTATCTGATCGGCGGTCGTCAGCATGCGGACAACCATACCTGCATCGACCATGCCGCGCCGCACGGCACCAGCCAGGAATATTACCGGGGCGTGCTGGACGGCGCCGCACGCGCGGTATTCAACGGCAAGGTGATCGTGCGTCCGGGTGCGCAAAAAACCAATGCGCGCCAGTCCAACCACAATCTGCTGCTATCGCGCGATGCGGAAGTCGATACCAAGCCGCAACTCGAAATCCATGCCGACGATGTCCAATGCACGCATGGCGCAACCGTCGGTCAACTCGACGACACGCAACTTTTCTACCTGCGCTCGCGCGGCATCGAAGAAGCAATGGCAAGAAACCTGCTGGTACATGCATTCGCGCATGACGTGATCGAGCGTATCCGCGTGCAATCGCTGCGTAGCCGGCTGGAGCAGATACTGTTCGCACGGCTGCCGCAAGGCAAGCTTATCCGGGAGCTGACATGAAAATCGACAACCAAGAATTGCTGCATCCGCCGATATCGGCACGCACCGTTGAAGATTGGCGCAATGATTTTCCGATCCTGCGCGAGACGGTGCGCGGCAAGCCGCTGGTGTATCTGGACAATGCCGCGACGACACAGAAGCCGCAATCGGTGATCGATGCGGAGGTCGCGTATTACACGCACACCAATGCCAATGTGCATCGCGGCGTGCATACGTTGAGCCAGCGCGCGACCGATCGGTACGAAGGCGCGCGCAGCAAGGTGCGCCGCTTCATCAATGCCGCGGATACCAAGGAAATCGTGTTCGTGCGCGGCACCACGGAAGCGATCAACCTGGTGGCGCAAAGCTACGCGCGGCCCAGGCTGACGGCGGACGACAACATCATCATCAGCGCGATGGAACATCATTCCAACATCGTGCCGTGGCAGATGGTGTGCGCGCAGACCGGTGCGGAACTGCGCGTGGTCCCGGTCAACGATGCCGGCGAATTCGAATTCGATGTCTTCGCCAAGGTGATCGGGCCGCGCACGAAACTGGTGGCAGTCACGCACTTGTCCAATGCATTGGGCAGCATCACGCCGGTCAGGCGCATCATCGAGTTGGCCCATTCGCACGGCGTGCCGGTATTGCTCGACGGCGCGCAGGCAGTGTCGCATCTCGGCATCGATGTGCGTGCGCTCGACTGCGATTTCTATGCGTTTTCAGGCCACAAGATTTTCGGCCCGACCGGCATCGGCGCGCTGTATGGAAAAGAGGCGCTGCTCGAAGCGATGCCGCCATATCAGGGCGGCGGCGACATGATCCGTTCGGTCACATTCGGCGAGACCGAGTACAACGATCTGCCTTACAAGTTCGAGGCAGGGACGCCGAATATCGCCGGCGCGATCGGGCTGGGCGCGGCGCTCGACTATGTGTCGGCAATCGGCCTGGATGCGATCGCCGCGCATGAGCGCGATCTGCTGGATTATGCGACCGGACTGGTGTCCGATATCCCCGGCTTGCGCATTGTCGGCACCGCGCAGGAAAAGGCCAGCATCCTGTCATTCACGCTGACCGGCATTCATGCGCACGATATCGGCACGATTCTCGATCACGGCGGCATTGCGATTCGCGCCGGCCATCATTGCGCGATGCCATTGATGCAGCGTTTCGGCTTGAGCGGCACCGCGCGCGCATCGTTTTCGCTATACAACACACGGCAGGAAGTCGATGCGCTGGTGGCCGGCCTGCACAAGGTAAGGGAGATGTTCAAGCGATGAACGATCTGCGAGAGTTGTACCAGGAAGTGATCTTCGATCACTACAGCAAGCCGCGCAACTATCACGCGCTGGATTGCGCCAATCACACAGCCAAGGGACATAACCCCTTGTGCGGCGACCAGGTCACTGTTTACCTCAAAGTGGCAGGCGATGTGATCGAAGACTTGAGTTTTGAAGGCACGGGCTGCGCGATTTCCACCGCATCCGCTTCGCTGATGACCGAAGCGCTGAAAGGCAGGAAGATCGCGGAAGTCGAGCATTTGTTCCATGACTTTCACAAAATGGTGACCGAGAGCGAAGACGAACATCACCCGGACCTCGGCAAGCTCGAAGCACTGGCCGGCGTGCGTGAATTTCCGGCGCGGATCAAATGCGCAACGCTGGCCTGGCACACGCTGCAGGCAGCGCTGAAGGACCGGAAACAACCGATATCGACGGAGTGAAAAATGGATGTGAAGACGACGCTGGATAGCAAGACCGATTCGGAAGCATTGCTCGAATCGAGCGATCAATTGCGCGAGGACTTGATCACGGTGCTGCGCACGATTTACGACCCGGAGATTCCGGTCAATATCTACGATCTGGGATTGATCTACAACATCGATATCGACGAGCAGCACAACGTCAACATCGACATGACGCTGACGGCGCCCGCCTGTCCGGTCGCGGGCACGTTTCCCGCGACCGTCGAAGAACGGCTCAACGAGGTGCCGGGGGTGAACGACGTGCACGTGGAACTGGTGTGGGAACCGGCGTGGAGCATGGATATGCTGACGGACGAGACCAAGCTGGAACTGGGTTTGCTCTAAAGGGGATAGACCATGTCCGATTGGATCGATGTCGCGCCGCAAGATGAGATTCCGCCGGGCGCATGGCGTTCGATGGAACTGGATGGCGCGCAGGTTGCTGTGTTCAATATTGATGGCGAGTATTACGCGATCGAAGACGTTTGTACGCACGATGGCGGCATACTGACCGGCGGCGCGCTGGAAGGTGAAGAGATTATTTGTCCGCGTCATGGCGCCCGATTTTCCGTCAAGACCGGCAAGGTGCTTGCGCCGCCGGCTTATGAAGACGTGACGAAGTTCCCGGTGCGGATTGAGGCGGGTACGGTGCAGGTGCGGGATGCGCGCTGGGATTGAGCTGCGGTTCGCTCCCTTCTCCCGCAAGCGGGAGAAGGGCCGGGGACTCAGAGCACTGCTCTGAGGGCGGTTGCAAGGACCGCGCTCTTTCAATCTCTTTCACTTTCGCTCGGCGTGCAAACAAACATCGGTGTGCGGACAATATGCCCGTTGCTAGCTCCCTCTCCCCCGGCCCCTCTCCCGCTCGCGGGAGAGGGGAGCAAAACGCAGCACCGAATGGATACGATCTGTCGTCAATTTCTCACGCGATCTTCAATCATCATATAAGCACCAACCACCATCACACCATGACCTATCCCGCCTTTTTCGACCAAGCTCCCACCATCACCATGCATGACAGACTGGCCGAATTCCTCGGCGCTTCCGGCGATGGCATGCTGACCTACCGCTATATCGATGCAGTCCGCTTGGCCGGACACTCATGTCCCACCGTGGCAGGCGCCTGGCTGATGACGCGGCGCGCTTTGCAGATGCTGTATCCGGATCAGATACCGGAGCGCGGCGCGATTGACGTGATGTTTTCGTCGGCACAGGATGAAGGCGTGACCGGTGTGATCGCCAGTGTGGTCGGGCTGGTGACCGGTGCGGCGGGGCCGGGCGGGTTCAAGGGTATCGGCGGCAATTTCAATCGGCAAAACCTGTTGCACTTCGCCGGTGACTTTCCCGGCGAAGCCCGATTCGCGCGCTCCGACACGGGAGCGGAGGCATACCTGCGCATGCACATGCAGCGGGTGCCGGGCGATCCGCGCATCGACGAACTGTTGCGAGCCGGTCTGGCGGGGCGGGCGACACCGGAAGAAAAAAAGGAATTTGCAAGCTTGTGGCAACAGCGTGTCAAGCGCATCCTGATCGATCATGCCGATGATACGGAATTGATCGGCGTGATCGTCTGATCAGGCAGGCGCCGCACTGGTATTGGGTCCGTGCGTGGCACAATAACTGTTCGCCATTTCCACTTGTATTCTTATCAACTGCAAAATATACGAGCGATGAAAATTCAAACTCCGGCTGCGCCTGTAAGCCAGTGTCCAGCATACTCATGTTTCACCTGATAAAGGCACCCCAATGACTGTCACATCGCCAGATATCGTCATCTCGGAAGAACTGATCCGCAAGTTCGACCGTCAGGGGCCGCGTTATACCTCGTACCCGACCGCCGATCGTTTCAATGCCGGATTCACGCTGGACTCTTATCACCAGTACCTGGAGCAGCGTGCCAACCGTACCGAGAATCCGCCCTTGTCGATCTACGTGCATTTGCCGTTTTGCGAATCGCTCTGTTATTTCTGCGCGTGCAACAAGATCATCACCAAGGACCATAGCCGGGCGGCCGAGTATCTGCGCTACCTGGAAAAGGAAATGGCGCTGGTCGCCGCGCGCATCGGCAAGGACCGGCGCGCTGTGCAATTGCATCTGGGCGGCGGTACGCCGACGTTCCTGAGTCCGGCGGAAATGCGCCAGCTGATGGACATGGTGCGCGGTCATTTTAATTTTTCCGACGATGCCGAACTCGGCGTCGAGATCGACCCGCGCACCGTCAGCGAAGACACGCTGGCGATGCTGGCCGGCCTGGGCTTCAATCGCACCAGCTTCGGCGTGCAGGATTTCGATCCCGACGTTCAGGCGGCGGTCAACCGCATCCAACCGCTGGAGATGGTCGAGCGCGCCGTGACCGCCAGCCGCAAGGCCAACTTCCTGTCGGTGAATGCCGACCTGATCTACGGCTTGCCCAAGCAAACGCTGGCCAGTTTCGACCGCACGCTCGACAGCGTGATCCGATTGTCGCCGGACCGCATCGCGCTGTACAACTACGCGCATCTGCCCAGCCGCTTCAAGGCGCAACGGCAGATCATCGAACTTGATCTGCCGTCGGCCGAGGCGCGCCTGCAAATCTTTTTGCGGTCGATGCAACGCTTGCTGGACGCCGGCTATGTGTATATCGGGCTGGACCATTTTTCCAAGCCAGAAGATGAACTGAACCAGGCGCGCCTGAACAGAAGCCTGCACCGCAACTTTCAGGGCTATACCACGCGCGCCGAATGCGACCTGATCGGTTTCGGCGTATCGGCCATCGGCAAGGTGGGCGATTCCTACAGCCAGTCGGTGCGCACGATCAAGGCTTATTATCAGCATCTTGATGCCGGTGAACTGCCGCTGGAAAAAGGTTATTCGTTGACGCAGGACGATGTGATGCGCCGCCGGATCATCATGGAATTGATGTGCAGCAGCCCGGTGGATTTCGGCGCGATCAATGCCGCGTACGGCATTGATTTCCGCAGCTATTTCGCCGGCGAACTGGAGCTCCTGAAACCTTGTGAGGCGGCCGGCTTGATCGGGATCGATGCAGACGGCATCAAGGTGACGCCCACCGGCCGGCTGTTCGTGCGCGCAGTCGGCATGGTGTTCGACAAACATCTGGCGCAGCCGACCACTGCCGCTTATTCGAAGTTGATTTAGGGCATATGACAAATCATGGAGCCCGTTCATCGGGCATGAAATACAAATGAAATACGATACGATTACCCGCGATAACGTCAAGCAACTGGTCGATGAATTCTACGGCCGGGTGCGCGAAGACGAATTGCTCGGCCCGGTATTCCTCAAAGCGCTGGGCGAAGACTGGAGCGCGCATCTGGAACGGCTCACCGAGTTCTGGTCCACCATCGTGCTGGGCACGCGCAGCTTCCAGGGCAATGTCTATGGCACGCATATGCAATTGAACGGCATTGAGCCCGGCCATTTCCGGCGCTGGCTGGATTTGTTCTCGCAAACCGCAAATGAGCTGTTTGAAGCGGAACAAGCCGAGCAATTCATCGGCATGGCGCGCCGCGTGGCATCGAGTTTGCAAATCGGATTTTTTGACAAGGTGATTCACTCAACCTGAGCAAGTTCCAGCGGCAACTGTCAAGCGATTTAGATAAGTTTTTTGAAGACCTCGCCCGGCTATTTTTGATCTAAATCATTTGAATTGATTTTTTCGGAAGATAGAATGAATTTGGCTGTCCGTGAAGGACGGCAGGCCGGAGCGCAAGCGGGGTTACGATGACTTTCCACATGGAACCACGCGTTTCCTTCTATTTACGATCACTGTCCTGCGCCGTCGGGCACCAGTTGGTTCGTGGCGAATTGCCGCGCTCGATTACTTTGGATAATTCCCATATCGTCCCGGCATTTTCAATATTTTCACCCATATAAAACGAATAAGGCCGGCGCCGCCGCGCCGGCATAAAAGGAGAGCCCTGAATGCATAAACTGGAAAGCGCTGCGATCGCCCTGGCGGTACCGCAAGAGATCTCCAAGGAAGTGTTGATCGAAAAGTACGCCAAGGGAAATGAAACCAGCATAGACCAGGTGCTGGCCCGCGTTGCAACAGCGCTGGCCGAAGTCGAGACGCCCAAGACCCGCAAAAAGTATGCGGAAGAATTTTTATGGGCGATGAAGCACGGCTTCATACCGGCCGGACGCATCAGCAGCGCTGCCGGTACCGGTTTGCAAACCACGCTGATCAATTGTTTTGTGCAGCCGGTCGGCGACTCGATCACTGAATCGGTAGACGGTAAGCCCGGCATTTATACCGCGCTGGCACAAGCCGCCGAAACCATGCGCCGCGGGGGCGGTGTCGGCTACAATTTTTCCGCGATCCGGCCCAAGGGCGCACGGGTCAAGGGCACCGGCAGCAGCGCCTCCGGGCCGATTTCGTACATGAAGGTGTTCGACCGATCCTGTGAAACGGTCGAGTCGGCCGGCGCACGGCGCGGTGCGCAGATGGCGGTGGTCAATGTCGACCATCCCGACATCTTCGAGTTCATCACGGTCAAGCAGGAACGCGGGCAACTGAATAATTTCAACGTGTCGGTCGGCGTAACCGACGCCTTCATGCGCGCGGTCGAGTCGGACGCGGAATTCGAACTGGCGCACGTAGCCGAGCCGAATGACGAATTTTGCCAGGCCGGCGCCTATCAGCGCGGCGATGGAAAGTGGGTATACCGCAAGGTCCCGGCACGCGAGGTGTGGGACCTGATCATGAAAAGCACCTACGCGGCTGCCGAGCCGGGCGTGCTGTACATCGATCGCATGAACCAGGAAAACAACCTGTCGTATTGCGAAGTGATCGAGGCGACCAATCCTTGCGTGACAGCCGATACCTGGGTCGCCACCAGCGAAGGTCCGAAGCAGGTGCAGGACCTGATCGGCAAGCCGTTTGTCGCCAACGTCAATGGACAGGAATTCAGCGCCGATCCGCGCGGTTTTTTACGACCGGCGTCAAACAGGTGTTGAAGCTGCGCACCCGCGAAGGCTTCGAGTTGCGACTGACGCCGGACCATCCGGTGCGCCGCGTGGCCGCCGCCACGCGCTACCGGCAGGAATTCGAATGGGTAAAAGCAGGTGAATTGCGCGCCGGCGATCGGATCGCATTGCATAACCATCGTGCGCTGCATGGCTGGGAAGGCCGGTATTCGGAAGCGCAAGGTTACCTGCTGGGCTTGTTGCTGGGCGACGGCACGCTGAAAAGCGAAGCCGCGATATTGAGCGTGTGGCCGCAACAGAATACCGCGCTGGTCAATGGTGCCGCACAAGTGACGGCCAACGGCATTGTCGCAGCGGCGGAAAGCGCCATGAGTGAATTGAAAACCCGCGCCGACTTTGCCGGATTTGCCAAGGTCGCGGGCCGTAACGAATATCGTCTGAAGAGCGCCAGCTTGCGCGATCTCGCGCTCGAATTCGGCATGCGGCCAACCTCGAAAAAAATGACGGACGCGTTCGAGGCGACGTCCTCGGCATTCCATACAGGCTTCCTGCGCGGCATGTTCGATGCAGATGGCTCAGTGCAAGGAAGCCAGGAAAAAGGCGTCAGCGTACGCCTGACCCAGGTCGATAAATCCACGCTGCAACGCGTGCAGCGCATGCTGCTGCGCCTCGGAATTGCCTCGACCATCTATGGCCAGCGCAAAGGACCCGAGCCGGTGCTGAAGCTGATGCCGAACGGCCGGGGCGGCAGCGCTGAATACATGACGCAAGTGCTGCATGAACTATGCATTTCCGGCGACAACATCGCGCTGTTCGCCGAACGCGTTGGTTTTGCGGACAGCGACAAGCAGGATGCGCTGGAGCATGCGCTCGCGACATACCGGCGCGCGCTCAATCGCGAGCGCTTTACCGCCGTCGTGGAAACGCTGGAAGCCGATGGCGAAGCGCCGGTGTTCGACGTGCAGATTCCCGGCATCAATGCGTTCGATGCGAACGGATTGTATGTGCACAACTGCGGCGAACAGCCGTTGCCCGACTACGGCTGCTGCTGCCTCGGCAGCCTGAACCTGCCGGCCTATGTGGAAGCGCCGTTTACCGCGGACGCCAGGTTCGACTTCGAGCTGTACGCACGCGTCGTCGCGATCGCGGTGCGCATGCTCGACAATGTGCTGATCGCGACGCGCTGGCCGCTCGAAGAACAGTCGCGGGAAGCCGAGGCCAAGCGCCGTCTCGGCCTCGGCTTTACCGGGTTGGGCGACGCGCTGATCATGCTGGGCGTGCGCTACGATTCGGAACAGGGACGCGCGCTAGGCGCGGACATCGCTCGCGCGATGCGCGACACCGCCTACGCCGCCTCGGTCGATCTCGCCAAGGAGCGCGGCGCATTCCCGTTGCTCGATGCTGAAAAATACCTGCAGTCGGGATTTGCATCGCGCCTGCCTGAGGAGCTGAAGAATGACATTCGCACGCACGGCATACGCAATTCACACCTGACATCGATCGCGCCGACCGGCACGATTTCCTTGGCGTTTGCCGACAATGCGTCGAACGGCATCGAGCCGGCATTCTCGTGGTTTTACAACCGCGTCAAGCGCATGCCGGACGGCAGCAAAAAGGATTACACGGTCGAAGACCACGCCTATCGCGTCTATCGCGCGATGGGACACGATATCGAAAAGCTGCCCGACTATTTCGTGTCGGCGCTGGAGATTTCCGCCAGCGATCACATGCTGATGGTGGCGGCGGTGGCACCGTATGTCGATGCGGCGATTTCCAAGACGGTCAACGTGCCCGAGGATTATCCATATGGCGATTTCCAGGATCTGTACATGGAAGCATGGCGCAAGGGCTTGAAGGGCATCACCACCTATCGTCCCAACAGCGTGCTGGGCGCAGTGCTGTCGGTGCCTTCCGCGGCCAGCGCACCGCAGCCGATCACGCTGCCGGAGCAGGACAAGCGCCTGGTGCTGACCGAAGTGATGCGCTCGCCGCCGCTGGCGTCGTTGCGCTGGCCTTCGCGCCCCGGCTTGCCGGCCGGTGCAACGGGCTGGGTCAGCGAAACCATCCGTACGCCGCAGGGCGACTTTGCAGTTGTGGTATCCGAGCAGGGCGGTGTGCCGTTCGAAGTGTGGGTGCTCGGCGGCCAGCCGCCGCGCGGCCTGGATGCAATCGCCAAGACACTGTCCACCGACATGCGCGCCAACGACCGCGGCTGGCTGCGCAAGAAGCTGTCGATGCTGGCCAATGCGTATGGCGATCCATTTGAAATGCCGATGCCGCCGAATGGCCAAGTGATCCAGGTGCCGAGCGCGACAGCCGCGCTGGCCAGGCTGGTCGAATGGCGCTACAACCAGTTGGGCGCCTTGAATTCCGGCAAAGACGATCCGACACCCGTGCTCGACGCGCTGTTCGCGGCGCATGAGCCCAAGGCCGGCACCGATGGCACGCTGGCCTGGGTAACCGACGTATGCAATCCGGCGACCGAAGACGATTTCGTGCTGATGCTGAAAGAGCTGCAGATGCCAGACGGCACCCGCCGGCCTTACAGCATGTGGCTGACCGGCGGTCATCCGCCCGCACTGGACGGCTTGTGCAAATTGCTGAGTCTGGACATGCGCGTGATCGATCCGGCCTGGATCGGCATGAAGCTGCGCAAGCTGCTCAATTACGCCGAGCCGCGCGGCGACTTCCTGGCGCGTATACCCGGAAGTGAAAAGCAGGCCAGCTATCCATCGACCGTTGCGTACATCGCGCAACTGGTGATCCACCGCTATGCGATGCTCGGCATCCTGACCGAAACCGGCGCGCCGGTGAACGCGATGGGCGTGGTCACGGACGAACCGACGCATGCGGCCAAAGCCAATCCGACCATACATGGAAAGTTGTGCCGTGAGTGCGGGAATGCTGCGGTGATTCGCAAGGATGGCTGCGATTTTTGTACGGCGTGCGGGGCGATTGGTAGTTGCGGCTGATAGTCGATAGTCGTCCGTGGTTGCTCGGGCGAGTGTAGGATGACTCATCAAACCAGCCGCGCCTAGTAGCTGGTGCTGTGCTTGAAATTGCGGTGAGTTGTGTGCGATGCGAGGACGTGAGGATGCATCTTAGCTAGACTGGATCCTTTCTCGACCACGAATTATTAGGGCATGCTCGAATTCGCCACTGGTTCGTGAGTCGAATTCAGAACACACCATTCATTATCTCGAAAGTTAGGTGGTGGGTTGTGTGGTACGTTTATGCTGTTGTCGTGCCTCGACACGTGTTTCATCAGTACGGAAGTCGACAATCTATTCAGTGGCCCACTCAGTATGTCTGGGACAAACCAAAATCCAAGAAACGCAAGAAAAGTACTTAATACAAATGAGGCCGTTGGACTATCGGTCGAGAGATGTGTCACGGAACCCGTCAAAACGGTAAAGAGAATCACGATTAGCCATTTCGTCCGAACGTACGTCTTGACACCTTTCGCAAATCCGCCCGCAATAATTGTGAGCCTCCGTTCCATTTCCGCTAAGTCCTTGGCGGCAAGCGCATCAAGCAGTATTTTATTCTGCGCTTCCAAGCACTCGCGTTCCTCGTGCAACTGAACTTTTTTGGCATTGACCGTGTTTAGGTCATCAACGTATTTTCCTTCAGTTTCTACCAGTTCTTGGGATACGCGATCTATCTCAGCCTGATAAGCAAGGCTCCTTTCATGGAGTATGAGTTCACCTTCCTCTCGGGCACGTGCTGCTGCAAATTCACCGGCAGCGAGCTTCACTTGCTCGATGATAAATGGAATGCGTTCCCGCGTAACATCCTCTGGATCCCCCGAAACAGCACGCATCAATGCTTTTGCGCCCTCGCGATCTTCGAGCAATGCGGCGAGATCGTCTGCCTGTTCTCTTCCCTCTAGCTCAATAATTAAATTATAGGCTCTGGCCTTCACATCAGCGCGTGGGCGGACTGCTGCAGAACAGTTCGCAAGTAAGCGGGCCACTGGAATTGAACTACGGGTACCACCTGTGCGCGTCCAGATATAGCCCGCGAACTGCTTATCAGACATAGCGATCGGCGCCCATTTTTCCACATGGGTAATGCTATGTTTTGTCGTTCCTTTCAACCACCGTGTCCAAGCTGCGTTTGCGATCTTGACGAGTGCTGTATTCCTACTCAAAAATATCCATTTAGAATCGCACACCCGTGGACAAGGTTGCGAGCTATCTCTCATTGTAAGCATAGACCAGACAGATTTTCTGTCATGTGCTTTTGCCTCTACATTTCCCCATGCTTGCATGCTCGTATTCATACCAGCTTCAATATCACCAACCACAGTTGGATTGTGCCGATGTAAATTTACTTCTGGATCGCGTTCCACATCAATTCCAAGCCTCTCGTAGGCTCGCTCTCCAACTCGATCCTTTAGTGCAGCGAGTAAATCCGGTTTGGCCGATATTCCCAAACGATGGGCAGATGAATTTATTCCCGACCGAAGATAGGATAACTGAGCTCCAATGGCCCCTTCCGCTTCCATCACACAGTGATCGAACACAGCAACTCGTGCACCACTATTCTTTATAGTCGCAAGTAATTCACTCCCATATTCCGCATACTCCCAATTTACGCCCAGCATATCCAGCAAAATTGGAGAATCAAGATAAATGGTAAGTCCTGAAAGTGGCACGTTTGTGTCAGCAGGCTCCTGAAAAACAGCTATCGCCTCAGCTGCCATATTAGCAAATGCAACATCTGATACCAATTCGAACGCAGCGCGGTCTTTCGTCTGAATGTCCAATAAAAATTGTGACGTTTTATAATCCAGATGAAGCTCATCCCCGTTTAGTTGATCCTCACGCCGCGGAACTCGTAATAGAGAAAGCGTATCAACGCTTCGTTTGGTGGTGATCGAGGTTTCCTTGCGGCCAAGAATCCTCATTGAATCAGCATTCAGGAGTCTATGGAGAAAGGCTGCATCAATTGCCGATCTCTCCATGGTGTTAATTTTTTGATCGTCGATACAATAATCAAAGAAAGCACTTAAAACTCTTTCAACTTGCGCCTCAGTGACAGGATTTACAGACTCATTTTCAGGAATCATGGCGGCGTGTTTATATACCGTTCTGGAGCCGTCACGAGAAACGACTTCAAGCAGGCCAGCCAATTCCAATTGTTCGGTCAAACCTAGCGCTGCCAACCGTGGAATACTGAAACCAAAGCGCTGCGACACAGCCAAAGAAAACTTTTCAGCGTCGAAAAGTTGTCCAACTAGATCGTGGTTGGCTTCAGTGAAAAAAGGAATAAGTGCATGGGTAATACCAACCCCTGGCTTACTTAATCGCTGTGCCAACGCACAATATGCTAGAAGTGCCCGCTTTGGTCTGGTGTTGACAGTCATTTTAATTTTTCAGGCGTTATTGAATTGGGCGGAGAAAAATATTCTTAGCAAGTTATCGAGTTAGCTAAATAGTATGGCCATCACTGAAATCTCGGATTCTAACCAAAACCATCAAGTTTTACGTCCAGCGAGATCATAACATTGCTAAATAAGCACTTGAAAATATAAAGCTTGACGAGTTCATTTCGAAACTGACGAATTAGCAATCAAAAGGACCCATGCTCACATTAAATAATATGTGAGCATGGCCGATCTAACTTGTTTAAAACCCGCCGCTTCTTGTGCCGTTGTTCGAGCGCACCCGATGCCGCGACTTGCAGCAGCCTCTGAAAAGTGGCGCATTCGTCATGACTCGGGGCCGGACACGCAGCGGCATGTCGCAAGCCCTTGCTCATCGCCTGCAAGCGCTTGATCGTTCCGTCGATCTCATCGGCCTTGGCCGTTGACAATAACGCCCATGCAGGCAAGAAGCGCATCGAACGCCTGCCGGCAGAAGCGTTCATTGGCGGGTTCCTGCTGCACGCATTGCCCAGCGGCTTCAAGCGCATCCGGCATTACGGGTTGCTGGCGCCGTGCCACAAGCAAGAGAAACTGGCGGCATGCCGGCAAGCGCTTGCAATGTCGGTACCAGACAAAGCAGTGATGGAGTCGGTGCAGGCGTTCATGAAGAGGGTGGCTGGCATCAATGTCGGGCGCTGTCCATGTTGCGAGCAAGGCATCATGCAAGTCGTTGGCGTGATCGTGCCTAAGCGGGAGTACTGCCGTACGGCGGGGCCGCCGCCATGAGCCGGAATGTCGCCATCGAACCAGGACGGGCGCATTGCATGCCGGGGATGCGCTCGTCGGGTGTGTCAAATTTGCGTGAAATCAGCTGTCTTGGTGCAGGCGCTATGCCCGCCTATCGGGGTCATGCAAGCCGGGAATCGACGCAAATGGGCAACGGCCGCATCAAGTTATTGCCAAAACAGCCATCTCTGGCTTTACAATCCCCATAACCACCGCCCGTAGTGGCGGTTCAGTCCAACAGCGGTTATCTGCCGCTGCCGCACCACAGCCATGGCGAACGTTCGCGTAGCGGCAGATAAACTCTATTCGTTAAATGGCAAATGAATTCGATCCGACGCGGTTGCTTTGAGCTAGATGTTCTGCCCCAGTGGGACTCTTCGCAAGACGAGGAGTGTCTAACGTTGACGAGATCGGATGAAGGTGCATTTCAACTTAGCGCGTTCGTGAAGCGCGAAGGAGTTGTGGGGCTCGCGGAGATTCGCTCCTTTTATCAGAAGGAGAATCCTAAAGCTGAACTGGTGCCTGCCACTGCGGGCGAGTTCTCCGGCTACATGGTTTCGTTCGAAGACGGCGAAGCGAAGTGGTCGAAATACTGGATTGCTGCAGAAAACGTGCTTGTGCTAGCCACCTATAACGGCCCTACCGGAGCTTACCTTCGCGAGATGCCAGATGTGTACGCAATGCTGTCGACCCTGCGGAGGGTGCCAGCATGAAGCGTTTGCCACTTAACATGTCATTCGAAAATGACGCGCGAATAAGCGCTCCCCTAAAATTTACTGATCGGCGGGGGCGCCTTTCAACTCGACGTTAAGGCATATGTCATTTGAACTTTTTCAGGAACGTCTTATGCAAAAGGTATGGCTCGCTTTAGTTTCCATGTCCCTTTCAACGGCTGGGTATGCCCAGGTACATAAGTGCACCGTTGACGGTAGGATGGTCTATCAGCAGGAGCTGTGCGCAGGAACTGGGCAATCGGGCCGAGTTACCCACGTGGCCGCCGCCCCTTCCGGCGGCGAGAGCACGCCAACCGCTTCCACGCCGCTTCTGTGGCCTGGAGTGGAGTTCGGCATGACACGCCCCGAGGTGCTCCGCTTGGTTCCCGGATCAACTGAACATCGGGGCAGCGTGAAGCTCGAAGGATTTCGCTACGCAGCAAAGACTTTCAATGTTCAATTTGGGTTTAAGTCGGATCGCCTGGTTCAGGCTCACCTCGGTGATGTCGTGTTCATGGAACTCAATGCCGCCACCCGGCAAGCATTCGATAGGCTCGTCACCACGGTTAGTCGCACCTACGGTCAACCGGTATCGCAAAGCGTCGAAGGGCGTGCGTCTGGACTGTATGGGAAGGCACTCTGGCGCCGGGGTCGTTCGGAAATTACTGTGGATATCAGTCCAATAACACAGCATCACTCGACCATCCTTTTCAACTTTTTCGTCGAAGGCGCCCGCCTGACGCCTTAATTTGTCAATCTTTCACGAACAAGGGTATTTTGCTCCCGAACCTAAAATCATGAAATCTCAATTTTTACTTCTCCCTTTTCTATTCGCTCTACTAGTTCAGACCGGTTGCGGTCAAAAGTCGGATAAGTCAGTCGAGTTTCCCCCTAAAAAATCTATCGGTACGGTGAGTGGCTTAGATATATTGGAGCCGGGAGATGAAGTTTTTGACCCACAAAGAAAACTGGTCTGGCAGCGGTGCGGTCTAGGCGAGAAATGGAACGGCGCTATCTGCGAAGGAACTCTAAAAGAGCTGACCTTTGTTGAGGCCAAAAAGATGGCTCCGAAGGGGTGGAAGATCCCAACTATTCGAGAGCTCAGTAGCATCTCTGATTGTGAAAACGGGTATCGGAGCACTAAAGACTTGGGCGACGGCCTCCCTCCCCTGAATGATTCCTGCAAAGGAGACTTAGACTCTTCTTCATTACATTCGGCGTTCAAAACAAAAACGTACGATTTGCGAGATGGATTCTACTTTTGGTCGGCATCTTCCGATAAAAGCAACGACTCTTATGTTGACGTCATATCTTTCAGGACTGGGCAAATAAATGGCCTTCCAAAAAACGATGGTGAAGCGAAAATCTTTGTCAGATATGTTCGAGATCACCGCTGATTTGGCTTGGTTCGCCCTAAGCCGGCTACAAGCCTGAGCTGGACAGTGTCGTCGAAGAGGAAGCGGTATTGTATTTATCGGAGGACTGCGGCCGCATCGAGACATCATTTGACGAATTGATCGCCGGTGCTGGGCAGGACGAATCACGTTTCATTTTGACTTCGAGTCATCCTGGGAAGACGGTCAACGAGTCAGACGAATTCGCGAACTCACTGATACTCAAATATGAATGGGAAACTAAAATTGTTTTCCTCTAAGTACCAGTTATGCCTCACACCACATGTCAAAGCCATTCACCCAAATCCAACTGACCGATGCTCAATGGCTGGAAATTGAGGCGGCACGTCCCGACTCTGGCAGCAGCGGGGCAGTCAAGGGGCGCGCCGAGGCATTGGCACGCATCCACATCTTCGAAAACTATCCCGGCGGGGAATTTGTTGCGCCGTGCAATGGCGCGGACATGGCAGTGCTTTATCAGGGCGCAAAAATCAACTTTGAGGTCAAGGGCACCCGGTCGCCTGGCATTGATTGGCAGAGGCTCAAGGTTTCAAGCAGTCACTCTTGTCGTCTGCTTATGTCCGGCATTCCAATGCTTCGAATCTCCTCAGTTTTTTCCCGCATCCCGCTGGTTTACACGCTTACATATCCTCAAGACTTCAGACTGCAAGAAGAGCCTCGTTGGTCTGTGCATCCGGCCAGTGAGGCCTAACGAGTAAGGTTAGATTGTGATCGCGCAGCGAGCCACAATCTGAACCGGTTGTTGGACGAGCCCGGACAATTCAAACAATTCAAACAGGTAAGCTGTCCCGTTCGCTTGCCACGTTACTTCAATTCCAATTCCGATCCCGTACGCCTGTCCGTACCTTATGGACGAGACCCGACCGCGATCAAGCGTCCGGATGCGGGCCACACGCCGCGCTCCAGCATGCGGCTGCCGTCGAAGACGAGCCAGCTCTGGCTGCCATAGTGCGGCAGCGGCCGCAGCAGCGCACGCAACGCATCCGCGTTGTCCGCGGATATGACTGCTAGCGGAACGCGCGCTCCATCCTGAACCGCGGTCCACACCTGTGCACTGCCTTTGCCGGAAAGGTTTTCCGGACGAGGCGGCAGGCCGGCACGTGCGAGCGCGGCATCGATATCGGCATGCAAGCCGACCAGCAATACGGGCGCGGATGCGGTCTTGATGCCGTCCGGCGGTGCGGCGCGCGGAGCAACTTCGAACAGTCGCTTTGCAAGCGCATCGGCGGCCTCGCGCACATCCGCCGAGGATGACGCAACGGCCAGATGCGGCGCACGTGCGATGAACCATTGCCGCAGGATCGGCGGCAGCTGATCGCGATCGAGCACGCGCCACAGACGCAGATCGGGGTCCACGCGAATACCTTCAGGTGCAGCGGAGACATCCAGGGTGACCAGTTCGCGCGGACCGGAAATGTCGATCCAGCGCATCTCGGAGCGTCCGGCAAAAACCAGTTCGATCGGCACGCGCAGTGCGTATGACGGTATCGTCTGCTCGATCACAAGTTGCACGCGAGACTTGCCGGTATCGGAAGTCATGTACGCCGAAGTCATCGTCACCATCGGCCCGCCGGCGCGCTCCAGCCATTGACTGAAAAATTCATGCAGCGGCTTGCCTGACGCCTGCTCGAACGCGGCGCGAAGATCGGTCCAGCTTGCGCGCTTGAACCGATGCTTGTCCCAGAAAGTGCGGATGCCTTTGTCGAAAGCTTCCGTGCCGATCGTATCGCGCAGCATCACGAACAGCATCGCCGATTTTCCGTAGCCGACGGCGGACGCCGCGCCATGCATGCGCGAGCGGAAACCGGCGAGCGCGGTATGCGCGTCGGGCGGCACGGCGGCAAAATCGCGCAGCCATCCGAGGCGCATCTCGCGCGCGGCATCGGCCGACGCCTGCTCCTTGTATGCGTAGTCCGCCATGAAGGTGGTCAGGCCTTCGCTCCAGTTGCCTTGCGCGTAATCGACGTACACGCCGTTGCCCCACCAGTTGTGCAGCACTTCGTGGCCGAGCGAGGTGGCGCGGATGAACGGCAGCTTGATCACGTCGACGCCGAGGTAGGTTAGGGTCGGCATGCCGAAACCGGTCGGCAGCGCACTTGCCACGATGGAAAACCCGGCAAACGGATATGCGCCGATCCGCTCTGAATAGCGCTCGATATAGCGCTGCGTATCTTCAAGATAGCCATCGGCCAGCCCCGGCGTGGCATCCAGTTCGCGCGTGAAGTAAGTGCGCAGGCGCAGCGGTTCGCCGGCTGCACGGGGCATCATCTTTTCCCGTATGACCCAGGGACCGGCCATCAGGTCGATGCCGTCGGCGGGTTGCGCGAACTCGAACGTTGCGCGGTAAGGGCCGGCGCCGTCGGCCGGCACGTCCTCCGCAACCAGGCGGCCGGGCGCCAGTGCGCGCTGGCCGGCGGGCACGGACAGGTTCACGCGGTAGGTGAACAAGCTTGCCGGCTGCGGATACCAGGCGCCGCCGGCGGGAAGGAAGCTGCCTTCCGGCGACGCCATCGGCGGCATGCCGCGCAACACGCCGCGATGATCCAGCGTACGGTCCAGTGCCGGCAGCGTGCCGCCGTATTCCAGGCGCAGCCTGTCCGCGCCGGGCGGCAGCATCACGCGCCAGCGGCGAACCGCACCCTTGCGTCCTGCAGGATGCACTTTCACATTCTTGCCGCCGGCCGTCGCCGCCGTCACCTCGAGAGATTCGTGAAGCGCAAAGCGAAAATCGGCCGATGCGGGAACGACATCGGCCCGTGCCTGGAAGCGGCGCGTTGACGGATCCAGCTCGACATGCAGTTCCAGGGCGGCCGATGTTGCGCCGGCCAGCGTGCTCGCCGCAACCAGCAGCATTGCGAGCAGGGCATGAATCGCCCCAGGTGCGCGCGCAAGTTTCACGGCTTCGCAGGAAACTTGACGACCAGGTCCAGGGTTTCCTCGCCGCGTTTCAGTTGCACCGGCAGCCAGCTTCCCGGCGGCTGGCGTTGGATCGACATCGCGACCTGAGGTACTTTGGCGACGGCGACACCGCCGATTTGCAGCAGGCGGTCGCCGGCCTTGAGCCCGGTTCTCTCCGCGAGACTGCCGGCGGTGACTTCCGCAAGCTGCACGCCGCCGTCCTTTTCTTCAAGCCGCACGCCCAGACGCGGCGGTTCCGGTTTCTCCGTCGGCATTGGCGGCAACGCGAATACGGCAGTCGCCAGGCCGATGCGAAGATCCTTGCAATCGGTCTCGGCCGGCATGGCAAGCAGGGTGCCGATGTTCTTCACGCCGAGATCGCGCAATTGGTGCGGCACGCCATGGCCGTAACGCAGGTGCCCGCTGCCCATGATTCCGACCACCAGCGGCTGCTGGCCCGGCGCGCCGGCGCGCGCGTGGCGCGCCAGCGCTTCGGCCATGGCCCGGTCCCAGGTTGCCTGCGATTCGACGAAGTTGCGGAAGCCGTTGTCGGCCTTGCGTGGCGGCTCGCCTTTCGCATGCGCACGATAGGCATCGAAAAGAAAGTCGCGATAGGCGTCGGGAGGCGTTGCGGCCGGCCCCACGCCTTCGCGCAGCGACTCCGCAACCTGATCCCAGCCTTTTTCGCGAACTGCCTTGGTCAGCGCACTATCGACGTTCAGCGCCACCATCGGGATACGGTTGATGCGCGCAAACTGGAACAGCGGCGTGTAAAGATCCGCCGATATATTCCATACCTTCGCCCATTCCGACTGCTCCAGAAACTGTTTCAGCGTCAGCTCGCCCGCGACCCATCGATCCAGCGCCGGCTGCACGCGCCGCGGAAACATCTCGAAACCGATCACCATGTCGGGGCGCAGCGCATGCAGTACGGCAAGCGTATGCACCTGCCAGCGATGATGGTCGTCCTCATCGTGATATTCGCCAAGCAAGACCACATCGCGTTTGGCCATGTCGGCCATGAGGTGGGCAGCGGCGGTCGCGCGCAACGGCGCCTGCTCCAGGGAAGTCCATGCGGCAGGGTTGAGGCAGCCTGACGCCGGCGCCGATCCGGGTGCGGCGTGCACTGCCAGCATGCTCGATGCGGCAAGCGCCGCTGCAATGGTGCGAAGCAAGTTTTTTTGCATATTTGTGATGTTTCCGGTTCGGCGGCGGGATAAAGCAAAGCTTTCCCTGATTCTTTTATCGGCTATTGTAACGGTGCGGATCTCGCCGATCCTGCATCGTCACTTCCTTTCCATTGCGTTTATGCGCGTAATCAATGCAGTCCGGCATGTGCGCGCATTTGATCGCTTCGGCCAATTTTCAAGTTGTTTGTAATAAAATCGCAACTTGTGCGTCAATGCACCCAATATCCATAATGGCTCATGCTGCCGGGAAAGAGAAATCATGAATATCGCAAACGATGTAACCGCACTGATCGGCAATACACCGCTGGTACGGATTCGGCGTCTTACGGAAGGCGCCGCGGCCGAGGTCGTCGCCAAACTGGAATTCTATAATCCTGCGCACAGCGTCAAGGACCGCATCGGACTGTCGATGATCGAGGCGGCCGAACAGGCCGGCATGATCAAGCCCGACACCATCATCGTCGAGCCGACCAGCGGCAACACCGGTATCGCATTGGCCATGGTGTGCGCCGCGCGCGGCTACCGTTGCGTGCTGACCATGCCGGAAAGCATGAGCAAGGAACGCCGCATGCTGTTGCGCGCATACGGCGCGGAACTGATACTGACTCCCGCCGCGGACGGCATGACGGGCGCAATCAGGAAAGCGGAAGAGCTGGTCGCATCCGACCCGCGCTATCTGTTGCCGCAGCAATTCAAGAATCCCGCCAATCCGGATGTGCACCGCCGCACCACCGCCGAAGAAATCTGGCGCGACACCGATGGCAAGATCGATATCCTGGTGTCCGGCATCGGCACCGGCGGCACCATTACCGGCGTCGGCGAGGCGATCAAGGCGCGCAAGCCTTCGTTCCAATGCATCGCGGTAGAGCCGGACGCATCGCCGGTGCTGTCGGGCGGTGCCAAGGGACCGCATCCGATCCAGGGCATCGGCGCGGGCTTCGTCCCGGATGTGCTCAACACGGAAATCTACGATGAAGTCATTCGCGTCAAGAACGACGATGCGTTTGAAATGGCACGCCGGGCTGCGCGGGAAGAGGGTTTGCTGGTCGGCATTTCATCCGGCGCCGCTTTGTGGGCCGCTGAACAGGCAGCGCGCCGGCCGGAAAATGCGGGCAAGCTGATTGTCGTCATCATTCCTTCTTTTGGCGAGCGTTATCTGAGCACGCCGCTGTTCGCCGGCCTGGCTGACTGACGCGCATCGCAACCGACCATGAAATTCTCACTCCCATCATCATGAACATCACCAGCTACGCCGACTTTCTGCATGCGGCACACGCACAACCCGAGCCGCAGCGTCTACTGTTCGTATTCGCCGAAGCAGAATTGCCGGACCAGCATACGCCGGGGCAGCAAGAGCGGTTTCAATCCGGGGGAGGCGGCGCGCTGACGCCGATCATGTGCGTCGACAAGCTGCCGGATGAACTGTCGGATTTTGCCGGGCTGGCCGATGAGTCGCGCCATACCGGGCAACGCTGGGACATCGTGTTTGCCGCCAGCATGCCGGGCAAGGACGGCGCGGCGCCGAGCAGCAGCGACGCGGAAAAGCCGCTGAAGATGATGATCGATTCGATTCACCGTGGCGCCATCGAGAAATTCCTGGCGTTCGACCGAAACGGCGACGCGGTCCAGTTCTTTTGACCGTTCAGGAATGCCGGGTGTCGGCGGATTCCATATCGAGCGTCTTCATTTTCAGCAAAAAGATGGTGACGCCGATGCCGATCATGGCCAGCATGAATTGCAGCGGCGCGATCTGGACTTTGTAGATTGAAAACGACAGCGACGCCCACATCAGAATAAGGGCGGTGATCTTGGCCTTCAGCGGAATGCCCCTGCCTGCCTCGAAATTACGCAGGTACTCGCCGAATACCCGGTTGTTCAGCAGCCGGCGATGCATCCGCTTCGATCCGCGCAGATAACACGCCGAGGCCAGCAGCAAAAACGGCGTGGTCGGCAACAGCGGCAGGAATATGCCGAGTATCGCGAGCACGACTGCAACGCTTCCTATGATGATTAACAGAATTTTCATTTGGATAATTTTGTTTCCGAGTGCGCGCAACAGTAGTATCGTAAGCCGGTTTTGAACAAGCCATGCATACAGTCTACATTGCATCCGATCCTGATCGCGCGCGGCGAACAACAGGCAATCCCTGATCCGCGGAAGTTGTTGTATGCTCAATGCATTCACCTGGTCCCGCGCCATTCTTCCCATCGCATTCGGGAAACTATCGGGATCGCCCGCCGCTACAGTTGCAGAAATTTACCGACATGACTACAGGCAAGATCAAGGTTCAGGATTTCCTTTCCAAGCTGCCGTTGTTCAACGAACTGGCGCCGCAAGAACTCGATAATATCGCGTTGGCGACTTCCGAACTGCATGTGGCGCGCGGCGAAACGGTATTCCATCGCGGCGACCCATGCGTCGGATTCCATACCGTCGTCTACGGGCAGGTCAAGCTTGCTTTCGTCTCCCCGCAGGGCAGTGAAAAAGTGGTCGAGATCATCGGGCCGGGACACAGTTTCGGCGAAGCGCTGATGTTCATGGAAAAGCCCTATATCGTCACGGCTCAGGCGTTGGCTGATTCACTGCTGCTGCATGTGACCAAAACCGCAGTCTTCCAGGAGTTGGAGCGCGACCCGAAATTCGCGCGCAAGATGCTGGCCGGTCTGAGCCGGCGGCTGCACGGCCTGATCAGCGACGTGGAGGCATACTCCCTGAGTTCGGGCACCCAGCGCGTGATCGGCTACCTGCTCAAGGGCGATTTGCATCAGGACGGCGACCAGGTTCGGCTGGAGGTCAGCAAAACCGTGCTTGCATCGCGCCTGAACCTGACCCCCGAACATTTCTCGCGCATTCTTCACGATCTGAGCGCGCACGGCCTGATCGAGGTCAACGGCAGGGAAGTGAAAATCCTGGATATCGAAAAATTACGTCTTTACCAGGGATGAATTCGCCATCCGTTTGACGCGTGCATAAATGCGCATGGCGCCGAACAGATTAAGCCAGAGCCAGCCGGACGATATGCCCAGCGCGATCGCTGCCGCGGATGTCAGCATCGCCGGCCATATCGTCGCGCCGATCGTCAGAAGCAGCGCCGCCAGATGACTCCAGAACTGTTTGACGGCGATGCGGTCGGGCAGGATGTCCTTGACGTTCGGCACGGCCCGGCGCTCTGTCGCCATGATGTTTTGCAAGTGGTACCAGACCAGGAACGGCACGATCTTGTACAGCATGCCGTTGACCGCGGAATACCCGAAGCCGACGATGAACATTGCGCCCAGCGTGATCGACAGCGAGCGTCCGTCAATTGCATGCTGCATCAGCCAGATGACCGCGCAGCCGATCAGGCTTGCCATGGCGGTGCGCCAGAACAGGGTGGTGGCGTCGGGCTTCGGGCGCTTCCTGCGCCACAGCAGATAAAGCGTGGTCACGGCAAACACGGTGAAGCCGATCAGGATCAGCCCTCCCAGAATTTCCCTGGTCAAGTGCCGCTCGTCCATAAAAAATATCGCAGCCGCCGACCACAGCATCAGCAGCAGGAATAGTGTCGTTGCCAGCCAGCGGGTGACCGAACGCGGATACAGCGGCGTTACCTGGAACATCGGTATCACCTGATAGGCGATGCCGATCACCAGCAGGCCGATCCATCCCAGCAGCCCCCAAATGACATGCAGATCGGTCAGCAGCATCAGCGGCAGTCCGAGCGGCCAGGCAAATGCGCCGGCGAGCGACATGCCGAGCAGTACCGTAACCAGCAACGCGCCGATGGATAGGCGGATCACCGATACCGTGGCAGTCGGGGCGGTTCCGTAGGCGCGCCACAATCCGGTGGCGCAGGCGGCCAGAAGCCAGGCGAACGCCGCTCCCAGAAACAGCAGCGCCAATTTGAACAGGACCGGCTGCGACCACCAGAATGCGCCTGCCAGCAGCGCGGTGCCGCAGCTCAGCAACGCATGCACGCTGCGCGCGGTCAGGTTGGGCCGAGGGATCACAACGCCGGCGACCACGGGCAGGATCTGGAGCAGCGCGCCGATCATGGACATCGCCAGAAAGCCGAGCGTCAGCAGATGCGTCAATGCCAGCGTGAACGGCGACCAGCGCGAGACCAGCGCTTCGGGTCCCTGCCACAGCAGCAGCAGCGCCGCGGCGAGCGAGAAAAGAGGGGCACTTAGGAAAAACCGCAACGGTATCGTCAGCGGCGGCGCCTGGTCGAATGACAGGCTGCGTTGCATTAACCTAGAAACGGCAGTTGACCGCTTGTTCGCTTTGGACAGTTCATGAATGGATCGAAATTTTCCATAGTTAAAGAGTTGACCGTTCGGGTGAGACCGCTACCGGCACGATTGCACATTTTTCCGGCTTCCTGGCGGTGTTGTTCCTCCTTGCAGAATGCAGTCTGCAGCGGTGAAGCAGGGGGTTCGAGCAGCATGCTGCTCGCCTGCGCAACAGTTTGTCCCTGCAAGGACAAACTCCGGCCCTACAGGGCTACAGGCGTCACTCCTAGCCAGAAAGCCGGAAAAACGCACACTTGCAGTGCGCATGTCCGCTTGCAAGCGGACACCGTTATGCAGGCGGACGGCATGCCGTCCGAAACCCCTGCTTCACCTCGTACCTGTCCAACTACCGTTTCTAGGTTTAGGTTTTATGCCAGATCGTGATTTCGTAGAGGTAATCGGGCCGGGCATCGACGCTGTACAGGTAGTCGTTGGCAACCAGTATCCGATATAGCGGCCGCGGTTCGCGATCGATCAGCATACGTAATCGCTGATCCTGTTGCAGATGCGACAATGCTTCCAGCACCCGCTCCAGCGGTTCGGGAGGTTCCAAGCCGCAAACGTCCAGGGTAAGGTCCGACTTCATATGTTTTATCCGAGGTAATCGACAACGCCGACAGTGCCCAGCTGGCGCATCACGCTGATGATTTCATCGTGCCGGTCGGAAAGAACGCGGTCGGTCATCAGGTACAGAATGCTTTCTTCCTTCTGGTTATGCTGATGCATCATGATGCGCAAGGTATCGGCGTTCCCAAAAAAATCGTCTGCGTCATGCTGCCGGACTGCTTCGGACAGGCAGCCTATGATATCGCGTAAATGCTGATGTTCCATGCGCATGATGCTGGTCGGTCCGGCGCTGCTGCCGGTGGCTTGTTCAAAAGCCACGAAAAGAACCGTTTCTTCCATTCCGAAATGCCGCTCCATGGCCCGTTCGAACTTCTCGAAAGCAGTTTCGGCGTCTTCCCATTTTGCCTGATTGACAAACAATTCCAGATGTTCAAACAAGTCGTCGCATCGGGCGTGATCCGCGCCCAGATAATCACTGATTTTGTTCACGTCGGTGCTCCATGATTGGCAACGGCTCATTCTCACATCGATGCAAGCAGCATATCCTTGATGCAGGTTAAGGAATCCCGGGCGGCATGGCGGGTATAGTCGCAGCAATGAAAGATGGCCGGCATTTCGGCTATTGGCAAGGCTTCGCGTTCCACTTGTTGACACGCATCGGTTTGGAAGCTTCGGCGGATTTCATGCCGCACGAAAAATTGCAGTCCGATAGTCGGCTCCACCCATCGAATTTTAAGAACAGGAACGATCACTTTGTTGCAGGCTGCATTCACACGACTTCAAATCAAGGGAAAAGCGCTGCTGCCCATTGTCCAGGGCGGAATGGGTGTTGGCATTTCCGCACACCGGCTGGCCGGGAGCGTGGCAAAACTCGGCGCTGTCGGAACGATTTCCAGCGTCGATCTGCGCCGGCATCACCCGGACCTGATGATGCAAACCAAAAAATCGCGCGACAAGGAATTGATCAATTCGGTCAACCTGGTTGCGCTCGACCGCGAGATTCATGCTGCCCGCGAAATTGCCGGGGGAAACGGCATGCTGGCGGTCAATATCATGCGCGCGGTTACCGAATATGCATCTTATGTGCGGCAGGCATGCGAAAGCGGGATCGATGCGATCGTGGTTGGCGCCGGCTTGCCGCTCGATCTGCCCGACCTGACTTCCGGCTTTCCCGACGTGGCGCTGATTCCGATCTTGTCGGATGTGCGCGGGATTGCGCTGGTGTTGAAAAAATGGATGCGCAAGAACCTATTGCCGAGTGCGATCGTGATCGAGAATCCGCGCTATGCAGGCGGCCATCTCGGCGCTGCCGGGCTGGGAAACGTCAACGATCCGCATTATGCCTTTCCGGTCGTGCTGGAAGGCACGTTCGAACTGTTCAAGGATCTCGGCATCGAACGGGAAAAAATTCCGCTCATCACCGGCGGCGGCATCCATACGCACGAGCAAGTGCGGGACCTGTTTGCGCTCGGCGCAAGCGCGGTTCAGCTCGGCACGCCGTTCGCGGTGACACAGGAAGGCGATGCGCATCCGAATTTCAAGAAAGTGCTGGCCGATGCCGGGCCGGAAGACATCGTTACTTTCATGAGCGTGGCCGGCTTGCCGGCGCGCGCGGTGCGCACGCCGTGGCTGGCCAACTATCTGGACAAGGAAGCCAAGCTGCAGCGTACGGCCAAACCCAAACAGTGCACGGTCGGGTTCGACTGCCTGCACCAGTGCGGATTGCGCGATGGGATTGCCAAGGCAGGGCAGTTCTGCATCGATACCCAATTGGCTTTTGCATTGGCCGGCGACATCAAGCGCGGCTTGTTTTTTCGCGGGTCTGAACCGCTTCCGTTCGGCAACGCGATCCGCTCGGTACGCGAACTGGTCGAATATCTGCTGGCCGGAGTGAAGCCGGTCATGCCGCAACAACAGACCGTGCCTGCCTGAGAGCGGTGGCCGGAAATTTTTTTGGAGCCATTCATCCCATGTCATCGCGACGCCCGGAACAGCAAGAAACCGCAGTGTCACCCTTGCCGCGGATGGAACTGGTCTGCCCAGCCGGCAGCCTGCCGGCACTGAAGGCCGCAATCGACAATGGCGCCGATTGCGTCTATCTGGGTTTCCGCGATGCGACCAATGCGCGCAATTTTGCCGGCCTCAATTTCGGCGATGACGCCATCAGCGAAGGCATCCGCTATGCCCATGCCGAGGGACGCAAGGTATTGCTGGCGCTGAATACCTATCCGCAGCCGGCCGGCTGGGCGCTATGGCGCACGGCGATCGATCGCGCGGCGGATTCGGGCATCGATGCGGTGATCCTGGCCGATCCTGGCTTGATGGAATATGCGGCAAAGACCTACCCCGAACTGCGCCTGCATCTGTCGGTGCAGGGATCGGCCACCAATTACGAAGCGATCAATTTCTATCACGAACACTTCGGCGTGGCGCGCGCAGTGCTGCCGCGCGTACTGTCGATGGTGCAGGTCGAGCAACTCATGGGAAAAACGCCGGTCGAAATCGAGGTGTTCGGTTTTGGCAGCCTGTGTGTGATGGTCGAAGGCCGTTGCGCCTTGTCGTCGTATGTAACCGGCGAATCGCCCAACACGCACGGCGTGTGCTCGCCGGCCAAATCGGTGCGCTGGCAGCAGACGCCGAAAGGCCTCGAATCGCGGCTCAACGGTGTGCTGATCGACCGCTATGCCGATGGCGAAAACGCGGGCTATCCGACGCTGTGCAAGGGCCGTTTCGATGTCGGTGATGAGAACTACTATGCGATCGAGGAACCGACCAGCCTGAACACGCTGGAACTATTGCCGCAACTGATGAAAATGGGTGTGCGCGCAATCAAGATCGAAGGCCGCCAGCGCAGCCCGGCCTACGTGGCGCAGGTCACGCGCGTATGGCGCGAGGCGATCGACAACTGCGCCTCCAGCCAGCAGCGCTATTCGGTCAAGCCGTCATGGATGAATGAACTCGACAAGGTTGCGGAGGGGCAGCAGCATACATTGGGCGCTTACCACCGGCCATGGAAATGAAGGCACCGTCAAATATTTTGGAGAATGCATCTTGAAAATCGCTCTGGGTCCGCTGCAGTATTACTGGCCGCGCGATACCGTCATCGGCTTTTACGACGCGATTGCCGCCGCGCCGGTGAATATCGTGTATCTGGGCGAGACCGTGTGCTCGCGCCGTCATGAAGTGCGGCTGGCCGACTGGCTCGACATCGCGGCCCGCCTTGACGCAGCAGGCAAGGAAGTAGTGTTGTCGACGCAGGTGCTGATCGAGTCGGGGTCGGATCTGACCACGCTGCGCAAGATCACCGGCAATGGACGCTTCTCGATCGAGGCCAACGACATGGGCGCGGTGCACTGCGTTGAAAACAAGGTTCCCTTCATCGCCGGGCCGCATCTGAATATCTACAGCGCGCCGACACTGGCGCTGATGGCCGGACTCGGCGCAAAGCGCTGGGTCATGCCGCTCGAAATGGCGCGCGCCGGATTGGCGCAGATGCAGCAGGATCGGCCTGCCGGACTTGAAACCGAAGTATTTGCCTACGGCCGCATGCCGCTCGCTTTTTCCGCGCGCTGTTTTACCGCGCGCTATCGCAACCTGCCCAAGGACGATTGCCAGTTCAGTTGCGTCGATTATCCGGACGGGCTGTTGATGCAAACCCGCGAGAAGCAGGCATTCCTGATATTGAACGGTATCCAGACGCAATCGGCGCTGGTGTATAACCTGGTCAATGAGGTCGGGGCCATGCGTGAGTTGGGCGTGGACGTGGTGCGCATCAGCCCGCAAGCGCAACATACCGCGGAAATCGTCGAATTGATGCACGCGGTGCTGACCGGGCGAATCGCCGCACCCGACGCATTCCGGCAAATGCAGCCGCTCATGCCCGATGGGGCGTGCAATGGGTTCTGGCACGGCAAGCCGGGCCTCGAAAAGATGGTGGCATAACGAGGAGCCGGCGCATGTACCACGGTGAAAAGTTCAACAGCATCAGCCATATGGCCGGCGCGGTGCTGGCCGCCGCGGGTGCTGTCGCGCTGATCGTGCCGGCCGCGCAACTGGGCGATCCCTGGAAGATCGTCAGTTTCAGTATTTACGGTGCAATGCTGCTGGCGCTGTATATCACGTCGGCGCTGTACCACAGCATCCGAGGCCCATCCAAGGACGTGTGGCGCAAGTTCGATCATTGCGCGATCTACCTGCTGATTGCCGGCAGCTACACGCCTTTTACGCTGGTCACGTTGCGCGGTGCATGGGGCTGGTCCCTGTTTGGCACGGTCTGGGGCCTGGCCTTGCTGGGAATTGCGCAGGAGATCTGGTTGGCCAAGGGCAAGCGAATCCTGTCGCTGGCGATCTACGTCGTGATGGGCTGGCTGGCGCTGGTCGCCATCGTCCCCTTGCTGGCTGCGCTGAAGGGCGAAGGATTCCTGTGGCTGGCGGCGGGCGGTCTCATCTATACGGTCGGCATCGTCTTTTACGCGACCGACCACAAACTGCGGCATGGGCATGGCGTATGGCATTTATTCGTACTCGGCGGCAGCGCCTGCCATTACTTTACCGTGCTGTTTTATGTTGCATAGCCGCTTTTACAAGAGAAAGCATTCAATGAATCACGATCGTTACCGCCTGCCCAGCCGGGTCGGCAAACTGTTGTCGATGTTGCCGGCCTATCCTGGTTCGGTGCTGTTCGTGGCCGGGCTTAATCTTGCGCTGGTCAAGCACTTGCCGGTCGATGTGCAACAATCGCTGGCCGGGAAAACACTGCGCATCAAGGTAGTGGATGCGCAACTGGCATTCGATTTCATCTGGCGGAAAAGCACCTTCGCGCCATGCCGCAACAGCGGCGAGGCAGATTTGATGATCGGCGCCAGCGCTCACGATTTTCTGCTGCTGGCGCAGCGCAGGGAAGATCCGGACACGCTGTTTTTCAGCCGCCGCCTGGTCATGGAGGGCGATACCGAACTCGGGCTGCTGGTGAAAAACACGCTCGATGCAATCGAATCTCCACTGTTCAACCTGGACCTGCTTGCACCCGTCCGCGTCCTTGAACGGTTCAGGCCGGCGGCAAGGCAGGCGAAGGACGGGGCGCACTAAGGGCTCGCGCAGCAATAAGATCCGCGGGATCTGTCCATGCAGAACGACAAAAAATCTTTGCCGCTTGTTTATTCCTGTTCAGGTTGTTCGAGCGCCGCGCAGATGGCGAACCATGTGGCGCTGCAGCTCGACCGGCGCGGCGTGGCGGAAATGTCATGCATCGCCGGCGTCGGCGGCGATGTGCCGTCACTGGTGAAGGTGGCCAAATCAGGACGGGCGATTGTGGTCATCGACGGTTGTCCGCTCGTCTGCGCAAAAAAATGCCTGGAGCGGCACGGTATCGAGCCCGATCGTCATCTGCAGTTGGCCGAACACGGCGTGAAAAAACGTTTTCATGCGGATTTCGATCAGGAGCAGGCAGAACGGATCATTGCCAGGGTGGCGGGCGATATCACCAGTCTTCCGCAGGTCCTGCCTGTGGAAGAGGACGAACCGGCAATCCGGTGACGAACTGTTTCAAGGACGCCTAATTCCAGGAACAACCTGCATGCCGGCCGCAATCGCGCCGTGGTGGCCATGACTAAAATTCCCACTCCAATAACACCGCGCGCTCAGACTGCAAATGAATTGCTGCCTTGCCTATGCTCACGACGACTAGTTCTAAATGACTAGGGGATTTTAGCTCGTCATGCCGACTGCCAGAACCCGTGTGTAGCACTACAATCGAAGCATGCACAATCAGGAAAGTTCCGCGATGCTACGCGACCGGTTCGGCCGAACTATCGAATATCTGCGTCTGTCAGTGACCGACCGTTGCGACCTGCGTTGCAGCTATTGCATCCCCAAAGGCTTCAAGGGATTCGAGGAGCCGGAACACTGGCTGAGCTTCGATGAAATCGAACGGCTGGTCGGCGCATTCGCCCGGCTTGGGACGACCCGGGTGCGTTTGACCGGCGGCGAGCCGCTGTTGCGGCGTAACGTCGCGCAGTTGGCGCAACGCATTGCCGCCACGGACGGCATTCGCGACCTGTCGCTGTCGACCAACGCCACGCAACTGCACCGGCATGCGGACGCATTGAAAGCTGCGGGGGTGTCCCGCATCAATGTCAGCCTCGATTCGCTCGATCGTTCCTGCGTTGAAAAAATTACCGGGTGGGACAGTTTTTCGCAAATCATGGATGGCTTGATGGCCGGCAAGGCGGCCGGTTTTGACCCGATCAAGATCAACATGGTCGCCATGCGCGGCATCAACGACGCCGAGATCGATGACATGGTGGCGTTTTGCATCGAGCAGAACTTCGTGCTGCGGCTGATCGAAGCGATGCCGATGGGTGCGACCGGACGCGATGCCGCCTATCTCGATCTGGGACCGATCCAGGCGCGCCTGCAAACGAAGTTCGGCTTGCAGCCGCAAGCGGCCGAACTCGGCGGCGGTCCGGCGCGGTACCTGTCCACCGCCGATGGCAAATCCAGCATCGGTTTCATCACACCGATGTCGCAGCACTTCTGCGCAACCTGCAACCGCGTCCGTCTGGCGGTCGACGGCACCTTGTATCTTTGCCTCGGACAGGAAGAAAAATTCGAGTTCCGGCCTTTGCTGCGCGGCGGCGCCAGCGATGCGCAACTTGAACAGGCGATTCGCCATGCCATCGAACTCAAGCCGCAGAAGCATGAATTCAGCGAAAGGCCGGAGAAAATTATTCGGTTCATGGCTCAGACAGGCGGATGACCATGCAAGACATTGAAAAATTCATCAAGGGTTTTTGCCGCTTTCAAAAGCAATACTTAAGCGAGCCGGCCATGTTTGACAGCCTGCGCAAAGGGCAGAGCCCGGGCACGCTGGTGATCGGATGCTGCGATTCGCGGGTCGATCCGGTTTTGCTGACCGGCAGCGACCCCGGCGACATGTTTGTCGTACGCAATATCGCCAACCTGGTGCCACCCTGCACAACCGATGCGTCAACCGGCGTCAGTTCGGCAATCGAATTCGCGGTATGCGGTCTGGAGGTGGAGCGGATCATCGTGCTCGGACATGCGCACTGCGGCGGAATACGCGCGTTGATGTCGCCCAAAAAGCTGACATCGGAAACCGATTTCGTGGCGCGCTGGATGCGCATCGCCGAACCGGTACGGCAAAGCGTATTGCAGGAATTGAAGTACAAGAGCGTCGACGCGCAGTATAGGGCATGCGAAATGGCGAGCATTCTGCATTCACTGGACAATTTGCTTACCTACCCGTGGATCAAGCGTCGCGTGGAACAGGGGAATCTGGCATTGCATGGATGGTATTTCGATATCGAGTCAGGTGCATTGCTTGCGTATTCCCCAAGAAAACAGGAGTTTCTCAACCTGGTGTGTCCGCTTGAAGAATCTGAAGCGGCAAAAGCCGCCGCATGAATAATCCGCCCGTAGTGGGTATCGCCGGCTGGTCCGACAGCGGCAAGACGACGCTGCTGACATATTTTCTGGCACGCTTGTCGGAGCAGGGTTTGCGCGTGAATGTCGTCAAGCATAGCCATCATCGATTGGGACCGGATGTTCCGGGAAAGGACAATGTGCGGCTGCTTGATGCCGGAGCCGCGAATGTGCTGATTTCTTCGCCCTTGCAACCTTGGCAGGCGCCGAACATCGGCATCCAGGCTGAACCGGCATTGAAGGATCTTTTGAGCAGTTTGCCGCCTGCTGATCTTGTATTGCTGGAGGGCTTCAAAAAGGAAGCCATACCAAAGCTGGAAATTTATCGTTCGGTATTGGGAATGCCGGCGCTGTATCCGGATGATCCGAACGTGATCGCGGTCGCGTCCGACACCGCGCCGCCTGCCGGTCCAAGCGGGCGGATCTGGCTCGATATCAATCAACCCGCGCAGGTGCTTTCATGGTTGCAGATCTTCATGGACCTTCAGTCCCCCGGCCATGGTTATGGCTATAGTATCAAGGGTATTCCAGCCCGTGATTTCGCAGTGCAAATGCTCTAACAGGGTACCATGCCTTTTTACACATTATTACCGGCGCGGCAGCGCTTATCCACCAAGATCGCGAGTGCGCTGATCGGCTTTCTCGTATTGGCGCTGATGGCAATCGGCATGACGCTGTTGCTGTCGTGGCAACTGGAGGGAAGTTCGGCCGCAATCAACGAAACCGGCAGCCTTCGCATGCACAGTTACCGTCTTGCAATGCTGCTCTCGCGCAAAGTCGTTGAACCCGGTCAGCCCGGCATCTCCGCAGCCGTTCGGGACGAATTGGATGCCATCGAGTCGACCTTTGCGCTGATCAAGCGCGGCGACCCGCAACGGCCGCTGGTGCTCCCGCCCACAGGAAAAATTCACTTGTCCTTTGAAAACGTGTCGCGGCACTGGCAAGAGACGATGCGGCCGCTTGCCGTGTCGATACTATCCACGCAAGGTGCTGAACAAACGGCGGCGTGGCAGACTTTTCAATCGCTGATTGACGGCTTTGTCGGCGAAGCGGACCAATTGGTTCGATTGATCGAAAGAGACAGTGAATTGCGAACCTTCTGGCTGCGCTCATCGCAACTGGCGCTGGTCGCACTTGCGATGAGCGGCACGGTGGCGTTGATCTACCTGATGTTCAGCCTGATTGTCGAGCCGCTCATGCGGCTGCGCGAAGGGATGAGGCGCATGGCGGAAAAGGATTTCGGCGTGCGCCTCGCCGTCGAAAGCCAGGATGAATTCGGCCAGCTGACGCAAGGCTTCAACCAGATGGCGGACCGGCTGCAAGCGCTTTACGATGGTCTGGAGGAACGGGTCCAGAGTAAAACCGCGACGCTGGCGGACCAGAACCGGGAGCTGGCGCTATTGTATGACAGCGCTGCCTTCCTCCAGTTGCCACAGAAGCTGGAAGTCATGTGCGAGGGATTCCTGCAGCGCATCCGTGAATATTTCGGCGCGGACGGCGGTTCCGTGAGAATATTGGATCACCGAAACAGCAATGTTCATATGGTGGTTCATCAAGGCGTCTCCCAGGAAATGATCGAGGCCGAGCGTTGCCTGAAGATGGGCGACTGCCTGTGCGGCGAAGCCGCGGTCAAGAAAATCACGGTAGTACACGATTTGCGAAAAATGAACGATGCGCACAAGCTGCAATGCCACCGTGAAGGATTTTCCACGGTATCGGTATTTCATATTCATGCACACCAGCAGCACATCGGATTTTTCAACCTGCATTTCCGTGCGCCTAAAACATTTACCGAACATGAGCAGGCATTGCTTGAAACCCTGGGGCAACTGCTTGGAATCGCGATCGAGAACCTGCGGCTTGCGACACGTGAGCGTGAAATGGCAATCTCGGAAGAACGCAACCTGGTAGCGCAAGGCTTGCATGACAGCATCGCACAGGGACTGACGTTCATGAATATCCAGGTCCAGATGCTGGACGATTCGCTGCGCAGCGGCAAGTCGGAAGAGGCGGCCGAGATCGTGCCGGCGCTGCGCGCCGGCGTGCAGGAAAGTTACGAAGACGTGCGTGAATTGCTGCTTAACTTCCGCAGCCGCCTCGCTGAAGACGATTTGATCGGCGCCTTGAAAAGCACCGTCGAAAAATTTCGCCGGCAGACCGGAATCGAGGCCACACTGATCACCGAGGGCAACGGCGCGCCTTTCCCGCGCGAACAGCAATTGCAGGTATTGTTCATAGTGCAGGAAGCGCTTTCCAATATCCGCAAGCATGCGCATGCGACCAAAGTCGAGATCCGTATTGACGACGGACAGGATTTTTTACTCTCTATCCATGATAATGGTGTCGGATTCGATTCCGGAGCGGTCATGCAAAAAGGCGAAAACCATGTCGGTTTGAATATCATGCACGAGCGCGCCCAGCGAATTCACGCCCAATTGAATGTGAATTCAAAAGCCGGCGCCGGTACGACCGTGCATTTGCAACTGTTGCAAATGCATCGTCGCGCGGCTTGATCCAATAGTCTTATAAAGAGCACATGGAAAATTCCGCCAAACCAATCAGCGTACTGCTTGTCGATGACCACACGCTTTTTCGCAGCGGCATACGTTCGCTGCTGCAGCGGCATACGGAGTTTTCAGTCGTCGGCGAGGCATCCGACGGGATTGAGGGCATCAAGCGTGCGAAGCAGTTGCAGCCGGATGTGGTGCTGCTGGACCTGAACATGCCCGGCATGTCCGGCGTGGAAACCTTGCAATTGCTGTTGCAGGACTGTCCTCGGGCTGCGGTCATCATGCTCACCGTGTCTGAAGAGGCGGAAGACCTGACGACCGCATTACACGCCGGCGCGCGCGGATATCTGATCAAGAACATCGATGCGGATTACCTGATACGGGCGATCCGCCGTGCCGCGGCCGGGGAGTCGGTGCTGGCGGAATCGATGACAGGCAAGCTGGTCGCCCATTTGCAAGGCGGCGGCGCGAATAAAGTCGTGCCTGCGTCGGAGCTGGACAAGCTGACGCCGCGTGAGCGGGAAATTCTCGCGTGTCTGGCGCGTGGTGAAAGCAATAAACTCATTGCGCGCGTCCTCGACGTGGCCGAAAGCACCGTGAAGATCCATGTGCAAAACATATTGAAGAAGCTGGGCCTGTCCAGCCGCGTGCAAGCCGCCGTGTTCGCGGTAGAACACGGCATACACGGCAATTCGGATAAGCAGACTTGAACGATTCGAATTGAATGGCCGGTATTGCTTCGGACCTTATTCCCAGTAGATCGTCCAGCGAATTTTAATGGGTATAAATTGCGTCTTTTTCCGTCTGACCGCGTTGTTCGTCATTGCATAGCTCGCTATGCGGCTTCCTCACGCCTTGTCACACGAAAAAATCCATCAATTTCTATCCCACTAAATTAACTGGACGGTCTACTAGTGGGTCACTTGGCAATGAAATCGGCATTGAGATGGAAAAAAATACGGGTGGATAAGCGTAGCGCCTCTCGCCGTATTCCCTTCGAAAACGCAAGACGGATTGTCCTTCGTGGTGGCGTGCCGGGGGTAGCCCGGCGGCTACTCACTTTCTTTGCTTCGCCAAAGAAAGTAAGCAAAGAAAGGCGACCGCAAGACGCTGCCCT
>Ga0209343_10000798_pt1 | contig 43645 bp, 42 predicted proteins | sample RifCSPlowO2_02_FD_184026 | JGI IMG/M metagenome (GOLD analysis project Ga0209343, IMG submission 184026) | Groundwater microbial communities from Rifle, Colorado - Rifle CSP2_plank lowO2_0.2 (SPAdes) (version 2) | ecosystem: Environmental > Aquatic > Deep subsurface > Groundwater | place...
TCTCGGTTCAATGGCTGGAAACGAAATCTCGCAAATCGGGCAGGCAAAATTCTCCGAAAATAAAATTTCTTCGGTTTTTCCGTTTTTCCCATGCCTATCGGCAGGCAAGTCTTTAAGAATAATTATAACGCCTTTCGCCAAATCAAGGGCTTGTTCCAGAGAATCGCGAATCCGTTCCCGTTCAACTTCTTCGTCCAAAATCAGCCGGTCTATGACTGCTTCAATTGAATGTTTTTTGTGCTTATCAAGTTTTTGTTCAAGCGATTCTTCCGTTCTTAAAATATTTTTGTCAATCCTGACTCTTAAATATCCCCGTTCTCTGATATTCTCCAAAATTTTCCGATGCTCTCCTTTTTGTCCGGTTGCCACCGGAGCGAGAATATAAATCACGCTTCCTTTGTCAAACTTTAAAATCTGCCGGAGCATTTCGTCAATCGTCTGTTTTTTTAATGCCCGGCCGCAGTTTGGACAGAAGGCCGTTCCCATTCTGGCGAATAAAATCCTTAAATAATCGTGAATTTCGGTAATTGTGCCCACGGTTGACCTGGGATTTTTGGCGATTGACCTCTCGGTGATGGAAATCGCCGGCGAAAGGCCGGTGATTTTTTCAACATCGGGTTTTTCTTTCACGCCCAAAAACTGGCGAGCGTAGCTTGAAAGCGACTCAACAAATCTTCGCTCCGATTCGGCGTAAATCGTGTCAAAAGCCAAAGAGGATTTTCCCGAACCCGAAAGTCCGGTAATAACCACGAATTTGTTTTTCGGAATTTTAAGAGAGATATTTTTGAGATTATGAACCTTTGCTCCCCTTATCTCAATAAAATCGTTTTTCATAAATCAGGAAATTATACACCAATCCAAAGGAAATTGAAATAAAAAATCCGCCAGAAAACCATTAAGATTTTCTGGCGGTTACTAATAGAATCATTCCCACTTTATCCCTGCTTTTTTTTTGAGCTCCTCAAGCTCTTCCTTATCAAGACTACCATCTTTTAGCATCCGGTGAATTTTTTCTAAGCCTTCCCTTGCTTTCTCCATTTCTTCCGTGGATAATTCACCGGTTCCTTCTGTTAGTTTTGCGGCATCGCGCTGGTAAAGAAAGGGTAACCCGGATTTGTCGCCGATAACGATGAATTTTGTGTTAGGACTTTTAGCCAGCTCTTTTACTGCTTCTAAGCCCTTCCACACCAGGAATGGTTCGCTAAGGTTTTGAGATACAATTCTTTGGAAAGTATGTATGCCTTCGGCCTCAATATAATACTGAACGGCCTCCAAAACCTTTTGTTGGACGCGATAATTCATCGCTTCAGCTTCCTGTAAGGCAGTAATTTTTTTATTTACCGCCTCTGTGACTTGGACAGGTAATTGCGTATTCCTAATTAAAGGATCGCCATCGAGAATTATTCCGTAACGCCCGAGATCTTGATTTAAAATTTCCCGAAGGCGCTTTACGAATTCTTCCCTATCCTCTCCAAAAACCCTTAACCCCTGTAGTTTTGCCGGAGCTTCTCTCATCGCAGAGCGTAAAGATGGATCCAAAACTATTGGAAGGATGTTCGCTTCTAACCCAATTCTTGTGTAGATTTCAGGTATTTTCTCTGGGTTAATGAAGTAACGAATTGTGACATCAAAATTTAAATCAACCGCATCAACCGATAAAACATGGACAGTCATTCCTACATCGTCTTTCTGTTTTTCTTTTTCCTCTTTTGCTACTTCGAATCTTGCTTTTGCTGTTCTCTCTTGGACCCTGATATTGTATCTTTCAACCGAATACCAGGGCCGAATCAAATGAAACCCATTAGACAGCGGATTGTCCCTTATTTTCCCAAAAAAAATTGGGAGTCCTACTTTTCCTATGGGAATTATCACAAAACAACTAGAGAGAACAAGAACTAAGGAGATGGCGAAAAGACCAACGCGGATACGCCAAAACATTCTTGCTTCCTTTTGATTTCCCGATGATAAAAGATAAGTCCCAAATAGAGCTAAAAACAGAATAATTGCGAAATAAAACATCTTTGCCTCCTTTTCCTGCTTTCTTAAAGTTTAAAGTGGGATAAAATTTTCAAAAGAACTTTTAAAATAGTAGCAATTAATAAATTATTTGTCAAGTTTTTGACAATTTATTTTTTATGAGTATAATTAAGTAGGATTCGCGAAATTAAAGCGAGTTTTTGGAAAAAATTCCAAGAATTTTGCTCCAAATTTGATTAGTACATTAAACAAGAAAGGGAGGTCTCTTTTATGAAAGTTAAAACGCTGGTGTTGGGAGTTCTACTTTTGTTTTGTCTATTCCTGTTCTCTTGTGGTAAGACTGAACATGAACCGGTAGAAGTTGTGGTTAATGGCAAGTCATATCAGGCTTTGTATGTGGAGAGGCATGGGCAGTATTGGCGAATCCGCCTGATCGATGGTACGATGCTGTATGCCACCGGTGAGGTTAGCACTAGTAGGATAGATTATGGAAGGTAGCGCGGTGAGTAGGGGCATTTTATATCAAGCTAGGAAAGGGTAAGAAAAAAAGATGGTACGCCCAATGATGGAAATAGATTTTCAAACAGTTGGATTATTGACGTTTCTTCTTTAGAACTTTTAATCGAGGGTTTTAACCGAAAGGAAGGTTAATATGATTAGACAGGTACTCAAACGGCTATTAAGATTTATATGTCGTTTAGCCAGCCCGCAGGAAACATGGAGGAAAAATAAATTTATAAAACCACGATAAAAAAACCGGAGGTGAAAGATGTTAAAGTCAAAAAGAATCAATCCTGAAAAATTAGAACTCGCTGAGAGGATTCTTAGAGAAGCGGAAAAAGCTTTTGCGAAAATCACGGGTAAAATACTGAACGATGAAAATTCTGCCTTAATCAAAGAAGATACCCGCAGATTTCAAGAAGAAAGTGATAGAATTTTAGGAGAACTTGTCAGACACGGGCTATTAGCATAGCCCGTTTTTATTTTTTACAACCCTTCGCAGTTTCCAGCCGGTTTATATCCCGCTTTTTCCGCTTCTTCTTTGGAAGAAAAATAAATTTTGTTTTCTTCTTTTATTCTTTTCGCTCCCGAACACCAAGTATAATGGTAAAGATTGCTATTTTTACTCCCTACTAAAATTCTATCTTGTTTCCCGCTTTCCGTGATTTGCGATTCGCTATTTGCTATTTGCGCTTTGCTATCCGCACTTTGCAATTTATCGGCGATTTTCTCTTCTCCAACCTCTTCAAACCAAATCGGATATTTTTGCTCTTCCAAAGCCGACATCCGCCCCAATCCGAAAGCGATAAAAGCAACCAAAATAAAACTCGCGCTGATAAAAAGCTCTTTTTTATTGTCTTTAACAAAAATCTTGATTTTTAAAATCCCTTCGTATAAACTCATAATATTATTATAATGATTGTTTAGAAATTAGAAATTAGGAATTAGAAATTAGAAATTTTTGTAAATATGGCTCATGTCAAAAAAGTAGGAACAGCGAGAAATATGGGCTCAAACGCCCGGCCTAAATATTTAGGCGTAAAAATTCAGCACGGCGGCGCTGTCCGACCGGGCGCGATTATTATCCGCCAGAGAGGAACCAGTTATCTTGCCGGCGAAAATGTCAAAATGGGAAAAGATTTCACTTTATATTCCGTAAGCGAGGGTGTGGTCCAGTTTTCAACAAAAAGAAAAAATAAATTCAACGGCAGAATCGCAAAGAAAAAAGTTGTAAGCGTAAAAACAACGAAATAAAAAAATAGCAAGGTCGCTTTGTTAACGCGCCTTGCCGTTTGACAACTTACGGAAACTTTCTTTTACACCTTCCAAACCGCGATAAATACATTTCGTTTTTTATTAATTTTCAAAATATTATAACCGACATACGATGTCGGTTATATAAAATCTTCTATTGCGTCTAACGATTCTCCCGACCAATCTTTTAAAAAAAATTCGTAATCATTAGCGTTAGGAAATTGTTCTAATATTATATCTGTCCCCGTGATAATTGGATCTTTGTTATTTTTATCCAAAAAAGATTTCAAACTTGACCACGGGTAATTCAAGAGTTTTCTTTTTGCGTCAGACCAATCTCTCAATTTATGATTTCTCCAATTTTTATTAACAAGAAAATCCAAAGGATTAAGATGAATATAAAGAGAAAGATGCAGTAAATATTTATTATCATCAATATGTTTTGAATTAAATCGGCTTTCAAACAAAGAGCCCTTTCTCTCTTTTTTAATGTTTATATATTTCGCAATTGAAATATTGCACTTACGCACAAATTCAGTAATTCCATTTTTTCTCCTCTCTTTTAAAAGTAAATGATAATGGTCCGGCATTACCACATAACATAAGATATCAACTAATTTTTCTCTTTGATTTACAATCTTAATAATTTTCTCAATTGAGATATTTTCATTATTTCTTAAAATTTGAAATATTTTGTCGGATTCTTTTGAATTCGCGGCTAAGAATGCCTGCGTAAGTCTTTTGATATTCCTATTTTCTTTAAATTCAGGAATATTAAATATCGTACGACTAAAAATATGATAGTATTCTCCGGGAACAAATTTTACCTTTCTCATAAATATATTTCCACCGACATACGATGTCGATTAATCACATAAATAAAATATTTTTCTGTAATTTTTTAAAGCTACGCGATACACTTGCTATGGGATTAAAACCGACATCGTATGTCGATTATTGGTTTTGATACTTGCTTTTATAAATTCTCTAAATAACGGGTGCGGTCTTAACGGCTTTGATTTAAACTCCGGATGAAATTGGACGCCGACAAAGAAAGGATGTTTTTTGACCGGAAGTTCTATGATTTCAACCAAATCTCTTTCGGGATTCACTCCGGCGACAACCAATCCTTTTTTCTCCAAAACTTCCCGATATTTATTGTTTAATTCGTAACGATGGCGATGGCGTTCGGAAATTTCTTTTTCGCCGTAAGCTTTATGACTTATCGCGCCGGGTTTTAACGCGCATTTGTAAGCTCCGAGCCGCATTGTTCCGCCGTATTTATTGCCCGCCAAATTCTTTTTTTGTTCAAGCATCAAATCAATCACGGGATGGGGCGTATTTTTATCAACTTCGGTTGTGTGCGCTTTTTTAAGCCCGGAAACATTTCTCGCGAATTCAATCGCCGCCAACTGCATTCCGTAGCATAAGCCCAAAAATGGAATTTTGTTTCTCCGGCAATATCCAATCGCTTTAATTTTTCCCTCGCTACCCCTGCCTCCGAAACCGCCCGGAACTATAATGCCGTCATAGCTTTTCAATTCTTTAAGTTTATTTTCGCCTTTTTCATAATCTTCGGCGTCAAGCCAGACTATTTCGGGTTTTGCGTTGCAAAAATAAGCCGCGTGTTTTATCGCTTCAATTATTGAAATGTAAGAATCCATCAGGGTGAATTTTCCTATTTTAAAATACTTGCCCACAATGCCTATCTTTACGCTCTTTTTTAAATTCTTGATTTTTCTCGCCAAGTCGTTCCATTTTCGCGAATCTTTTTTCCTTGTTCTTAAATTAAATTTGCTTAAAATTCTGCGGCTTAAATTTTCTTTTTCAAAATTCAAAGGAACTTCGTAAATTGATTCCACATCGGGAGCGGAAATTATATCTTCCTTAACCACATTGCAAAATAAGCCGATTTTTCTTTTTCTTGGTTCGTCAATGGGCGACTCGGAGCGGGCAATAATGATATCCGGCTGAATGCCCGCGCTGTTAAGAGTGCGAACGGCGTATTGCGTCGGCTTTGTTTTCATCTCGCCGAGCAGGCGCGGCACCGGAAGATAACTGACTAAAACGAACAAAACATCTTTGGGATGCCGGAGTTTCATTATTCTGGCGGCTTCCAAAAACAAAAGATTTTGATATTCGCCCGCCGTTCCGCCTATTTCAACCAAAACAAAATCAGCCCTTGAATCTCTGACAACTTTGTATATTCTTCTGATGACTTCGTTTGGGATGTCGGGCACGACCTCAACGCATCTTCCGCCGTATTCAAGATTTCTCTCTTTGTTTATCACCGCCTGATACACGCGGCCGGTCGTCATATAATTTTCCGAGAGGATATTTTTATCCAAAAATCGTTCGTAGTTTCCGATGTCCTGGTCGGTTTCGTCTCCGTCTTCGGTCACGAAAACCTCGCCATGCTCAACCGGATTCATCGTGCCGGCGTCTATGTTTATGTAGGGGTCTATTTTTACAGCAGTCGCGTTAAAACCTTTGTCCAAAAGAATTCTGCCGATGGAAGCAGTGGTAATCCCCTTTCCGATTCCGGACATTACCCCGCCAATGACGAAAATGTACTTAGTCATTATGAACTTTTAAAACAAAAATAGTTTTAAGTTCGTCAAATTCCAGCGCGATTTTATGCTCCCCGGCTGATTTTATCGGCTTATCCAATTTAATATATTCTTCTTTAATCTCTTCAATCCCTTCTTTTTTCAACGCCTCCATAATTTCTTCTTTTCCAACGCTTCCAAAGAGCTCGCCTTTTTCGTTCGCTTTTTCCTTAATTGCAATGATTTTATCTTTGATTTTTTCAAAAATAGATTCTATTTCTCTTTTCTTTTTTTCCTTTTCCGTTTCTTCCCGTTTCTTTTTCTGTTCAAGATTTTTTAAATTCGCGAGGGTCGCCAAAACCGCCAGATTTCTCGTCAGCAAAAAATTCCGGGCGTAGCCGTCGCTTACATCCTTAATATCATTCCTCTTCCCCACATTGATGACATTATCCAACAAAATAATCTTCATAAGTCTTAATTTTTCTTTGACAAATATTCAATCGCTTTTTCAAGCTGAAAATCTTTGTCCCCGTCTTCTTTTTGTTCAATCTCAATATCCGGCTTTAAACCGCCTTCTTCAATTATCCCGCCGTTTGGCGTAAGCCATTTGGCGATTGTTATTTTAAGGGCGGTCTTGTCGGTAACCGGCGCCAATTCCTGAACCGAACCCTTGCCGAATGTTTTCTCTCCCATTAATTGGGCGATTTTATGGTCCTGCAAAGCGCCGGCCAAGATTTCCGAAGCCGAAGCCGAGCCCTGATTTACCAATACAAGCAGAGGCCGACCCTGCCAAATATTATAACCCTTTGAACGATGAAGCTGTTTCTCTCCTTTTCCAAAGTCCTCCTGCACCACAACATCGCCCATCGGCAAAAACCAGCTTGCGATATCAACCGAGGCCTCCAAAAATCCGCCCGGGTTATTCCGCAAGTCTAAAATTAATTTGTTTTTGCCCGAATAAATCAATTTCCTCAAAGCGTTCCTGAATTCAAAAACGGAATTCTGGTTAAAATTAAAAAGTTTGATTATGAAAACATCTCCTTTTTCTTCCGTCTCAATCACGGGAATTTTTATCACATCCCTGATAATGGAAATTTTATGGGTTTTGTCTTCTTTTTCCCGAAAAATGGTTAAATCCGCGGCGGTGCCTTTTTTTCCTCTGATTTTTGAAACCGCTTCCCGCAAAGTCATATCGCGCGTGGGCTCGGCGTTAATTTCTAAAATTTTGTCTCCGGCTTTAACGCCGGCTTTGAAAGCGGGTGTATCTTTAAGAGGAGCGATAACGGTCAAAATCCCTTTTTTGATTCCGATTTCCATTCCCACGCCTTCAAAATCTCCTCTGATTTCATCTTCAAACGCCTCTTTTTCTTCGGGCGGAAAAAATTCGGTGTAAGGGTCGCCCAAAGATTGGGTTAAACCCTTAATCGCTCCCCAAATCATTTTCTGGCGGTCAATTTTTTCCGGAAAAACATATTTTTCTTCCAAAAGCGCCCAAGTTTGCCAAAAAGGATTGAAATCAACCTGGATTAGCGCGGTCGGTTTTTCCTTGCCGACCATATTTCCGACTTTTTCTATCGCCGGCCTTTGCTTATAACCGAAATAAACGCCAAGCCCGAAACTCAACCCGATAATCAGGAAAGCCGCAACGATTAAAGCGATTTTTTTATTTTTTGAACGCATTAAATTAAAACAAATTATCTCAAAAATTCGGCGCCGGGTCAAATTCAACTTCAGCGAAGCGATTTATCCACGATTGCCAAAACGCAAAAAAACGATAAAATGCTAATATATGAAAAAAAATAAAAGAGAAAATTTCGGCAAAGAATTAATTCTTGACCTTTACGATTGCGACATTAAAATCATAAATTCCAGAAAAAAATTAAACGAGTTTATCGTAAAAATCTGCAAAGTTATAGAAATGAAACGCTACGGAAAGCCGCTCATCCCGTTTTTCGGCTTGAATAATCCGAAAACAGCCGGTTATTCTCTTGTTCAGCTGATTGAAACAAGCTGCGTAAGCGGACACTTTTCCAATCTTTACCGCTCGGCTTACATCAACATTTTCACCTGCAAGGATTTTGACGCTCATAAAGCCGCCGATTTCGCCAAAAAATTTTTTGGAGCTAAGAGGATAAACAAAAAAATCATAGACAGGGTATGACGCCGCGATTATAGTATTCCTTCTTGTGGTTTGAGTAAATTTCGTTTATCCGTTCGGTGATTTTTCCGGGATTCCTGAATTTTTTCTTATCAACTTTACTCACCGGAAAAACTCCGAAGCTCGTTGAGGTGATGAAAACTTCATCGGCGTTGTAAAGTTCGTCAAGGGCGATATTCGCTTCTTTGACTTTAAATTCTCCGCTCTTTTTAAGAAGATTTAAAACAATGCTTCTTGTGAGCCCTTTTAAAATTCCTTTTGCCGGAGTTTTGATAACGCCGTTTTTTACGATAAAAATATTTTTTCTTGAAGTTTCAAGAACATTGCCCTTGCTATCAATATACAAAACATCGTCATAGGGCGAGTTTTTTAATAAAATTTCAGCCAGAAAATAGTCCTGCGATTTTTTCGCTTCCGCCGCCGGCCTTTCGTATTTATAAGTAAAAAGCGAGAGTGGCTCTTTTTTATGGGATGATTTAAGGCAAAAAGCCAAGCAATTCGGCAAAGAATTTTTGTCGGGATGAAAACTGTCCGAAGTCAAACCAGCCGTAATATCAACCCTGATGAATACGGAGCTACGCTCAAGCTTATTTTTTTTAATCAATTTTTTAAGAAGCCCGGGCAAGTTTTGGATATAATCAACGCCGCGAATGTCTATAAGCGCTTCTTTGCAGTAATTAAAAAGATTTCTGATTCTTTCTTTCTCGTAAAAAATAACGCCGTTATGCGCTTCCATAAATTGAAAAACGCTGTATCCCCTTAAAAAGCCAAGGTCAAAAAAAGGAAGCTTCAAATCATCAAGGGGAACAATTTTTCCGTTTTTTAGTCCGTATTTGCCGATAATCATTTCATCAAGGATAAAGCATTTTCTATTCTTTTCAAAGTTTTTTCTTTTCCCAAAATTTCAGCGATTTCAAAAGGGCCGGGGCTTTGTCTTCTGCCGGATAAAGCGGCGCGCAACGGCCACAAAACCTCTCCCCTGCCTTTTTTGTCGGCAAAAGGAAGCAAAATTTTTTCAATCTTGCTTTGAATAAATTCATTTTCCGGAATTTCTTTGAGCAATTCGCGAATTTCGCTCAAATTTTCCTTAACTTCTTCAAAAGACTGCGTTTCTTTCCATTTTAAAATATTTTTGTCAAATTCCGGCTCTTCAAAAAAGAAATCAATTTTATCCGCGATGTCTTTTAAAACCGCAATCCGCGGTTTTTCAAGTTCAACGATTTTTCCCAGATATTCGGGATTTTTTCGCCATTCCTGTTTTAAAAACGGCGAAAATAAATCAACCAGAGTTTTATTGTCCGTTTTTTTAATATGCTCCTTGTTCAGCCAGTTTAATTTTTCCAAATCAAAAACCGCGCCGGCTTTTTGAACGCGCTTGATTGAAAATTTTTCAATCAATTCCTCTTTGCTGAAAATTTCCTGTTCGTTTTCCGGATGCCAGCCGAGCAAAGCCATAAAATTAACCATTGTCTGGAACAAATATCCTTGCTCTTTGTATTCGTAAACAGCCGCCGCGCCGTGGCGCTTGGATAATTTTGATTTGTCTTTGCCTAAAATCAAAGGAAGATGGGCGTATTCCGGCTTTCGCAAACCCAGCGCCTTCAAAATCATTAATTGCTTTGGAGTGTTTGAAATATGGTCTTCGCCTCTTATAACATGGGTAATGCCAAGCAATGAATCGTCAAGAGAATTGGCAAAAAGAAAAAGCGGCTCTTTAAAACTTTTAGCGATTGAAAAATCTCCCAAAAGTTCGGCTTCAAAAGATATTTCGCCGCGGATTAAATCCTGAAAAGTGATTTTTTCCTTAGTATCGTTTTTAAACCGCAAAATTCCTTTTTCTCCTCCGCCTTCGCGAAAATCGCAAAAATGGCGGGGTGATTCTTTTCTTATGATTTGCCCTTGTTTTTCTATTTCCAATTCTTCCTTCCGATGAGGACACCAAAATATCTTGCCTTCGTCTAAAAGTTTTTTGAGTTCTTCTTCGTAAAGAGCGAGCCGTTTTGACTGATAAATAATTTCGCCGTCCCAATCCAAACTCAGCCACTTTAACGATTCAATAATGTCTTTTTCAAATTCCGGTTTTGACCTTTCTTTGTCGGTGTCTTCAATTCTCAACAAAAACTCGCCTTTTTCTTTTTTGGCGAATAGATAATTAAATAATGCGGTCCTCGCTCCGCCTATGTGAAGAACTCCGGTCGGCGAAGGCGCGAATCTTGTGCGAATCATATTATTTACTATGCTCAAATCCCAATTTCAATATCTAATGCTTAACGCGCTTAACCAAATTTTTTTACGAGACTATCAAACAACGTTTCAAAAAGCTTTAGATAATTTGGAAGTTTGGAATAAACTTTATCGGCTATTTCTTCTCTGTAAATATGAGCCGTCGCGTTTCTATCGTCAATCATTGAAAACCATTCCTCATTATAATCAATTAAGCCGATCTGAAATGCTATTTTAAAACAGGCGCGAGGGGAATAGCATTCAAATCCCTCTTCGACAAATCAAAACAAAGCTCGAATCTTTTAATCGCCGAATCTCTATTAATCGGGTTTTTTTCAAGAGACAAGATTTCTTCCAATCGCTTAACCGCGTTTTGATAATCTTCTAAAAGATAAGCCATATTTTATTTAATCAATTCAATAATTTTTTTTGCTTCTTTCTTGAATTTTTCCGAAACCCTTTTAAAGTCAATAAAATCAATTTTATATAATGTCGGAATGCTATCAAGCTCTTCTTCAATCATAAGTTTTTTTTCCGCCGATACTTCTTCCGGCCCTTCTACGCCTAAATCGATATCGGCGCGAGGAAAATTATTTCCCGCGACCCTTGAACCAAAAAAGAATACCGCATACTGGTTTAAATCAAGGTGTTTGCCAATAATTCCGATAATTTCTTTCTTTAATTTTTCAACAGGATAATATTCCAGACGCATATTTTATAAGAATATCATTTTACATAATAAATTCAAATAAGAATTTTCCCGGGCCGAGTATTCCCTTAAAACGAAGTGGAAATGCCGCTTCACTTCTCCACACTCTACCGGACTTGTCCGCCGAAGTCTTGACGAAGGCGAAAAACAAGAACCCTAGTAGAGATTTCTCTCATACTGCATACTGGACGAAGGGAAGGAATCCCCCCCCGTGCCTGAGCCGAAATAAAGCCCCGCCACCCGTCCTCGTGGACTCGGCGGCGACCCCGTTTGTATGTCGCCAATTGAGTTGTCTATTTAAATAGCTTATAAAAAGGTTTTTGAAGTTCGTCTTCTGAAACATCAAAAGTTTTTTTATCTTCCGGTTTCCCGTATTTGCTAATAGCGTAATTGTAGGCAAACAACAGAGCAGGAACCATAAACTCTTTGAAAGGGATTTTATTTAAATTTTTTAAATAAGTTTCCGTAAAACCACCTTTGTAAAAAATATCAAATGCGTGCAAATCTTTCAGATTGCCTTTATCGTCTTTTCCCTTGCAAATTGAGATTAGGTTCATGTTATCGTAAGGGATGCTTTTTGACCTCTCTGCTTCTTCGGGGAAATGTTTTTCTAAAACCTCAATCATTTTTGCTTTTAATCTTGTCATATATTCCAAAGAGAACCCCATCAAGGGTTTCATCCCCATATAAAAAACAATAAGCGAAAATTTTAACAACATCCCCGGCAATATTTTTCTCTCCTTTAATTTTTCAATTATTGCCTCGGGCGATAGTTGTACCTTAAAATTTTCGCCGACCAAAGTGTCATCCTTTAACACCAGTCTAATCCGTTCATTCTTATTATCCAACGCCCAGAAAAAATGTGTACCAATATCGCTCTCTTTGTCCCAAGCTCCCTGTTTTCCTTCAAATTCGTTAAGAATGATGTCTTGGAAATTCTTATCAAAGAGCATCTTATAAATATGATTATTTTGCTCGTTTGAAATTACATTGATTAAATAATCAATGACAACGTCATCATATTCAATTGAAATAAGATTTGCCGATTGCGCTCTAATTTTTTCCTCAAATAAGTATGGCCAAAGATAATAATTTATTTTGGTAATTTGATCGCCAATTGTCTCGCAAGTGGAAAAATCAATACTTTTTACGATATCATTTATTTTTGCCAAAAATACTTGTTCCTCTTGTGAAAGCAGGTGCCATTCGTGCGCCTCAATTATTTTTTGTTTTATATCGAAATCATATTTTCCAAGACCGTAAACCACCTTATTTTTATATAACTTGGGGTAGAGATTAAATTTTTTGCCATTCAACATGAAACCTCTCCGCCTAAAAGGTTCGTTCAGTGGTATATTGCCCGTAGCGAACACCAAAACATCACCATACTTTTTTTTGCCAAGTAATTTATAAAAATTTGATACCAAGCTGACGGAAAGCAAAAGAGGATGATCAAGAATCCCATGATGCTCAACTATTCCGCCGACTACGCCCCAATTGTCACCAATCCGTAAGTCAATATTCTTTCGTTCCTCCTTACTGAAAATTCTGTCAATTTTTTCTCTTAAAGTTTTTCTGAAACGAGATTGTCTTTCGAGATGAACTTTGTCGGGTTTGTATTCGTTAATTCTCTTTGAATACTCTAACAACGATTCGGTACTTTCATAATACTCCGATAAAGTCGGCATATACTTGACAACCTCGTTTGCTATCTCGTTTGTTTTCTTATTCTCGTAAAAATTTTTCATAAAAATACAGCAGCCCGGGATAGATATGAACTACCGTCTCCCCGTTGAAAACGAGGCGTCCTACACTAGACGACCGGGCCATATTAACATCAAGAATATCATAAATATGGCGACGCACAAAATTCAATATTACTGTTCGCCGAAGCGAGGCGCGAAGCACCTAGTGAGGCGGCTAATCGTCTTTGGGATTCTTACGCTTAAATCATACAAAATTAAGCAAAAATTCACTGCGCGTGTTTAAGCCCCAGTTTCAATATCTCCCGCGCGATTTTTTCGGCGGCGTCAATTTTTGCGAAAGAAAAAGCGGCTCCAACCATTTTTTCTCTTGCGACTTTATCGTTTATTATTTTATCAATCTGGAAAACCAGCAAATTTTTCGTTAAATTTTCTTCTTCTATGACTTCAGCGGCGCCCGCTCTCGCGTAAGCGTACGCGTTTTCCCTTTGATGATTCTGGGCGGAATCGCGGAGTGGAATTAAAATTGACGGCTTGCCCCAGGCGGCAATTTCAAAAATCGCCCCCGCGCCGGCTCTCGCCACAATCAAATCGGAGATAAAGCCGGCTCCTCGCATCGCTCCTTCGTCAAGAAATCCGGAAAGATGGTATCGCGATTTAAAATCGTTTTTATCCAAAATATAATCCGTTCTTTTTTTCACTTCCTGAAAATTATTGCTCCCCGCCTGATGAACAATCTGGTAATTTTTCAACAAACTTTCAAGCGCGTCAAGAATGGCGTCGTTCATTCTTTGCGCTCCTTGCGAACCGCCGATGACTAAAATTGTCGGCAAGTTCGGCTCCAAGCCGAAAATAGCCGCTGATTCTTCCTTGCTGCCTCCCAAAATTTCTTTCCTGACGGGATTTCCGGCAAGCGCCGTTTTCTCTTCGGGAAAATAACTTAAAGATTCGGCGAAAGAAATCGCGATTTTATCGGCAAAGTTTTTCGCCCAATCGTTGATTCTGCCGGGCACAACATCGGATTCATGGATTATAAGCGGTATGCGGAAAATTCGGGCGGCGAGCAGTATCGGAAAGCTGGCGTATCCGCCTTTTGAAAAAATCACGTCCGGAAAATCAAGAAAAACCCTGAAAATCGCGATTACAAAACCAAAACCGGTCTTGAAAAAATCAGTAAAATTCCAAAAAGAAAAATAACGCCTGACTTTGCCCGCGGGAATGTAGCGGTACTTAATGTCTTCCTGAACAAGCAATGTTTTATCGTAAGGCGAGGGCGCGGCGTAAATCAATTCAAGAGAAATCATTTTTTCCTCCTGTCCTATTTTCCGCAATGCCCGAGCCACGGCAATAAGCGGAAAAAAATGACCGCCTGTTCCTCCGCCAACTAAATAAATTTTCATAATTATTTCCTATGTTTTGAAATATTCAGCAATAATCCCATTTCCGCCAAATTTATCGCGAGGGCCGTGCCTCCCTGGCTTACAAAAGGCAAAGGGATTCCCATAATCGGCGCGAGCCCTATTGTCGCTGCGATGTTCAAAAACGCCTGAACTGCGATAAATATAACAATTCCGCCGGCTAAAAGTCTACCGAATAAATCCGGAGAGCGCGAGGCGATTTTAAAACCGCGGAAAAGCAACAACAAAAACATTAAGATAAAAACCGAAGAGCCGACTAATCCGAATTCTTCGCCGATAATGGCAAAAATGGAATCGCTTGTCGCTTCGGGCAGATAATTGAATTTTTGAAGACTCTTGCCCAGACCGCGGCCGAACAATCCTCCGGAGCCCACGGCAATCAAAGACTGATTTATGTGATAGCCCGTATCCTGCGGGTCATAGCCGGGTTTTAAAAAAACCATCATTCTGTCGGCTCTGTAAGGAGCGATAATCGTCAAAATAAAAAAAGCGGAAATTCCGAGAATCATCAAAATGCCGATGTGCTTGATTTTTCCTCCGGCGATGAAAAATAAAAATCCGGCTCCCGAAGTTATCACGACGAGCGTGCTTAAATCCGACTGAACCATGAGAAGAATTCCTATGACTCCGGTTATCAGCAAAAACGGAAACAAGCCGTATTGAATTGAACCGATGTCTTTGCGGCGCGAACTCAACCAAGCCGCCAAATAAACGATAAAGCTGAATTTTAAAACTTCCGACGGCTGGAGGGAAAACTGGCCGAAAACCAGCCATCTTTTAGCTCCTCCGAAACTCGCGCCAAACGGGGAAAAATGGACAAAAAGCATCAAAATAACCGCCGAAATAAACAAAGGAAGAGCTATTTTTTTAAAAAAATCATAGGGAATCAAAAAGCAGGCCAAAAAAAGAATTGTCCCTCCCCCTATGCCAAAAACTAACTGGCGATAAAGCACGGAAAAAGTGGCTTTTGGATTATCGGCGGCCAGCCCAAGAGAAGTTGAAAAAAGCGCCAAAAAACCGAGAACAACAAAGGCGATTGTCAAATAAAACAAAAATGAATCCGCTTTGCTCATTATAAAAATTATATTGAATTATGGGTAAAAATGAAGCATGCGGTCTTGCGAAATTTATTTTAATCCACCTGCTCTTTTTTTTATTATTTTTTATGCGGATTATGATTCGGGCAAGATTTGTTTGAACATCTCTCTGGAATTGTTTTAGCGCCCTCCATCATCAGCGAACCGCACTCGCCGCAGACTCTGCCGGTGGGCCGGGCTCTCATAATAAAATCGCATTTTGGATAGTTGGAACAGGAGTAAAACAATCCGAATCTGCCTCTTCGTTCCAATATTTCTCCCGCAGGAAGGCCATGCCTGCCGACAGGCAGGCATTTCGGACACGAAACTCCGGTTTTTGCCCTGGCTTCTTGTTCCGCGCTTTTTTTAATAAATTTGCATTTTGGATAATTGCCGCAAGAGATGAATTTTCCGAATCGGCCTTCCCGTTCCATAAGTTTTCCGGTTAAACAGGCAGGACATATTTCTCCGGTTTCTTTGGGACCTTCTATTTCAACCCCGTCTATTTTTCGCGCGCCCGCGCATTTGGGAAATTTTTCGCAGCTTAAAAACTTGCCGGTTTTGGAAAGTTTAATAACCATTGAACCGCCGCAAACCGGGCATTTGAATTTTTCATCGGCTTTCCCGAGATTGGTCAGTTTTTTTATTTTTTCTTTTGACTTAACTTCTTTTGAAAAGGGAATATAAAAACTTTTTAACATTTCCTCGTATTTTCTTTTTCCTTCGGCTATTTCATCAAGTTCATTTTCCATCTCGGCGGTGAACGAATCGCTGATATATTGAGCAAAATTATTTTCAAGAAAACCGCTTACCACTTCGCCGGTATCGGTCGGGCGCAATACTCTGCCTTCCTTTAAGACATATCCGCGGTCATTGATTGTTTTAATAATGGAAGCGTAAGTGCTTGGACGGCCGATTTCGCGTTTTTCCAATTCTTTAACCAAGCCCGCTTCCGTATATCTGCCGGGCGGCTCTGTTTGCTTGCTTTGACTGGCGATATCCAGTAATTTCAACGCTTCTCCTTGCGATAATTCGGGTATTTGGACTTCTTTGCCTTGCGATTCTTTGTCCGCCGCGAGCCATCCCAAAAAAACAGTCCTGCTTCCGATGACGGAAAAATCGGGAATCAGTCCTTGTTTGATTACATTGGCCGACACTTTTGTTTTGAATATTTTGGCGTCGGCCATTTGCGAGGAAATCGTTCTTTCCCAAATAAGTTTGTAAAGTTTTTTTTGTTCATCAGTCGCACCCGCTGATTTTTGTCCGGCGTTTGTCGGACGAATCGCTTCATGCGCTTCCTGGGCGCTTTTGCTTTTTGTTTTATACGCGCGCGGGTCGCAATATTCTCTGCCGTAAGTTTTTTCTATTTCCTTATGAATCGCGCCTAAAGCTTCTTTGCCGATGGTTACGCTATCGGTTCTCATATATGTAATGAAACCCTGTTCGTATAGTTTTTGGGCGATAGACATCGCGCGGGAAGGAGAATATCCGAGCCGGGAACTTGCCGCCTGCTGAAGCGTGGAAGTGGTAAACGGCGCGTAAGGAGAACGTTTAACTTCGCTTTGTTTTATTTCCGTCGCGCGCCATTGATTGGCGCGCCCAATTTCCAAAATGCGATTCGTTTCTTTTTCGTCGCGCGGCTCTTCCTCGCAAATCAAAGCAATTTTATCTTCTTGAGCTGTTTTGAATTCTCCCGTTATCACCCAATAATTTTCCGGGGTAAAAGCTCTGATTTCGCGTTCTCTCTCCATTATTATGCGAAGCGCCGGGGATTGCACTCTTCCGGCGGACAGACCGTAACGGACCTTTTTCCAAATAAGGCCGCTTAAATCATAGCCCACAAGGCGGTCAAGAACGCGGCGCGCCTCCTGGGCCTTGCGCAAATTTTCATCAATGCCCCGCGGATGTTTTATCGCCTCTTCAATGGCCAACTTGGTAATTTCATGAAAAACAATCCGTTTTACGATTTTATCACCCAAACCGCAAGCTTGGATGATATGCCAAGAGATGGCTTCCCCTTCGCGGTCGGGGTCGGTCGCGAGCAGAATTTCATCCGCTTTTTGGGCGAGCGCGCCAATCTCGGCCGCGACTTTTTCTTTTCCTTTTGATATTTCATAGCGGGGAATAAATCCTCCCGGAATGTCTATCGCGTTTTTATTGCTTTTGGGAAGGTCGCGAATATGGCCGTAAGAAGACTCTATTTTATAATCTGCTCCGAGAAATTTGCCGATGGTTTTCGCTTTTGTCGGGGATTCTACGATGACTAATTTCATGAAATTTCTAATATCTAATTTCTAATTTCTAATAAATACCCAATGTTAAAATGTCTAAAACTTTGATAATTGTAATTTAAAAATTGGGGTTTGATTAGAAATTAGGAATTAGAAACTTTATAAAACATTCCCATTTTATTTTCAACCAATCCTTTTAATTCCAATAAAGTTAATGTTTGATTTAATTCTTGGGATGATAAATTATTTTCTTTCATCAATTCTTCTCTTGTTTTTGGTTCTTTCAAAAGATTGATAATATATTGTTCGGTTTGCGAAAGATTGTCAAGTTCCTCTTTTTTTTTCAACTCCAGTCCTAAAAGTTCCAAAACATCCTCGGCTCCCCTGATTAAAGCCGCTCCTGTTTTAATAAGCCGGTTTGTTCCTTCTGAATTTATGGAGGAAATTTCTCCGGGAATGGCGCCGACTTCGCGATTCGCGTCCAAAGCAAAATTAGCGGTAATCAAACTGCCGCCTTTTTTCGGAGACTCAATCACGATTATTGCCTGCGACAAGCCGGCTATTATCCTGTTTCTCTCCGGAAAAGTCCATTTTGCCGGCGGGCTTTGAGGCGGATATTCCGAAATAATCAATCCGTGTTTTTCAATTATTTTATCGGCTAATTCTTTGTGATAAGCCGGGTAAATTTTTCCCAAGCCGGAGCCCAGAACGGCGATTGTCGGCGTTTTTCCTTCAAGCGCTCCCCGGTGCGCTTCGCCGTCAATTCCCAAAGCAAGTCCGGAAACCACCGCAATGCCTTCCAAAGATAAATCCCTCGCCAAATTTTTCGCTGTTTCCCGGCCGTAAGAAGTGGCTCTTCTCGTGCCCACAACAGCGACAAAATAATCAAAATTTTTGAGAACTTTCGCGTTGCCGAGACAATATAAAGAAAGAGGCGGATGGGAAATTTCTTTAAGAAGAGCGGGATAAACTTTATCGCCGATTATTATCAGCTCTATCCCCTGCTTTTTTAATTTATCGTATTCTTTCCGTGGGTCGTGTTTTTCTCTCTGGCTTAAAATTTCCGCGAGTTCTTTGTCGTTTGTTTTTTTAAAAATTTCGCCTGCTCCCGCCCTCCAGATTTTTTCAAACGAACTGAACGCGCCGTACAGCTTTTCCAGCCGCAAAATCCCGATTTGCGGAATCAATTTCAAAGAATGGGCATAAATTTTTTCATCCATTGATTAACTATAAGATATTTTTAAATAAAAAAGAAAGGCGCCGTACCCGTTGGTCGTGCGCCAAACTAAGACTATGAGACATAGAACCATCCTCGTCTAAGAACGCATGCTTGTCATCCTCTGGTGGGCGTCCATGATTTCTCGGTAACGTGAATCTTCTGAATAACGCCAGTAAACCGTGTTAAAGTCTTCGCCGGGATAGGCCACGACTATGACTTCGTTGAACTCCATTACCACGGGTTCCTGCTCATTATCTGCCAATTCAATCATCTTCGAGATGTCCTCACTGACGCCAAGAAATAAAGTTTTGAATACTTTCATGATGGTGTCTCCTTTTCGTACTGTTTATTGGGAATGTGCTGTAATTGGGCCACCGCGACCGAATTACTAAACCAAGTTAATTATAGCACATTAAATTATAATAGTCAAATCAAAAAGTGCTACCCACTCACATATTGTGGAAAATGCCTTAAAATAAAGCTATATTCACTATATTGTGGAGGTTCAACCTCCATAGTTGGGTTTTAGTCAAACACAAATGCCCTCGAGAGGATTTGAACCTCTAATAACAGGTTCGAAGCCTGTCGTGATATCCATTTCACTACAAGGGCGCAATAACTCACCTCTCATTCACAGCTTATTAAAAAAATAAGCGATTTTGCGGCTAAAATCAAGCCCGTCTGCTTGGCAGGCAGGTTGTATTCAAAAAAATACTTTGTTAAATTATCGGTGATGGACGCAGAATTTAAAATGCAAGAAATATCCGCGCTTGGGCAAGCGGCGCGCCTGCCTCCGCAAAACATTGAAGCGGAAATCTCTTTGCTTGGCGCCTTGATGCTTGATAAAAACGCCATTTACCGGATAGTTGACATCGTCAATCCGGAAGACTTTTATCGCGATACGCACCGGCGCGTTTACGAATCGGCGATTGAGCTCGCGTCCCGCCGCGAACCGATTGACATCCTTTCGCTTACAAGCAAACTCAAAGAAAAAAATCTTTTAGAAACAATCGGAGGCGCAAGCTATTTGAGCGAACTCGTCAACGCCGTTCCGACCGCCTCAAATATAGAGCACTACGCGACAATAGTCCGGAAAAAGAGAATTTTAAGGGATTTGATTTCCGTTTCGCAAGACATCGGCGAATTGGGTTATCGCGAATCCGAAGACGTGGACCAGCTCTTGGACGAAGCCGAAAGAAAAATTTTTTCAATCGCTTCAAAAACTCTTAAAAAAATTACGCCGATAAAACCGCTTCTTGAGGAAGCGTGGGAAAGAATAGACAAGATTCACAAAAATAAGGGAGAATTAAGAGGAGTGCCAACGGGATTTTTTGAATTGGACAACAGCTTGGCCGGGCTTCAATCGGGAGATATGATTGTTCTCGCCGCGGGAACATCGCTCGGCAAAACCGCTCTCGCGCTGGACATCGCGAGGAACGCGGCAGTCGGGCATAATATTCCTGTCGGCATTTTTTCGCTTGAAATGTCAAACTCGCAGGTTATTGACCGTTTTATCGCCGCCACCGCCCAAGTTGACCTCTGGCGGCTCCGAACCGGCCGGCTTTCAACCCAAGAAGACGATTTTATAAAAATCAGAGACGCGATGGACAAGCTCGCGAGAGCGCCGATTTACATTGACGACGAAAGCTCTCTCAACATTCTCCAGATAAAAGCGAGAGCCAGAAGGCTTCAGGCGGAACACGGATTGGGTCTTGTCATCGTTGACTATCTTCAACTTATGGTTCCAAGAACTCAATCGGAAAATGTGGTCCAGCAGGTAACGGAAATTTCAAGGTCGCTTAAAGCTCTCGCGAAAGAATTAAATGTGCCGGTTTTGGCGCTGTCGCAGTTAAGCCGGGCGGTTCAACAGCGTCATCCTCCGATTCCGAGACTCTCCGACCTTAGAGAAAGCGGGAGCATAGAACAAGACGCGGATGTGGTTCTTTTCATCTATCGCGAGGACCGGTATAAAGAAAACAGCGACAGAAAAAACCAGGCGGATATTCTGATAGCCAAGCATAGAAACGGGCCAATCGGCAAAATTGGACTTTATTTCAACCCCGAAAAAGCGAGTTTTACCAGTCTGGAAGGAAACTATTCTCCCGACATTGAAATCTAAAATTTTAACCCGCCAAAATTTTTAATGAACGAAATTATAGAAAAATTGTCTTCTCTTTTGGAAAATCTGCCGGGCGTGGGCCCGAGGCAGGCAAAACGATTCGTTTATCATCTAGTTGACGAAGACGACAAATACATTGAAGAAATTGTCGTTTTGCTCGGAAAAATAAAAAATATCGGGCGCTGCGAATTATGTTTTCAACCGCTTGAATCTCCCCAATGCCCGGTTTGCCATGATAAAAAAAGAGAACGGGCAACCATTCTCGTTGTTGAAAAAGACCTGGATTTTTTAAACATAGAAAAATCAAGAAACTATAACGGGCTTTATTTCATTTTGGGCGGCGCAATCTCCCCTTTCAAAACCAATATCGGAAAATTGCGGCTTAAAGAATTGTTCTTGCGGCTCAAAAACGACGCTCAAATCAAAGAAACAATAATCGCCCTTAGCGCTAGCGCGGAGGGAGAAACAACAAGCCGTTATATCCAAAAAATTTTAGAACCGATTCAAAAAGAACGCGGACTGAAAATCAGCCGATTGGGAAAAGGGCTTCATACCGGCGCGGATTTGGAATATTTAGACCAGGAAACGATTAAAAACGCGCTAGAGAATCGTAAATAGGTTTTAGCGATTAGGGATTAGCGATTAGAGATTATACTACCTAACAGCTAAAAGCTAACAGCTAATCGCTAACCCCTAAAAGCTAAGTGGGCAGGAACGGCGGGGGTTTCATTTTTCGCGATTCAATCCGCTCCAAAGCCGGAACTTCGGTAAACATAACCGGAAAATGATAAATTGTCGCCAATTCTTCGGTGTTTAAAATAAAATACGGCCGGATATAAGGATAATGAAAATAAGAGCGTTCGCGAAAAGCGTTTAACATCCTTTTTTTTCGGTCCGCTTCTCTCCATTTTTTGAAAAAATAGCGGGCTCTCGTGGTTCTCAACAATCTGAAACTGTTTAAAACCGGGCTGTTGAATTGTTTTATGATTCCTTGAACGGCGGCAAAAGCCAAAGGAGAAAAAACTTCGCGCCTTGCTAAATAAATAACCCGTATGCCGGTTTTAAAACCCGGCTTGGTTGTCGCTCTCGCAATCGCTTTTAAAACCGACTCTTCCGGCGAAGTAAACCGCGGTATTTCCGCGGCGAACTCAAACCTCTTTTTTCCGGTCAGTTTTTTATGCAATTTATCAACTTCTTCGCGCCATTCTTTTCCGGCCGACTCAACTAAAATTTGAAACCAAAGATGTTCTCCTTCTTTTAAGGAGCCGAAAAATTCAAAAAGAGAACTTAGAGGGTCAACATAATGCTCTTTGACTTCTTCAACCACTTTTAATTTCATCTCGTACACGTCAACATAAGTCAAAATGGGGAAGGCGTCTTCTTTTTCCAAATCAAATTCCATTCCCCGAAGGTCCCATTCCTCATTCGGAATTTTCTTTGGAATCAGCGATGTGTAATCTTCGGCTTCTCTTATTTCAAGCCCCGTAAATTGGGAATAAAAATGAGATTCAATAAGCGACTGAAAAAATTTCGGGCATTCAACATAAAAATGGATTTTTCCGCCAATGCTTGCGATTTCAAAACTATAATGCGCCGGCACAAAACCTTCCCAAAATCGCTCGTAAAAATTGGCTTCGCGCGCTTCATAAAGCGCGGCAAAAACAGCTTCTATCGCCGCGGGCGTTTTTTTCATCTCCCGCGGCACCTTTATTTCCAAAAGAACCCTTTCGTCGTTCCAAATGTAATAATTCCGAACCCAAGCAAGCCACATTTTTACAAAGATGTATCCGAGAAAAATCGGAAGCCAGACGAACCAAAGCCTAAAAAACACAACTGCCATTTCCAAGGCAATGGTGTCTTTAAAAACGCCATAGAAGAACTGATACGCGAAACTCCCTTCAAAAAGAGAGAACATAAAATTGATTTAAACCAAATGATAATGATCGTCTTGTTTTTTGAAACGCTCTTTGTTCTGAAGATTGACTAAAATCGTGTCTTGTTTGACGAACCGCTCTTTTAAAACTTCGTCTATGATTTTTTCTTTCGGAAGCGGGCCTTTTTCTTTCAAAATTCCGGCGATTATTTCTTTTACCGTTCCGATTTTATAGCCCCAGTCTTTAAGAGCGTACATCCCCCTCCCGACGAGAACAAAATTAGGATGCTTGATTAATTCGTTATGCACGGTCTGGAAATGAGCTTTTCTGGAAAAATGGCGTTCAATCTTTTCCGCGATTTCCCTGAAATGAAGCGGCTTATTTTCTTTTTTTAAAATAAGATAAGCGAAATCCCTTGAGCCACGGGGAGAAATGTGAATTGAAGACGACGGTCCCCATTCGCCGAATTGGTTCTTTCCGATGAAATTAGCTAAACCGAGCCAGGAAATCAAAACATTTTTTGAAATTAGGAACGCGATTTTCCCTTTTACGAAATTTCCGAATTTATCCGCAATTTCCTTCTCGCCCAAAACCTCGTTCTCTTTTTGAAGTTCTCCGCCAAAACCGATTAAAACTTCTTTAATTTTTTCGCTGAACTGCGGATTAATCGTAAAATATCCTTTGAACTTATTGTCGGCTCTGGAATAAGACGCTTCGTCAATCAGCCGCAAAAGAAAAACCAAATGATTCCGGTCGGATTTATTCGGAGAAAAATCATTTAAAAATTTTTCCTCCTCAACTATGCCTCCTGTTTTCTCAATCTCGCTCTTCACCGCAAAAACAGTTTTCTGGTTCTCGGCAAACGCGCTGCTCTTTTTTATTTTCTTCAAACTCGCCTCCTCAATCTGCCTTACTCTTTCGCGGGTAATGCCGTAAATTCCGCCGATTTCTTCAAGCGTTTGTCTTTGCTTTCTTCCGAAAAGGCCGAATCTTCGCTCCATAATATCGCGATTTTTTTTGCTTAAAACCGAAAGAAGCGCTTTATTAACTTTGTCCAAACCAAGATTTTTGTAAGTCAAATTACCCATATATAATTAAAACTTATTCATAAGATACCATATCAATAAAAACGAGTCAAGGTTAAATTAAGATAATCAAAGATTATCCTTCTTAGCGACGATTTTCTTCTGAAAATAGACAAAACAGGGCTTATTTTTTCAAGAATTTTATAGTTTTTTTGATTTCTCAGTTTTTTTTCAATCGTTTCTGTGAATTTTACAACTCTTTCGTTGTCGTCAATGTATTTTTCAACAATCTCCCCCCTGCCGGAATAATCCGAATTAAAATACAAATCAGCGTCTTTTTCCAATGATTCGTTTTCCATAATTTAGATTTGTCAAATGTTAAATGTCGGGTGTCAAATGTCAATTATAATGTTTCGCCACGATGCTTTTTTTATAAACATCAAGATGGTCCAGAGCGATGCCCGTTCCTTTCGCCACCGAAAAAAGCGGCTCGTCGGCAAGATATGTTTTAACGCCGGTTGATTCGGCGATAAGCCGGTCAATGTTCCTTAGTAAACTCGTGCCTCCGGTTAAAATTATTCCCTGGTCAATTATGTCGGAGGCGAGTTCCGGGGGCGCATCCTGCAAAACTTCTTTTATCACTTTGACTATTTCTTTCAATTCGTTGTCAATCGCCCTGACGACTTCATTTGTCGTAATCGCAAGCGTCCGGGGAAGGCCGAGAACAAAATCCCTGCCTTTAATCGCGCGGGTTTCTTCTTTGTCAATTTTGAGCGCCGAACCGATTGAAATTTTGATTTCTTCCGCCGTTTGTTCTCCAATCGCCAAATTAAAATTCTTTTTGATGTAGTCGGCTATCGCCTGGTCAAGTTTGTTGCCGGCAACTTTGACCGATTTTGAAACCACTATTCCTCCCAGCGAAATAATCGCCGCGTCGGTCGTCCCGCCGCCGATGTCAACAATCATGTGTCCTCTCGGTTCCTGAATGGGTATTCCGGCGCCTATCGCGGCCAAAATCGGTTCTTTGATGACATAAGCTTTTGAAGCTCCGGCTTTTTGAGCCGCTTCAACAACCGCTCTTTTTTCCGTTGAAGTTACGCTTGCCGGCACGGAAATCAAAATCTCCGGCTTGAAAAAATTCCATTTGCCGATTGCTTTGTTTATGAAATAACGGAGCATCGCCTGGGTTACGCGGTAATCGGCGATTACGCCGTCTTTCATCGGCTGGTAAGCGACGATTGTTTCCGGAGTCTTTCCAACCATTATTTTCGCTTCGTTGCCCACGGCCAAAATTTTGTTTTCGTCAACCGAAACCGCGATTACCGACGGCTCGTTTAAAACGATTCCTCTGCCGGGGATGAACAAAAGCGTATTGGTCGTTCCCAAATCAATGCCTAATTTTCTGATGAAAAATTTCATACCCAGTAAGACTAAATCGAATATTTCTTGCTAAATCCGCAAGTAAGCATCCGACTATTATTATACTTAATTTTAATTTTGTAATAAAACATGTTTATACCACGCAAGAAACTGGATTTAGCATTCGATTTTGTCTTACTGGGATATTCTTTTTATTTTTGCTCCTATTTTTTGAAGCCGTTCGTCTATCTTTTCATAGCCGCGGTCAATATGTTCTATATTATGAATAACAGATTTTCCTTCGGCAATCAAAGCGGAAAGCGTGAAAGCAAGACCGGCTCTTAAATCCGGACTTTCCATTTCCCGTCCTTTTAAGGATGTGGGCCCATTTATGATAATCCGATGAGGGTCGCAGAGCATTATTTTCGCGCCCATCCGGTTAAGTTCATTGATATATTCAAGCCGGCCTTCAAAAACGGTTTCAAAAATCAAACTTTCCCCTTTTGCTTGGGTGAGCAAGACCGCGAAAATCGGCTGAAGGTCCGTCGGGAAACCGGGATATGGCTCGGTTTTTAAATTCAATCCGGCGATTTTATCCGCTTTTGAAATCCGGAGCCAGTTTTTTCCCAACTCGTATCTGATTCCAATTTGGTCAAAACAAGCGAGAACACTTGAGAGTTCTTCGGGTATTATTTTTCTAATTACTAAATTTTTTCCCAAAAGCGCGCCTAAAACAGCGAAACTTCCCGCCTCAATTCTGTCGGAAGGCGTCATAAATTCGCGTTTTTCTTCCCGGGGATTCAATCCTTTAAAAATTTTGTCTCCGAATCCTTCAATTTCAATTACGGAAGTTCCCGCGCCCTTAATCCGCGCGCCGGAATCCGCCAAGAAATCGGCCAAGTGTTTTACTTCCGGCTCTTGCGCCGCGTTTCTTAAAATTGTTTTTCCTTTGGCGCTCACCGCCGCCATCATCAGCGCCTCGGTGGCGGTTACGCTCCTTTCCCTGAAAAAAATTTCCGCTCCTTTCAATTCTTTCGTGGACATCGCGAAACTTTCCCCGTTCTCTTTTATTTTCGCTCCCATTTTGGAAAAGCCGTTGAGAAAAAAATCAATCGGCCGTTTTCCGATAACGCATCCTCCAGGATAAACGAAATTGACTTTTTTAAATCTCGCGAGAAGCGGGCCGAGCAAAACGATTGAAGAACGAAGATGTTTTGAAATCTCCTTGTCAAGAGAAAAAGAATCGGTTTTATTGCCGAAAATTTTAAATGTTCTTTCTCCCTGCCTTTCAATTTTCCCGCCAAGACCCTTGATTAAATCGCCCATCTTGAAAACATCCGAAACCAACGGCGCGTTTTTCACCAAAATCGGCTTGTTGAATAAAATAGAAGAAGCGAAAACTTTCAAAACCGCGTTTTTGCTGCCGCGAACTTCAATTTCCCCTTGGAGCGGATTTTTTCCCGAAAGCGCGAATTTTGCCATCGCTGAATTTTAATTATTTTTGAATTAATTTGCAATTTTTATTAGAATTCATCAAATAAGCCCTCGTGGCGGAACTTGATATACGCGCATGGCTTAGGACCATGTCCCGAAAGGGTTAGAGGTTTAAATCCTCTCGAGGGCACTTGTGTTTGATTAAAACCCAAATATATTATATTATAAGTGTTAGAATTGAGTAGCGTGATTTTTGGAAAAACTCCAAGAATTTCGCCCAAATCTGGTTGATTTAGCACCTTGAAAAGACGAGAGAAAAATCATTAACTAAAAAGAGAGGAATGAAAAATGAAACTCCATGAACTTCAAAAAGTCTTGGAAGACGCTCGGAAACATCATGAAGAATTAAAACGTCAGGAAGATCCAAAGAGGATAGAAGAGGCACGGGAAAAATACAGACGCGAAACGCTGATTAAGAAAAAAGAACTCTACTCCCGACTTCGCCCCGCCAAAAAGGAAGATTATATCGGGTGGCTTAAGGGCTATATTAAAAAAGGTGGACGGGTTTTTGCGGTAGATAAGAAATTTTCTGAATGGATAGTAAAATGGTATGTCGCGACAAAGAACATTGACCCTACGCCCATCAACCCTTTAAATGGCGATGAATTTATTGACATCATCGTTCCTGTCAATGTTAATGCTCCCGTAAGTTCTGATGCTTTCAAACAAGCGCAAATGTGGGGAGTCTGCGATCTGTTTTTTATGAAGAACTTCACAACAACAGCATCATGTCCCCGAATTTTCGAAGATACAAATTTTTTATCTCGTTAGTTCACGCGCGCCTACGCCCCTTGTGGAATTTGTCAACAACAAAAATTCCAAAAGGGGCTTTTTTATTTTTAAAACTTTGCAAATAAAAAAGAGTCCTCTGCGATAGAGGACTTTAATACTCATTTATCCAAAGATATCCTGTTTAAAGAGGCGCCATTCTATTGGCATAATGTCAAGAATCTTAACACCTCCCTTATTAGCCACTTTTTCGAAAAAATCCTTTACTTCATTCCTTTCGTCTTTTGTTATTGAAAGTTCGGGATTTTGAACGAGTTTTAAAAGAATCTCGTTCAATCTGGCTAATATTTTCTCCTTTTCTTCTTTGGAAAGATTAGGGAAAGCATAACGAACCAGACGATCGGCATCTGATTGAAATCTATATTCGTCGCTTGAATCCCCTAAATCCCCGGGAACGCGCTTTAGTCCCGCTTGCGCGTCTTCAAGGAATTGTATGGCGCTTTTTATCGTCTTTTGTCTTTCCTTGCATAGGCAATTCCAGGGATCAAAAAGAGCGTTAGCGATTTGAAGCGCCCACAACTGCCAAGCGGCCGATAGTGGCTCGGGTTGCGCTACACATCTTGTTTTCATCTTTTCCATTCTCAACCCTCCTGTAAAAAAGTGTAAAGAAGTTTTGAAATTACAATTCTAATACAACTTAAATTAAAAATTTATAAAAATCAAGTTCTTGATTTCCGCCGATTTAAAAGATAAAATAAACCATATGCGAGTGTCTTATAGCGCCTTAAACGATTACAAAACCTGTCCGCTGAAATTCAAATACAAAAACATTGACAAAATCGGCGAGCCGGAAAACGCCGAGCGGGTTTTCGGGAATTTGGTCCATGACGCGGCGGAATTTATGTTCAGCCCCAATCCCCTTTATCCCACCTTGGACGAAATAATCAACCGCTTTAACAAGAATTTTGACGAAAAAAAATCCAAGAACGGCGAAATCAAGCTTGACGACGGCCTTCGCGAAGAAGGCATCAGAATCATCAAAAATTTTTACAAAAAAAATCCTCCTTGGAATTACAATGTCCTAGACTTGGAATCGCGGTTTGAAGTGGCGATTGAAGACAATTCTTTAAACGAGCCGTGCGTTTTAACGGGCGTTATTGACCGGTTTGACAAGCTGGATGAAAACACTTATGAGATAATTGACTACAAGACTGGAAAAAAACTCCCTTCGCAGGACGACATTGACCGCGACCTTCAAATGTCAATTTACAATCTCGGCTTAATCAAGCGTTGGCCCCATCTTAAAGAAAAAAAAATAAAATTAAGTTTTTATTACCTTAAGCACGGGGAAAAAATCACCACCAGCCGCGCGGAAAAAGACCTTGAAGAAACGAAAAATAAAATCGTCAATCTCATAAAAGACATTAAACAAAAAGAGCGGGAAAACAATTTTCCCGCCACTCCCACGATTTTGTGCAATTGGTGCGGCTATCAAAACATTTGCCCGATGTGGCGGCATCTCTATAAAAAAGAAGAAACCCCCAATGAAGCGGAAATCCAGCAAATCATAGGAGAATATCTTTCAATAAAAAGTGGGGAAACGAAAAGCAAACTTCGGATTGAAGAATTGAAACAAAAAATCCACGAATTTATGGATTCTCAAAAAATTGACCGGATTTTCGGAGAAAGCGGCTATATCACGAGAACAATCAAATCAACTCCGGTCTACGACCCCGAAAAACTCCGCCAAATTTTGGAACCGCTCGGCAAATGGTCGGAACTTTTGGAATTTGACGACTCAAAACTTTCCGAAATTATGGAATTTCTTCCTCCTCAAACAAAAGAAGACATCAACAAGGCAATCGTTAAAACCAAAGAAACAAAAACCCTTACGGCGAGCAACAAAAAATCAATTCGCGAAACTTAATCGGCGTTTAGTCGGAAATTTTTTTAGAAATGTCTTCCGATGAATCGGCGAAATGCCGTATTTTTTTATTCTCCGATAATGAAGCTTCACGCCGTATCCTTTGTGAAATTCAAAACCGTAATTTGGAAATTTCTTCGCCATTTTTCTCATTAATCCGTCTCTCGCGACTTTGGCGATAATTGACGCCGCGGCAATCACCGGAATTTTCTCATCTCCTCTGATAATTATTTTTTGATTGATATATTGTTTTGGCGCTTTAAGGCCGCCGTCAAGATAAATTTTTGTTTTTAAGCCGATGTTCGCTTTTTTCAAAAGACGCGAGACGGCAATTTTCGCCGCTTTTGTAAGACCGATTTTGTCAATCGTTTTATTATTAACCGAAGTTATAAAACTTTTGACTTTTGACTTTTGACTTTTGACTTTCCTGCGCCATTCTTCTCTTTTTTTCGCCGACAATTTCTTGGAATCGCGAATCCCTTTAAAAATTTTCAAAAGACTTTTTTCACAAACGACCAATCCCAGGACAAGCGGTCCCGCAAGCGGTCCTCGCCCAACCTCGTCAATGCCGACAATAAACTCTTTCATTTCACCAAAAAAACGGAATGAAGCTCGCTGAAATTAAAAGGGTGAATAAAATGGAGTTTTTGAAGAGACTCTGATTCGCTTTTCTCAATTTTTTCCAAAATGCCAACAAGATACGGCTTAGGGCTTAAAGTATAAACGCTCTCGCCCAAAGCCGTTTCAATGGAAGACGGGAGCTCTATTAAAAACTCGTAATTGCCTTGCCCCCGGGCTATCGCCGAGACGCCGAAAGTTTCCAAAAAAACATTTTCCTCATGGTTGTTTTCCGATATGAGCCCGACCTTGCTGTAATCTTGATAAACTTCGCTTATCCTGCCTATTAAAATATTGCCGTAAGCGACGGCTTTCATTCCCTGTTTTACGCCGGAATCTTCGCCGACATCAATAATCAGGCTGTCAAAATAACGGAAAAGAACTTTTCCCAAAATCGGCTTTTCTTCGTAAAATTTTATCCGTCCCAAATCTTTTTCCATTACTGACAATTCTTTTTCAATCATTCCGGCCGTTTTCACCCGGCTTTTAAGCGCGGCGAGCTCCTCGCGAAGCCGTTTGTTTTCTTCGTTTAAAATAAGTTTTTCCGTAAAAACGATTTTTGCGTTTCCAAGAAAATGCCTTAAATCGGAAAATGGCTGGGAGAAAAAAATTAAAACCGGAAAAAACTTATCTCTTGCTAAAAACCCAAAAAACAAAATAAAAATAATAATTAACCCGCCGAAAACTAATTTTTGGATTTTGGATTTTGGATTTTGGATTTTAGTAAGGAGTGTCCTCTTCTTCATATTCAACCAAAACTTCTCTGAGTTTGTCCAAATCTTCAAGAATTATGCCGCATCCTCTTACCACCGCCGTCATCGGGTCTTCAATGATTTTAGTCGCGATTCTCGTTTCTTTTTCCACCAGCTTGTCAAACCCTTTTAAAAGCGCCCCCCCTCCCGCAAGATGGATTCCCCTATACATCAAATCGGAAATCAGTTCCGGCGGCGTGGCTTCTATTACTTCTTTGATTCCTTTAACCAAACTCTTAATTGATTTTCCCATTGCTTCTCTCGCTTGTTCATCGGTTATAAAAACCTCGCGCGGAAGTCCGGTGATTAAATCTCTGCCTCGCACGGGACACTCCATTTCTTCGCCGTTCCCAAAGACAGAACCAATGGCAATTTTGACTTCTTCCGCCGTTCTTTCTCCGATTAAGAGTTTGAACTCGTCGCGCGCGTAATTTATTATGTCCTGATTCAAATGGTCGCCCGCCAAACGCAAGTTCATTGAACTGACGATTCCGCCGAGCGAAATGACCGCGATGTTGGTCGTCCCGCCGCCGATGTCAACAATCATATTACCGACCGGTTCCTGGATGGGCAATCTCGCGCCGATAGCCGCCGCCATCGGCTCCTCAACCAGATAAACTTCTCTCGCTCCCGCCATTAAAGTCGCTTCTCTGACCGCCCGGCGCTCAACTTCGGTTATTCCCGAAGGTATGCCGATGACAATCCTCGGTCTCGCGAAAAAAGACACTCTCGGCGAATGCACCTTCTTGATGAAATAAGAAATCATCTCCTGGGTGATTTCAAAATCAGAAATAACTCCTTCAATCAGCGGACGCAAAGCCACGATATGGGAAGGCGTGCGGCCGACCATTGCTTTCGCCTCGTTGCCGACGGCAACCACCTGTCCGGTCTTCTGATTGAAAGCGACGACCGACGGCTCATTAATCACAATCCCCTGTTTCTGGACATACACCAAGGTGTTCGCCGTTCCCAAATCAATGCCGATGTCGTGGGAAAATAAACGGAAGAATTTGTTTAACATGATAATTTAAATTTCTAATTCCCAATTTCTAATTTCTAATCAAGCTCCAAATCCCAATGACTAATGACTGAATTATTTTAGACATTAGATATTTTGGCATTAGGCATTGATTAGAAATTAGGAATTAGAAATTTTTACTTAATAATTCTTCAATTAAAACAATTTTTACTTCTTTCTCTCCTCTTTTTCTCAATTCAATCTCTCCTTCTTTCAACTTATCGCTCGTCACCAGCCGGTACGGCAGTCCCAGCAAATCCGCTTCCACCAATTTTTCACCCGCGCTTTTTTCTTCTCGGTCGTCATATAATACTTCAATGTTTGAATTTTGTAAATCGCGATAGATTTTCTCGGCTCTTTTCGCGTTTTTGCTTAAATTCAGCAAATGAAATTTAAACGGCGCGATACCCTCCGGCCAGAGCAAACCGTTTTTGTCGTTAAAAATTTCAGCCACGGCGCCCATCGCGCGGGAAATGCCTATTCCATAGCAACCCATCAGAACTGTTTTAAAAGAACCATCGGCGTCTTTAATTTTCAAGTCAAACGCCTCGCTGTATTTTGTTTTAAGCTTAAAAATGTTTCCGACTTCAATTGTTTTAAATTCATCCAATTTTTCATCGCCGCATTCCAAGCATTTTCCCTCAAAAATTTCTTTGTTGATTCCGAGAACGCACTTTTTGCAAAAATAAACCGTGTCTTCCCCCGTTTCCGATACCGCCTGGAACTCGTCGGAAAATTTTGAAAATGTTCCGCCCGAAGCTTTGGTTTGAATCGTCTTTAAGCCGATTTGAGTAAAAATTTTTTTATAAACTTCTCCCGCTTTTTCGTAATAATCGTCCATATCTTTCTCGTCGCGATGAAAACTGTACAAATCTTTCATAATGAATTCTTTAGCCCTGACAAGTCCGGAGCGGGCCCTTGGCTCATCCCTGAATTTAGTCTGAATCTGATAAAGATAAACCGGCAAATCTCTGTAAGAAGACAAAAACTCCTTAACCAAAGGAACGACGATTTCTTCGTGAGTGGGCCCCAAAGCAAAATCTTGTTTCGCGCGGCTTTTAATTTTATACAAGATGTCAAGCCCGTCCCATCTTCCGGTTTTTTTCCAATTTTCTGACGGTTGCAGCGCCGGCATCAGAATTTCAACTCCTCCAAGCTCTTTCATCCCTTGCCGGACGATTGCTTCAATTTTATCAAGGACTCTTTTGCCAAGCGGCAGATAATTGTAAATCCCGGCTCCCACCTTGCCGACAAATCCTCCCCGGCGCAAAAACTTAATCCCCGGAAAAACCTCGTCTTTTGGGTCTTGTTTAAAGGTTTTGATAAATAATTCGGATTGGCGCATTAACTAATTTTATATTGACTTTAAGTTAATTTCAAATATATACTTATAAAGTTTTTGTTTCTTTTATTTCTTTGTTATTTCTTTAAAAAAAAAGGAGATAGAAATGGGGAAACCGATAAAAAGGCCGGATTGGGAAGAATATTTTATGTTTATGGCGATATCTTGCGCCGTAAGAGGCAGTTGCCCGAAAAGAAAGGTTGGCGCCGTGATTGTGAAAAAGAACCGAGTAATTGCCACGGGTTACAATGGCGCGCCAAAAGGCCTGACTAATTGTCTTCAGTTAGGCTACTGTCATTACGAGCGATTGGCGCATATAGAAGCCGAAACCAACGGCAAGAAGTTTTCTGAAGTCAGAGAAAATTTTAAATATTTGCACTGCCTCGCCGTCCATGCCGAAGTCAATGCCATAAGCCAATGCTCCCGACAAGAAGTTGAAGGGGCAACTCTTTACATTACTAATTATCCCTGCCCTAAATGCGTCCAGGATGTGATTATTACCTACGGCTTTGAAAAAGTGAGGGTTTATAAAGAATATTTAATCAACCCTCTCCTGACGATTGACGAAAAAAGGGCAAGTGAACGAAAACTGCTTGAAGCCGGAATTTCTCTTACTTATGTTTTATTGAAAAAAGAAAGGATTTTAGAAATAGCGAATCACATGGCAGATGATGTGGGAGAGCGAACAGATTATAAATTCTCTCAATAAATCTCCTATCCTCTTATCTCCGGCTGTATAGCTGGAGATTTTTTTGTAATTAGAATAAAATATTGATATCTTTATAACTTTAATGAGAGGGCCGCAATACAAAATAATCATTCAGCTCAAAATCGGGGAAATTACAGCCGGGGTTTTGGAACAAAAAAACGGCAATTTAGACTTAATCAAGATTGAAACAAGAGTCATCCCCCTTCCGGAAAAACTTTTATTAAAAGAAATTTGGAGAAAATCAAAAGAGATACTTTTTAAAATTTTGGACGAATCTCTGCGTTCATTCAAAAGAAGTGAAATTATGATATGCCTTGATTTGCCGTTTTACGACGCGGAAACAAGGGTCGTCAAAATCGCGAGAAAAAATCCGTTTATAATTGAAAAAAAATTTGCGGACGGCCTACTAAACGACGAAGCCGCGATTTTTGAACGCGCTCTCGCTTTGCGCCGAGAAACCCAAGGAAAAGATTTTGAACCGATAGAAAAAGAAATTATGGGTTCTTTGTTAAACGGCTATCCGGTTAAAAACATAAACGGCAAAAAAGTTTTTGAAGCCGAACTGTTTCTTTATTTTTCAGCAAGCCCAAAAGACATCATTGACGAATTGAAAAAAGAAACGGAGAAAATCCAACCAAATCTTAAAATATCTTTCCATACATTTCCCTTTATAATTTACAAAACATTAAGTTCGGTTGCCAAGGAAAAAGAAAATTTGCTTATTTTTAAATTGGGAAAAGAGATTAGTGAAATTTTATTGATTGAAGGCAGCCGCATAAAAGAACTGGTGAGTTTCGCGAAAGGCGAGAATTTTTTCGGACGACGTTCTGCTTTCCGGCTCAATCTCTCGCCGGAGGAAGGACAAAACATCGCGAATAACTATCTTCAAGAAAAATTAAATCCGGAGTATAATGAAAAAATAAGAGAAACGATGGAAAACGCGTTTAAAGAATTTGAAAGCGACTTAAAAAATTCAATAATTATGCTCGGAAAAGAGTATTTTCTTCCTTATAATGTTTTAATTTTGTCGTCCCGCGCCTTTTTTCCAAAAATAAAAAATATCCTGGAAAACGAATCGTTTAAAAACTGCACGATTTTAAAAAAATCATTTGAGCCGGAATTGCTTGATTTAAAATACGCAAAGCCGGAACTGGGAATGAATCCCGAATTGGCGTTATTGGGTTTATTCGCTAAACGCCAAAATAAAAAATGAACCAAAATCCGCAAAACAAAAAAATAAGAATGGATGATATTGTGGGGGAAGGTAAAGAAGCTATTCGCGAAGACAAACGGAAAAACGCCCAAAAAGGAAAAAGCGAACGCAAAAGATTTTTAAATTTTAAATTCATTGCCGTTTCGGCCGCGATTATTTTTATTCTTGCGGTCTCTCTTGATTCTTTTTCGTCGGTTTTGATTAATGTCGTTCCGCTGGAAAAAACCTTGGAAATAGAAGATAGCTATAAAGCGGGACTCGGAACGGGAGCCGTTAATTTGGAAAAATTCGTTTTTCAAGAAAAATTTTCCGAGATTCAGCCGACTTCGCAAACAAAAAACATTCAGGAAAAAGCAAACGGCAAAATTATCGTATACAACGGATTCAGTTCAGAACCCCAGGTTTTTGTCGCCAACACCCGTTTTGAATCAACCGGCGGAAAAATCTATCGGATTGACAAAAAAATAACGGTTCCTGGCGCGAAAATAATCGGAGGAAAAATTGAACCAAGTTTAATTGAGGCGGTTGTTTTCGCCGACAAAGCCGGCGAAGAATATAACATCGGTCCGGACCAATTTACCGTTCCCGGCCTGAAAGACACTCCTAAATACAAGGGATTCTACGCCAAATCAAAAACTGAAATAAAAGGCGGATTTTCCGGAACAACAAAGATAGCGGCAAAAAGCGATTTTGACGCGCTTAAAGAAAAAATTTTAAGCCGTCTTGAAAAAATTTTTGAAGAAAAAACGGACAAGGGCGTTCCCGCGAACTTTTTAAAACCGATTTTAGCTAAAAAAATAACGATTATTAAAGAAACTTTTGAACCGCAAATAGGCAAACCCGGAGAATCCGCGCGGCTGGAAATAGAATCGGAACTCGGCGCTTTCGGCGTTTTAAAAAAAGAACTTGAAGATTTGCTCGTTGTTTCCAATTTCGGCAAAGAATTTAAAAATAAAATTAAAGTTTCAAATCTTGACCAGCTTTCCGTATCCGCCCGAAACATAAACTTTGAAAAAGGAGAACTTGATTTGCTGGTAAAAGGTAAAATAAAATTTGTCTGGCAAATTGACCAAAACAAACTCAAAGACGAATTAATCAACAGAGGGGATAAAAAAATTGAAGAGGTGTTCGCCCTTCATTCCGAAATCAAACAAGCAACGGTCTTTTTTCGCCCCGGCTTTTGGCGAATTTTCCCAAAAGACCCGAGTAAGATAATTTTTGAAATTAGTTTATAGCTGGCACTGCGGGCAATTTTGAGGCGTTTGATAATTTACAATATTGGTTTCTCCGTTTTCGGCCGAAGCCGCGATAATTTTTGCGTCGGAGCCGGCTGGAGCGTGGTAAATCGCCGGCCCTCCGGCTTTTTCATCTTTAATGGAAACTAGATGCCCGACGCTTTCTTCTTTTTTCTCTTTCTTTTTCGCCTCAACAACAAGAGTTTGCCCCTTGATTGACGAATCCCGATAAATAGTCACATCTTTGATTCCAAGCTTGTAAGCGAGCAAGTACGATTTTTCAACATCGGTGGTGGCGGCATTTGCCGGCAAATTGTTCGTCTTGGAAATGGCGTTGTCAATCCACTTTGAAAACGCCGCCAAAACATAAATATGGTCCTCCGGAGCGATATCATAGGCGGAAAGAAAATATTTTTTAAATTTTGAAGGAATGTAGTGAATTTTTTGGATTGATCCTTTGTTCGCCACCACGTCTTTTATCAGCACCTCGTCAAAAAGACCTTCTTGCGACATCACCCGCTCAAAAACCGGGTCAACATAATAAAACGAGCCGATAGGCGTGTTCTTCTGAAACACAATGGAATAAACCGGCTCAATGCCCGAAGAAGTGCTGGCAATCATTGAAATAGTGCCCGAAGGAGCGATGGTTGTCGTCAAGCTGTTTCTCAAGCCGTGCTTTTTAATTTCCGGCGCTATTTTTGACCAATCTAAATTCCAGGATTTTTTGTCGTAATAAGCGCTAAAAGGCATTTTCCCTTCGGAATAAAAACTCTTGTTGAAATAAGGAAAGCTTCCTCTTGTTTTCGCAAGTTCAATTGATTCTAATTTTGAATAATAATTCAAAAATTCGGCGATTTTTTCCATAAATTTCCTGCCCGAAGGAGAATTGTACGGAAGTTCAAGCTCAAAAAGAAGCTCGCTCAATCCCATCAAACCCAAGCCGATTTTTCTGGTGTTGAATGTCATTTCTTCAATTTTTGGCAGAGGAAAACGATTAATGTCTATGACATTGTTTAAAAAGCGGGTGGCAAGACGGATTGTTTTTTCAAATTCCTGCCAATCAAAAACTTTTTTATCGCGAGAGTTTTCTTTTACGAAATTCCAGAGATTGATTGAACCAAGATTGCAGCTTTCATTTTGGTATAACGGCTGCTCTCCGCATGGATTTGTCGCCGTCAGCGGCCCCAGTGATTTTAAAAACGGATTATATTTGTTCAAGTGGTCGTAAAAAATCACTCCGGGCTCGGCTGATTCCCACGCCTGATAAATAATGCGGTCCCAAAGAGACCTCGCCGAAATATATCTTACGATCTTTCCGGTTCGCGGATTTACCAAGGGATACGGCTTGTTTTTTTCATAACACTCCCAAAATTCCGGTTTAATTAAAATTGAAATGTTAAAATTCCGCAACGCCTGATTTCCCTGCTTGGCGGTCACGAATTTTTCTATATCCGGAGAGTCGGACGGCAAAATGCCCATATTCGCTCCGCGGCGCATCCCTCCTTGTTTTATGACATCGGTCAAGAAGTCGTAAAGCCGCATAAACGAGATCGGCCCGGAAGCCGTGCCGGCCGTTGTATTCACAAAATCCCCTTCCGGCCTTAAATTGCCGAAATAAAACCCCGTTCCGCCGCCCGCTTGATGGATAAAAGCGGTCTGTTTGAGCGTTTCCATAATTGACTCCATTGAATCCTCAATGCCCAAAACAAAACAAGCCGAACCCATTCCAAAAGAAGCGCCGAAATTCGCCAAAGTGGGCGTATTTGGAAGGAACTTTTTGGAAACCATAAGGTCGTAATACCGATTGACCGTTTCTTCGTAATTTTTAAAGGCATCCTGCTTCAAAAACAAAACCAGCTTGTCCCAATCAATTTTTGCCAATCCCAAATTATGAAATCGCGTAAAAGCGAGATGCAAAGATTGAATATGAAATTTATTCAGAGAATATTTTCCGACTTTAAGTTTGCCTTCCAGATTTTCGGCTTCTTTTATGTCAAATTTTTTATAATCAGGGTCGGCCTTATGTTCGGGAAGAGCGCCTTTGATTTTTTTCGCGACTTTCTGGTCAAAAAGAATGTCGGCTAAACCGATTTGCAAAGCAACACGGGTAAACAATTGTTTTGGCGATTCAATCGCTTTTCCGTTTTCGTCTTTCCGCAAATATCTGCTGACCAAAACACGCAGAGCGTTAATGTCAAACCTCTTGTCAACTTCGTCAATCTCTTCTTTGTTTAAAACCTCTTGTTTTTCCCGCCTTATTTCCCCTCTTTTTTCGCGGTATAAAATATAAGCCTTGGCGATTTTAGCATACCCCGCCTCAACCAAAATTTCTTCAACCAAATCCTGAACTTCTTCAATAGTCGGAATTTGCTTGATTCTTTTGTGTTTTTTAACTAATTTTTCAATCACCTCTTGTGTTAATTTAGCCGCTATTTCGCGATTCGGCTGGCCCTGGGCTTCAAACGCTTTAAAGACGGCGCTTTCAATTCTTGAGGCGTCAAAAGGAACAACCCGGCCATCGCGCTTGCGAATGGTTTTTAAAATTTGAGATTGGTTGAGAAAATTATTTTCTTGAATCATACTCGCTCAACCAGTATAAAAAATTTTTTCCGAGCCGCGCAAGATTTTTTTTGGGGATAAGTTAAAAAAATTTTTCCGCAATGCCCTCAGGAAGAATCGAACTCCCATCTTGACCTTCGGAGGGTCACGCTCTATCCATTAAACTATGAGGGCGAAGAAGTCAATCGCGCCTACGAGGAATCGAACCCCGATTTCAGGCTCCGCAAGCCCGCGCTCTGTCCGTTGAGCTATAGGCGCAAATATAAAACCTAAAAGCTAAAACCTCAAATGACGGGCGATTTCTTCCGACAATGACGGCTCCTGGTATTCTTCTTTTAAAATTTTAACCAAAAATTCTCTGATGGGATTGGGGTCTGTTTCGGCCAACGGAATGACGATTTTCGGCATTAATATTTTTTTTGAAATTACAATCAATTCTTTTCTCTCCGGCGGCTTGTAATCAAGCCAAAAGGATTTTAAATGTTCGTACGGATAAAGTTTTTCGCCGATGGCAAGTCCCTGATGCGTCAGAGAAAATTTCATCAGCCGCGGTTTTCTCGCGCCATAAAGCAAAACCACGAAACCGAGCAGGAAAAACAGAATTCCCAAAATAATATTACCGAAAAAATAAACAACTGAAAAGACCAAAGCCAGAATTACAATCGCAATTCCCCAATACCAATCGGCCGATTTCGGGTAATATTCATATTCAAGAGTTTCCCATTCAATCAGCGGCTTTATCGGCGCGATTTCCCGATTTTGATTCTCCCCTGCCTGCTTTTCGCCTTCGGTTTTATTCCCGATTTCCTCAATCTTTTCTCCCCTTTTTATTTTATCTTTTAAATTGACAATTTGTTCCATAAGATTTCGGCGAGAGAGGGATTCGAACCCCCGATACCCTTGCGGATATACCTGTTTTCAAGACAGGCCTATTAAACCACTCTAGCATCTCGCCAAATCTGGCGCGAGACAAACCGCCACACACTCGCCCGCTCTACTCATGCTTCCTTTATGCCGCAATTATATCATAAAACCGATAAAAATTGAAATCAGGCGCGTTATTCGCTATAATCAAAATCAAGTTTATGAAATTCATCAGAAAAGTTTTGCCGAACAAAGTCCGCGTGATTTTGGCGCCAATGGCCGAAGCCAAAAGCGTCAATCTTCTGGTTTTGGCCGCCACCGGCTCAAAATACGAAACAAAAGAAATAAACGGCATTTCCCACTTTATTGAACATTTGTTTTTTAAAGGAACGAAAAACCGGCCAAGCACCGAACAAATAGTTGAACCGCTTGACAATATCGGCGCCGAACACAACGCTTTTACCTCAAGAGAAGTTACCGGCTACTGGGTAAAAGCCGCTTCAAAACATTTTCCGCTTGTTCTGGACATTATTTCCGATATGGTCTTAAATCCAATATTCAATCCCGATGAAATAGAAAAGGAAAGAAAAGTAATCCTGGAAGAAATAAAAATGCGGAACGACACTCCTCAAACAAAAATTATTGAACTTTGGGAAAAAACAACTTATGGGGACCAACCGGCCGGATGGCCGCTTGCGGGCACGGAAAAATCAATTAAAGCAATTAAAAAAAACGACATCATCAATTATAAAGAAAATCATTATATTGGCTCAAATCTTTTAGTGGTCGCCGCCGGCGACATTGATATAAATCAGCTCGGGAAAATTCAAGAAAAATTTTCAAAGTTAAAAATAGGGAAAAAAACTTTAAAGCAAAGAATTATTAAAAAGCAAACCAAGCCACAAATTTATTTTGAATACAAAAATACCGACCAAACCCATCTCGTTATTGGCTCAACCGGCTATAATCTTTATGACAAAAAAAAATATCCCGCTTTTCTGCTTGATATAATATTGGGCGGAATGATGTCAAGCAGATTTTTCAAAGAACTGCGGGAAAAACTCGGCTTAGCTTATTATGTAAAAACCGCCTTTATGCCCGAAACCGACACCGGCCAATTTATTTTAAGAACCGGCATTTCAAATCTAAATCTTCCGATTGCGATTGATAAAATCATTGAGGTTTTAAAAGACGCGAAAAACGGCGGCATCAGCAAAAAAGAACTTGATTTGGCAAAAGAAAATTTCAGAGGGAGACTGGCTCTTTCTTTTGAAACATCGGATGAAGTTGCCGATTTTTTGGGCGAACAGGAAATTTTCGGGCTGAACATCATCACTCCAAACGAGCTTTTGAAAAAAGTTTTGGACGTAAAACCGGAAGATGTCCAAAAAATAGCGAATGAGATGTTCCAGCCCAATAAAATCAATTTTGCTCTCATCGGCCCGCATAAAAATCCCGAATTGTACAGAAAAAAATTGGCAAATTTATAAACGCTCCTATCTTAAATAATTTTTCTAGACTATCCATAAATTACACGATCGTGAAAAATATGGATAATTTATAAATAATCCGGATAATTATCAAACTAGTTTTTAAATCTATAACAATCTTTCTAAAATTAGATTAAATTTGAGACGAAGATGATCTTGATTATCAATGCTTTCGGCTACAATATATCTAACATAAGGGCGAAGATTAAAAAATTCTATAATAAAATCAATTTCTTTTTTACATTCGTAGGGATGAACAAAAACGCTTTTCTGTAATTCGCGAAATTCCAATTCTTTAAGTTTCCTCCTCAAAGCATCTCTTGCCATTCTTGATTTTTCCGGTATATCAAAAATTACAACTCTCCATTTTTTATCCCATTTTTCCGATTTTTGGATTTTCATTTTATCAATATTATAAATTAAAATCTGCTTTTTTCCTTTTTCGGTCAAAATAATTTCTGTTTCTCCGCCAGGCTTTTCTTTGTAAGAAACCATCTTTGATTTATAAAGCTCTTTAACTTTTCGATATAATTCCCTTCTTTCAATTTCCCGCCATGCTTTTGGCAAATCCTCAATTACTCTCCAATGATGGCGCGGACTCCGACTAAAAGCTAAAACTAATCCTGTTCCCAACAGCAATAAAATTTTTTGTTTTACAGATTCTTTCATAAACTACGAACTATTTTGCCGTCTTAATATTTAAAATACTATAAATAAAATTATCCATAAATTCAACGATCGTATGTTTTATGGATAGTTTACGGTTTTGGAATTCTCGCCATTATAATATACTGATATTATAATATACTGATATAGCAATGATGATAATAATTTAATAGTGCCGCCATTATAATGAAAAACCGAGAAGTTGCGAAAATTTTGGACGAAATGTCTTTGCTTCTTGAAATGAAGGAAATTCCTTTCAAACCGCAAGCGTATCAAAAAGCGAAATACTCTCTTGAATCGCTGGAAAAAGACATTGAAGAAATTTACGAAAAACAAGGAATTGACGGCCTGATGAAAATTCCGGGCATCGGAGAAGGAATCGCGAAACGGATTGAAGAATATCTAAAAACCGGAAGAATCAAAGACTATGAAAAACTGAAAAAAGAATTTCCAGTTGATATTGAAGAATTGACCTCAATTGAAGGAGTGGGACCGCGACATGTAAAACTTTTTTACCAAAAGCTGAAAATAAAAAACGCCGCTGATTTGGAACGCGCGGCAAAAGCCGGAAAATTGAGAAAACTCCCGAGAATGGGAGAAAAACTGGAGCGGAAAATTTTAAAAGGAATTGAACTTCGCAAAAAATACGCTGGCAGATTTTTATTGGGCGAAACCCTGCCCATCGCGCGCGAAATCGCCTCGCGGATTGAGAAAATTAAAGGAGTTAAAAAAGTGGAGATGGCCGGCTCTTTGCGCCGCAGAAAAGAAACAATCGGCGATCTTGATTTCCTTGTTGTTTCGGAAAAACCGAAAATTGCGATGGATTATTTTGTTTCAATGCCGGAAGTTATTGATATTCGCGGCAAGGGCGAGACAAAATCAATAGTTAAACTAAAATCGGGCATTGACGCCGATATCCGGGTAATTGCGCCGGAATCATTCGGCGCCGCGCTTCAATATTTCACCGGTTCAAAAGAACACAATATTCTGCTTCGCAAAATTGCCCAAAAAATGGGTTATAAATTGAACGAATACGGTTTATTCAAAAACAATAAAATGATTGCCGGAAAAACCGAAGAAGAAGTTTATAAAAAACTCGGTTTAAAATGGATTCCGCCGGAGATGCGGGAAGGAGGCGAAGAAATTGAACTCTCCGCGAAAAATAAATTGCCCGAGCTCGTGGACTTAAAAGACATAAAAGGAGACTTGCACAGCCACACCACCTGGTCGGAGGGCGTAAATTCAATTGAAGATATGGCTTTAGCGGCTCAAGACCTCGGCTATGAATATCTTTTAATCAGCGACCATACAAAGTACTTGGCGATGACCGGCGGAATGGACGAAAAAAAACTGGAAAGGCAAATAGAGGAAATAGACAAATTAAACGCAAAGCGCAAATCGCAAAGCGCAAATTTCCGAATTTTGAAAGGCGCGGAATTAAACATTCTTGAAGACGGTTCGGTTGATATAAAAGACGAGGTTTTGGAAAAACTTGATTTTGCCGGCGCGGCGATTCATCACAAATTTAACTTATCCAGAGAGGAACAAACTCGCCGCCTAATTAAAGTTATGGAAAATCCGAATGTTGACATTATTTATCACTTAACCGGACGACTCATCAACCGCCGCGAGCCGAT